>Ga0070658_10001452_pt1 | contig 20202 bp, 29 predicted proteins | sample KBSC13metaG_FD_64664 | JGI IMG/M metagenome (GOLD analysis project Ga0070658, IMG submission 64664) | Corn rhizosphere microbial communities from Kellogg Biological Station, Michigan, USA - KBS C1-3 metaG | ecosystem: Host-associated > Plants > Roots > Rhizosphere > Soil ...
TCGGCGATTTCCCGCCCGACGAGCCGATCGAGCCCTATCCGGTCTTTCCCGAGTATTTCTGCCCGCCCTACCATTACCGCAATCCGGTGAGCGGGCGGGAGTAGGATGGTGCCCCTGGCCTGCACCGTGACGCGTTCTACGCGACTGATTACCTTTAGAAAATCCATTCGAGCCTCAGCCAGTCCACCTTCGCGTCCACCGTACAAATCCGCTTTTGCGGCATAACCGTTGTCTGGTACATATGATCCGCCATGAGCATGCCGCTCATGGCGATTGCCGTCCGGGCGGCTCCAATAGGAGCAGTTCGGATGGAAAGGCTACTGAGCAAGAAGGCGGTTCGGGAGATTGTTGGCGTATCGTTCGCCGAGATCGCCAGGAGAGAGCAGCAAGGCAGGTTCCCCAAACGCATCCGCGACGGTGGGCGTGTCTTCTGGGCTTCCAGCGAGATCGAACAGTACGTGCAGTCGAAGATCGCCGCGAGGGACGCCGCCGGCTCCAAACGGGGCTAGGCAGGAGAGGCAGGGTCTAACCGCCCTGCCTCTTTTCCACGGAGCACTGCATGACCGTCGACGAGAAACTGCGAACCGCCACCCATGACGAGCTCTTGGCCGACGTAAAAAGGAAGCTCCGCCAGCTCCATGAGCTCGGCCACCGCTACGAGCTGGTGCTCGCTCGCGCCGAATTCACTATCAGCCGTTAGTCGCACCACACAGCCACGGCATACTGCTACATATCCTGTATATGCAGACTATCGCCGCACACTCCCGCCAGAAACGGCGGGTATCCTACATTTCCGCACCACATGTCCGTCGGGCTCACGCCACGACCTCCCGCCTTCATTCCTCTCTCCCATTTCCCGCTCTCCCTCACGGTCGCGCGCTCAAGGACGGAATCGGACAGACTGACACAGCCTGTCCTTGAACGCGGGAGGTCGTGGCGCTTTGCGCACAACGACGGACAGTGGGCGGTACGATACTGTCCTTTACCGATGACCGTACCGTACAGCCGCCACAACAACGGAAGCTCGGCGGTATAATGGAGTTGGACGTTCCCGTTTCGCGGCTGGCGGACGCAACCCTTGCCGCAGTCGAGGCACTACGTCCCCCAGCCCATGATCCTGATCGGCACCGACCCCAGCAGACTTTTCCCGTACATACCGAGGAGCGACTACCTCCTCATCGCCGGGAGCGACTACATTTCACACGTGCGCCATCGCGCAAAGAAGTTCGACCCGACCAAGCACTGTTTCAATCCGCTGTCCGGGATGACCTACCACAAGGCCCGCCAGATGCGGGACCTGTTCTCTGCCACCTTTCCAGAGAGCGAGAGCACCCTCACCAAGAGCGGAGGGCTGCGGCATATCCTCAAGACCTTGGTGCGGGACAAGCCGGCCACGCTGGACGACCTGGCACCCGCTCCATCGAAGACCGATACCGGGCTCCAGTGGGCGCATGAGAAGGTGGAGGAGCTGTTGCTCTCGCCCATCCTGTCGCGTGTCCTTGAGAGCAACCTCTATGTCTTTAAGGGGACCATCCACGCTGTCCTTGACCGAGAGTCGCTCGGCGACTTCGATTGCCGGCTCTTAGGCAGGCTGCTCATCATGCATTATCCCGGAACGGTAGTGGTGCCAGATTTCGGCTTCTACGCCCTTCCTGCCCACGTGTCCTTGATACGGGAGAGGAGGCTCATCGCGAGCATCCGAGAACTCGCCGAGGTGCCTGAATTGAGCACCGATGTCCTATTCAGCGAGGAGGTGCTCCCGGCCCGGTGCACGGCTGACGATGCCGAGACGCTCGCCACGTATCGATCGGGCCACCGCAAGGGGACGGAGGGCTATTCTATGTACGTCGAGAACGCCATCGCTTGACTCTTGCGTCGGGGCGGAAAACTCTGCCGCATGTTCCCTCTGTTCTCCCACTGGACGACGGAAGAATCCGATGACCCGGACGACGACCCGTATATCGTGCGCCTGTACAAACGGGTGTATCGCGATCTTCTCACCGCACGGGGCATCAAGAAGCTCCCGACCTTCCGGGTAGAACGAGACCCCGGCCGCTTCCTTGGTCCCGCGCTCGCAAATTTCAACAAATGGCTGGAGACGGAATTCCCGTCACAACATCCGCTCGATAAGGCGCTGAACGACACGTGGAGCGACGCCAAGGCATCAGCCTTCACGGATGAGGAGTGGCGGCCGTACAAGCAGCACGAATTCACGCTCGCTCTCTGGGCGCACCTCCACGAACATCGAGAGCAGATTCAAAGCTCGCTGGACTTAGCGGTATTCTCGCTCACCACACAGTTCTATCCCGCGCAGTTGGCTGCTGCGGATGGGCCTTCGCCTTGGCGTGTGCCACTCTATCAACTCCTTCCTGACCCAGCCAAGGCCGTTGAGCACGTGCACGACACCTTTGGCCGCGGTACGTTCAGCTATGATCAGAAGCGGCTTTTTGTCAGTTCGTTTGTGGCCCTGCACGATCTCGCTAGATCGGTCACAATGGCCCACCATCGGCTCTGCGCCCGTCGGAAGTCAGACCCCGAGAGGACCTATCCTGGAGATTTCGACCTCCCTGCGAGAGACCTGATCCGCGAATACTTTTCCGGTACCCCTTTACTCGATTTCTTCATGACCGAGGTCCCTGTTCCGTGGGAGAACAAGGACCGTTTCCGGCATACGCACATCATCGGCGGGACCGGTGCCGGCAAGACCACGCTCCTCAAGCATCTCATCACGCACGACATCTGGTTCGGGCGCGACAGGCCTTCGATGGTGATCGTCGACCCCCACTCCGTCCTGGCCTCCTGGCTCACGCAGATGAAGCTGCCGAACGACCGGCGCCTCATCCTCATCGACCCCAGGGATATCGAGCACACGCCGGCCATCAACCCCTTCGCCATTCAAGGCGTCAGCGAGTTCGACCGGGAACGTGCGACCAACGACGCCCTGGAGACGCTTGAGTACGTCATGGGCGCGCTGGACCTTGAGATGACCGGGAAGCAGGCGACCCTGTTCACCTACGCCGTGCGATTCCTGCTAACCTTCCCCCAGACGATGGGGCGCAACGCCACACTGCGCGACTTGCGCGACCTCCTGAAGAACGCGGAGCCATACCGCGCCGCAATAGAGAAGCTGCCTGACACGCAGCGGAACTTCCTCACTCAGGAGCTGCTGGAAGTGAAGACGAGTCGCTTCGGCGACACGCGCGGGGAGATCGCCCGGCGCATCGACGGCATCCTCGCGAATCCCACGCTGGAGCGGCTCTTGTGCGCTCCCGAGACGAAGGTCGACTTCTTCGCGGAATTGAACCGTGGCTCGACCATCGTCATCGACACGGCCGAGGACTTCCTAGGAGAGAGCTCAAAGCTCTTCGGTCGCATGTGCATCGCGCTTGTCATGCAGGCGCTCAAGCGCCGCTTCCCCATCCCGGAGGAGAAGCGTTATCCGACGTATCTGATCGTGGACGAGGCCCACAACTACTTCTCCGACAGGATGGAAAAAGCACTCACCGACCTTCGTAAGCTCCGGTGCGGCTGCATCTTCGCTCATCACTACCTGGGGCAGTGCACGGAGAGCTTGCGCGGCGCGCTCATGGCCAACACCGCCATAAAGTTCGCCGCTGACGTGCAGAACGACGCGAAGCCCATGGCCGACGCGATGAGAACCACGCCCGCCTTCATCCACGCGCTGCCCAAGTATACGTTCGCGGCGTACATCAACGGCGTTACCCCTCACGCGGTGGGCTTCCCGGTGCGGGAGTTCCGGGAGATCAAGAAGACCCCGACGGAGATGGCCGAATTCCTCGAGCGAAACCGAAGGTTGGTGTCGGGCACGCCAAGGCCGACACCGGCCGCTGCGAGCTCTCCCCAGGACGAAGACGGCGACCTCAGCCCGAGCTGGGAGTGATGCTAAAATAGTTTCGGTATCCATGCGGCGTCATGCCGCACCCCCGAGGCCATGCCTTCCAACACCGAACGATTACACACGGTCCCGCGGCCATTACGTTGCCGCGCATGAAGACCGACGCGCTCGCACGCCGGCTGCGCTTTGCTCCCCCAGCCCCGAAGGTCGCCCGCATCATCCCGCAGGAGGCAGACCGGCTCCTCTTCGACGCGATCCATCGCCATGGCCCCTTGCCCTCCGGCTACCTTTACGAGCTATCCAAGCACGTCCGGAAGGACTTGATGACGCTCAAGCATCGGCTCACGGAGTTCTACAACGGCGACAAGGCCGGACCATTTCTGACCCGCCCTCCCCAGCAGTTCGCCGGGTACGAGGCGCGCTATCAGCACTTGGTCTATGACCTTGCTCCCCGCGCTCTTGCCTTCATCGGCAAGCCGCACCGGACGCGCAACGACCCGTTCCTCCACCAGCTCATGCAGGCGTGCGTTGGAGCCTCCCTGGAGCTCCTCATCACCCGTGCCGGATTGCGCTACATCGGGCGCGATGAGATCCTCAAAGGCAAGCCGCTTCCCCTTGCGCTCGGCAACGGCAACACCCTCATCCCGGACGACCTGTTCGGCATTGAGTACCCGGAGGGCTTCCGCTTCTTCGCGGTGGAGATCGACCGCAACACCGAGAGCATCGAGCGCAAGAACCTCGGCTACAACACCTTCGGGAAGAAGGTCGAAAACTACTTCCAGGCGCTGGAGGACAAGCGCTTCAAGGAGTGGGGCATCCCGAACCTCTCCGTGCTCGTCGTGACGACAAACGCCACGCATGCGCTCAATATGCTCGGCTACATCGAGCGGCAGGACCGCCCGCGCTACAAGGACCGCTTCGCCTTCCAGGTGGAGCCGTGTTTCGGTGCCCTGTGGCGCGTTCCCAAGACACTGCTAGCGCAGCTGACCGAGCAGCCGTGGCAGACCGCCTCTGGCACCAAGGACATCACGAAGGCATAAAAAAAACCGAACCGCCCAGAGGAGCGGTTCGGAACCATATGAAGCGTCGCACTTGGGGCGGGGCAATTGGGTGCGGGCTCTCGCCCGCCGTTTCAGTATACCACCCCAACGGAAAGCTCCCGTGTCGAGAGGGAGCGTTCCGCTGAATTACGTCAAACTATCAGCCTGCTTCCCAGGCCACACTTAGTATACAAGTAAAGCTCCCGCACGAATGCGGGAGCCCTGTGGATTAGTCCTCGCGCGCTTCGAACAGCACGAGCTCGCCGGACACGGCGATGTTGGGGCGCAGCTTCACGCTGATGCCGTTGGCCTTCTCGGACTCGAACGCCCAGCCGCCACCAACGTCGGTGTAGAAGCGGTTGCCGTTCTCGCCCTCGGCCACGCACACCCGGTAGTCGGGTTTCTTGCCTGCCATGGTCCTTCTCCTTTCTGCCCCCATTGAAGCACGGATATGCACCCCTTCCCCAGCCACATGGGGATAGCGGTGGTATGCTTTTGGGAGAGCGACCAGAGGAGGCTCCCATGGCATTCATCGACTTTGCAGCGGTGAAGGAGGCCGTAAGCTTCACTGACGCGATCCAGTACCTTGACCTGGCAATGAAGAAGGCCGGCAACCAGTGGCGCGGCGCATGCCCTGCATGCGGCGGCCAGGAGCGCGGGCTCGTGCTCACGGAAGGCCGCGGCTACTACTGCTTTTCGGACAAGAAGGGCGGAGACGTTATCGCGCTCGCATCGCACGTGCTCGGCGTGCAGGCGAAAGAGGCGGCGCAATTTCTCGCTGAGAAGGCCGGAATTGTACCAGTACCTAGTGGTACCGTACAGTCCAAAGTTACCCGTCCAGAGAGCGAGGAGGGCAAGCCAGGAATGGCTCCTCTGAGCTACTTGGAGCACGCGCATGATCTCGTCTTGGCTCTGGGTTTTGCCCCTGAGTTCTGCGAGCTTCATGGCATCGGCTACGCCCCCAAAGGGGTAGTCCGAGGTTCGGTCGCTATCCCCTTCCGGGACAGGGACGGCGTGCTTCTCGGTTACATCGGTTTGCAGGACATCACGTACCTTCCGACCGACTTCCAGGTATCCAACGTCGTCCCGCTCAAGCGGCCGGCGTGAACCACAGCACCTCTCCCTCACCGGAGGGGTGCTAGCCTTTCAAAGGCTCGATGCACCTCGTGTGATACTCCGCCGCAGGGCCGACGATTGGCTTGCATGGGAGGGAGCTCGGCGGACGAGCTCGACGCCGCCCACCCTCGCCCAATACCCATAGTTGAGATAGCGGACGGCAAAGCGCACCAGCCCGACACGCACAGCGAACGCGGGGCATATCCGGACGAGCCTACCCTAGCCCCGCTTCGGCGGGGCTTTGCTTATGAAAAGAGGCCGGGGTATACTTACCCCAGCCTCCCTTTCATCTTCTGCTACCGGGTTCCGCCACTTAGTTTCTAGAGTTCGTGGCACCGAGGCCCGGAGCTAAGGCGGCAAGTCGGCCAGGGACCGACCCCGCCAGATCACCAATATCTGCTCGAAGAGTAGTAGAACTCTCCTTCGGTTCTCCCGGCTTGCTCGCATTTCAGACGGGCAATCAGGTTACGGGTGTCCTCCACGGCTTTGAGGTACTCTTCATCGTACTCGCCGGTACCGCCATACTTCTCACTGGCCGGCAGCTCACGGTGCGCCACGTTCACATTCTTGATCGCCTTCCGAGGATTGCCGACGGCATTTTTCGCTTCGGATGACCACCAATCATAGTTCTCGCGACTGAACGTCTCTACCGGCACCAATTGCGAAGCAAACAGCACCTTCTCACAAGCGGCAAGCAATGAGCTCAAGTCTCTCATCGTCACGCGGACAGGACCGTTTCCCGCCTCGCTGATGCCCTTCACATTGCGAACGAACCAAGCATGAATGTGACCAGCATTGGTCAGCTTCAATACCTCTTCTTCGACGCTTACATTGATAATCCGGTCAGGATCGAATCCCTCGACCGGCTTGCCGTCCTTAGTCACCGAGACCAACGGACGCCCTTCTGAACGCTGAGAATTCCAGTTGATCGGAGCTCTCCTAGTAACAGTCATTGCATATCCCATAGGGATGGTACTTAGTGTTAACAGCCTCTCAGCTGACCGGTGGGTTGCACCGGCAGCGTTCTTATACGCTTCCTCTACAATTGAGACAATGCGCTTTATTTGCGCTATTCATACCTGTTCTTATTTCTACATGGCTTCTCATGCCGAACGCCTATGCACACCTCCAGCGATGGAGGTGTTTTTTCATGCGATAATAGACGTATGTGTCTCTGCTACTGCGACATTGCTGACTGCGGCGACTACCTTGAGCTCATTGTCCGGAACAAGAAGAGCGAGGAGGTCGCCCGATCCAAGTTCGACCATGAATATCGGGACGCTGTTGCCGCCCTCAAATGGAGCCTTTCAAGCGGTGGCTATCCCCGCAACATCAAGACTCGCAGCAACCTCCACCAAGTCGTCATGGGCCGGCGGGCCGGATACGAGGTTGACCATATCAACGGTGACAGGTTGGACAATAGGCGCATCAACTTACGCTGGGCGACCCATGCGGAAAACGGCCGCAACCTCAAGCTATCCAAACGGAACAAGAGCGGCTGCCGAGGTGTCTGGTGGGACCAAACGAACAAGGCCTGGATGGTGAAGATCACCCTCAACTATAAGCAGATGCACCTTGGGCGTTTCAACGACTACGACGAGGCGGTTAGGGTCAGGAAGGAGGCAGAAATCCACCACTACGGCGAGTTCACCCGCTAGGGGGTGGTACGATTAAGCACAGCCCTGTTCTTTGAAAGGAGGCTGCAATGCTTAATCTTCACAGCGGCGGCGAGCTCATCACGCTCGACGCTCTCTCACACGTTCCAGTACCGGAAGCCACTCCTACGCATTGCCCGCTTCCGCACATCGAGCTGGTCAACATGGTCAAGTACGCGCTCGGCTATTACGGGCACGAGGTCGTGGACGAGCAGCACGCAATCGACAAGGACGGGCTCCGCTACTTCGGGCTCCTGTCCCTGCGCAGCGACTACGGGGACTACACTGACACTGTCGGTTTGCGGAATTCCGCAGACAAAAAATTCCCCATCGGCATATCCATCGGCGCCAAGGTCTTCGTGTGCTCGAACCTCAGCTTCTGCGGCGACTACGTCATCCGCAGGAAACATACCCCTGGCGCGAAGAAGGACTTGCCGGGTCTCGTGGCCGGCGTAATCGAGCCGCTGCGCGAGAGCCGTATCGAGCAGGCGCAGACGTTTCAGATGTACCGCTCGACGGCGCTGCGTCCCCGGCACGTCGACCACGCCATCATGCAGCTGTTCCGGGAAGGCGTCATAGGCGTCCAGCGGATCGCCGAGGTGCTGGCGGCATACGAGCAGCCTCCCCATGATTGGGGAGCTGAGACGGCCTTCCGGCTCTTCAACGCGGTGACGTTCACCATGAACGGCCGCGTGATGGAATCGCCGGGCACGACCGCCAAGCTCCACACCCTCATGGACGCTGTCTGCGAGGAAGCGTTCTGGGACAAGGCCCAGGTGCCACACCAGGAGCAGCAGCTACTGCCGTATTACGGTTGACTCAGGCTCCCCTTCGGGGGAGCCTTTTCCTTGCTCAAGACAGGGGGGATGACATGGACGACGTGGCGAAACTCAAAGCGGAGGTGCGTGGATTGAGCATGAAGCTCTCCTGCCTCATGGACGAGATGGAAGTCTTGCGCCCCGGTTCCTCGCAACGGGTGTTCGACAACTCCATCAAATTCCTAGAAGAAAGCCTGGAAAAGCGCCTTGAGCCGGACTGGAAAGACGCGGTGGACTTATTGCGCATTACTGACGACATCAGAAACGGACGCATCACCGACGAGGAAGCGATCGATTGGTTTGCTAGCCGGGCCTAATCGAGAATTCTGAGTGCCGGGAACGGCCGAAGCCCCGCGCGCATAACGCAGGGCTCCAGGTTCGGCTTTCATTTCCGTGAAGCTAGAAGCGGGTCTCTCCGCGAGACGATTTCAATGAGCAGTATGGAAAGCCACCGCTTTCACCAGGGGACTATACCCAGGGGCAGCTGAAGAGGTTGTGAAGCCTGATACACTCAAAGGAGTCGAATGCAGCGCGCAGGCGGCATAAGACAATAATTCTTATGGACGAAAGCATCAGTGCGAACACAGGCGCGTTTCAGGCTCCGTCGATAGACCAAGAGCGCGAACGCTTACTAACCCCCATCAAAGACTTCCGTAAGGCAGTCGACGCGTTAATTCACAAGTTCCCGTTGAAGGCCAGCGACCAGACCGGATCGCTCAAATCTCACATCTACAACCCCGAGTACCAAGCAGCTTACGAGCAGGCTCGCACTCACCTCATTGAGGCGAAGATGTGGGGAGGCAAGCTGCTAGAGGCATTGGGTAACCCATTCCCGCCAGAGCTCGCTGACAAGGCAGAATAGGACGATAATTACTAAACTGCCGCCTGCGCATTGCATTTGTATGAAAAATATCGCCCCTCAGTGTGAGAGGGGCGAGCTAGTCTATTCCTAGCAGCCAAGATGCTGGTCACCTGCCTTTCTGTAGATGCCACGTGAGCTGAAGGCCGGGGGCCGTATGCGGCACGAAGATGTGCAGCCTAGTTCCGCAGGCGGGGCATTCTTTCCTGCTTTCCGTCACGAGGAAAGACGTGGCGCCGGTCGTCTCGATACGGACGAGCTCGGTTGAGAAGGTGCGGTGGCCGCAGTTGGGACAGTCCATAGCGTCCTCCCATGGCTAGACCACGTCGATGCGGGTGGAGGGCACGCACGAACGCTCGGGCCGGGCTTGGTACGTGGGAATGGTCGGGTGGTCGCAGCAGAGCTCATCGGAGCTGATGCGGCTACAGCGCGCGCAGACGCGCATTTGAGGCGGCGGGGCGTAGAGCATGGGGAAGAACTCCTTTCTGCTCTCATTCTACTTCCGCTAATCAGCCGCCTTCACGTAATGCACAGGCACTCCTTGCCAGCCTGGCTGAATTACCAGGGCGTGGTATAACTCAAGCATATGACTATAGACGAATATAAGGCCGTCAGGGACCAAGCGAGCAGGGACGCGGGCAAGGTGCTCTTCTATCTCTTCATCGTTCTCCCGGTCGTGCTGGTGCTGTTCTTCTACATAATCCTCTAAGGACCATGGCTGCCGCCAAAAGCAGTGGGAAGAACACAGCCAAGCGCGGCAACACGGACAACCTCATCCCGTGGAAGCCGGGCCAGAGCGGCAATCCCAACGGGCGGAAGCTCGGCACCCGCAATCGCAAGAGCGTCATCATGGATGCCATCAAGCGGCTCGCCGAGGCGCAGAAGATGGACGCCGCGGAGCTTGAGGACGCCATCCAGGCGGTCGGAATCCAGAAGGCGATGAAGGGCAGCTTCTTCCACTGGGCCGAGATCAGCAACGGCCTGTACGGCAAGATCACTGATAAGATGGACCTGACCAGCGGAGGCAAGACCTTGGCTGACCTAATGACCATCGCCAATGGCAAAACAAAGCGAGGAGGAAGTACTACGAAGCCGGATTTGGAATGAGCCGGAGTTCTTCTACCGCGAGGTGCTCGGGTACGAGCCGTGGCAGAAGCAGCTCGACATCAGCTACTCGGTCCGTGACCACCGCAACACCGCGATCCGCAGCAACAACGGCTCGGGCAAGACCTACCACATAGCGCGTGAGGCGCTCCGCTTCCTGTACGGCCAGGGGCCTGACGCGATCGTCATCAACACCGCGCCCACGTGGACGCAGGTGGAGAACCAGTTCTGGCGGTATCTGCGCGATGCCTACCAGAAGGCCAATTACCCGCTCGGCGGCAACCTCCTCAAGACCAAGCTCGACATCGACGAGACCTGGTTCGCCATCGGCCTCGCCAATGACGAGAACAACATGGAGGCGTTCCAGGGTTGGCACGCGCGCAAGATACTCGTCATCTTCGACGAGGCCTCAGGCATCTCCCCTCGCATCTTCGAGGCCGCGGCCGGCGCCATGGCCGGAGGCGAGCTGGTTCGCTTCGTGCTGCTCGGCAACCCCACGCAGAACAGCGGCCCGTTCTTCGACGCCTTCCGCGACCCGACCTTCAGCAAGATCCACATCAGCGCCTTCGACACGCCCAACGTGCAGGCAAAGAAGCAGCTCGTGCCCGGCCTCGTCACATGGGACTGGGTGGAGGAGATGCGCCGCAAGTACGGCGAGGACAGCGATATCTACCGCGTCCGCGTGCTCGGCCACTTCCCCCAGCACGCCAGCGACACCCTCATTTCCATAGACAGCATCGAGGCGGCGTTCAGCGCCGACCGCGAGCTCACCAACCAGGATGACTGCGTTGCCGGGCTCGATGTGGCCCGCTTCGGCGACGACGACAGCGCCTTGGTCCGCCGCACCGGCAACCGCGCGAAGGTGGAATGGGTAGTCAACGGCAACGACACCATGACGCTGGCTGGCAAGAGCGCGATCTACCTGCGCGCCAACAAGTCCGTCCGGCTCTTCATCGACATCACCGGGGGCCTCGGTACCGGCGTATTCGACCGCCTGCGGGAGCAGCCTGACATCTCAGGCCGCGTCTTCGGCGTGAACGTCGCCAGCAAGGCGCGCGACGAGGCAGAGCACATCAACATCCGCATCGAGAGCTGGGTGAACGTGCGGGACTGGCTACGGGACGCCATCCTCGAGAAGCACGAGGGCTTCTACGAGCTGGCCCAGCCCAAGTACAAGATCACCAGCGCCGGCAAGCTCCAGCTGGAGAGCAAGGAGGACATGAAGAAGCGGGGCGTGCCCTCGCCTAACGTCGGCGACGCTCTCGCCCTCACCCTTTCGCGGCCGACAGAAGGGGAGAACCTCGGCCTCGTGTGGATTTAGCCCTGTATACTTGAGCCATGAACCTCTTCTCGTGGGCGCGCAGCATCACGTCCCGCACCTCCAAGCGAGAGATCGGCTTCCCGGAGAGCTGGATACCGATGACGGGCGGCTACCCGAGCGTGAACCAGTCGCACCTGCTGGAAGCCAACAAGGAGTGGGTGTTCGTCGCCGTCGACAAGGTGGCGTCGTCGATGGCAGGCGTGCGATTCAAGGCCATGCGCTACTCCCGCGCAGGGGACGACCAGGAGGTGTTCACCGGGCCGCTCGTCGACTTCCTTGAGTCGCCCGCGCAGAACTTCACCGGCAAGGACTTCATCTACCTCAATGCGGTCTACAAGGAGCTGACCGGCAATGCGTTCTGGGAGCGACTGCACGGCGGCCGCAAGCTCTCGCCACTCGTCCCCACCCGCGTCACGCCGGTGCTCAGCAACGGGCAGCTCGTGGGCTACCGCTACACCAATGGCTCCGACCAGCGCACCATTAAACTCAAGGACCTGCTGCACGACCGCTACATCGACCCGGCCAAGCCGTACTGGGGCAAGGGCAAGCTGGAGCGCATCGCTCCCTGGGTGGACGCCAGCGCGTTCGCGACCGAACTCCTCAACCGCTTCTTCGTGAATGGCGCCACCTTCGGCGGCTTCATCGAGACGGAGGAGGAGAGCGAGGAGCGCATCAAGCTCATCAAGGCCGGAATCAGCAACGACCACGTGGGCGTCGCCAAGGCGCATAAGATCGCCGTGCTCCCCAAGGGCAGCAAGTTCACCAAGGGCGTGGCCAACATGGCCGAGATGGAGATGGGCGCGACCGACGACCGCTACCGCGATAAGATACTGGCGGCGTTCGGCGTGCCAAAGACATTGGTAGGGCTGACCACAGAGGTGAACCGCGCATCGGCCGAGGCCAGCGAGTACATCTACGCCAAGTACACGCTCAAGCCGATCGCCGACCAGTTCCTGGAGTTCCTCAACGCCAACGTGGCAGGCCTGCTCGACCCTACCGGCAAGCAGTATTTCGCATACGACGACTTCGTGCCCGACAACATGGAGCTCAAGATCAAGGAGCGTGAGAGCTCGCTCAACAAGCAGCCGTACAAGACCGTCAACGAGGTGCGCGCAGAGGTGGGCCTTCCCCCGGCACAGGGCGGCGACGTGGTGTACGGCACGCCCGGCCAGGCTCCGTTAGGCGAGCCGCAACCGGCCGCCGTTCCCGCAACCGCACCCGAGGACGACAACGCGGACGAGGAGCCGAAGAAGGCGCTGCCTGCTCGCGCCCGCTCAGCCTTCCGCCGCGAGCGCATCTTCGACGGCATAGTCCAGAAGGTGGCGGAGATCGCCGAGACACAGGACCTGGACGCCGAGGATCACCGCGCCTTCGTGGACCGCGTCGATGCCAGGAAGGGCAGTCTCGAGGAGACGGTCCGCCAGTTCAACGCCATCCAGGAGAAGGAGGTGCTGGAGCGCGTCCAGCGCATCACCAAGGCGGTGGACCAAAACGAGCTCTTCGACATGACCGGCGACGTGGCGCTCCTCGTCGATTTCGTGTCGCCCATCCTGAAGGACCTCATGCTGGAGCAGGCAGCCGCCGACTTCATCGGTCAGGAGTTCCCCGGCACGTTCGACCAGGCCAAGCCCCGCATCGCGCTCACCATCGAGACGGCGGCAAAGCGGCTAGCCACCAGCTACAACAGCACGACCGCCAAGCTCATCGCCAAGCAGCTCAACGAGGGCATCGAGAAGGGCGAGGACCTCCGCCAGCTCACGCAGCGGGTCAACTCCGTTTACGACTACTCAAACACCGTGCGCGCCGAGACGGTGGCGCATACGGAGGCCTTCTACATCGCCAACGAGGGCAGCCGGGAGGCCTACCGGCAGAGCGGCGTGGTGAAGACCATGCGCTGGTACACCGCCGAGGACGAGAGGGTGTGCCCATTCTGCGGGCCGGAGGACGGCCGCATCATCGGCGTCGACGACGTGTTCTACGAGAAGGGCACCACCCTGTCAGTGGACGGCAAGACGCTGGACCTCGATTACCGCACCATCGACGTGCCGCCGCTCCATGCGCGGTGCCGCTGCCGCATCCTCCCGGAGGAGATCGCCATCAATTAGAAGGGGAATTGCCCGTGTATACTAATCACCATGAAAGACGCATTAAAGAACATCAGCCAGGAGCTTGCGGAGAAGATCGTCGAGCGCTTCCAGTCAGACGACATCAAGCGATTACTAGCTGATACCAAGGCAGCGTCAGAAGCCGAAAGCGGCATATTCGAAGTCGTCATCACCACCGAGAACCTGGACCGCTACCAGGAGGTCATCAAGCTCGATGGCTGGGAGACCGAACGGTACCTCGCCAATCCCGTCGTACTCTGGGGACACGACCACAACCGCATCATCGGCATGGCCACCTCCCTTGAGGTGCGCGACGGCAAGATGATCGCCAAGGGCAAGTTCGCCCCGACCGAGGAAGGCCAGGAGAAGCGCCAGCTCTACGATGCCGGCTTCCTGCGCGCCACGTCCGTCGGCTTCATGGAGAAGGAGCGCGAGGGCAACCTGATCACCAAGGCGGAGCTCCTGGAGTTCTCCTTCGTCTCCGTTCCGGCCAACCCGTACGCCCTCTCGCTGGCCATGGAGCGCGATTTCTCCGTCAACGAGCTCGTCACCAAGGGCATCATGTTCGTCGAGAAGTCGGAGGAGGCTGAAAATGAGCCTGAGACGGCCGCAGACGCGGCTGATGAGGAAACGGCCGAACCGGAGGAGCAAGACGCTCCAGAGGGCGAAAACGAGCCCCAGGAGCGCGATTTCAGTACCAAGCAGCTCTCGCCGGTCATCGACAGCCTCAAAGCGGCAGTCATCGCCTTAGAAGCACTCGGCACCAAGTCCGAGGAGCCTGAGGGTGATGACGCTGCCGAGGCTGACACCGAGGAGGAGCGCAAGCTGGCAGAATTCAATGCCAAGCGGAAGCTCATCCAGGAGGCCGCAACCGTGATAGGCGATATCCTTGCCGAGGCTCGCCAGGCGCTCAAAGCGCGCGGATTATAATCGGCCTAATCTTACCCATTTCATGGAATTAGCAGACCTTAAAAAGGAGCTGTTCGACCACGTAGACGAGGGGCTCAAGGAGATCGTCTCCGAGGAGCTCAACCCGCTCATCGCCGAGAAGGTGGAGAACGCGGTTCGCGAGTCCCGCGCCCTCGACGTGCTCAACGGCAAGGAGTCGCTCAGCAACGACTCCAAGCAGGCGCTCGTCGATGACGTGCGCCGCATCGCTGCCAACGAGAAGGCAGCGTACCTGACCGTCAACGACCAGACGGGCGGGTATCTCGTTCCGACGGAAGTCCACAACGAGATCATGCGCATCGCCGAGACCACCGGTATCGTCGCCCGCGACGCCCGGAACTTCGGCGTCACCGACATCGAGATTCCGATCTACACCGGCTCTGCCATGCAGGGCTCGTACGTCGGCGAGGACGAGGCCGGCGATGAGACCCAGGAGGACCTCGGCGTCGCTCGCCTTGTCGAGGCCAACTGGATGAACATCGTTCGCCTGTCGAACAAGCTCATCAGCAAGGCCAACGTCAATGTCGCCGAGTGGCTCATGGCCATCGTCGCGGAAGGCTTGGCCTACCGTCTCGATCGCGAGGGCTTCATGGGAGGCACCTACGCCGGCTCGCCGTTCGTCGGGCTTCTCCAGTCGGCCGACGTATCCGCACAGACGCTCGCATCGACCAAGACGGGCTTCGAGGACTTCGACCTCGACGAAGCATCCGTCGCAATCGGCTCGCTGCCAACCGCAGCACTCGCTGACGCGGCGTTCTACTTCCACCGTACCGTGTGGGCCAAAATCCGCACGCAGAAGAGCGGAGACAACTACGTCTTCGGCCAGAGCAATCTTGCCAGCCTGCGCCGCCCGAGCGGTATCCAGCCGGTAGGCCAGATCCTCGACTTCCCGGTCTACCAGGTGGACGTGCTCCCGGCGTACTCTTCGAGCGGCGTCAGCACCAAGTTCGGCGCCTTCGCCAACCTCAAGCTCGCGCTCGCGCGCGGCGAGACCGGCCCGATGTCGGTTGCCCGCTCCGACAGCGCCGTCATCAACGGCAAGAGCACCTTCGAGCGCAACCAGACTGCCATGCGCTTCACGCATGACCACGCGCTCTCGATCATGCTTCCGGATGCAGCCACCACCCTTAAGACCGCGGCTTCCTAGCCCCGCCTAGCTTATGCAGTACACAACCAACTGCGGAATCGTCTTCAAGGGCGACCGCATCCGCAAGGGCGGGATCATCGAGATGACCGATGAGGAGGCTGCCGTGCTCGACCCGGCCGACATCTCCCCTGTGGGAGGTGAGCAGGCCGCGACTGCAGCCGAGGAGCAGTGGGACGAGACCCCCATTGAGGAGATGAGCCAGGCGCAGCTTAAGGCGCGCGCCAAGGAGCTCGGCCTCAAGCAGGCAGGCTCCGTCGCCGACCTCCGGGAGCGCATCACGCTTCACCTCACTGGCGACCCGGATGAGGAGGGCGACATTACCAGCGAATAACCCACTTCATTCATGAAGCTATTCGATAACATCAACGTGCTCGCATCGCTGGTACCGGCGACCCGTACGGCCGACACGAACGGCACCGGCGTCGATACGCAGGGCTATCGTGACGGCATGCTCGTCGTCTCCGCAGGAGACATCGACCTCGCCAGCACGGACGAGACCTACGCCATCAACATCGAGGAGTCAGACGACAACTCGACGTTCGCGGCGGTCTCCGGCCTCACGACAACCGTGACGGCGGACAATCAGGTAAAGCTGATCCGCGTGTCCGAGCTCAACGTGACGCGTAAGCGCTACCTCCGGGCGGTGCTCGACGTTGGCGGCACCACGCCATCGATCCCGCTGGCGGCCATCTTCCTCTTGGGAGAGAGCTACACCGGGCCGGTGAACAGCGACTAGTCGTTGTCCCCCAGCACCCCTGAAAAGCTCGGGGGTGCGACGGGTATAATGACCCTGACGCATGTACGGAGACGCACTCACCACCATCGATCGCATCAAGGACCGGCTCGGCATCACCGGGACGGATTTCGACACGGTCCTCACCCGCCTCATCCTCTCCGTAACGGGCCGCATCGAGGCCATGTGCGGCCGGCGCTTCATCCAGGGCACCTACACGCACGAGCTCCACGACGGAGGGGACGTGTTCGGCAGCCGCCGCAACTACCTCATCGTCAAGAATGCCCCGGTCCAAACGGTCAGCAGCATCCAGTACCAGGCAGGGAGCAACAGCGATCCAGATTGGACCGACTTCGACCAGGACGAATACTCGGTCGATCTCCAGGCGGGCATCGTCCAGTTCCCGGCCGGACTCCCCAACGGCTTCCAGAACATCCGCATCACCTACACGGGCGGCTTCTCCGGCTACTCCATCGGCGTCGACAACTTCTGGGTGTTCAACATCACGCCGACCGGCACCGTCGACGGCTCCAATCTGACCTTCACCCTCCCGGAGGAGGCCAGCCAGGTGGTCGTCTATCCTGACGGGCTGCGCGAGGCGGCGGCCAACATCACCTTCACCGAAGGCACCGATACCTTCACCTTCGCCGCCGGCCGCGCCCCGACGAGCACGATCGCCGCCGACTACTTGCGGGAGAACGCCAGCACCGACGGCGACTACTATCTGCCCGAGGAGCTCGTGGAGGCCTGCGAGGAGGCCGTCGTCCGTATCTTCAAGCGTCGCGATTCCGAGGGCCGCGCAAGCGAGACCATGCAGGAGAGCTCCATCACCTGGAACAAGTCGGTGTTCACGGCCGAGGACCTGGCGACCATCAAGAATTACCGTCGCGGCTACAGCCTATGATCACCCTCACCGTTTCCATACGGAATTTGGACCAGCTGCGCGCCAATTTCGCCAAGGCTCCCGCGCTCGCGCTCAGGTACCTCTCCGCAGCGACCAAGGCCTCCATCTTCGAGATCGAGAAGCAGGCCGTGGACCGCAATTTCCGCTTCAAGTGGCCGCGCTCCATGCGCACCGGCTACCTCGCCCTGTCCTTTTCGTACGGCCAGTCATTCAGCGCTGACGGGCTGCGCGGCGCCATCGGGCCGACCGCCTTCTACTCTCCCTTCGTGTACTTCGGCACCCGCCGAGGAATGCGACCGAATCCGTACATGGACCGCATCGCCGCAGCAGCCACGCCGGCCGTCAACAAGCAGTTCGAGACCGCCGTGGATAGGATCGTAACCGAGCTCGCCGCCGTATGAGCGCGATCACCATCAAGAACGCCATCAAGGCCAATCTGGACGCGCTGGTGACCGCTGAGGTGCTCGCCGGGGCATCCTCCAGCGACCTCAAGAAAGACCCGCTGGCGGCCGATATCCCGAGCTTCCCGTACGCCTTCCTCATGCCGCCTTCCATCGAGAGCGAGGCGCTGGACAACCGCACCAACATCCGCACCTACGTCTACGACATCATGATCCTGTGGAACGCGCTCAACATCAGCGACGCCGTGACGGTAGAGGACGATATCGAGCAGGTCCTGAGCACGTTCGACAACGACCCCACGCTCGGCGGCACCGCTATGGCCGGCGTCCTGCCCGTCTCATCCTCGCCGCAGCCCTTCCAGCACGCGGGCAAGGACCTCATCATGGCCGTAGTGCAGGTACAGGCGAAGCAGCACGTCTCGCTTTCTTTCTGACCGCCTTCTCCCCTGCGGCCCGGCTCGCTGTGGAATGCGGGTGATATACTTCCGACATGACCCAGCAACGAGGCAAGCGCGTAGCGAGCAGTGACCGCAGCATGGAAACGGACAAGGAGGACCGCTCACTGGTGTTCTTCTTCCCCAAGCATGCGGCCGGGCCTGTCTCGGTCCGCGCGGCGAGCCGCGAGGAGGCTGAGAAGCAATTAGAAGACCCTAACACCAAGGAGCATGACTAAGTTCATTGGCCGTCTGGCCGATATCGGAATTGCAAAGGAGGCGACGCGCGGCACCGCAGAGAGCACCGCGGACTTCTTCCTCCCCAAGACCAGCCTGTCCATCGACGACGGCGTCGAGCAGGTGATCGACGAGAGCTCAGTCGGTGTCATCGAGGACTCCACCGACGCATCAGTCGTCTCGAAGTTTGCCGAAGGCGAGATCGAGGGCAACATCTTCGATAAGTCCTTCGGGCTCATCCTCCTGGCGTGGCTCGGCTCCGTCTCCTCGACTGGCCCGACCGACACCAGCGTCTACACCCACAGCTTCTCCGTCCTCCAGAGCGCGCAGCACCCGTCGCTGACCTTGTTCCTGGACGACCCCAATCAGGACTACAAATACGCCCTGGCGGTCCTCAAGTCGCTCGACCTGGACGTGATGCTCGGCAAGTACGCCACCTACAAGGCGGGCTTCCGCTCCAAGGCCGGCGCCACCGCCACCATCAGCCCGTCATACACCGCTGAGAACCACTTCCTCCCCCAGCACGGAAGCATCAAGATCGCCTCCGCCCCCTCCGGCCTGGATTCCGGCACCGAGGTCGACATCCGCTCCATCAAGATCACCAGCAACAAGAACGTGGAGGACGACCGCAAGCTCGGCTCGCTCGACCAGGCCGACATCCTCAACAAGCAGTTCGCGGTGGAGGGCACCATCGAGCTCGTCTTCGATGACGAGACCTTCAAGACCGAGATGCTCGCGGACACCGCCAAGGCGCTGCGCATCGCACTCGTGAACAGCGAGGTGACCATCGGCGCGGCATCCAACCCGTCGCTCACCCTCGACCTGGCCAAGGTGAAGTTCTCCAAGTTCGAGCGCGGCTACTCAAACGACGACACCGTAACCGCCACCGTGGACTTCAAGGGCTTCTACAGCCTCTCCGACACGTCGATGATCACCGCGGAGCTTATCAATGAGCAGTCATCCTACTAGCCTATGCGCGAGACCACGAAGGCCACGATCGGCAGCCACGCGTACGAGGTGAAGACCTACGCCACGGCGCTCGAGGCCAACACCATCCAGCAGGCGTACTTCAAAGGGACGAAGCTGGAGGTCGTCGGCGACACGCCCAAGATCAGCGAGTTCAATCCCGGCGTCCGCTTCGAGGTGGAGCAGGAGATGATCCGGCAGGTGGTCGTCTCCATGGACGACAGTGCCGAGAACGTCCTGGAGCGCTGCCTGGAGCTCCCGAGCAGCGACTTCAATGAGCTGGTTGCCGCGCTCGACGAGATCATTGCAAAAAAAAAGAGCTAGCCGAGGCGATCAGCCACTACAGCATGGGGCGCATGAACCGCGAGATGCAGCGCATCGCGATCATGCAGGAGTTCAAGTGGACCTACGAGGACTACCAGAACACCCCCAACCACGTGATCACGCTCATCATCGAGAAGATGAAGCGGGACGCCAAGGACCAGGAGCTCAAGTCTAAATCCCACCACTTTGGCCACTAAACAGACACAGCTTCAGATCGTCGTAGATGCCGTCAAC
>Ga0070658_10001456_pt1 | contig 20164 bp, 13 predicted proteins | sample KBSC13metaG_FD_64664 | JGI IMG/M metagenome (GOLD analysis project Ga0070658, IMG submission 64664) | Corn rhizosphere microbial communities from Kellogg Biological Station, Michigan, USA - KBS C1-3 metaG | ecosystem: Host-associated > Plants > Roots > Rhizosphere > Soil ...
CGGGCCGGCGCTTTTCGGCGTAGGCGTTCCACGCGGCCGTGTTGTCGTCAATCTTCCAGCTCTCGGCCAACAGTCCTTGCCATTGCAGGGTGATCGGGTCGCGCGAGATGAGCGACTCCTGCACGTTTCCGATGACGTCGGCCGAGTACGCGTCGCCGCCGAGGAACGGGCTGAGCGAGGCGATGTGGCTTGCCAGGCCGTAGACGAGCCAGTCCCCCTCGGCGAAGTTCGGCATCGCCCGCGCCGCCGCGACCCGTTGCAGCGACGTCGGCAGACTAGCGGCCGGGGCCGTGGCCGGGCCGCCCCGCTGCATCGGCACGCCGCGGTCGAGCGTGCGCTGGATCGTCTGCAGATCGACGGCCTGCTGCTCGATCTTGGCCTTGATGTTCTGAACCTCGTTCCATTGCCGATCGAACTGCAGCATCGCCAGCAGGATCATCACAATGACGACGGCCAGGATCGTGAACAGGAAAAAGTCTTTGATACCGAAGCGGTTGTCCATGCGGAAACTCAGGCGCTAGCGGGAACGGGCTATCTCAATCGACGTCGCGGGTCGAGCCTGTCGCGCAGGCCATCACCCAGGAAGTTTAAGCTCAGCAGGGCCACCATCAATAGCCCGCACGGGAACAAGAGCAGCCACCAGTAGAATTTCACCGGCAACAGCGACTGGACGCCCTCGCTGGCCAGGCTGCCCCAGGTCGGTAGCGGCAGGCGGACGCCGACGCCAAGGAAGCTCAGGAAGCTTTCCTGCAGCACAGCGCTGGGGACCGTCAGCGTGGCGTAGACGGTGATCGGGCCGACGAGGTTGGGCAGGATGTGGCGGACGAAGATCCGCCAGCGCGGCAGGCCCATGGCGCGGGTGGCCTCGATGAACGGCATCTCGCGCAGCGACAGGATCTGCCCGCGCACGACGCGGGCCATCGTCAGCCAGCCGACCAGGCCGATGGAGAGGAACATCACCACGAGGTTGGCCGCCTGCACGCTGCTGAATAGACGGCCGTCCTGCAGCTTATCGAACAGCTTCGTCAGGCCGGGCTCAAGGGCGATTTTGAAAAGGATGACCAGCAGGATGAACGGCAGGCCGTAGAGGATGTCGACGATGCGCATCAGCAGCGCGTCGACCCACCCGCCGCTATAACCGGCGATCAGGCCGACGGTGGTGCCGAGCAGCACGCTGACGGCGGCGGCGGCAAGGCCAATGGAAAGGGAAATCGTGCCGCCCAGCAGACACCGGCCCAGCGTGCTTCGGCCAAGGGTGTCGTAGCCGAACCAGCCGGCGATCTCCGTCGTCGGGGCGTGGCGGACGCGATCGGAGCGCTGCGCGTCGTAATACAGCGACGATGACGAACTGAGCGTCCACGGCAGCGTCGCCACGCAGGCCAGCAGCATAAGTAGGACGAGAGCCCCGCCGACGACGCTCTCGTTGATCGCAAAACGCCGGCCGGCACGCGGCAGGGCTTGGACGGTGACTGGAACGGCGGCCGCGGTCATTTGGCGCCGCCGATCTGGATGCGCGGGTCGACGAAGCCGTAGAGCAAGTCGACAGCCAAGTTGAGAACGAGCACAAAGGCCGAGTAGACCATCACGATGCCCAGGATGAGCGTCTGGTCGCGGTTCAGCACGCTGTTCACGAAGTGCTGGCCGAGGCCGGGGATGTTGAAGACTTTTTCGACGACGAACGAGCCGGTGAGCGTGTAGGCCGTCGCCGGGCCGAGGTAGCTGAGGACGGGGACGATGGCGTTGCGCAGGCAATGCTTCAGCACCACGCCGGGCCGGCCGACGCCTTTGGCGCGGGCGGTGCGGACAAAATCGCTACCGAGCACGTCGAGCATGCTGGCGCGGGTGAGCCGGGCGATGTAGGCCATCGGGGCGAGTGACAGCGCGATCCCCGGCAGCAGCAGATCGATCGGCCGCGAGAATCGGCCAATGGCGAAGACACCCTGCAGCGGGCCGGTCGCGCTGAGCATCAGCAGCAGCGCCGCGACGACGAAACTCGGCACCGAGATACCGATCAAGGCAACGCTCAGGCTCAGCCAGTCCGCCGGCCCGCCCCGCCGCACCGCCGCCAGCACGCCGATGCCGATGCCGGCGATCGTGGCGATGACCATCGCGAACGTGCCGAGGATGATCGAGACTGGCAACGCCGAGCGGATGATCTCGTTCACCGTCCACTCGCGGTATTGGAGGGAATGGCCAAAGTCGCCGTGGATGAGGATGTTGTACGGGTAGAAGCCGAGAAACTTCCAAGCGGAATCGGCATGGAATTGTTGCTTCATCAACTGCACCACGGCCGGATCGATGTTGCGCTCGCCCGTGAACGGGCTGCCGGGCGCGACCCAGGCGAGCAGGAAGGTGACGACGTAGATCACCGCCAGGATCAGCGGCAGTTGCAGCAGGCGGTAGGCGATCAAACGGGTCATCGTTGCGACAGCAAATGCGGCGGCGCCGTGTTATATGACAAAGCGTTCGGCGGAGGAAATCTTGCTCCCTTTCCCGGAGTACCGGCAGTGGAAACTAATCGCGCAGCGCCACATCTTTCCAGTTCACGATGCTGCGGGGGTTCATGGTGATTCCTTCCACCCGGTCCGCGATCAGTGAGGTGTTTACGTAGTGATAAATCGGAATAATCGGCACTTGCGTGTTCAGCACTTGCTCGGCCTGCGACAGCAGCGTCAGTCGCTTGGCCACATCCGTTTCGACGGCGGCTTTGGCGAGCAGGTCGTTGTAGGCCGGGTCCTTCCACTGCGAATCGTTCTGGTCGCCGTTGGCGGCGTACTTGTCGGTGAAGGTGGATGCGTCCGGGTAGTCGCCGAACCATGACACCGTCGCGATGGTGTAATTGTGGCTGCTGACGCGCTCGTGGAAAATTTTGCCCTCGATGCCCTCGATCTCGACGTCGATATTCAGCCCCTGCTTCCACTGCTGCTTCAGCACCTGGGCGATGCGGGCCCGCGTGGTGTTTTCGGTGTTGTAGAGGATCGGCAGCTTCGGAAAACCCGCCCCGTTGGGATAGCCGGCGTCCGCGAGCAACTGCTTCGCCTTTTGAACGTCCTGGGGCAGGCCGGGCCGGCTCTGGAAGCCGGGGAGCGTGCCGGGGGGGATGTAGTGGGTTGCCACCGGCTCGCCCAGCCGGGTGATGTTGTCGCAGATGAATTGTTTGTCGATCGACATCGCCAGCGCCTGCCGCACGCGCGGGTCGGCCAAGGGGTTTTTCTTGTTGGGTGATTGGGGAAGTTGGTCGCCGCAATTGAGCGTGAGGAAGAATGTGCCGAAAGACGTTGAAATCTTCATCTGCGGCAGGCCCTGCTGCTTCAGCTCCGGCGCGATGTCGGCCGGCACGTCGCTGACGAAGTCGACGGCGCCGGCTTTGAACTGCAGGTACTCACTCAGCAGGTTGTCGTTCACCACCATGTCGACGGCGTCGAGCTTGACGTGCTTCGCATCCCAGTAGTGCGGGTTTCGCTCCAGGTGCAGTTCGCGTTTGAACGCCCAGCGCGTCAGCATGAACGGCCCGTTGGTGACGACGGCGGGCGGTTTGGTGTACTCGGGCTTGTACGCCAGCCGCGGCAGGTTCCGTTGGCGGAATCGTTCCATCGACCGCTCGTTCCGCGGGAAGAACGGCGGGAAGGCCGTCAGGTCGAGAAAGTACGGCACCGGCTGTTTCAGCGTCACGCGCAGCGTCTTGTCATCGACGGCGACGATGCCGACGGTCGAAAAATCCGCCGGCTTACCCGCCTTGATGACGTTTTCGAACGCCTCGGCCCCCGCGATGTAGCCGAACAGCGAGCTGTACTCGCCCGGGCTTTCGAGCATCAGCCGCCAGCTGAAGACGTAATCGTGGGCCGTCACCGGGTCGCCGTTCGACCAGCCGTTATCGCGCAGGTGGAAAGTGTAGGTGCACTTATCGGCCGAGATGTCGCAACCGGTCGCGCCGGCGGGCTGTGGCGTGAAATCAGGACCGGTCGGGGCGTACAGGCCTTCCCGGATGGCGTACGTCAGGCGAATGTCCTGCGCGTACGACATCTGGTTGAGGTCGAGCGTGAAGATGTCGCCGCGGTTGATGAAGCGAAACGTCTTTTCCGGCTCGCTCGGGCGGCGGTCGCAGGAAGCCGTGAGGAGCAGGCCGGCCAGCAGAAGCGATGCAACAGTTCGCATATCAACTGCCCAAAGCCGGTTCATCGTGCCGGGCCATTGGCCCGGGAGCCGTCACTCCGCCAGCGGTTTGATCGTCTTGTAATCCGCGGTCTCGCTCAGCGAGCGAACGGCGGCGACGGTATTGTTGACGATGTCCTTGGGGGTGCTGGAGCCCGGCAGCTTCAGCAGCATGTTGAACTGCCCGACGGCGGCGGTGTTGCCGGCGAGCCGCATGAGTGTTTGCAGGTAGCCGGCCGACGCGCTGACGACGCTGTAGAGGTCGTCACGATTGGCGCCGGCAGGAACCGTTGCCGCGCGCCGGGCGGCGGCAACCATCAGATTGCAAACCGCCTGGGTGACCTTAATCCGCTGATCTTTCGTCAGGGCGGAGGAGACTTCGCCGCGGACGAAGTACAGCAGCGGCGTCCGGTCGGCCAGCGGGTTGGCGGGCTGGCCGGTTTTGTATTCGGCAATCCGCAGATCGAGGAGGTCGCACGAGACGGCCGCCGTCAGCCCGAATGCGCTCGCCGGGAGCGGCGGGTTCTGCTGCGGCAACGACAGCGCGTCGTAGGCGTCCTGCACCAGGGCCGCCACATCGTGGTGGGCCTTAACGGCCTCGATGATCGCCGGCGTCAGCTTCTGGTTCTGCGCCATCAGCGGGACGGCCAGCACCTTCGGCAGCAGCGCCCTGGCCGCCTTCAGGCCCCAGAGGGAGACCGCCGGGGACTGATCGCTCAGTGCCTTCAGCGCCGCGTCCGAGAGTTGCGAAAGTCCCGTCGCTTCGCACAGCCGGCTGACGATGATCGCCGCGTTCAGCCGCGTCAGCACATCAGGGCTGCTTTGCAGGCTGCCGATGTCGTTCAGCACCGCCGAGACGTAAATCGTCTGGAAGCTGGCCGAAGGAGTGAAGACCTGGGTGCTTTCGACCTGCTTGCACAGTTCGTCGCGGGCCTGGCCGGATTTTGCGTCAGCGGCTTTGACCTGGTCGATCACTTTCTTGACGTACGCGCTGATATCGGCCTTGTACTGATCGGCCGGTGCGGCCGAGCGAACGGCGGCCGGCAGCTCTGCCCGCGCCGGGGACGCTCCAACGCCCGCGAAGGCGCCCAACACCAGCGTTACCCCCGCCACCGCCACTACATTCCGCCGGCCAATCGTCACAACCGTTTCCTCTCGCTCAAGTTCCGCCCCGCTTTCGGATCGGGGCGCGGATCGGTACCGCACGCAATGCGGGTGACGGACGCTACTCGCCCCGGCGTCGCGCTGTCAAGAAATCGGCTTGCTTATAACCCCTCCGATAACCCGGCCCTACCATATCGCGCTGCCGACATGAGCCCTATCCCGTCCGACATCCCCGCCCCCACCGTTCGCCGGCTCAGCCAATACCTCAGCGTGCTGGAGCATTTCTGCCAGCCCCCCTGCACGATTTCCAGCAAAGAGCTGGCGGCCCAGATGAAGACCAGCGACGCGCAGGTGCGGAAAGATTTCGCCACCTTCGGTGCGTACGGCCAGCCGGGCGTGGGGTACGACGTGACCGACCTGATCCGCCGCATCCGCCGGACGCTGGGCGTCGATAAGCCGTGGAACGTGGTGCTGGTGGGCGTCGGCAACCTCGGCCGGGCGCTGCTGTCGTACGGCGGGTTCGCGCAGCGCTCGCTGCACATCGTGGCCTGCTTCGATGCCGATCCGCACCGCATCGGTACAAAAGTCCGCGATCTGCTGGTTCAGCCGATGGCCGAGCTCGAGGCCACCCTCCGCCAGCACGACGTGAAGCTGGCGATCCTGGCCGTCCCCCGCGCCTCGGCGCAGGAGGCGGCCGACCTGCTGATCCGCGCCGGCGTGCGCGGAATTCTCAATTTCTCGTCGGTCACGCTCCACGCGCCGGGCATCGCCGTCCAGCCGGTGGACCTGTCGGCCGGGCTGGAACAGCTCGCCTTCCAAATCAACGCCGCCGCCGCGAGCCGAGAAAATTCGGCCCGCGACGGCGTGTGATCGATCGGCAAATTTCGCTTAACCGACGACGCTGACGACGTACTTGTCGCTCTCCACCCCGCCGCTGCCGACGGTGGTGACGGCGTAGTAGTACGTCGAGTTGCCGGTGGCCGTGGTGTCGGTGAACGAACCGCTGGAGCTGCGCGGCAGCAGCGAGCTGTTGAGCTTCGTCCAGCTCGTCGGATCCGCCGGCGTCGTGCTGCGGTAAACGTTGAAGCCGTTCACCCGTGGGCCGTCGTCCGGCGACGTGAAGTTCACCAGCGTGCTGGCGCCGTTCTTCTGGGCATACACCGTCCGTGGCGTCTTCATGGCGCCGGCGGGCATGAGGTTGGTGATCAGGTAGATGTTGTCCTGGAAATCGTAGTTGGTTGTCGACTTGTTGTAGTCGTGAAGCATGAGGTACGTGTTCGGGATCGGTACCCCGTGGGCGTCCACCGCCTGATAGAACCGCAGGAACAGCCCGCCGAACTTCGCCTGCTCCGTCGGGCTATCGCCCGCGGGCTCAATATTCAAAGTGTGATCGCTGTATTCGCCGACCTTGTCGGTGCTGTTTTGGTGTTCGACGACAAAGCCAAAGGTGGTGGTGCCGGACACCTTCGCCGTGCCGTGGGCAACGGTGCCACTATGGGTCGACAAAGCATCGAAGCCCAACGTCATTTGGCCTTGGTCGATCTTGTCGGTCAGAATGTTCGTCACCGAGTTCGGCGAACCCTGTTTGTACCAACCCATGAAGCTGGCCGTGGGTTGATTCATACCGTTGGAATCGACGTACGTCACGTTGTGATAGGTCGCAAGCTGAGTCACGTTCACGGGTGCATCAGTATCGGCGGTTTGGAAATATTCGGCCGTGATCTCGTTGCCCGGGTAGACAAGCTTGCTGCCGTTGGCGTTCATCGTCGAACCGCTCGGAATCGTCGTCTGGTAACCCAGAAGATCGTTGACCAGCACCTCAGCGGATGGTTCGACAGACGGGAAGCCCGGTCCCTGTTGCTCCGACCACAACTGCCAGTTGCCAAGCAGGCCAACTGACCGGTTCCCACCGTTACTGGTAATGGTGAGGGTCCCGGCATGCACTTGCGGCGAGCTAGTGGCATCGAAGCTGACCGTCACATCCTTGAACGAACCGGGTGCGATCGTGTAGTCGGTGCCAGCGGTCGCGTTCATCGAATAATCGCCGGTGATGCCGAGTTGCACGACCAGCGGAGCGCTGCCGCTATTCAGCAGACGAATGACGTTCGTCTTGCGGACCACGTTCGTGCGATATGGGTCGTTGTTGGCGACCACATTGAACGAGGCGATCTGATCGCTGGGGAAACCGGTCAGGTTCTGCACAGCCAACGTCGGCGTAGCCGCCGCCGGCTTCACGTTCGTGATGACGAAGACCAAGTCTTGGCTGTCGCTAACGTTGTCCTGGTTAAATTCCTCTTCGGCAACGATGTAGGCGTTCTTGACCGTGTTCCCCCGCTGATCGATGTACGGGTAGAACTTCATGTGCGTCAGCGAGCTGTTCGTTGAGGACGAATACATCCGCTTGTTCAGTGTATTTTCGCTGTAGACATTGGTGGTCGTGCCATCCGGGTTCGTGAACTTCGGGTACTGCGTCACCAGTCCGAACTCAACGCCGTCGCCGGGATCGAACGTTGATTGGCCGTACACCAGCGGGGTCACCGATTGCGAGGATTCGCTGGGCGAATACCACAGGTAATGCTCGCTGCCGAATTGGCCGGGGGTGTAGAAGCCCATGCGGACGTCGGGCGTGGCGTGGTTGGTGAACTCGGCCAGCGGACGCAGCACAATGTCCTTCGAGTTGTCGGCCTTCACCAGCGTCGAGATGTTGACTTCATCGCTGGTGCCCGAGGCGACGAAATACGGGTCGCTGGAGCGCTTCTGCTGGCCGGCGTTGATCTGGAAGCCGTACAGGTCGAACACGTCCTGCAGCGAGGGCTCGAAGGTGGTGCCTTCGCCCTTGGTCACCAGGCCGCGAAGCGGGACGCGCTGCTGCGGGTAGACCTTTTCATCGGTGTTCACGACGAGGAAGCCGGTCTTGACGCCCGGCGTGCTGTCGGCGGTGAAGCGGACGGCGTAATCGAGGTGCTTGCCCGGCGCCATCGAGATGCCGCCGTCGGGGAAGGCGATGACCTTGAAATCGCTCTGGTCGGTGCCGCGGACCAGGATGTTCTTGATGATCACGCGGACGGCGCCCTGGTTCACCAGGCGGAGCAGGTAATCGCTGGTGTGCGGCCCGCCGCTGCTGTTGCCGTCGGTGGCGTTGGCGGTCGAAGTGTTCGACTGCGTGACGGCGTTGAAGTACAGCGTGTTCGGCCCCAGCGCGATTCCCGGCCTCGACGCCGAGGCGGTATTGCCGCCGGTGGCGCCGATCGTGCTGACCGACACGGACAAGAGTTTGCGGGGTTCCAGATCGTCGATCATCGCGCGTGTTTTCATGATTCTCTTTCCTGCAACTTCGGTCACTTCCAAGACGCGTCCCTGACGTCTGAACAAAGCCCTATACCAGATCAAAGAGCGAATCGTCCTGATTCGCATCAACTTGCGACACTACCTGCGAATGCCAGATCGCCCCCGCCAACGACGCCTCCGGGCGAGACTGGGGCGCGAACGACTGAACCGATTCGGTCGCGACGAAGGCCCGCAGATTCACCGAGACGTAGCCGCCATCGACGCTGATCGCCAGCGACGAATGCGGCGTGGCCGTCTGCCCTTTCGCCAGCACGCCCTTCACGTCGAACGTGAAGCTCGCGCCCGGGGCCAACGTCTTGTCGGCCGATGGCAGGTTACTGACAATAAAGTTTTTGCGATAGGTGCCAACAATCTTAGTAGCGGCCCGGTTGATGGTCAGATTGCCGGTGCCGGTGTTCGTCAGCGTCACGGTGGCGGTCGCGCCGTTGCGGTCGCCGGGGGTGACGTAGACGCTGAGTTTGCTCTTGTTCAGCGTCGGCGTTCCCGCGACGGCCGAGCCGGCTGCTTTGAGCAGCATCAGTGAGCCGGTGCTGACTTCATCTGTCAGGACGGCGACATACAGGTTGCCGGTCTGCGGGTCTTCGGTGACGTCCAGCGGCGACCCGAGGCCCGACAGCCCGCTGATCCCCTGCTGCGTCAGCCCGATGGAACCGTCAGCCTTCGGCTGCAGCGCCAGGATGTCGCTACCGCTGCTGTAGCGGGCGACGAGCAGGTAGCCGTTGAGATTGGCGTTGACGCCGTTGACCGATTTGTATTGCAGGATGCCGTCCGGCGAGAAATCCTGGCCGAAATCGTAGACCGGGCGAGTATAGGCACGATCGGGCTGTATGCCGGGGTCGTAGCCGGTCTGGCCGCCGAACTCGAACGGGTCGGTACTGGCGTTGCCGGTGTTGCCGGCGCCGAGGACGTATTCGCCGCGGGCGGGGTTCGGGTGGCCGTAGTAGGCGCCGTTTTTCACGTCGAGCAGCGCGTCTTCCTCCACCTGTTGCACGTTGCTGAGTGCCGGAACCGCCGGGCCGGTGTAGGCCTTGTAGGTGCCGTCGGCGTTTCGGTAGAGGTATTTGCCGTTGGCGTCCTTGGCATCTTTATCGGGACGGTTGGCGACGGGCACATCGGCCAGATCGCTGGGCGTGCCGGGCGTATTGCCGCCGGCGCTGCTGCCGTTGATGGCGGCGTACAGGTGGCCGTTGCTGGCGAACACCATGTCGAAATCGTTGCGAATGCCGTCGGCGTAAATCCGCAGCGGATTCGCGCCCTTGAAGATGTTGTAATGCGTGGAACCGGGCACCAGGCCGGTCGCGGTGGCGGTATCGGTGCCGTCGATCAGCAGGTTCACCGGCCCGCCGCTCTTGTGGATAAAGCTCGTGATGCCGCTGTCGCCGCCGACGCGCAGCTGCACGATCGTGGCGCTGTAGATGTTCTCGACGCGGTTGCCCCACACGCTGTCGCCCGGACCGCCCATGGCGTTCATCGCGGCAATCCCGAAGTAGGCCGCCCTGCCGTCGGGCGAGAAGACCAACTGGTTGTTCATGTGGTCTTTGGCCGAGCGCGGGATGTTGACGACAAGGTCCTGGTACTGCCAGGCCGACGTCTTCGTATTGAAATTGATCCGGCTGATCTTGCCGGAAAAGTTCTGCGCATAATCCTGCACGCCCGTACCGTTCTGCCCGTCGTTGCCGAACTGGTAGGCGCCGTGCGAAACCCAGATCACGAGGTTCTTGTCGGTCGAATTCGGATCGAACGCGATGCCGGTAATGAGCCGGTAACCGTTGGGATTGTCGGCGGTCTGGTTGTTGTCCTTGATGACTGTGATCGTGTGGCCATCGGATAGCGTGCCGTCGGCCCCGATGGCGAAGCTGTACAGGTACCCCTTCGACGTCCCCGCATACAGCCGATGATCCGGGCCAATCGCTACCGAGGTATACGGATTCGTGCCGGCGGTCGCCTGTGTCGAGGCGGTGAAGCTGACACTATCCATCTCGGGCGTCGGCTTCGCGTAGTGGTTATTCGTGGTGAACTGGAAGATCTTGTCGTTGAACGGCCTCCCATTCACTGTCCGCACGTAATTGGTGCCAGCGAACGATCCGTTGATCTCCAGCTGGAACGTATCGCCGGACGGCAGGCGTTCTTTGGTCTGGATGATCAGCGCATCGCCGACGCCGGTGGTCTTGAGCTTCTGCAGTTCGCTGCCCGGATCGTTCGACGTGTAGACATGGCCCGTGGTCAAGTCGGTCAGGCGAACCGCGGCGCGATTGAGGGCGGTGGCGTCGATGCTGCCATTGCCTTCCGTATCGATCGTCACCTTCAGGGCCGAATCCTGGTCGATCGACGTCACCGTCGCATCCACGTCGGCCCCGTCGGCGTTGCCGGTGTGGGAGGTGCCGTGCAGTTCGATGAATTGCGGAATGGCGGCCTGCGCAACGACACCGCCGGTCGCACCAACGGTGCGAACGGCGGCGGCGGTTAGAAGTTGGCGCTTTTCGAGCCCTTCGATCATCGTCTGTGCAAACAACGTCGCTCCCCCGGCAAAGTTTTTACAACAATTAGATCAGATCTTCCGTCGAATCGAGTTGGGAAATGACTGACTGGGTCTGGTTCGTCAGGTCCGACTGCGCCGCAGCATGACCGGTCGCGGACGCCTGCGGCTTCAGCGATTGCGTCGACGTCGTCGCCAGGAACATGCGCAGGTTGACCGTCGCATACGAGCCGCCGACGCTGATCGCCAGCGTCGAGTGCTGCGTGGCCGGCGGCGTCTGGCCCTTGGCGAGCACGCCCTTGACGTTGAACGTCATCGTATCGCCCGGCGACAGCGTCACGTTGGCCGACGGCAGGTTGGTGACGACGTAGTTCGCCCGGTTCACGCCGGTGATCTTGGTGGCGTTGCGGTTGAAGACCAGGTCGCCCGTGCCGGTGTTAGTGAGGGTGACGGAATTCGTCGCCCCGTTTCGGTCACCGGGCGTGACGTAATAGCTCATCTTCGTCTTGCTGAGCGACGGCGTGCCGGTCGACGTGCCGCCGGTGCCGGTCGCGGTCAGCAGGCGGATCTGGCCCTGGCTGTTTTCGCCGATCAGTTCGGTGACGTACAGGTTGCCGTTGGTCGGATCCTCGACGATGTCCAGTGGCGAGTTCAGCCCGGCCAGGCCATCGATGCGGGGCTCGGTCGCGGTGATCGCGCCGTTGCTGCCCGTCTTCAGCGCCAGGATGTCGCTGCCGCTGCTGTAGCGGGCGACCAGCAGGTAGCCGTCGAGTTGGCTGTTCTTCCCGTTCACCGACTTGTATTGAATGATGCCGTCCGGCGAATAGTTGTTGCCGAAGCTGTACGTCGGCCGCGTGTAGGAGCGGTCGGGCTGCTGGCCGTTCGGATAAGCGCCGAATTGGTAATCGTCGGTCGCCGTGCCGCCGGTGTTGCCGGCGTCAAGGACGTATTCGCCGCGGGCCGGATCGGGGTGGCCGTAGTAAGCGCCGTTCTTGATGTCGTAGATCGAATCTGGCTCGACCTGGTTGACGTTCGTCAGCGCCGGCGCCGTCGGGCCGGTGTACGTCGTGCCCTTGATGTCCTTGTCGGGGCGGTACGTCGTCGGCACGGTCGACAGATCGCTGGGCGTACCCGGCGTGCTGCCGCCCGCGCTGCTGCCGTTGATTGCGGCGTACAGGTGGCCGTTGCTGGCGAACACCATGTCGAACGTGTTGCGAATGCCGTCGGCGTAAATGCGCAGCGGGTTACTGCCTTTGAAGATGTTGTAGTGCCAGGTCGTCGGATCGATGCCGGTGGCGTTGTTGCCGCCGTCGAGCGTGAGGTTCACCGCGCCATACTTGTGCAGATAGGTCGTGATGCCGGTCGGCCCGCTGCCGAGGCGCAATTGCATGATGGTGGCCGAGTAGATGTTCTCAGGCCGATTACCCCAGGTGCTGTCGGCCGCGCCCATCGCGTTCATCGCGGCCACGCCGAAATAAAGCGTCCGACCGTTGGGCGCAAAGACCAGCTGGTTGTTCATGTGGTCTTTCACCGAGCGCGGGATGCCGACCACGATGTCCTGGTAATCCTGCAGGTTCGCCCCGCTAATGCGCGAGATCTTGCCGGTGAAATTGTCGGCATACTTCTGGACCGGATCGCTGCCGTTCGGATCGTTGCCGAACGCCTGCTGACCGTGCGAGACCCACATCACCAGGTTGCTGGATGTCGAGCCGGGATCGAAGACGATGCCGGTGATGATGCGCCCGCCGCCGTTGTTGGTGCGGATGGTGTCGATCTGGAACTCGTTCGACAGGGTGCCGTCCGAGCCGATGTCGTAGCGGTAGATGTAACCGGCGCTGGTGGCCGTGTAGAAGCGGTGATCCGGCCCGATCGTCGCAGCGATGTACGGGCGATTGGCGGCCGCCGATTGAACGGTCTGCGTGAAATGAACGCTGCTGACCGCCGCGCTGGGCTTCGGATAGTTGGTGCCGGTGGTGAACGTCGTCGTGCTGCTGCCGAAGTAATCGAAATAGTTGCCGTTGACGTCCTTCACCTTGACGCTGTTGGTGGCATACCCGCCGTTGACTTCGACCTTGAAGGTGGTGTTCGCCTGCCACAAGCCGGTCGGGACAATGACAAGCACGTCGCCGCCGCCCGAGGTGCTGACCTTGCGGAGCAGCGCCCGGATGTCACCGGTCCCGGGCGCGGGATTGGCGCTGTTGTAATTGCCGTTGTAGACCACGCCCGTGCTCATGTTCGTGATCTGGACCGCGCCGCGGTTCAGGTTGCTGGCATCGATGCCGCCGCCGCTGCTGGCACGGTCGAACTGGATCTGGATTGAGGAATCGCGCGACACGTCGGTGTTGGACGTATTGACGCTGCCGTCGGCGTTCGTGGTGGTCAGATCGGTAAAATGCGGCGTGGACACCTGCGCCGTCAGGCCGCCCGTCGCGCCGATAGTGGCGACTTTCGGCGCGGCCGCCGAAACGACGGCCGACATGAGCTGACGTGATTCCAAACCTTCAAACATTACAAAATTTCGCATTCGACCAGTCCTTCAACAGAATCAGCCCGGCCTACAACCCCCGGGCCGCCAATTCAGCCGAAACCTCGGCTGTAGTCCCCAAAAGTAACCTAACTACCGCTGCGGCCGCCCATTCCGTCCATGGAGTGTGGCGAACTGCCGCACCACGCCCCCCTCCCATTGGGCCCGGCGGGTTTACGAGACAAGGGACGCCGCAAACCTTTTAACTTATCAAAGCGGATCGGCGCTACCTTCTGGACGCGCGCCGAATAGGCAACAAACCTCATCGACGGGCCGATCGCACAAACTTTAAGCAACGACCGACAGGCGCCCTGTCGCAATTTTGAGCATCTTGTTGATTCGCACGCAATTTGCATGCAGAATACGACGCCAACGTAACGGCGACAGTTCGAAACGCTTAATGAAGGTGGGAGCGTTTCGACCGGCCCGTGACAGCAACGTACCGCGACCGTTTGTATGGCGGCCGTGGGCTCCCGGTGTTTGTTTTAGTGTCTCTCTTTCGAAGGATTCGGAGTCATTTTCTATGGCCAACCCCCGTCAAGCCGCGGTCGCGTCGATCATCGCCACCAAGCACAAGCTCGATAACGTCGACTTCAAGACCACGCACGTGAAGGATCTGTTCGGCGCGAACGTGTTCAACGAAGAAACGCAGCGCGCCCGCCTTCCTAAGCCGATTTTTAAGGCCCTGCAGAAGACCATCAAGCTCGGCCACCCGCTGGACCCAAGCATCGCCGACGCCGTTGCGGCGGCCATCAAGGATTGGGCCATCGAAAAAGGCGCCACGCACTACACGCACATCTTCCAGCCGATGACCGGCATCACCGCTGAGAAGCACGACAGCTTCCTCAATCCCACCGAAGACGGCGGCGCTCTCGCCGAATTCAGCGGCAAGGAACTGATCAAGGGCGAACCCGACGCCAGCAGCTTCCCCTCAGGCGGCCTGCGTGCGACGTTCGAAGCCCGCGGCTACACCGCCTGGGACCCGACCTCGCCCGCCTACATCATGGACAACCCCAACGGCGCGACGCTGGTCATCCCGACCGCGTTCCTCAGCTGGACGGGTGAAGCCCTCGATAAGAAGACCCCCCTGCTCCGCAGTATGGCCGCCCTCAGCGACCAGGCGCTTCGCATCCTGAAGCTGTTCGGCAACACGTCGGCCACCAAGGTCTTCACCAGCGTCGGCCCGGAACAGGAATACTTCCTGATCGACAAGAGCTTCTACTACGCCCGCCCCGACCTGCTTTCCTGCGGCCGCACCCTCTTCGGCGCCATGCCGCCCAAAGGCCAGGAGCTGGAAGACCAGTACTTCGGCAGCATCCCGACCCGCGTGCTCGCATTCATGGCCGATGCGGAACAGGAACTGTTCAAGCTCGGCGTGCCGGTCAAGACTCGCCACAACGAAGTGGCCCCCAGCCAGTACGAAATCGCCCCGATCTACGAGAGCGGCAACCTCGCCGTTGATCACCAGAACCTGACGATGGAAGTGCTGCGCAAGACCGCCGACAAGTACGGCATGGCCTGCCTGCTGCACGAGAAGCCCTTCGCCGGCATCAACGGCAGCGGCAAGCACAACAACTGGTCGATGGCCACGGACGCGGGCGAAAACCTGCTCAACCCGGGCGACAACCCGCACGACAACGCCCAGTTCCTCGTGTTCTGCACGGCAGTCATCCGCGCCGTCGACAAGTTCGCCGAAATCCTGCGTCTGTCGATCGCCAGCGCTCACAATGATCACCGCCTGGGCGCCAACGAAGCGCCGCCGGCCATCATCTCGATCTTCCTGGGCGATCAGCTCAATGACATCTTTGAGCAGATCGAAAAAGGCGGCGCCAAGAGCAGCAAGCAAGGCGGCCTGTTCCAGACCGGCGTCAGCGTCCTCCCGGCCCTGCCGAAGGAAGCGGGGGACCGTAACCGCACCAGCCCGTTCGCCTTTACCGGCAACAAGTTCGAGTTCCGCGCAGTCGGCAGCAGCGCCAACATCGCCGGCCCGAATACGATCCTCAACACGATCGTCGCCGAATCGCTCGACTACATCGCCACCGAACTGGAAAACGCCGTCAAGGGCGGCAAGCAGTTCAACGCGGCCGTGCAGGAGCTGCTGCCCAAGATCATCAAGCAGCACAAGCGCGTGATCTTCAACGGCAACGGCTACGGTGAAGAGTGGCACGCCGAAGCCGCCAAGCGCGGCCTGGCGAACCACAAGAACACCGTCGAATCGCTGCCGATCGTGATCAAGAAGGAAACGATCGAGACCTTCAGCAAGTACAAGGTGTACAGCGAAGCCGAGCTGAAGAGCCGCTTCAACATCCTGAGCGAGGCGTACGTCAAGACGCTGGTCATCGAAGGCAAGACCGCCCTCCTGATCAGCAAGACCTACATCCAGCCGGCTGCCCTTCGTTACCAGAAGGAACTGGGCGACAGCATCGCCGCCGCCAAGGCCGCCGGCGCCGCCACCCCGGCCGGCGTCGAAGCGCTGGGCACGCTGGTCAGCTCGATCAACGAACTATACGGCGCGACGCAGAAGCTGCAGAAGGTGATCGACCACCATGCCGAAGGCGAGCCGTACGACCACGCCAAGTACGCCCGCGCCGAGATCTTCCCGGCCATGAACGCCGTCCGCGAGGCCGCCGATAAGCTCGAGAGCATCATCCCCGATGACCTCTGGCCGCTGCCGACGTACCGCGAGATGCTGTTCATCAAGTAATCGCGTTTATCCCCTCTCCCGGCACCCCGTGACAGGGCTAGGGTGAGGGGATACCTCGCCCGAAGAGTGAAACGTGAAAACGTGAAGAGGCGCACCGGCGCTTCTTCACGTTTTCACGTTTCACTCTTCTTCTTCCATCACCGCCTACACTTAGCCCTATGCCCATGACCAACCGCTACCTCGGCCGCACCGGCATTCGCGTCAGCCCCCTCACCCTTGGCTGCATGACCTTCGGCGGAACCACCCCGCTCGACGACGCCTGCAAGATCATCGACCGTGCCATCGACAGCGGCATCAACCTGCTCGATACCGCCAACGTGTACGTCAACGGCAAGAGCGAAGAAGTCGTCGGTGAAGCCCTGCAGCGCAACGGCCAACGCGACCGCATCGTGCTGGCGACCAAGGTGCACGGCAATATGCACAAGGACGACGCGCTGCACCCCGCCGGGTGGGGCAACAGCCGGTACGGCATCATCGAGCAGTGCCACGCGTCGCTGAAGCGCCTGCGCGTCGACCACATCGACCTGTACCAGATCCATCGCCCGCATGTGGAATGCGCGATCGACGAGACCCTTCGCGCCCTAGACGACCTGATCCGCCAGGGCAAGGTGCGCTACATCGGCTGCAGCACATTCGGGGCGTGGCAGCTGGTCGAATCGCTGTGGACGAGCGAAAAACTGTGCCTCAATCGCTTCGTCACCGAGCAGCCGCCCTACAACCTGCTCGACCGGCGGATCGAGCGCGAACTCATCCCCGCTTGCCAGACGTACGGCCTGGGCGTCCTCCCCTGGAGCCCGCTGGGCGGCGGGTTCCTCACCGGCAAGTACCAGCGCAACCACACCGGCGAAGCCGAAGGCCGTATCCGCGGCGGGCATCGGAACGACCTGCTCCAGAACAACGCCGCGTTCGACAAGCTCGATCAGCTGACCGCCCTGGCGAACGAGAAATCCTGCAACGTCGGCCAACTTGCTCTGGCCTGGGTGATGAACCAGCCGGGCATCACCAGCGCCATCATCGGCCCGCGGACGATGGAGCAGTTTGAGGACAATCTCAAGGCCCTCGAAGTGACGATCACCGACGAGGATCGCAAAAAGATCGACGCCATCTTCCCGCCGGGCGAACACCTGTCGCCGTACTACCAGGCGAGCTTCGGCCCGCACCCGCACCGGGTGTAAAACGCCTGTTTTTCCGCCGACAAAGGGCTGCGACGGCGGTAGCATCACCAACGGAACCGATGCCGCGCAGCGGCGAGGCCATAGCCTCTCCCTGTGGGAGAGGTTAGGTGAGGGCAGGCTGAAACGAACAACAGTCGCGCGGGAGGAACTGCAGTGACAATGGACGCCTCCCTACTGCGCCAGCGGAAGATACGACTCAGCTCGATTGCTTCGGCCCGCCCTCACCCAACCTCTCCCACAGGGAGAGGCTTAGGGTCTCGTCGCTGCGCGACATCGATGGAAGGAGATGCTGCCCAGAAAACCTTTCTCGAAAAAACAAACCCAATTTCCGGCCGAACCCTTGGCCCGGCCAGCAGTTGCTCACTGGCTTCTCTCGCAAATCCACCCCTGCTACCCTCCCCGCCATGCTCGCCCTCACCGCCCGCCAGCGTCCCACCGTCACCGTCGGCGTCATGGCGGCGATTGCGATCGTCTACCTCCGCTGGCAGGGCCGCGTCTGGTGGTGCCAGTGCGGCCGGCTGTACCCCGTCTCCTTCAACACCTGGTCCGAACACAACAGCCAGCACCTGCTCGATGCCTACAGCTTCTCCCACGTCCTTCACGGCCTGATCTTCTTCGGGCTGTTCTGGCTGGTACGAAAATGGATCACGCTCCCCTGGCGGTTTGTCGGCGCGATCGCGATCGAGGTCGCTTGGGAGATGTGCGAGAATTCGCCGTTCATCATCAACCGGTACCGGGAGGGCACCGTTTCCCTCGGCTACACCGGCGATTCGATCTTCAACAGCCTTGGCGACATCGGCAGCTTCGCCCTGGGCTTCTGGCTTGCCCGCAAGCTCGGGCTGTGGAAATCGGTAACGGTGTTCATCGCGTTCGAACTGCTGATGCTCTGGTGGATTCGTGACAACCTCACCCTCAACATCCTCATGCTCCTCTGGCCCATCGACGCGATCCGTAAGTGGCAGAGCGGCGGTTAATGTACCTGTTGATTCGCAGCAAGTTTCCGCCGACACTCCCCAGCCAATGTGGCCCCTGGTCGTCCGCTCGCATCCAACCCATGTCTGCCGCGACCTCGCCGACGCTCGGAACTGCCTTAACGCCCTTGAAGACGCCGCCCAGGACCAGATCCTCGCCGGCTATTTCGGCTTTGACCTTGGCGGGGCTTTCGAGACGCTGCCGCGCGTGGCGAAGGACGATCTGAGCCTGCCGCTGGTGGCCTTCGCCCCGCCGCAGGTGTTGCCGGTGGCGCAGCCGGTCAAAGATGTTCCGGCCACGCCCGCCCGGCTTCGCTCGACGTTCAAGCACTACGAATACCTGGCCGCCGTGCAACGTTGCCTCGACTACATCGCGGCGGGGGACATTTTTCAGGTGAACCTGTCGCAACGCATCACGGCGGCGGCGACGCGATCGCCGATCGATTTAATCGACCGCATCTGCCGCGAGTCGCCGGCGCCGTTCAACGCATTGCTCGACTTCGGGGATTTTCAGGTAATTTCGAACTCGCCCGAGCTGTTCTTCCGCGTCGAACCCCTTGGCCACGGCCGGCGCCGGATCGTCAACCGCCCCATCAAGGGCACCCGCCCCCGCGCGCCCGGCATGCGTGAGGAACTGCTGCACAGCGAGAAAGACAAGGCCGAACTGGCGATGATCGTTGATCTGCAGCGCAATGATCTCGGGCGGATCTGCGAGGTCGGCACCGTCCGCGTCGATGAAGCGCGAACGATCGAAGCCTTCCCCACCGTCTACCACGGCGTCGCCACCATCAGCGGGCTGCTGCGGCCCGACGTGCGGCTGGCCGACATCCTACGGGCGATCTTCCCTTGCGGCAGCGTCACGGGGTGCCCGAAGATCCGGGCGATGCAAATTATCGACGAGCTGGAACCCGTCCGCCGCGGGCCGTATTGCGGCGCGATCGGCTGGCTCGGGCCGGGCGGGGCGATGGAGTTCGCCGTCGCCATCCGCACGATCGTGATGAAGGACGGCCTGGCCCACGTGAACGTCGGCGGCGGCATCGTCGCCGACAGTTCGACGACGGCCGAGTACGACGAAACCCTCGTCAAAGCCGCCGCCCTGCTCGCCGCCCTCGGCCACCCCGTGGCGGCGGCCTACAGTTAGACGATGACCGACCAGCAGCTCATGGACGAAGCGTTGAAGTTGGCCGAGCGGGCGATGACGCTCGGCGAAGTCCCCATCGCCGCCGTCATCGCCCGCGAGAACAAGATCATCGGGTGGGGCTGGAACGAGTTGAACGCCAAGCGCGACAAGACGATGCACGCCGAGATGGTCGCCTTCCGCGACGCCGCCGGGCGATATCCGATCGATGCGACGGACCTCGTGCTCGTCAGCACCCTCGAGCCGTGCGTAATGTGCTACGGCGCTTCGCTGCTCAGCGGCGTGTCGCGCATCATCTACGCATTATCGGCCCCCGCCGACGGCGGCCTCGCCCGCGTGAAGCCGCCGCAAAGCCCCGAGACGCAGGTGCCGAAAGTCAGCGCCGGCGTGCAGCGCGACGCGGCGCTACGGCAGTTCCAGCGATGGCTGGACGGGCACCCGCAGCAGGACGCCCAGCGCGATTACGTTTCGCAACTGCTTCGCCTCGATGGCCAATAGAGGTATCTTCCGCCCATGTCCGACGTCTGGCTCAACGGCAACTTCATCGACGAGGCCAACGCCTCGATCTCCAT
>Ga0070658_10001457_pt1 | contig 20160 bp, 17 predicted proteins | sample KBSC13metaG_FD_64664 | JGI IMG/M metagenome (GOLD analysis project Ga0070658, IMG submission 64664) | Corn rhizosphere microbial communities from Kellogg Biological Station, Michigan, USA - KBS C1-3 metaG | ecosystem: Host-associated > Plants > Roots > Rhizosphere > Soil ...
GTGCGGCGTATTCGGGCGGCGCTCGGTGGCGACAACCCGGCCGAGAATTGAAGACATTTCGCTCTGACTACTCGTGAGACGTGAATCGTGAGACGTGAATCGTGACGGCGTGAGAAGGTACGTCTCACCTCTCACCCTTCACGCTTCACGATCAGTTGATTGCCCTCAGGTACTCCTCACAGTCCCGTACACCGTACACCATCTTGTCCCACCGCGCGTCCGGCAGGGCGAGGGGCGATGCTTCGGCGAGAATCCATCGCGACACGTCGTCGGCGCGCGCGCCGATACGGTCCATGTCCTGAGGCGGCGGGCAGGCGATCTCCACGCGCACGAGTCCCCACATCGGATCATGACCACGCGGATCACGCATGCGCAAATACCAGCTTGCCACGGTGGTGCGGCGCGGCGAGGTGATGCGGAAGACGCTCGAGCGCTCGTGGCGCGCGAGATTGAGCACGGCGGCCAGCGCCTCGCCCTCCGCGTACAGGGTCCGGTGACTCTTCACGACGCCCACCGTGCAGGTCGACACCGCCACCTTCTCGCTGCCACTGATGCCGCCGTCGATGAACAGCGGATCGTGCTCCACGTTGCACCAGCGTTCGGCAAGACGCTGCTCCAGCTCCTCACGATGCGCCTGGACCCGGTGCACTGCCGCGTCGCGCAGAGCGAAGGGATGCGGCGCGAGCTCCGATGAGCCGTCGCTCAGGTCCACCAGGACTGGCCCGTAAGCGACGCTGAGTGACTCCCACGCCGAAGACGAGATGAGCCGGCGCGCGCAGTAGAGGCGCGACTCGATGAGCGGCTGATGCCAGGTGTGCATCCGGCGGAGCCGGCGCTCGCGCACCACGGCGGCCACCCGGCCAAGGATGATGGGCACGCCTCCGACGTAGCTCACCAGCTCGCTCCGCTGAGTGCCGTCGAGAAAGGCCCGGAAACCGGGAGTCGGCGGATCGAAGACGCGCTTCGCCCGCAGCGGACCACCCTCCACCACGGTTGCGCTGATGAGCCGCGGTGCGTCGTTACCCGGAGCAGCGACCTCGAGCGTGCTCTCGCCGATCGCTGCCGGCCGTGCCTCAGGCAGCAGCGTGGCCAGCTGGCGCTGGACCGCACGAACGTTCAATACCGGGCTGCCCATCTCACTCGTATGCACCACACTCTCCACCGCACTCGCCCCAGCGCACTCGCCTCTCGCGGCTCGCACGACCGCGCGGGGCGCGGGCTACGGGCGATCTTCGGGGGAATGGCCGTCGCGACCATCCTAACCGCCGCGGTCGGATGTGACAAGCGCGCGCAGGGAGAGCCGGTCGATGCGCCAGCGCGGGTGCAGACCAGCCTCGCGGGTAAGCCGACGGTGCTCTTCCAGTTGTTCGGTGACCCCGCCGATCCGCGGCTGCTGCCCGTTGCCACGATCGGACACGGTCGAGTTGCCCCGATCAGCCTCGATGCCGAGGGCTGGCGCAACTTCGACAAGCTCTACTTCAAGCCCGGCTCCCGGATCACCGTCTATCACGATGGCTCGCCGATCACCGCGGCCGTCGTGCAGCGCGGCATGTGGTCCGACGGCTCCGCGCTCTACAAGCTCCCCGGTTGTCGAGCGCCCAGACCGATGGCCGCCGCCAGGCTCGATTCGGTTCCAGACGAGATGACGACGCTCGACCTGATCGGTACGAGTGATCCGCTTCCGATGACGGCCCGCCTCGCGCTCACGGTCGCCGACGAGGACAGCGCGCGCGCGCTCGCCGAGCGCGTGGCGCGCCGCGCTGCCCTGCTTCCGGCTGCGCGCTCCGAGATGGACCTCAGCGTGGTGGCGATCCGCACCGGTGTTAGCGGTCGGCCAACCCTGCTGGCGAGCTTCATGGAGAAGCCGACCTCCTCCGGTCTTCGCCCGCGGCAGGTGTTCGCCCTCGCCGACTCGGCGGCTGGCGGGTACGCCGTGACGTTCTACCATGCGCCCCGCGATTCGATGCCGGAGTTCCGACGGCTCGTCGATCACGTGGACCTCACGGGGGACGGCGTGGACGAGGTGGTGCTCGAGGGCTGGAGGTCAGGCTCCGACAGCTACCCGATCGTCCTGAAGTTCATCAGCGGAGGCTGGCACGAGCTGGCGCGCGGCACGGGCTCATGGTGCGCCGACCTGCCGCGACGCTGATCGGCCGGCTCCTCTCGCGAGGGCACGCGCCTCACTCCACGCCGATGTCCCACGCCTGCTGCAGGTCCTTCTTCGAGTAGGCGCGGAACGCCGTGAGCGTCTGGGTCCGCTGCAGCCCGGGCACCTTTGGAAATGCCTCCGTGACGACGCGGGCGATCTGGTCGTACTCCGCCACGCGAACGATCGCGACCAGATCCCAGTCGCCGCTCACGGAGTAGACCTCGGTCACTCCCTCGATGTCGGCGATGAACTGCGCGGTGGCGGGAACCGAGGATGGTTCGGCGCGAATGAGGACGATGGTAGTGATCACGGCGGCGTAGTCGCGGGAAAGGGAGGCACGTTCAGGAACCAGAGACCGGCGAGATGCCCCTGCCGGTCCACATCGAGCAACAGGTCGCTGCCGCAGCGGACGGACCGCGCCTCACGCCGGTCCCCGATCCGAAAATGGACGACCTGCTCGGCAACGTCGGCTTCCGCGCGCATCAGCGCTTCCACTTCCAGGGTGGCCGGACCCGCACCTGCACCCATCGGCACGATGACGTCGGCGCTCTCGGCGACGAGTGGAGCGGCGAGTGCCGGATTGCGATGCACGTCGGGCCACAGTGCCACCTCCACCCCGACGACGCGCCCGGCGCGCAACTCGAGCACCAGCCAGGATCCGTCCGTTCCCTCGATCTCCACCGACGCCGATGGCTCCGCAAACGTGCGTTGCAGCGAGAGCGTGGCGGTGAAGATGTCCGTGTCCGCGTCCCAGCGATAGTGGACGGTGGGGGGCGTGCCGCTGTCGGGCCGCACTTCGACGGCGATGGTCATGGCCTGCTCCGTGGTGGAGAGACGAAGATGAGTCGCTCGCTCCCGAATGCAACGTCGTTCCCACGCCGGGATGGGCGGAAACCCTCTCCCACGCTAGCTTCAACGAACGTTGACAACTTGCCGGCGCGCCGTGGCGTGCCCTGACCGGAGTGGGGGAATTCCGTGGAGAGTGAAGCGAAGGAGCCGGCTGGCGTGAGCCGCGGGCAGAATGCCGTGCACATCATGCCGTGGGACTGGTCCGCCGCCGAGCAGGTGATCGGCACGCTCCTCGATCGGGTCGATATCTCTCGCAGCGAACCACAGCTGCTGATCGTCACGGCGGACGCGGAAAATGCCGCCCAGGCTGCCGCGGCGATCGTTCGCATCGCCGGCAATCGTGACGTGCGGGTGGTGGCGGCGACCGCGAGCCCCCGCGCGGCGCGGCTGCTCAAGCAGTTTCCCGCCCAGGTGATCACCGGCGCGCCGGCCGAGCTCGTGGCCCTCCTCCAGGGATCGGCGCTCAAGCCCGAGAGCGTGCGCGGTGTGCTCTTCGCGTGGCTCGATACCATCCTCGAGACGCCCGATGCGCAGCCGCTCGAGACGCTGCTCGGTGAGCTCCCCAAGGAGGGCGCGCGGGTCGTGCTCGCCAGCGAGATGACGCCGGCGCTCGAAGCGCTGGTGGAGCGCTATGCGCGCCGCGCGCGCCGGGTCGCCGAGGCGGCGCCAGCGGCCGAGCTGGCGCCTCTGTCGGCGGAATACGTCGCCGTGAGCGAGGCGTCGCGCCTCGTCGCGCTGCGCCGCCTGCTGGACGCGCTCGATCTTCCACGCGCCGTGCTGTACGCTCGCGGCAGCTCGCTTCGCGATCAGGCGGCGTCCGTCGCCCGCGCGCTCGGTTATCCCGCAGACGCGGTGCGCGCGACCGGAGACGCAGCAGGCGACACGACCGATCCGCTCGTGCTCGTCGAGCTTCCCGCGTCGCGCGAGGAACTGCGCGCACTGGTCGGGGCCTCGCCACGTCGCATCTACGCGCTCGTCCTCCCGTCGCAGCTCGGCAGCCTGCGCGCGCTGCTCGGTGGCGGCTCCGTGACGCCGGTGACCCTGCTCGACGCCGCCGAGCGCGCGCGTGGCCGCGACGCGGCGATGCGCGCCTCGCTGCGCGATGTCCTCTCGTCGGGCGACGTGCGGCGCGAGGTGCTCGCACTGGAGCCGCTGCTCACCGAATATGACGCGATCGAGGTGGCCGCGGCGGCGCTGCGGCTGCTCGAGCAGCAACGACCGGCGCGTCCTGCCGCCGCAGTGGCGAGTGTACAGCCGATGCAGCGGCTGTTCGTGAACCTCGGCGAGAAGGACGGAGTCCGCGCGCAGGAGCTCGTGATGGCGGTGACGACGGAAGCGGGGATTCCCGGCTCGCAGGTGGGCCGCGTCGAGGTGCGTGACACGCATTCGCTGGTGGAGGTCGCCGCATCGGTCGCGTCGCTCGTGGCTGACAAGCTCACGGGCAGCATCGTGCGGGGACGCCGGGTGCAGGCTCGCGTGGACGCGCCGCGGGATGCACGCGACGGCCGCGACACTCGCGAGGGTCGGCCGGCGCGTGGCGGACCGCCGCGCAGTGGGCCACCGCGTGGGGATCGCCCCGTGCGCAGCGGCGCTCCGCGAGGTGACCGGCCGGTACGCAGCGGGCCGCCGCGCGGCGCCCCGCGTGGTGACCGGCCTGACCGGCCCGCACGGTCGTTCGACAAGGGGCCGCGCAAGTTCGATCGCGGCACGACCAATCGTCCCTCCCGCCCGCGACGCGACGACGCATGATCGGCGACATGTACCCCGCCGGCGCCGGCGGGTGGATCGAGGTCGTGTGCGGGGTGATGTTCAGCGGCAAGAGCGAGGAGCTCATTCGTCGCGTGCGCCGCGCGCTCATCGCCAGGAAGAAGGTCCAGGTGTTCAAGTCGCACCTGGACGAGCGCTACGCCGGCCTGTACCACGTGTCGAGCCACGACGGGCGCACCGTGGAAGCGATTCCGGTGGATTCACCGGAGCAGATCGCGCGCGCGATGCGTCCGGAGACGCAGGTCGTGGCGATCGACGAAGCGCAGTTCCTCCCCATCGGTATCGTGGACCTCGCCACCGCGCTGGCCGCGAGCGGGCGGCGGGTGATCCTCGCGGGCACGGACACCGACTTCCGGGGCGAACCGTTCGGGCCGATGCCGCAGCTGCTGGCCGTGGCCGAACAGGTGGACAAGCTGCACGCGATCTGCGTGGTGTGCGGCAATCCAGCGAGCCGGAACCAGCGGCTGATCGACGGCAGGCCGGCGCGCTACGACTCGCCCACGATCATGGTGGGTGGAGACGAGAGCTACGAGGCGAGGTGCAGGAGCTGTCACGCCGTGCCGCGGAAGGACGAGGGACAGGGGAGGCTGCTCTAGGGGGCGACGGCAACAGAAGTAGCAGGTACCTGGTACCGAGTACGCGGACCGACATCCATGCCTCTCCAATGCGCCGATGCTTGTCGGTGGCGCAGTCTTCCGAACCCGAGCGTGACAGGACCTTGGCGAGACCTGCCCACAGGTCCTGATACGAGGTACGAAGTACCCGGTGCTTCAGTTGTTTTTTCTTGCCCTCTCCCCCCGCCATCCCCTACCTTGGCTCCCGACCAATCACCGGGACCATTCCGTGCTCCTCGTCGGCCTCACCGGCAACATCGGCAGCGGCAAGTCCACCGTGGCGCAGCTCTTCAGCGAGCGCGGTGCGACGATCATCGACGCTGACGTGCTCTCGCGGCGCGCGGTGGAAGTCGGCACGCCCGGCTTCCGCGCCATCGTCGAGCGGTGGGGCACCTCGATCCTCGCCGCCGATGGCGCCATCGACCGCGGCGCGCTGCGCCGAACCGTGTTCAGCGACTCGGCGCAGCTCGAGCAGCTGAACAGGATCGTCCACCCCGCCGTGGAGCGCATGCGCGTGGCGCTCGTGGAGCAGGCGCGTCAGCGTGGCGACCGCGTGGTGGTGTGCGACATTCCGCTCCTGTTCGAGAAGAAGATGACGGGGAAGTTCGATCGCATCGTGCTCGTGGACGCGCCGCGTCCTGTCCGCCTCGATCGGCTGGTGCGCGAGCGCGGGCTGCGTGAGACGGAGGCGATGGACATGATCGTCGCCCAGATGCCCGCGGAGCTGAAGCGCGCGCGCGCCGACTTCGTGATCGACAACGACGACACTCTCACCGCACTCGACCGGCAGGTGTCCGAGGTGTGGGCGGCGCTGCAGCAGGCGGCGGAATCAGCGGAAGCCGCCAGCGTCCACTGACGCGGGCAACGCTTGAACTGCGCGAGTGGGGCGGATAGACTGCCCTCACCTACACCCTGAGCCGCTGGAGCGCGCCGTGTCCGAGATTCCGAAGGACCTGATGTATACGGAGGATCACGAGTACCTCAAGCCGGCGGGTGAGCCCGGCGTCGTCTACATCGGCGTGACCGACTACGCACAGGGCGAGCTCGGCGACATCGTCTTCGTCGAGCTGCCGAAGGTCGGCGCGAAGTTCAGCCGGCACGACGTGTTCGGGACGATCGAGGCCGTGAAGGCGGTCTCCGAGCTGTTCGCGCCCGTGAGCGGCGAAGTACTGGAGGTGAACAGCCGCCTCGACGGCGAGCCTGCGCTCGTGAACACCGATCCCTACGGCGACGGCTGGATGATCAAGCTTCGGCTCGCGAGCGAGAGCGAGAAGCAGGGACTCCTCGACGCAGCCGCCTACGAGGCCAAAGTCTCATGAACCGTGAACCGTGAACCGTGAACCGTAACGACAAAGGCACACCGAGCTCAGTCCGGTGTGCCTTTGTCGTTCTCAGTAACGGTTCACGGTTCACGGTTCACGTGCTCTCCGCCACGTCCTCCGCATACGCATCCGTCGGCAGGCACGAGCACACCAGGTGCCGGTCGCCGTACGCGCTCTCGATCCGCGCCACCGTCGGCCAGAACTTCCGCTCGCGCGTCCACGGCGCCGGGAAGGCTGCGTCCTCGCGACCGTACGGATGGGACCACGTATCGCTCACCACGGCACGCATGGTGTGCGGCGCGTTCTTGAGCAGATTGTCGTCACGGTCCGCCGTGCCGCTCTCGATCGCGCGCACTTCCTCGCGGATCGCGATCAGCGCATCGCAGAAGCGATCCAGCTCCGCCTTCGGCTCACTCTCCGTGGGCTCGATCATCAGGGTGCCGGCCACCGGGAAGCTCACCGTCGGTGCGTGGAACCCGTAGTCCATCAGGCGCTTGGTGATGTCCTCCACCTCCACGCCGGCGCTCGCCTTGAGCCCGCGCGGATCCACGATGCACTCGTGCGCCACGCGGCCGTTGGCGCCCTTGTACAGCACGGGATAGTGAGGATCGAGCCGCGCGGCGATGTAGTTGGCGCTCAGGATCGCCACCTTCGTCGCGAAGGTAAGTCCCTCGCCGCCCATCATGTCGATGTACATCATCGAGATCGGCAGGATGCTCGCGCTGCCCCACGGTGCCGCGCTCACCGCACCCGTCGCCTCGGCGCCGCCAGTCGGCACCACCGGATTGCCGGGCAGGAATGGCGCGAGCTGCTTGGCCACGCCGATCGGACCCATCCCCGGGCCGCCGCCGCCGTGCGGGATGCAGAACGTCTTGTGCAGGTTCAGGTGGCAGACGTCGGCGCCGATGTCGCCTGGTCGGCAGAGTCCGACCATGGCATTCATGTTCGCGCCGTCCATGTAGACCTGGCCGCCGTTGGCGTGCACGATGTCGCAGATCTCGCGGATGCTCTCCTCGAACACGCCGTGCGTGCTCGGATACGTCACCATCAGTGCCGCGAGCTTGTCCTTGTTCGCTTCGGCCTTCGCCTTGAGATCGGCGACGTCGATGTTTCCCTTCGCGTCGGTCTTCGTGACGACGACGGTCATTCCCGCCATCGCGGCGCTCGCGGGGTTGGTGCCGTGCGCACTCTGGGGGATGAGGCACACTGTGCGGTGCGCCTCGCCACGCGACCGGTGATACGCGGCGATCGTGAGCAGCCCCGCGTACTCGCCCTGCGAGCCGGCGTTCGGCTGCAGCGACACCGCCGCGAAGCCGGTGATCTCCGCCAACGCTGATTCGAGGTTCCGGAACAGCTCCTGGTAGCCCTGCGCCTGCTCCAGCGGCGCGAACGGATGGATCCTCCCGAATTCCGGCCAGGTGATCGGGATCATCTCCGCGGTCGCGTTCAGCTTCATCGTGCAGCTGCCGAGCGGGATCATCGAGTGCGTGAGCGAGAGGTCGCGCGACTCGAGCGTGCGCATGTAGCGCAGCATCTCGGTCTCGGAGTGGTGCGTGTTGAACACGGGATGCGTGAGGAACTCGCTCGTGCGCGCGAACCGTTCGTCGAACCGGTCGTCCACGTCGGCAGCGAGGCCGCTCGTCTCCGGCGCGGGTCGCCCGCCGGCGAACACCGTGAGCAGCGTCTGCACGTCATCCTCGGTGACCGTCTCATCCAGCGCGACGATGACGCGAGCATCGCTCGCGCGCCGCAGATTGATCCCGCGCGCCGCCGCGGCAGCAATGACGTCGTCCGCCGAGCCTTCGCCAGGCTCGACGAGAAGCGTGTCGAACCAGACGTCGTGCGCCAGCGTGTGGCCGAGCTGCTCGAGCCCCGCCGCCAGCACCGACGCCTGACGATGGATGCGCCGCGCGATGGCGCTGAGCCCTGCCGGTCCATGCCACACGGCGTACATCCCGGCCATCACCGCCAGCAGCACCTGCGCGGTGCACACGTTGCTCGTCGCCTTCTCGCGGCGGATGTGCTGCTCCCGCGTCTGGAGTGCCATGCGCAGCGCCGGCCGCCCGCTCGCGTCGCGACTCACGCCGATGATGCGGCCGGGCAGCATGCGCTTGAACTCGTCCTTAGTGGCGAAGAAGGCGGCGTGCGGACCACCGTAGCCGAGTGGGACACCGAAGCGCTGTGAATTGCCGACGCAGACGTCGGCGCCCCATTCGCCCGGCGGAGTGAGGAGCACGAGGCTCATCAGGTCGGCGGCCGCGATGAGGAGTCCGCCTGCCGCGTGCACGCGCTCCGCCACCTCGCGGTAGTCGAGTACGGCACCTTCGGTCGTCGGATACTGCACCAGCGCGCCGAAGATCTCCGGCCCGAATGTCGCCGTCAGCGCGTCCCCGAGTACGATCTCGATGCCGCGCGCGTGTGCCCGCGTCTTCACCACGTCGATCGTCTGCGGATGACAGCTCGCGTCGACGAAGAAGCTGTTCTTCGCGTCCGAGCCACGCGCCTGCGACGCCATGAACATCGCCTCGGCCGCCGCGGTGCCCTCGTCGAGCAGCGACGCGTTGGCGATCTCGAGGCCGGTGAGGTCGATGACCATCGTCTGGAAGTTGAGCAGTGCTTCCAGTCGCCCCTGCGCGATCTCGGCCTGGTACGGCGTGTACGCCGTGTACCATCCGGGATTTTCGAGGATGTTCCGCTGGATCACCGGCGGCGTGTACGTATCGGCGTAGCCATAGCCGATGAAGGAGCGGAAGATCCGGTTGCGGCTGGCGATGGCGCGCATGCTGGTGAGCGCGTCGTGCTCACTGAGGCCGCGGTGGATTCCGAGGGGCCGGCCCATCCGGATGCCGCGCGGGATCGTCGCGTCGATGAGCTCGTCGAGGGTGTCGTAGCCCACGACCTTCAGCATCTCCTGGATCTCGCTCTCGCTTGGGCCGACGTGCCTCGGTACGAAGCTGTCGGCGGCGGTGTCGGGCGTGGTGCGGATCGTCGTCGTCATGAGTCTCGAGCGCCCGGAGGCGCTGGCAGGTTTCGCGGTCGGGAAGGTGGGCAGGCGCCCACGGCGCTATCTTCGGAGCGACGCGGTGATTTGCGCGCCGTTTGAAGATAGCGACCCGTCCCACCCGTGACCCGCCCACCGCCGACGGCGTCCTCACGGAGCGACTCTTGACGCGCCACCCCATGCCCTGCACCTCGCCATGATCCAGCTCACCCGTCCTTCGCGCGCTCGGCTTCGCTGGGCGCCACTCGCCCTCGCCGCGACCATCGTCGCCGGCTGCAAGGGTTCCGAGCCGTCCGGTAACGCCACCGGCGAGGTGGGAGGCACCATCGTGGTCGCGATGCCGGGCGACGTGGGGACGCTCCTCCCCGGACTCGTCACCTCGATCGGGGAGCGCGAGCTCACCGACCTGCTGTACGACCGCCTCGCCGAAATCGGCCCGGACCTCAATACCCTCGGTGACAAGGGCTTCACGCCGCGGCTCGCCGAACGGTGGGAGTGGGCGCCGGACTCGATGTCCATCGTCTTTCACCTGAACCCGAGGGCACGCTGGCACGACGGCGAGCCCGTGCGCGCCAGCGACGTGCGGTTCAGCCTGAACCTGATCAAGGATCCGGCATTCGGCTCCCCCGTCGCGGTCTACGTCAGCAACATCGACAGCATCTCCGTCCGCGATTCAGTCACCGCGGTGGCGTGGTTCCGCAAGCACACGCCGGAGGAGTTCTACGACCTCGCCTACCAGGTCGTGATCGTGCCGCAGCACGTGCTCGGCAACACGCCCGCCGCGCAGCTCAAGACGGCCGACGTAGCACGCCGCGGCATCGGCTCCGGCCGCTTCCGGCTCGTGCGCTGGGAGGCCGGTCAGCGGCTCGAGATCGTCGCGGACACGGCGAACTATCGCGGCCGCCCCAAGCTCGATCGCGTCGTGTTCGCGGTGTCGCCGGACTTCAACTCCGCCGTGACGCGCTTCTTCGCCGGCGACGCGGACCTGTTCGACCAGCTCCGCCCGGAGAACATCGCCAAGCTGGCCGGCGACACCGTGCGTCACGCGCTGCGCTACCCGAATCTCCAGTACGCGACGTACGCCTTCAACCTCGTTGATCCGAAGCAGCCGACGCGCCCGCATCCGATCTTCGGCGAGCGCGAGGTGCGCCGCGCACTCACGATGGCGATCGACCGCCACGCCATGCTGCGCAACGTGTTCGATACCCTGGGCGTTCCGCTCTACGGACCCTTTCCCGGCAGCATCGCCGTCGCTGACACGACGCTGCCGCAGATCCCCTACGACACCACAGCCGCCCGCGCACTGCTCGACTCGGCGGGATGGGTGGCCGGCCCCGATGGCATTCGCGTGAAGAATGGCCGTCGGCTGTCGTTCGGACTGCTGAGCCCAAGCTCGAGTGCCAGCCGTCACCAGTACGCCGTGCTCCTTCAGGCGGCGCTGAAAAAGGTGGGCGCGGAAGTGCGGCTCGAGGAGACGGACTTTGCCACCTTCGTCGCCAAGCAGAACACTCACGCGTTCGACACGGAGATCTCGCTCTTCGCGACTGATCCGAGCGTGTCCGGGTTCAAGCAGACCTGGTCCACCGCCGGCATCAGCAAGGACGGCTCGAACTTCACGGCGTACTCCAATCCCGCGGTCGACGCCCTGCTCGACAGCGCCACCGCGACGTTCGACCCGGCTCGTACACGGGCCTACGCGCGGCGAGCGTTCGAGACGATCATCGAGGACGCGCCGGCAGTCTGGCTGTACCAGCCGCCGACCGTGATGGGTCTCGCGCGCCGCATTCACACCACGAACCTGCGCGCCGACGAGTACTGGGCAGGGATGGACGAATGGTGGATTCCGGCCGATCAGCGGATCGCGCGCGACAGGATCGGTTTGCGACCGCTGCCCTGACCGGTGCGGAGGTACCTCGCCGGTCGGCTGCTCCAGGCGGTGGGCGTCGTGCTCATGGTCACGACGCTCACTTTCGTGCTTGTGCACCTCGCACCGGGCGATCCGATCTCCGTCGCACTTGATCGTCCTGGGGTGACCGACGCAGTACGCCAGCAATGGCGCGAGAGCTTCGGCCTCGACAAGCCACTCGGTGAGCAGTACGTGCGCTGGGTCGCCAACGCCGCTCGCGGCGAGCTCGGTTACTCGTTCTCGCATCGCCGGCCCGTGCGCGACGTGCTCGCTGACACGCTGCCCAGGACGATACTCCTCGCCGGCCTGTCGCTCGTGCTCAGCTTTTTCATTGGCATCGCGGTCGGCGTGCTCCAGGCCGAGCGACCGGGCGGCGCGCGCGACCGCTGGCTGGGGCGGGTACTGCTCCTGCTCTACTCTGTCCCGGACTTCTGGCTTGCCCTGATCGCCCTGCTCGCGTTCGCGTACTGGCTCCCGCTGTTGCCGGCGGGCGGGATCGTGGATCCGGTGATGCACGACTATCTGTCGGCGGGTGGACGGATCGCCGATCGGCTGAAGCATCTCGTGCTGCCGGTGTTGACCCTCACCCTGCTCTCCGCAGCGTCCATCGCTCGCTACCAGCGTTCCGCACTGCTCGACGTGCTGCCCAGTGACTGGATGCGCACGGCGCTCGCGAAGGGGCTGAGTTGGCGCGCCGCGGTGCGGCAGCACGCGGTGCGCAACGCACTGCTGCCAACCATCACGCTCGCTGGTCTCTGGCTTCCGGCGCTCGCCGCCGGCGCCGTGTTCATCGAAAAGGTGTTCTCCTGGCCGGGCATGGGCCTCGCCACCGTGAATGCCATCGGCGCGCGCGATTATCCGCTCGTCACAGCGGGCGTGCTGGCCATCAGTGTGCTCGTCGTGCTCGGAGCTCTCCTCGCCGACATTGCGGTCGCGCTCGTCGATCCGCGCGTCCGGCTGAGTTGATGGCGCGGTCCGCCGCCGCCGGCCAGTCGTTCCGCGCGCTCCTGCTGGCGCGCACGCTGCGCGACCCGCGATCCCGCGCCGCGTTGATCGTGCTCGGACTCGCCGTGCTGGCCGCGCTGTTCGCGCCCCTGCTCACGCCGTACGACCCGGCCGCGCAGCTGGACATCGTTCGGCTGCGCAGCCTCGCGCCATCGTTCGCTCACCCGCTCGGCACCGATCCGTACAGCCGTGACGTGCTCGCGCGCGTGCTGTTCGGCGCCCGGGTGTCGCTCGCCATCGCATTCGCGGCGGTCGCGCTGTCGGTCAGCTTCGGCGTGCTCGTCGGCGTGGTGGCGGGCTACCTCGGCGGTGTCGTCGACGTGCTGCTGATGCGCCTCGTGGACGCCGCGCTCGCCATCCCGCGTCTCCTGCTCATCATTGCCGTCGTGGCGCTGTGGGGAAGCGTCAGCGTGTTCACGCTGACGCTCCTCATCGCCGGCGTGAGCTGGTTCGCCGTCAGCCGGCTCGTGCGCGCGGAGACGCTCGTCGCGCGCGACCGCGAGTACGTCGTCGCCGCGCGCGCGCTCGGTGCGCCTGCATGGCGCGTCATGCTCAGGCACGTGCTGCCCAATGTCGTCGGGCCCGGGCTCGTGAACGCCACGCTCGCGGTGGGCAACGTCATATTGCTCGAGGCCGGCCTCTCGTACCTCGGTATCGGCGTTCGTCCGCCGACGGCATCCTGGGGAAGCATCATCCAGGACGGCGCGGAACGTGTATCGGACCTGTGGTGGCTCACCGTGTTTCCCGGGCTCGCCATCGTGATCACCGTGTTCGCCTGCAATGCGCTTGGTGATGCCTTGCGGGATGCGCTCGACCCACGGCAGCTTCCCCTGACGGCATCGGAAGACATCGTCCATCGCCCATGACCGAACCACTGCTCGAGCTCGACGACCTGCGCACCTACTTCTACACCGACACCGGCGTCGCTCGCGCGGTGGACGGCGTATCGTTTCGCGTGAATGCCGGCGAGACCGTCGGCATCGTCGGCGAGTCGGGCTGCGGCAAGAGCGTCACCGCACTCTCCATCCTGCGCCTCGTGCGCCCGCCGGGCCGGATCGAGCCCGGTTCGCATATCCGCTTCGAGGGCACGGACCTCATGGCGCTGGATGAGCACGAGATGCAGAAAATCCGCGGCAACCGCATCGCGATGGTCTTTCAGGAGCCGATGACGGCGCTCAACCCGGTGTTCACCATCGGCGACCAGATCGCCGAAGTGGCGCGCATTCACGCCGGCATGTCACGACGTGAGGCGTGGGCCAAGGCGGTGGAGATGCTCACCCTCGTCGGCATGCCGGCGGCGGCGCAGCGTGCGGGCGAGTATCCGCATCAGCTCTCGGGTGGCATGCGCCAGCGGGTGGTGATCGCCATGGCGCTGGTGATGAATCCCGCGCTGGTGATCGCCGACGAGCCCACGACGGCGCTCGACGTCACCATCCAGGCGCAGATTCTCGAGTTGATGGCTGACCTCACGCGACGCCTCGGCACTTCCGTGCTGCTCATCACGCACGACCTCGGAGTGGTGGCGGAGAACTGTGCGCGAGTGATCGTCATGTACGCTGGTGAGGTAGTGGAGGAGGCGACGACCGCCACGCTGTTCGACGCTGCGCACCATCCGTACACCGAGGGACTGCTCGGCGCGATGCCGCGCGTCGGTGGCGACGCAGAGCGCCTGGCGACGATTCCCGGCACCGTGCCGCCACCCACGGCGTGGCCGACGGGCTGTCGCTTCCACGACCGCTGCCCCTACGCGTGGGATCGGTGCGCGCGTGAGCACCCGCCGCTCTACCAGATCGGTGGTGGCCATGTCTCACGCTGTCACCTCGCCGAGGAGCCGGAGCGGCGCGCGCATCCGCATCCGCCCGTCGCCGCGGAGCTCGGCGCGGCATGACGACCCCCACCACGCTCGCCCCGCCGCGCACGCGCGAGACCGCGGCGCCGCTGCTCGCCGTGCGCGATCTCGTGAAGCACTTCCCCATCAAGCACGGCGTGTTCGGCCGCGTCACCGGCCAGGTCCGCGCCGTGGATGGCGTGTCGTTCGACGTCGCGCCAGGCGAGACCCTCGCCCTCGTCGGTGAGTCGGGCTGCGGAAAGTCCACCACCGGTCGTGCCGTGCTGCGGCTCATCGAGGCGACCTCGGGCAGCGTCGCCTTCGACGGCCAGGATGTGCTGGCGCTCGGCGCGCGCGACCTGCGCGCGCTGAGACGGCAGATGCAGATCGTCTTCCAGGATCCCTTCTCGTCGCTCAATCCGCGCATGACGATCGGCGCGATCGTGCGCGAGGGGCTCACGATCCACCACCTCGCCGAGGGCGCGGCCGCCGATGCGCGAGTGCGCCAGCTCCTCGAGGAAGTCGGCCTCCGCCCCGAGTACGCGAGCCGCTACCCGCACGAGTTTTCCGGCGGGCAGCGCCAGCGCGTCGGCATCGCGCGCGCGCTGTCGGTGGAACCGAAGTTCATCGTCTGCGACGAACCCGTCAGCGCGCTCGACGTGAGCGTGCAGGCGCAGGTCGTGAACCTGCTGCAGGACCTGCAGCGCGACCGCGGGCTCGCGTACCTGTTCATCGCCCACGATCTCTCCGTCGTCGAGCACATCGCCGATCGCGTCGCGGTGATGTATCTCGGGCGGATCGTGGAGCTCGCGGGCGTGGACGCGCTCTACACGCATCCCATCATGCCGTACACCCAGGCGCTCCTCTCCGCCGTGCCGGCGCCGGAGCCCGGGGTGAAGCGCGAGCGCATCCTCCTCACCGGCGACGTCCCCTCGCCCGCCAACCCGCCCAGCGGCTGCGTCTTCCATCCGCGTTGCCAGCATCCGGCGAAGGACGCGGCGTGCAGCGCGATCGTGCCGCCGCTCGAGGAGAAGGCACCCGGCCACTGGGCCGCGTGTATCAAGCAGCCACCGAGCAGCGTGACGTGGGACGAACAGCGCGCTGCCGGCGGCACGAAGCCCCCGGAATTCTTCCTTCCGCGCGCTGCGTTGCACCGCGCTGCCCAGGCATCCACATCTCACCCGCCTTCCGCATGACCCACGTGAATCCCTCCACCGGCGCTGCGGCCACCTCCTATGACCGGCCGCCCAACCAGGCGATGGATGACCGCCGGTTCCTGGGACACCCGCGTGGGCTCGGCCTCCTCTTCCTCGTCGAGATGTGGGAGCGCTTCTCGTACTACGGGATGCGCGCGCTGCTCGTGCTGTACCTGGTGAACGCGCTCCGCTGGGATCCGGCGCGCGCCTCACTGCTCTACGGCGCGTACACCGGGTCGGTCTACCTCACGCCGCTGCTCGGCGGCTGGCTCGCCGATCGCATCCTTGGCACTCGGCGCTCGCTCGTCATCGGCGGTCTCGTCATCGCGCTCGGGCACTTCCTGCTTGCGTTCGGTCCTTCGCCCGTCGCACTCGGCGCCGCCTCGCCCGGCTCGGCGGCCATGCTGCCCTTCTACCTGGGCCTCGTGTGCGTCGTGATCGGCACCGGATTCTTCAAGCCGAACGTGTCGACGATGGTCGGCCAGCTTTACAACCCGGGCGACGACCGCCGCGATGCCGGCTTCACGATCTTCTACATGGGCATCAACACGGGCGCGTTCATCGCGCCGTTCATCTGCGGCTGGCTCGGTGAGCGCGTCGGCTGGGACTACGGCTTCGGCGCCGCCGGCATCGGCATGCTGCTCGGCCTCGTCCTCTTCCTGTACTATCGCGACAAGGTCATGCCCGGCATCGGCCTCCCTCCCGTCGAGGGCAACGAGCATATGGCGCGCGCAGTCGACGAACCCGTCGCCCGCGCCGCCGAGGCGCTGGCCGCGCCGCAGAAAGCGGATCGAAGCGGCAACTCGGTGATGCACGCCATCATCGGCGCGGTGATCGGCGGCGGGCTCGCACTGTTCGGGGCGCACTGGCACGTGGAGCTGGCCAACGTGCTCGGCATTCTCATGGCGGCCGCCGCGGGCGCCGTGTTCGCCGTCGGCGTGTTCGGCACCCGTGGCGACGAACGGAAGCGCATGATCGCGCTCTTCATGGTCGTCACCTTCGGCATGTTCTTCTGGCTCGCGTTCGAGCAGGCCGGCTCGTCGCTCACGCTGTTCGCCGACAAGAACACCGACCGCGCGCTCGGTTCATTCGTCGTGCCGGCAAGCTGGTTCCAGAGCATCCAGCCACTGGCCATCATCCTGCTCGCACCGGTCATGGCGTGGCTGTGGCGCGCGCTCGGCCGGCGTCACCGCGAGCCGTCGACGTCGCTGAAGATGGTGGCCGGCCTCGCTCTCGTCGGCGCCGGCTTCCTCTTTCTCGTCGTTGCGGGCGGGCCGGCCGATCGGGGGGTGCTCGTCAGCCCGATGTTCCTCGTCTCCGCGTACCTTCTGCATACACTCGGCGAGCTCTGTCTCTCGCCGGTGGGGCTCTCGTACGTGACGAAGGTGGCTCCGGCGCGCTTCGGCTCCCTCATGATGGGCGTCTGGTTCCTCTCCATCGCCGCCGCCAACTACCTCGGCGGCTTCCTCGCCTCGATGATGCACGAGGTGCCGTCGCTGACGAAATTCTTCATGATCCCGGTCGCCACCTCGTTCGGCGCCGCCGTCGTGATGCTCGCACTGGTGCCGGTGTTGAAGAAGCTGACGGCGAGCGTGGCGGACGCGTGAGAGCGGGAGGCAGGGAGGCGAGGAGGCACGCCTCCTTGCCTCCTTGCTAGGGCCACGCAAAGATCGACGATGGCACGGTCGTCTCCCGCGCGAGATCGACGTCACGCGGGGTACGGAATACGAATGCCGTCCGATCGCCGTTGCTGAATCGGACCGTCCATCGCGCGCCGGCACCACGCGTCACCGGCACCGCGAAGTCCATGCGCCACAGTCGCGCTGAATGCTGCGGTACGGCCGCCATCAGGCTCAGGCCAAGTGAGGCCACCAGCGGACTCGTGACGCCGAACGGCACGTCGCCCGCCGCCTGCTTGCCGGCGTCGGCGAACACGGCCACGCCGGCATCAGATGCGCCGAGGAAGTTGGGAATCGTGTAGCGCTGCTCGGTGCGTCCGACCACCCGGACGCTTCCCGCGTAGGTCGACTCCTCGTAGCCGCGCACGCCGCCTTCGGGGATGCCAAGCAGAAGCTGGAAAGGCATGCGTTGCCGGAAGCCCGCACTCACCTCCAGCGTCGTCTGGTTCTGCTGGCGTGCGCTGAACGTGAGGTACTGGGTGAGCCGGCCGTGGGCGAGCACGTCGTCCCATCGCCGGCGCTCGGTGCCGCGCCGCGCTTCGCCCTGCATCTGCAGGCGCACGGTAGACGCGCCGTTGGTTGCGCCCACGTACAGGTCGCTCGCAACGAAGATGTCATGCTCGCGCGCGTCAGGCACGGGCAGGCTGCGACCGGCCTGCAGGCCGAACTGGAATCCCACCGGCAGATCCTGGCTCGCCGTCAGCGCGTCGAGTCCCTCGAGGCGCACGTAGCTGATGTCTCGCCGGCCCACGAGCGCGTTGAGCCGCGCCACGCGATGCGTCGGGTAGCTCATCGGCGCCGGTCCGATGTCGCGCAGTCGACCGGAATCGGTCAGGACCAGTCGGTCCCCCGCCCCTTCGTTCAGTCCCGTGAGCGAGACGCCGAGCATGTTGAGCCGTCCCGGTTCGCCGAAGCGCATGACGGCGCCGACGTCGAATGCACTCCGCTGGAACGCCAGGGCTGGGCGCCGGCGGTCCGGCTCACGAAGCGTGTAGTACGACGTGCCGCTTCCGGCGCGAATGCGCCACGCCACGCGCTGAAGGTCGGTGAAGAATGGCCGTGCGCTCGACACTCGCCACGATGCACCAAGCGGCGTTCGCTCCAGCTCGAGCCCGGCGGTCAGGGGCTGACCGAGGAATTGATGATCGAGCAATCGCGTGCCGATGCCATCACGAAAGCCGCCACCGCTCCGCCACCATCCCGACGCGTAGAGGCCCTGGCCGGCCAGGTTCCCGCTGCCGAGGAGCACTGACGCGACGTGCGGGCTGCGTGCGCTCACGATGCCGCCCAGCACGAGGGCCGTTTCGTCGCTCGTCTGCACCTCCACATCCACGCCGCCCTCGCCGTTCGCGACGACGAACACCCGCGCCTCGGCGATGAAAGGCTGCGCGCGCAGGATACGCTCCGACTCGGCGCGCCGAATCTCGGAGCATCCGTCGCCGCGGTCGAGGAGGAGGAAGCGCCGGATCACGTCGGGTCGCGTCGTGCGATGGATCGCACGCGCCGCGCGGGCGAGCGCCGGCACGCGATTGAGACTCCGCACGGCCGGCGCGTCGGCGTAGATGACTACGTCATCCACGCGCTGGCCGGCGCAGACCACGACCGGGCGGCCCGACGGCGCGCGTGCCGTCCCCTGCTGCGCCACCGACGCGGCAAATGGAGTGAGCACGAGCGCCATCGCCTGGAGCAGGCGATGCGGCGGCACTCGCTACTTGCCCATGCGGCGCTTGAGCTCCGCGAGCCGCTGCTCGGCGTCGGCGTCACGCTCGGCACGGGCCCGGGCGCGTCCCAGCGCATCCAGCTCGCTCGCGATGTTCGATGACTCGTCCAGCGCCGCGTCCACCTCCGCCGCCGCCGCATCATTGATGGATGGCGCGCCCGGCACGCCCAGCATCGCCTGCTTGAGCTCTGCCGTCATCTCGGCGACGTCGCGCTCGGCGATCGAGAGCTCGGCTTCCTGCGCATCGAGCTTCCGCTCCAGCACCGCCACCCGCTCGGCGTGATGCGCCTCGTACTTCTCGGCGAGCGCCAGCGTCTCCGCGTCGTTGATGCCGGCCGCGTAGCCCTTGCGACGGCGCATCGTCTCGAGCTCGCGCCGCTCGATTTCGAGGCGCTGGCGCGTCTTATCGACCCCGCCGCGCAGGTCGTCGAGCCCCATGCGTGCGGTGACCAATGTCTGCTTCATGCGCGCCAGGCCGGCGCGGCGCTCCTCGGGAGGGGTCGCGCGGTCCATCAGGTCGCGGAGTGACTGGCGAAAGGATTCAAACATGCCCGGGAAGGCCTCGGCGGGAGCGCGGTCGGCCCGCGCTGGAGCGGCCGTGCGCCGGCGCTTAGGATACAGGTGCCACGCGCGCTATCGCAACCTCTCCGACGCATGCATCAGCCGGCCATCGCACTCACGGCGACCACGGAAGTCATTCGTGACGTCTTGCGCACACGACTCAACGCCGCGTACACCCACGCCGCGCGCGAGGCCGGCTTCCGGCCATACATCCTGCCCGTGCTGCAGGCGGCCGACGCCGAAGCAATGCTCGACGGCGTGGACGGCCTGCTTCTCACCGGCGGCGAGGACGTGGCACCCGCGCGCTACGGCGAGCGGCCGCACCCGGCGCTCGGCGAGGTTCACGCCGTCCGGGATGAGTTCGAGCTCGCCCTCGTTCGCGCCGCGCGAGCCAGGCGGCTGCCCACCTTCGCGATCTGCCGAGGTGTACAGGTCGCGAACGTGGCTCTCGGCGGCACGCTCGTGCAGGACCTGCCGAGCGAGTGGCCCGACGCTCTCGCCCACGAGAGCGGCCGTGGCCGCGGCGACCGGACTCACGGCGTGACCATCGACGCCGGATCCCG
>Ga0070658_10001458_pt1 | contig 20156 bp, 15 predicted proteins | sample KBSC13metaG_FD_64664 | JGI IMG/M metagenome (GOLD analysis project Ga0070658, IMG submission 64664) | Corn rhizosphere microbial communities from Kellogg Biological Station, Michigan, USA - KBS C1-3 metaG | ecosystem: Host-associated > Plants > Roots > Rhizosphere > Soil ...
CCCAGCGCCATCAGCGCGATCGCGACGGGCAACCTGATCCAGCGCTGGTTCACGTACGCGAACAGCGCGGCCACGGCCAGCACGGCCGCCATCGTCTGGAACGGACTCACCGGGCGAAACCCTAGGCGGGCGGGGGAGAGCCTGCCAGCATCAACAGGCCATCCAGTCGAGCCAGGCCCTCGCCGGCCGCCAGCGGCAGCGCCAGCGCACCAGCGGGCGCCTGCGATTCGCGGGGGTTGATCCGTATCAGGGTCGCGCCCATGCGGCTGGCCAGGGCCTCGCCGGTGGCCCGGATGGTGGCGACGGCGGTGCCGGCGCCGCACTCGACGATGGCCAGGCGCGCCCCGGCGCCGCCCAGCTCCACCAGCCAGCGCTCGAGGCCGCGTTGCTGCGCCATGGTGCGCGTCTCGTCCCACCCGCCGTCGCCGAACATCAGCACGTTCGGCCGCGCCAGGCCGCCGCAGCCCGGGCAGGCGGGCAAAGGCGCGGACGCGCGAAAGGTCACCGGATCCACCGCCACCTCGCCCGCCCCGAACAGGCCCGCGCCACATTCACGCTGGCATTGCCAGACATCGATGGTGCCGTGGCACTCGACGACGCGGTCCGGGGCGAAGCCGGCGCGCTGGAACTGGCCGTCGACGTTCGAGGTCAGCACGTAGCCCCCCCGCGGCCGCGCCGTCACCCAGGCGCGCAGCCGCGCGAAGCCATCGTGCGGCCTGGTGGCGCGGTAGAGGTTCAGGCGATGGCCGTAGAAGCCCCAGGCCAGAGACGGATCCTCGTCGAACCAGCGCGGGTTGGCCAGGTCGGCGAAGGACAAGCCCAGCTTCGCGTACGGCGGGTAGGCCTGCCAGAAGCCCTGGTCACCGCGGAAGTCCGGCAGGCCCGAGTCGACGCCCATGCCCGCGCCCGCCGTCACCAGCAGGCCATCCGCCTCCCGGATCGCCTCGGCCGCGCGCGCCAGCGGGGCGTCGAGCGTCACGCGCGCGCCATCGCCTTGCGCACCGGCGGCCGCCAGGTCGCGCCGTACCAGGCGATGTACAGGTAGCACGCGGCCGCGATGACGAAGCAATGATGGATGCCCACCGCGTCCGCCAGCCCCCCCTGCACCACCGGGATCAGCGCGCCCCCCACGATGGCCATGCACAGGATGCCCGAGCCCTGCCCCGTGTGCTTCCCCAGGCCGTCGATGCCCAGCGTGAAGATGGTGGGGAACATGATCGAGTTGAAGAAGCCGACCGCGATGATGGTCCACATCGCCACGTGACCGGTGGTCAGCATCGTCGTCACGACCAGCAACGCGGCCACCAGCGCGTGCGCCGCCAGCAGCTTGCCCGGCCGGAAGAAGCGCAGCGTGAACGTGCCGATGAAGCGCCCCAGCATCGCGCCGCCCCAGTAGAAGGACACGTACCGGGCGCCCTCGGCCTCGCTGAAGCCGGCGATGGCCGGCTCCTTGAAGTAGTTGACCAGGAAGCTGCCGATGGCCACCTCGGCGCCCACGTACACGAAGATCCCCACCGCGCCCAGCAGCAGCGGGCGGTAGCTCCAGGCGCTGGCGCCCTCGTGGGCGCCGTCCTGCTGGTCGCCGCCGCCCGTGGCCGCGTCGATCTGGGGCAGCTTGAACATCGCCATGGCCGCCGCCAGCACCATCAGCGCGATGGCCAGGCCCAGATAGGGCGTCTGCACGGACGCCGCCTCGGTCTGGCGATACGCCTCGACGGCGGCGGGCGCCATCTGCTGCAGCGCCGCGGGCGACTTCACCACCGTCGACAGGATGATCACCGACCCGAACAGCGGCGCGATGGTGGTGCCCAGCGAGTTGATGGCCTGGGTCATGGTCAGCCGGCTGGAGGCCGTCTCGGGCTTGCCCAGCACGGCCACGTACGGGTTGGCCGCCACCTGCAGCAGCGTGATGCCGGCGGCAAGCACGAACAGCGCCCCCAGGAACAGCGGATACGAGCGGGCGCCGGCGGCGGGATAGAACAGCAGGCAGCCGGCCCCGGCCGTCAGCAGTCCGATGACGATGCCGCGCTTGTAACCCAGCCTGTTGACGATGGCCCCCGCCGGCAGCGACACGATGAAGTAGGCGGTGAAGAAGGCGAACTGGATCAGCATCGCCTTCGTGTAGTTCAGGTCGAAGACGGCCTTCAGGTGGGGGATGATGATGTCGTTCAGGCAGGTCAGAAAACCCCACATGAAGAACAGCGACGTCAGCACCGCCAGCGGCGCCGTGTAGTTCTTGCCGTCGTAGCTGGACGTCGCGGACAGGTTCGTCGTTGCGGGGGCGGATCCACCGGCCATGCGCTCTCCTGGGAAAAGGATGGGGCCCCGGGTTCGAGGCGGGGGGACACGTTAGCCGGCCGGCCCGGGCCCGACAATGCCCGCGCTAACCGCGACGCAGCCGCGCCAGCAATTCGGCGGAGGCGCCGGCCAGGCGGACCGTCTTGCGGCGCCCCGTCTGGCCACGAACGATCTCGACGGCGCGGCGGGGCACCCCGAACGCCTCGGCCAGCGCCTCGATGACGGCGGCGTTCGCGGCGCCGTCGACGGGCGGCGCCGACACCGCCACGCGCAGGCGCTCGCCGACGGACGGGCCCACGGCCGTGCGCGAGGCGCGCGGCACCACCTGGATGTCGAACACCAGCGCCGCCGCGACCGGCGCCGCGCCGCGGGTCACGGCCGGCCGGCGCCCGCCGCCTCGGCGGGCTTGCTCTCGGCCCTCGCCTCGGGCGGGCGCACCGGCAGGTCCAGCGTGAAGCGCGCGCCGCGCCCCAGCCCGTCGCTGTGCACGAACAGCGAGCCGCCCAGCTCCCGCGCTGTCAGCGCCGCGCTGTACAGCCCGATGCCGTGGCCGTCCTTTCGCGTGGTGAAGCCGTTGTCGAAGATGCGGCCCAGGTTCTCGTGCGCGATGCCGGTGCCGTTGTCGGCCACCACGATGCGCACGCGGTTGCCGGCCCGATCGCCCTTCGGCGTATCCACCCGCACGACGATGCGCGGCGGCTGGCCGTCCTGGACCTTGCCGTCGCAGGCGTACTTCGCGTTGCCCAGGATGTTGACCAGGATCTGCAGCACCTTGTGCTTCTCGATCATCAGCGTCGGGGCGGGCGAGTACTCGCGCAGCACCGTGATGCCATGGCGCTCCAGCGCCTCGCGGTTGATGCGCAGGGCGTCCTCGATCAGCGTCTCGGCCGGCACCTCCTCCTGCACGCCCGACAGCCGCGCGTAGCCCTGCTGCATGGCCACGATCTCCTTGATGTGCTCCACGCTGTGCCCCAGCGACTCGAGATCGCGCGCCACCGACGGGTCGGCGCTGGCCCCCTGGGTGCGCAGCCGTTCGTTCAGGTGCGCCACCGAGCCGGTCACGCTGTGCAGCACGTTCCCCACGTTGTGCAGCACGCCCGCCGCCACCTCGGCCATGCCGGCCCGCCGCGACGTCTCCACCAGGCGCTGGTGCGCCGCCGCCAGCTCGGCCTCGGCGCGCTTGCGGGCCGTGATGTCGCGGGCCACGCCCTCGACGGCGGTGATGCGGTCCCCCTCGCGGATGGGGCGAATGCTGACCTCGAACGGGATGATGCGGCCCGACTTCGACAGCAGCTCGGACTCGAAGGTGGGGCGCGTGTCCTCGCCCGCCGCCAGCTTCTCCAGCCAGGTCGACACCGTCTCGCGCCGCACCGGCAGCGCCAGATCGAAGATGGTCATCTTCAGCAGCTCGTCGCGCGCGTAGCCGGTCATCGCCTCGCCGGCCCGGTTGATGGTCAGCAGGCGCCCCGTCGTGTCGTGGGTGTAGATGACGTCGTTCGCGTTCTCGAACAGATCGCGGTACCGCGCCGCCAGCATGGCCTCGCTCTCCATGCGCAGGCGGATGATCTCGGTCTGCGCCCGCACGCGGCGCCGCAAGATCACGCCCCAGGCCACCGCCAGCGCCGTGATCGCCGCCAGCATGGCCAGGATCCACACCAGCCGCCCCAGCGTCCACCAGGGCGGCTTCTGCAGGATCGCGATGTCGTCCAGGTTCCGCAGCATCAGGCGAAACTCCGTCGGGTGATCGCGGTCCTGCCCCAGCCGCACCACGCTGATGCCGGTCAGGCGGGCGCGGCTGCCGCTGGCCAGATCGGCCATGGCGGCGGGGGGCAGATCCCCGGCCTGCGGCATCTCGGCGTCGAACAGCACGTTCTTCGCCTTGGCCACCAGCAGCAGGTGGCCGGCGTCGCGCACCACGTCCACCAGCTCGGCCTCGACGCTGACCAGGCGCGAGTCGTGCGCGCCCGCGCTCAGCTCCTGATCGGCGGTGACGAAGATGGGGACCAGGGGCTGCGCCGCCGGGCCGCTGCGCCGGAAGACCGCGTCGTTCAGGAACGGCGTCCAGGGCCCCATCTCGGGGAAGCCCAGCACCTCGACCCGATCGCCGATGGCCAGCGGCTCGGCCTGGCGCGTGCGCACCGCGACGCCGCCCGTGCCGTCCTCGACGTACATGGCGCCGCCCGGCTGATAGAAGGTGACGGTGCCGCGCACCTTCACGCGGTGGCGGCTGGCCCCCTCGGGCTCGAAGCGCAGCAGGCTCTCCACGGGCGTGGTGCGGACCGAGAACGGCTCGCCGGGCCCCGTCTCCTCGATGATCAGGTCCTCGGCGCGGCCCACGTACAGCTTGATGCCGATCATCTGGCGGCGCTCGTTGAACACGCCCCCCACCACGCCGCGCGCCTTCACTGACGCGTCCACCACCGCGCGCAGCTTGTCGGGGGGCAGGTCCGACACGTAGACGGGGAACACGCCGTCATCGGAGGCCATCTTCAGGGTGACGGTGCGGCGCAAGTCGGCGCGCTCGTCCGGCATCACCGAGCGGACGATCCCCTCGACCTCGACCCGCTGGCTGTCCAGCTTGCCGGTCGACAGCTCGTCGTACTTGCTGGGGCGGGCGTCGGGCAACGCGGTCGTTCCCAGCACCGTGAACTTGCGGGGCACGATCTGCGGGGCGAACAGGCCGGGGGCGGTGTAGCCCTCGAGGTCGCCGTACTGGCCCACCTGATAGCGCCCCTTGGTGCTGACGGGCGCGTCGATGAAGATGCCCGCGGTGGCGTCCTGGAAGAAGATCAGGCTGCCGGTGCAGGTGATCACGCCGCGCAGCCTGACGGCCAGCGCCTGCTGCGCCCGCTCGGGCGACAGGGCGCGCACCGCCGCGGCGGTCACCAGCGGAACGTCCGAGGGCGTGCCGGTCCCCTGAAGCATCGCCGCCGGGGCGGTCGGGGCCGCGCCGGGGTCAGCCGCGTCGCCGCCGGCCGACGGCGCATGGGCGTGGCCGTGCTTCCGTCCGCGGGTACGGGCCTCGGCCGACGGCGCATGGAGCGCTCCCATGGCCGTGATGACGACGGCGATCCAGAGGCGGCGGCCGAGACGGGGGGAGGGCCGCGCCCTCCGGAGAGGGGTGTCCGTGGGGCAATTCATCCTGCGGTGAAACGGGGAGTAGGCGGAATCCGAGCAACGCCCAGCTTTGCATACATTCCCGAGCCTGCACAGGCGCGATGGGACGAAACGACAGGGGAAGGTCGATTGACGCCCCCTGCCATCCGGCCCTACCGCGCCGTCCCGCCTCTACTTGATCACCGCCCGACAGCGCCGGCAACGGCCATCAACGCGGCACCGTCGCCAGCCGGACTCAGACGCGCGCTTCGGCCAGCTGTCGCCCCGCCACCGGAGCGGCGGCCGCGCGGCGCGCGTAGAAGACCCACGTCATCACCACGCAGGTGGCGTAGAAGGCGACGAAGCCCATCAGCGCCAGCTCCGCGCCGCCGGTCGCCTTGATCGAGGCGCCGAACGACCGCGGGATCAGGTAGCCGCCGCAGGCGCCGATGGCCGACGTCATTCCCAGCACCGCGGCGGAGCGGCGGCGGGCCAGCACCAGCGCCTCCTTCTCGGCCTCGGGGCCCCGTCCCTCGACCGCAAGCAGCGCCTTCTTGCGGAAGATGACCGGGATCATGCGGAACGTGGAGCCGTTGCCGACGCCCGTGGTGACGAACAGCAACAGGAACATCATCAGGAAGCCAGGGAACGAGTGCGCGTGCACGAAGCGCAGGACGCCGAACGTCAGCAGGCCCATGGCCACGAAGTTCCACAGCGTCAGGCGCGCCCCGCCCATCCGGTCGGCCAGCTTGCCGCCCAGGGGCCGCGCCACCGAACCGACCAGCGCCCCCAGAAAGGCCAGGTTCGCGCTCACCTCGGGGAACTGCGTCTTCAACAGCAGCGGGAACGCGGCCGAGTAGCCGATGAACGAGCCGAACGTGCCGATGTACAGCCACGCCATCACCCAGGTGTCCTTGCTGCGCGCCACCATCAGCTGATCCTTGAAGGACGAGCGCGCCGAGGTGAGGTTGTTCATGTAGCGGGCCGCCCCGAACACGGCGATGGCGATCAGCGGGAAGAAGAACAGGCCGGCGTTCTGCAGGTAGATGTGCTGGGGGCCCTGGGGCTTGCCCAGGAACAGGTTCAGCGCCGGCCACCCCAGCGCGATCGGGATCAGCAGCTGCACCGTGCTGACGCCGACGTTTCCGCCCGCCGCGTTCAAGCCCAGCGCGAAGCCCTTCTCCCGGTCGGGGAAGAAGAACGAGATGTTCGCCATGCTGGAGGCGAAGTTGCCGCCGCCCAGCCCGGCCGTCGCCGCGGCCAGCGCCATCAACCAGTAGGGCGTGTCGGGGCGGGTGACCAGCAGCGCCACGAACGTGGTGGGGATGAACAGCAACGCCGCGCTGACGATGGTCCAGTTCCGTCCCCCGAACTTCGGCACCGCGAACGTGTACGGGAAGCGCATCAGCGCGCCGATGAGGCCGGGCACCGCCACCAGGTTGAACAGCTGATCGGTCGAGTAATGAAAGCCGAGCTTGGGCAGCCGCGTGGTCACCACGCTCCAGATCAGCCACACCGAGAAGCCGATGTGCTCCGCCACGATCGACCACAGGAGATTGCGGCGCGCGATCTTTCGACCGGTCTTGTTCCAGAACTCCGTGTCGTCGGGGTGCCAGTCGCTGATCCAGTACTTGTTGGCCTTGCCGTGCTTGTCGGTTCCGGCCGTCGCTGCGGTGGTCATCGTCATCTCCTTGCCTGCACGTGTTGTTCGGCCGGGCGGGCCCGCGCCGTCGACGAACGACTGATGTAATAAAAGACAGGCCATCAACTCGACGTAACTTCTCTGAGGGAGTTGTTTCGGACCCACGAAACGCGCCCCCGGTCGACCGGCAACAATCTGGAAATGACGCGCCGGCGGGGGCGCGGACCTGCCAGGCGCGGTACGCTGTCCGGGCACCTGGATCGGTCATGGCCAAGATCGAGATCGTCCCGCCGCCGCCCGACGCGCCGCCGCCCCCCGGGCCGGCCGAGCTGGCCACGTCCGCCCTGGTCGAGCAGGCCTTCACGCGCGCCTCGGGCGCCCCGCTGGTCAAGGGCAACACCTGCCGGTTGCTGAAGGACGCGGACGAGAACTACCCGGCCTGGTTCGCCGCCCTGGCCGCCGCCCGCAAGAGCATCTTCTTCGAGAACTACATCATCGAGAACGACCACGTGGGGCGGCAACTGGCCGACGTGCTGTCCGAACGGGCGCGGGCCGGCGTGAAGGTGCGGCTCATGAAGGACTACCTGGGGTCGTGGAACCCCCGGGCGCGCGGTTACTGGCGCGGCCTGCGTCACGCCGGCGTCGAGATCCGCAGCTTCAACCCGCCGCGCCTGGACAGCCCGCTGGGCTGGCTGACCCGCGATCACCGCAAGACCATCGCCATCGACGGCGAGACCGCGTTCGTGTCGGGGCTGTGCATCAGCAAGAAGTGGACAGGCGATCCCAAGCGGGGCACCCCGCCCTGGCGCGACACGGGGGTCGAGCTGCGCGGCCCCGCCGTCGCCTACGTCGAGCGGGCCTTCGCGGACGTGTGGGCTGCCTGCGGGACGCCCCTCCCGGAGGACGCGCTGTCGGACCTGGCGACGCTGCCGCTGGTGGGCGACGCCGCCGTGCGCGTGGTCGCCGATGCGCCCCGCAAGGCCGGGCTGTTCCGCCTGGACCAGCTGATCGCCAGCGCCGCCCGCCGCACGCTGTGGTTGACGGACGCCTACTTCGTCGGCTTCGCGCCGTACGTGCAGGCGCTGTGCGCGGCGGCGCAGGACAAGGTCGACGTGCGCCTGCTGGTGCCCAGCGCCAGCGATCTGGCCCTGGTCTCGGCGTTCTCGCGCGCCGGCTATCGCCCCATGATCGAGGCGGGCGTGCGCATCTTCGAATGGAACGGTTCGATGCTGCACGCGAAGACCGCCGTGGCCGACGGCCGCTGGGCCCGCGTGGGCTCGACGAACCTGAACATCGCCAGCTTCGTCTCGAACTACGAGATCGACGTGGCGGTCGAGAACGAGGACTTCGCGCGCCAGATGGAGGAGATGTACCTGCACGATCTCGAGAACGCGACCGAGATCGTGATCAACATGAGGCGGCGCGTGGTGCCCGATCGCAAGTCGGCGCAGCGACGGCTGGAGCCTGAAAAGAAGGGGCCGCGGGGCGCCTCGGGGCGCGCCGTGGGCGCCCTGCGCTTCGCGCACGCGGTGGGCACCGCGGTCACCAGGCGGCGGGCGCTGGGCTTCGCGCAGAGCAGCCTGATGGCGATCTTCAGCGGCGTGCTGATGGCGCTGGCGGCGGTGGCCGTGCTGTGGCCGCGCGCGGTGTCCATGCCCCTGGCGGTGATGATGGGGTGGCTGGGCGTGGCGATGCTGATCAGCGCCATCCGTCTGCGCTACCGCCGGCAGCAGCCGCGACGCAAGCGCGTCCGCACCCCCGTCCGCGTGAAGACGGACCCGCCCTGACAGCGGGCTGTCAGCGCAGGCTGGCCTGCGCCGGCGTGACCGGCGCCGTCCGGGGCAGCGGCCGGCCGTGCCACCAGACCCGGGTGGGCGTCGTGGCGGCCACGCAGATCAGCTCGTCCTTCTCGATCTCGACGGCGCTCTCCCCGTTCCAGGCCAGCGGCGTTCCGCTGCGGCAGTCTTCGGTCGAGCTGCGCCGCCACACCTTCGAGAAGTGCAAGTTCGACCGCGCGTCGAAGTTCGCGTGCAGCAGCTTGATCGGTCCCGCCACCAGCGGCTGCACCTGTTGCCCCGACACCAGGGCGTCGCCCCGCACGTCCTGCGCCGGCACCTGGCCCGCCGTCGCGGCGCAACCCTGCAGCGTCAGCCCCACCATCAACATCCAGCCCATCAACCCCCGCCCCTGCGATGTAGTCATTTGTACCTCGCTGGCCATCGTAGCCCCTACCCCGCGAAGGATCGGTGTCAGTCCGGAGGATCCTTTGTAACTTCCTCCGTCGGAGAATTGCGGAATTACCGGGGCGCGGCCGGCCGCTCGACGGCGCCCTGCCCGCCGCCCGCGCCGTCGGGCGGGCCACCGGGAAGGTCATCCTCCAGGCCGCAACGATCGGACAGGAAGCAGGTGGTCGGATCGTCGTGAAAGCGCTGGAAGGCCGGGGCGGCGACGTGGCCCGGGTAAGGGAGGTAGCTGTAGTAGTAGTGCTCGGCGCGCGCGGGCACGTAGTAGGTCTGCCAGGTCAGCGCGTAAGCGACGTGGGCGCCCTTCGCCAGCGGCAGCAGCTGCTGGTTGAACCAGTCCTCACCCGCCCCGGGCATGATCGCGGCGCGTTCGGCGGGCCGCACGACCAGCGGTCCCGGCGCACGCAGGCCGAAGTGGCGCAGCAGCGCCGCGCGATCCGCCGGGTCGAACAGGTGCGCCAGCGCGTCCTCGACGTCCTGCTGCGTGTTGACCACGATCGGCTGGCCGCGGGGGGTGGCCGCCTGCAGCTGGGCCAGCGGCAACCGGTACGTCCCCGCCTCGGTCCAGGCGTAGGGCTTCCCGCGCGCGCGGGCCTCCTCGGCCACCACCCGCAGCAGCAGGCCGAACTCGCGCAGCTCCGGGGCCCCCGCGGGACGGCCCAGCGGGTGGTACAGATCGATGCCCAGCACGTCGAACAGATCGTCGCCGGCGAAGCCTTCCGCATAGAACGGCCGGCGCTGGTTCACGTAGGCGGTGGCGCCGCGCCCGCCCGCGCGGGCGGCGGGCAGCTTCACCGCGGCCTGCGCCGGGCTGTCGAACGACAGATGCGCGGCGTGCAACTCGCGGACGATCCGCGCCCGCAGGCGATCGCGCGCGAAGCCGCTGGGATCCTCGAGCTTGCGCCGCGCGCGCGCCAGGGCGTCGCCGCCGCCGTCGCGCAAGGGCGCCGCCAGCTCGGCGAGGCTGGACAGCCGGTCGGGGGAGTAGGCGAACAGCAGCTCGCCCATGCCCGGCTCGGCGCGCAGGGCCTCGATGAAGATGCGGTTCATCTGCCGGAAGGCCTCGGGGCCGCTGACGGCGCCCGGATCGTCCAGCAGGGCGGCGCAGTTCCAGTACGGCTGGCCCCACCAGAACCACGGCCCCGTGTGCTCGTGAAAGGGGCGCACGATGATGGGCAGGCCGTCCAGCTTCTGCTCGCGCATCACCTGCGCGGCGTACTTTGCCTGCGCCACCAGCCACGACTTGCCGTCCAGGCCCTGATACACGCCGCCCGTCAGGGGGCGATCGTTCGCGATCTGGCAGACACACTTCAACGGCTCGGGAACGTCGTCGCGCCCGGTGATGGGCCGCCGGTATTCGTCCTCGGCGTAGAACGACGTGCCCCCCTCCAGCGCCTGCAGCGCGACCTCGCGCGCGCCGACCTGCACGCTTCCCAGCGCGGCCGTCGCGCGGCCGGCGCTGTTGCAGCTGGGCGCGTGCCAGTCCATCGTGACCACCCCGCCCCGCTGCACCTGCCGCCGGATCGCCGCCGCGATGACCGGCCGCCGGTGCCAGGCGATCGGCTCGAAGGCCAGCATGCCCAGGCTGACGCCCAGCACGGCGGGATCGTCCCCCACCAGCTGCGCGCTGTCGGACGTGAACTTCCCCGCGGCGGCGGTGCGATCGTACCACTCCTTCGTCGACACGACCTGGCCGTCGAGCGACATCCCCCACAACGTCGCGTTCTCCTGCCCGAACATCCACTGACCCGACTGGTTCAGCCGGGACAGCCGTTCCAGCAGCGCCGCTTTGGGGGAAGGCTGGGGCGCGGGGGCGCCGGCTGGCGCAGCGTCGGCGGCCCGGGCAGGACGCGGCCCGACACCGATCGCCAGCAACGAGACGGCGAGGCAGCGCAGGCGCGCGTGCCGGCGCAAAGGCATCGGTGCAAAGCGGACGGCCGCCATCGGCTCATCATACGCCTGGCCCGAACGGCTGCTGGTCACCGGCGGACAGCAGGGGGCGATCGCGCGCCGCGCGCGCGGGGGGCTCCGCCGTCGTCGCTGCGATTCGGCCTGCAGGCGCGCATTCGGGTGCTATGACCCGCGCTCATCGCGGCAGGACCAGGGTGGCGGGCTTGGCCACCGACAGGAGGAATCCCATGGCAAAGATGAAGGCGGTTCAGGTTTCGAAGGCGGGCGGCCCTTTCGAGGTGGTGGAGCGCGAGGTTCCCCAGCCTGGGCCAGGGCAGATTCGCGTGAAGGTGGGCGCCTGCGGCATCTGCCACAGCGACGCGCTGACCCGCGGTGGCCAGTTTCCCGGTCTGACGTTGCCGCGCGTGCCCGGGCACGAGGTGGCCGGTCGCATCGACGCGGTCGGGACCGGCGTGACCCAGTGGAAGGTCGGCGAGCGCGTCGGCATCGGCTGGCACGGCGGCCACTGCTTCGTGTGCAACGCCTGCCGGCGGGGTCTGTTCATCAACTGCGAGAAGGCGCAGGTGACGGGCCTGTCGTTCGATGGTGGCTACGCCGAATACCTGGTTGCCCCGCAGGAGGCGGCGGCGCGCATCCCGGCAGAGATGAAGGACACCGACGCCGCGCCTCTGATGTGCGCCGGCATCACCACGTACAACGCCCTCCGCAACGTCGGCGCACGCCCCGGCGACACGGTGGCGGTGCAGGGCATCGGTGGGCTGGGGCACCTGGGCGTCCAGTTCGCGGCGCGCATGGGCTTCCGTACCGTCGCCATCTCGCGCGGCAGCGACAAGGAAGAGCTGGCCCGACAGCTGGGCGCGCACGAGTACGTCGATACGGAGAAGGCGTCCGTGGGGGAAGGCCTGAAGAAGCTGGGCGGCGCCGACGTCATCCTGGCCACCGCCCCGAACGCCGAGGCCATCACCGCCGCGCTGGAAGGGCTGAAGTCCCGGGGCAAGCTGCTGGTCGTGGCCGCCGCCCACGAGCCGTCGAAGATCAGCACCATGAACCTGCTCAGCGGGCGCGCCATTCACGGCTGGCCCAGCGGCAGCGCCGTCGACTCGGAGGACGCCATGGCCTTCAGCGCGCTGACGCGCGTCCGGCCCCAGACGGAGCTGTTCAAGCTGGAGCAGGCCGAGGAGGCCTTCAACAAGGTGATGCAGAACCGCGTCCGCTTCCGGGCCGTGCTGACGCTGTAGCCGCCACCGCGCCGCTGCGCTTTCGGCAGCGGCGCTGCCGATTCGGCACTGCGTTTCCCGCAGCGGCGTTTGGCCCGCGAGCGAATGGCGCCCGACGCGCGCGCGGGCGGATTGCCATCCAGACAACGCCCGCGCCGCGATCACCCCGCCGCCCGATCGCGGGCCTGCCTTCCGGACATGACGCCGTCACCACCGCTGCCAGGCCGGCACGCCGCAGCCTGGCACGGGTGTGCGCCGCGCCCGTGGTCTTGCCCTTGCACAAACGGCCGGCCATGAAGGCGACATATCTGTTCGGCAGTGGAGCGCTCGTCATGGCGCTGGCGATCGGCGCGCCGGTGCGCGCCCAGACGGCCCCGTCGGGCACGCTGGCGTCCACCGACTTCACGTTCACGTTGTGGCGCGTGAACACGGACGGCACCGACACGGCGCTGGACACCGACACGCTGGCCACCTACTTCACCGCCGCGCGCTGCGCCTGTCCGGGCAGCATGCTGGCGTCGTTGACGCTGTCATCCGGCGGCCTGACCAAGCTGGGCAGCAGCACGCTGGACGCCCAGCTGATGCTGGGCAGCGACTGCGACAACGTCGACACGGCCACCGCCTGCACGTCGCTCGGCTCGACGCTGACCCTCAGCAGCAGCAAGTCGACCACGCAGCTATCGCTCTCCAGCGCCGACGTCTTCTCCGGTGGCTGCAGCGGCGACGCCAACTCGACACGACTGTGGGCCATCGTGCGCGTGGACGGCACCCGCCTGGGCAGCCAGCCGTCGCTGCCTCTCACCCTGCGCAGCGCCGGGCCCGTGACGCCCACGGCGGTCACGGCGCAGACCGCCGACAGCGGCCTGCTGGTGTCGTGGACCACCACCGGCGACGCGACGACCTTGCAAGGACATCAGCTGTTCTGCGCGCCCGGCCCCACGACTGCTGCTACCGCCGCGTTCGAGACCTGCGCGGCCTTGCCCGCGGCGGCCAGCGACAACCCCTTCGCCGGATACGACGCCGCGTTCATCTGCTCGGACCTGGTCGCCGTGGGAACGAACTCGGCGCGCGTGAAGGGGTTGCAGAACGGCACCCTGTATCAGGTGGCCGTGGTCGCGATCGGCGTCGACGGCACGCCCAGCGCCCCTTCCGCGGTGGCCACGGCGACGCCCGGCCCGACGAACGGCTTCGACGACCTCTACTTCAAGAGCGGTGGGACCGCCGGCACCGGTTGCGCCGTCGCCGGGACGACCGGACGTTCGGGTGGCGCGCTGGCGGCGACGGCGCTGCTGCTGTGCCTGGTGCTGCGCCGGCGGCGCGACCGCTGGAGCGAGCGCCGGCGCGCGCTGCGTGCGCTGGGCCTCGTGATCTGCCTCGACGTCTTCACGGCGCGCGAGGCCGAGGCGGCGCCGGGCGGCGACGACGCCACGGCCGGCTTCCTGCTGAATTCGAGCGAGGCGCCGCCCCCGCGCGGGCCGTCACCGCGCGGGTGGAACCTGGAGCTGCGCTTCGGCCCCTATCGCCCGGACGTCGACAGCGAGTTCGCGGCCCGCGGCAGCGACGCCCGCCCGTACGCACAGGTGTTCTCGTCGGCGCGACACCTGTTGTTCCAGATCGAGGTGGATCGTCACATCTCCCACCGCCACGGCACCTGGGCCGTCGGCGCGAACGCCGGCTACACGCACGCGTCGGCCGCCGCGCTGGCGCAGGATCTGACCACGCGCACGGGCGACGAGACCTCGCTGACGCTGTTGCCCCTGTCCCTGTCGCTGGTGTACCGGGCCGACTTCCTGCGCGAGGTGGCCGGGGTGGGGCTGATCCCCTACGCCAAGGCGGGCGTGGATTGCACCTTCTGGCGCATCGCCAACACGGCGCGGTCCGGCACCACCGACGGCAAGACGCTGGGCTGGCACGGCGCGCTGGGGCTGGCGCTGGACCTGGCGTCGTTCGATCCCGACGCGGCACGGGTCATGGATCGCGAGTCGGGAGTGAACCAGACCGCCATCTTCTTCGAGGTGGCCCGCTACGCGCTGGACGGCTTCGGTTCGGGGTCGGTGCTGCACGTGGGGGACACCACCTGGATGGGCGGGCTGATGTTCGAGCTGTGAGTGGCGCTTGAGTGCGGCCCGCCGGCCGTGCGAGAGAACCTGCACATGGATCGCGGGACGACAGCGGGCGCGCGGGGGCTGCGCATCGGCTTCCTTCACCCGGTGCTGGGCATCGGCGGCGCCGAGCGGCTGGTCGTCGACGCGGCCGTCGAGTTGCGCGCCCGCGGCCACCAGGTCACCGTCCTGACGGCCGAGTGGACGCCGGCGCGCGCATTTCCCGAGACGCGCGACGGCCGCGTCGACGTGCGCGTGCGGGGCGGGTTCTTGCCAGCGACGATCGCGGGCCGCCTGCAGGCACCCTGCGCGATCGCGCGGCAGTGGTGGCTGGCGGCGGCGGCGATGGCGGAGGCGTACGACGTGCTGATCACGGACATCGCGCCGTACGCGCTGCCGTGGCTGCGCGCGCTGCGGGCCCTGCCCCGACGGGGGCGCCCCGCCCCCAAGCTGGTCTATTACTGCCACTATCCCGATCAGCTGCTCGCGCCGGCGCGCCAGGGGTGGTACCGCGCGTACCGGTGGCCGCTGGACGCCGTCGAGGGTCCGGCCATGCGCGCCGCCGACCGGGTGCTGGTGAACAGCGCCTTCACCGCGCGCGCGGCGGCGCGGCTGGGCGTGACGGACACCGAGATCGTGTACCCGGGCGTGCCCGTGGAACCCTACGCGGCCGTGCCCGCTCTGACCGGGGGCGAGTCGACCTGGCTGGTGATCAGCCGCTTCGACCCGCGCAAGAACCAGGCGCTGGCGGTGGAGGCGTTCGCCCGGCTGCGCGCGCTGGCGCCCGACGTGTTCGACCGGACGTCGCTGGTGCTGGCGGGGGGCCTGGATGAATCGCGCCGCGAGGATCGGGAGACGGCGGCGGCCGTCCGCCAGGCCATCGCCGGTCATGGCCTGACCGAGAAGGTCACGCTGCACGCATCCCCCGACGACGAGCAGCGCATGAGCTTGCTGCGCGACTGCCTGGCCGTGGTCCATCCCACGCCGGACGAGCACTTCGGCATCGTGCCCGTCGAGGCGATGGCCGCCGGACGCCCGGTCGTGTGCGTGGCCAACGCCGGCCCGCTGGAGACGGTGGTCGATGGCGAGACCGGTTACCTGTGCGCGGCCACGCCCGACGCGTTCGCCGGCGCGATGGCGCGACTGGGTCGCGACGCCGGCCTGCGCGCGCGCCTGGGACAGGCCGGTCGCGCGAGAGCGGCGCGATTTTCTCGGCACGCCTTCGGCGACGCCCTGGACGCCGTGCTGCGAAGGCTGGTCGGTGCTCCGGACGGATCGGCCGGGGAGCGCACAGGGGCGACCTCGGAGCGCGGTCGATGACGGAACAGGCGCCTGTGCGCGTGCGCCCCTCGGAAATTCGAGGCCGGCGCCTGGGAGACGACGGTTCGTCCTCGAAAATGCGAGGCGGGCCGGGCCAGGGCCGCGCGTCTTCGCTGGTCTGCCGTTTGCGTGGCCAGCCGGCCATGCGTCCCCTGTCCCGGTCCGCACGCGCGCTGTCCGCGCTGCTCGTGTCCGTCGCGCTCGGCTGCTCGGGGGGCGGCTCTCCCGCCGGCGGCAGCGGCGGCTCGGGCTCGGGGGGGCGACAGGCCTCCGGTGGCGCGACGGGCTCCGGCGGCGCCGGCTCGGGCGGCAGCAACTCCGGCGGCGCGCCAGGCTCGGGCGGGCACGCCAGCGGCGGCGCGCCCGGCAGCGGCGGGCACGCCACTGGCGGCGCGAACTCGGGCGGCATCGTCGGCAGCGGGGGCATCGTCGCCACCGGTGGCCGCGAAGCCTTCGGAGGGCGCCCCGGGTCGGGGGGCAGCTCCAGCGGCGGGGCCGGCGGCGCAGGCGGCCGGTCCGAGACGGGCGGGCACGCGGGCGGGGCAGGCGGTCAAGGACGGGGAACGGGCGGTGCCGGCGGGGGCTCGGGCGCTGGCGGCAGCGCCGGGTCGTTCGCCGCGGTGCTGGCCATCTTCCAGGACCGCTGCGTGAACTGTCACGACGCCAGCAAGCAGGGGCTGCCTGCCTACCCCGGCCTCTCGCTGACGCCGGCCGACGCGCACGCCGCCCTGGTGGGGCACCCGGCCGACGAGACGTGTGGAGGCGTGAGGGTGGTGGCCGGAGATCCCGCCAGCAGCTACCTGCTTCACAAGGTCAGCGAGGCGTCCCCCTGCGACGGCTCGCAGATGCCGGCGCGTTTCGAGGCCCTTCCGGCCCCACCCCTGACAGCCGATCAGATCGCGACGTTGACCGCGTGGATCGCCGCCGGCGCCCCGAACTGAACCGAACGCGACCGGGACGTGACCCGAGGCGGCGCCGTTCTTCTCGGAATCGTTCCCGTCCTGCTCCTTGACATCCGACGCCCGCCCGGCGACATGTCTAGGGTTGGCTGCTTATCTTTTTGGCCTGGCGCTGTGCCTGATCCCCCTGACGTTGCTGGCGGGGACCTTGCAGGCGGCGTTCGAGCTGGCCCGGCGCGTGGTCACGCTGCGCGCCGCCACCTTCAGCGTGTCGGCGACCAGCCTGCGCCCCGGCGAGAAGATCGAGGCCCGGGCCCGGGTGGTGCCGCGGGGAAAGCGCCAGGTCACCGTGCACGCGCGCCTGACCTGCACCATGTTCGATCATCGCAGCCATCGCCTGTACGCCAGCAGCCTGGCCATGGTGCCGTCGCCGCGAACCGGTGAGCAGCGCGGCGACCAGTACGCCGTCTCGCTGAGGCTGCCCGAGTACGCGCTGCGCACCGGCCTGGTGGGCGACAGCCCGCACGCCGACGGAAACAGCCGGCGCATGCTGGTGGTGTGGACGGTCGACTTCCAGGTGCGGGCCGCCGACGGCACCGTGCTGCGCCGGGCGTCGCGGGGCTTCGAGGTGCCGCGGGGCCGCCGGCCCAAGACCCACCTGCGCCGCATGAGCCTGCTGGCCATCGACACGTTCTCGTCGATCCGCAACGACATGCTGTTCAACTGGCTGGTGCACCTGGCGGCTTGCGATGGCGCGATCACCTCGGCCGAGCGGCGCTTCCTGCATGACGTGCTGGAGGAGATGACGGGGATGACCGACGGTCCCGACACGGACGCGCGCGTGGAGCAAGAGCTGCGGCGCCGGCTGATCATCGACGACGTCTTCCTGCGCCGCTACGTCCCCATGGAGGCGCGGCTGGAGTTCTACCGCGCGCTCTACACGCTGGCGCGCAGCGACGGCGCGCTTCACCAGCGGGAGGTCGACTTTCTGGGCGAGTCGTTGAAGGTGTTCAAGTTGACGGCCGACGACGTGAAGCCGATCGAGGCGGAGGTGGCCGGTGCGCCAGCCTGAGTCGTGGCGGCGCGGGGCCGCCGTGCTGGCCGCCGCCTGGCTGGTCCCCGCCGTCGCGCACGCGCACGAGCGCTGGGTGAAGCACGACTACAAGCCCTTCGACCGGGACTACTTCCGTTCCATGTCCGGCCAGGTGCTGCGCCTGTCGGTGGCGGCTGCCTGCGCCGTCGCCGTGATCATCGCGCTGTGGTACCTGGTGGCCACCGTCCTGCTGGAACGGCTGACGCCCACCTCGGTCGAGCAGAAGCTGGAGGAGGCCCAGCGCGGCTCGGCCCGCCACCCGCTGCTGTCGCTGATCCGCTTCTTCCTGGATGGCTATCTGCCCTCGGCGTGGCTGGCGCGCGCCGAGCGCGTATCGGTGTTCGTCTTCGCGCGCCTGCCCGGGTTGGTCTTCATCCTGGGCGCGCTGGACGGCTGGGTGGTGATGCCCAGCTTCCCGGTGTCGGGGACGCCGGGGCTGGTGATGCGGGCCATCGAGGCGGCGGTCGCGCTGTGGGTGCTGTCGGGCCTGTTCCAGGTCGCCCTGGGCGTGGTGATGTTGCTGGTGTACACGGGCCTGTGCGTCGGGTACGGCCTGGCCGCCGTCGACGCCATCCCGGTGCTGGCCAGCGCGTTCTTCTACCTGTTCTCGCGGCGCGGGATCACGCTGAACCCGCAACAGATCGCGGGCATCCGCTTTGGCCTGGGCGTGGGGTTCTTCCTGCTGGGTCTGGTCAACAAGATCTACGACGCCGAGCTGTTCATCGGCGTGGGCGACAGCTACCCGCACCTGGTGGCGGGGCCGCAGCACATCTTCCCCTGGCTGACGCGCGAGGCGTGGTCCTTCACCACCGCGCTCGGCGAGATGACGTTCGGGCTGCTGTTGTTGCTGGGGATCTTCAGCCGGCTGACCTCGCTGGCCCTGGCCTTGATCTTCGGCAACTTCATCCTGGTCTTCGGATGGGCCGAGATCGTGCACCTGTATCCGATCGCCGGCTTCGCCGTGCTGTTCTTTCACGCCTCGCCGGGGACGGCGCTGGACGGCATGCTGTTCCGCGCCCACGTGCGCGCCTGGCGGGCCATGGGCTACCGCACGTCGTTCCTGCTGTACCGCGCCTCGGTGTTCGTGGTGGCGGTGGCGACGGGCGCGCTGCTGATGTTCGGCCCGCTGTACGTGGCCGTGCAGGTGGTGCCTCGACTGATGGCGCACCTCGGCCGATGATGCCCGCCGTCCCATGTTTCGCCGCGCCACCCGCGACATCCTGACGTTCGACTGGAAGCAGGCCCAGCCCACGGCGGCGGCCTGGTGCTTGCCGGGGCTGGCCTTGCCGCTGGCGGCGGGCCTGGCCAGCGGCCACGGGCGGCAGGGGATGGTCGCGGCGGCGGGCGCCTTCTCGGTCGGCTTTGGCTCGTTCCAGCGGCTTGGCAAGTCGCGCACCACCCCCATGCTGGTGGCCGCGGCGGGCATGTGCCTGTCCAGCTGGATCGGCACGGTGGGCGGACTGTCGGGTGTCGCCATCGCCCTGCTGTGCGCGGTCTGGGGGGGCGTCTACGCCTTCAGCTGGACCCGCGGTCCCGGGGCCTCGTGGATCGCGCTCCAGTGCCTCATCTGGCTCATCCTCTCGTCCGCCTACCCGATGAGCGGCTGGGCCGCGCTGTCCCGGGGCTGGTACGTGCTGGGCGGCGGCCTGCTGCAGATGGGCATCATCACGCTGGCATGGCGGTTGACCGGGCGGCTGCCCACCGTGGCGGGGGCGGTCACCAGCGCCGCGGAGCCCGCGCTGGCGGCGTTCTCGCCCGGGGCGGTGCGCCGCTGGCAGATGCTGCGGGTGGGCGCCACCCTGGCGGTGTCCATGGCCCTGGCCCACGGGCTGACGCTGCCCAGCGGCTACTGGATCCCCATGACCGCGGCCATCGTCACCCGGCCCGAGCTGCAGAACACCCTGCGCCGCGGACTGGCCCGCATGGGCGGCACCCTGGTGGGCGCTGGCCTGGCCACGTTGCTGGCGTTCGCGCTGCGCCCCCTGCCGGGCGTGCTGGCCGCGCTGGTGCTGCTGTTCGGCGGCGCGTGCTACCAGCTGGTGTACGTGAACTACGCGGCCTTCGCCGCCTGCCTGACCTCTTACGTGGTGTTCCTGCTGGCGATGGTCGGCGCGCCGGCCGCGCCCACCATCGCCCACCGCACGGTCAACACGCTGATCGGCGGCGCGCTGGCGGGCCTGGGGCACGCGGTGTTCGTGGGACTGGGCTGGCTGCTCACCCGGCGGCGGGACCGGCCCCCCGCGGCCCGCGGCTATTCGGGATAGTGCTTCTCCAGGCACTCGTGGCAGACCGAGTGCGTGAAGCTGGCCTCGGTGTGCGCCGTGACGTACGACTG
>Ga0070658_10001460_pt1 | contig 20143 bp, 18 predicted proteins | sample KBSC13metaG_FD_64664 | JGI IMG/M metagenome (GOLD analysis project Ga0070658, IMG submission 64664) | Corn rhizosphere microbial communities from Kellogg Biological Station, Michigan, USA - KBS C1-3 metaG | ecosystem: Host-associated > Plants > Roots > Rhizosphere > Soil ...
CTGGTGGGCGATACAGGACTTGAACCTGTGACCTCTTCCGTGTCAAGGAAGCGCGCTAGCCAGACTGCGCCAATCGCCCGTGCGGTTCACCATTGTGCCCCGCCCGACATTGTGCCCCGCCGACTTGTCAGACGGTGGCGTCGCTATAGCAGCGCCACCGTCTGACAAGTCGGTGAAGCGAGGCGGGAGCGGGAATCGAACCCGCGTACAGGGCTTTGCAGGCCCTTGCCTAAGCCACTCGGCCATCCCGCCGCGGGGTCGGACCCCACGTGACACCCCCGGCAGGGGCGCCTCCGAGCGGACGACGGGACTCGAACCCGCGACCCTCACCTTGGCAAGGTGATGCGCTACCAACTGCGCTACGTCCGCGAAGCGATGCGCCGACCACGATACAGGAGGCCGGCCCACTACGGTGACCACCGTGAGCGACCCCCGCTGGCCGCGCGCCGCCGACTGGCTTGCCGTCGGACCCGGCGACAGGGCCCCTGACCTGGCCTTTCTCGGTGTGCCCACCTTCGCCACTTCGATCAGCCCCACCGGCGCGCACGCCACCCCGGCCGCCGTACGACGAGCCCTCGCCCGCCTCTCCACCTGGTGCGCCAGCCGTCGGGTCGACCTCGGTGATCTGGCCCCGTGGGACGCCGGCGACGTCGACGATCCCGACGTCGAGGTCGAGGGGGAATTCCGCGTCCGCGCCCGCGCCGGCACCGCCGCGCAGAAGTCCCGTCTCGTGCTCGCGGTCGGCGGCGACAACTCGATGACCTACCCGACCATGGCCGGCGTCTTCGCCGACAACCTCGACAAAGCCGGCCTGGTCACCCTCGACGCCCACCACGACATCCGCGAGGGCCGCAGCAACGGCACCCCGGTCCGCAACCTCATCGACGCCGGCCTGGACCCTGCCCGCGTCGTACAGGTCGGCATCGCCGACTGGGCCAACAGCAAGTCGTACGCCGACGAAGCCACCGCCCGCGGCGTCACGATCATCAGCCGCCGCGAAGTCGCGACGAAGGGGATCGACGAGTGCATGGCCGAGGCGCTCGCGATCGCGGGGGCCAAGGCAGCGCCGATCTACGTCGACCTCGACCTCGACGCCTGCGACCGCGCGGTCGCGCCCGCCTGCCCGGCCAGCCTCCCCGGTGGCCTCGCCGCCCACGAGGCGCTGCACGCGGCGTTCCTGGCCGGGCTGCACCCGCAGGTGAAGGCGGTCGACGTCACCGAGGTCGACGCGACCCGCGACGCTGCGGACGAACGAACGGTCCGGCTGGCCGCAATGTGCCTGCTCGAGGTCGCCGCCGGCCTCGCGCTCCGCCCGACTTGATCTTCGCGGCCACGACCACTTTCGGGCCCGACACGCCGCGAAGGTGGTCATGACGGCGAAGATCAGCGCGTGCATGCGGACTGGGCGGTCGTCGGCGGCCGACTGCTGACCGACCTCGCCGAGGTCAGCAACGATGCCGGCGTCCTGGACACGACCGGCCGCTGGGTCGTCGCCATCACGTTCGAAGGCCAGGCGACCCTGCTGCGCTTCGACCGCGAGCAGTCGCTCGGCGACTGGTACGACACGGCTCCGCCCTGGGAGCCGCCCGCGACCCCGTGGACCAGCAGCCTCGACCGAGACGCCTACCAACAAGCTGTCGCCCACGTCCGCCACTGCATCGCCCGGGGCGACGTCTACCAGGTCAACGTCTGCCGCCTCCTGTCCGCCGACGCAGACACACCACCCGACCTGCGCGCGCTCGGCGCCGCGCTTGCCCGCGGCAACCCCGCGCCCTACGCCGCGGTCATCAGCGCCCCCAGCGCCGGTCTGCACGTCGCCAGCGCCTCGCCCGAGCTGTTCCTCGAGCGCGCCAACAACAGCGTGAGCTCCGGCCCGATCAAGGGCACCGCGCCCACCGCCGACCAGCTGACCGACAAGGACCGCGCCGAAAACGTCATGATCGTCGACCTGGTCCGCAACGACCTGGGCCGGGTCGCGCGCACCGGCACTGTCACAGTCCCGAGCCTGCTCGCGATCGAGTCGCACCCCGGCCTGGTGCACCTCGTCTCGACCGTCGCGGCCGAGCTCCCCGGAGACGCACGGTGGTCGCACATCATCGAAGCGACGTTCCCGCCCGGCTCGGTCAGCGGCGCCCCCAAATCCAGCGCGCTGCGCATCATCGACGAGCTCGAACCCGTCCCGCGCGGCGTCTACTGCGGCGCGGTCGGCTGGGTCGATGCGGACACCCAACGAGCCCGGCTAGCGGTGGCCATCCGCACCTACGAATGGCGAGACGGCAGACTTCACCTCGGGACCGGCGCCGGGATCACCTGGGGGAGTGACCCGGCCGCGGAGTGGGAGGAGACGCAGCTCAAGGTGCGCAAGCTGCTGAGCGTTCGATGACGCTGTGGGTCAACGGGTCGACCGTCGCCGAGGACGCCCCGGTCATCCGCGCCGACGACCACGGCCTGGTAGTCGGCGACGGTGTGTTCGAGACCGTGCTCGTCCGCGACGGCCAGCCGTTCGCGCTGTCCCGGCACCTGCGCCGGCTGATCCGGTCCGCCGGCGGGCTGGGCATCCGCGTCGACGAGGCCTACGTCCGCACCGGCGTCGACGCCGTCCTGGCCGACCGCCCCGAGCGCGCCCGCCTTCGCATCACGATCACCGGCGGCCCGTCGCCGTACGGCTCCGACCGCGGCACCGCATCGCCGACCATCATGGTCGCGACCGCGCCGCTCACCGACTGGCCGCCGACGACCGACGTCGCGACCGTGCCCTGGACACGCAACGAACGCGCCGCGACCGCGGGACTCAAAACCACGTCGTACGCCGACAACGTCATCGCCCTGCGCCACGCCCACGACCGTGGCGCGGCCGAGGCGATCTTCCCCAACACCCGCGGCGACGTGTGCGAGGGCACCGGGAGCAACGTCTTCTACGAGTACGACGGAAGGCTCGTCACCCCGCCGCTGACCTCGGGATGTCTGGCCGGTGTGACGCGCGAGCTGCTGCTCGAGTGGCTCGGCGACGACGGTGTCGCCGTCGACGAGGTGTCGCTGCCGATCGCGACATTGCGTACGACGCGCGAGGCGTTTCTGACGTCGACGACGCGAGACGTGATGCCGATCGCGCGGGTCGACGACAGCGCGATGGCCGACGCGCCGGGACCGCTGACCAAGCACGCGATGGACGTCTTCGCCCGTCGCGCCGCCGAGACCCCCGATCCGTGACCACCAATCGCGGGATATCGACGCTCTATGGGCCGTATCCCGCGATTGCTGCCTAGGGTGAGCGCGTGCACGTCACGGTGAGCGGCGAGCCGCTGTCGATCGAGCAGGTCGTCGCGGTCGCGCGTGACGACGAGAAGGTCGTGCTCGCGCCGTCCGCGATCGACGCGATGGCTCAGTCACGCGCGCAGGTCGAGGCGCTCGCGCACGCCGACCATCCGGCGTACGGCATCTCGACCGGCTTCGGCGCGCTCGCGACCACACACATCCCGCCGGAGCGACGCGCCGACCTGCAACGCTCACTGATCCGCTCGCACGCTGCGAGCAGCGGCGCCGTCGTCGAACGCGACGTGATCCGGGCGATGATGCTGCTGCGACTGCGAACACTGGCCACCGGCCGCACCGGCATCAGACCGATCGTCGCCGAAAGACTGGCCGACCTGCTCAACGCGAGCATCACACCCGTCGTCCGGGAGTTCGGCTCGCTGGGATGCAGCGGCGACCTCGCGCCGCTTGCGCACATCGCGTTGACGTTGATGGGCGAAGGCGAACGCGCCACGTCGCTCACCGACGCCGGCATCGAACCCGTGCAGCTCGCGGAAAAAGAAGGCCTGGCGCTCATCAACGGCACCGAGGGCATGCTCGCCATGTTGTTGCTGTCGTTGCACGACCTGCATGTGCTGGTGACGACAGCCGACATCGCCGCGGCAATGACTGTCGAAGCCGTGCTCGGCACCGACCGCGTGTTCGCCGACGAACTGCAACAACTACGACCGCAACCGGGACAGGCGCTCAGCGCTGCCAACATGCGCGCGGTGCTTGACGGCTCGGCGATCGTCGCCTCGCACCGCGGCCCCGAGGACACCAGAGTCCAGGACGCCTACTCGTTGCGCTGCGCGCCGCAGGTCGCCGGCGCGATGCGCGACACGATGGCGCACGCCGAGCGGGTTGCGTCGTACGAGTTGCAGTCGGCGATCGACAATCCCGTGGTCCTGCAAGACGGGCGGGTCGAGAGCAACGGCAACTTCCACGGCGCGCCGATCGGCTACGTGCTCGACTTCCTGGCCATTGCGGCCGCCGACCTCGCGTCGATGAGCGAGCGGCGCACCGACCGCATGCTCGACAAGACACGGTCGCACGGGCTACCGCCGTTCCTCGCGGTCGAGCCCGGCGTCGACAGCGGGCACATGATCGCGCAATACACGCAGGCCGGCATCGTCAGCGAGCTGAAGCGACTCGCGATGCCGGCCAGTGTCGACTCCATCCCGTCGTCGGCGATGCAGGAAGACCACGTGTCGATGGGCTGGTCCGCCGGTCGCAAGCTGCGCCGCGCGGTCGACGGGCTGACCCGCGTGCTCGCGATCGAGGCGATGACCGCCGCCCGCGCGCTGGACTTCCGCGCGCCACTGCAGCCCTCGCCCGCCAGCAAGGCAGTCGTCAAGGCGCTGCGCGACGCCGGTGTGCCCGACGCCTACCACGACCGCTACCTGGCGCCAGAAATCGAAGCGGCCACGCAAGCCGTGCGCGACGGTCGCCTCGTAGATGCGGCCAAGCGCGTGGCAGGCTCCCTGCACTAGCCCCATAGGCCCACTTCGAACGGCGGGCGACCAGAAATCGGACATGTTTACGGCGTGTCATGGTCACCCGCCGTTCGAAGTCGTAACTTCGGCGTATGAGCCAGGCACGGGTGGTCAGGGCCCCCCGCGGGCCGGAACGCAGCGCGCAGACCTGGGGCGCCGAGGCCGCGCTGCGCATGCTGCACAACAACCTCGACCCGGAGGTCGCGGAGCGACCGGAAGACCTCGTCGTCTACGGCGGCTCGGGCCGCGCCGCACGCGACTGGCGCAGCTTCGACGCGATCGTCGAGTCGCTGCGCACCATGGGCCAGGACGACACGCTGCTCGTCCAGAGCGGCAAACCGGTCGGCGTCATCCGCACGCACGAGTTCGCCCCGCGCGTGCTCATCGCCAACGCCAACCTGGTGCCCAAGTGGGCGACGCCCGCCTACTTCCGCGAGCTCGAGGATCTCGGCCTCACGATGTACGGCCAGATGACCGCCGGCTCGTGGATCTACATCGGCACCCAAGGCATCCTGCAGGGCACCTACGCGACATTCGCCGAGGTCGCCAACCAGCACTTCGGAGGCGCCCTGAAAAACCGTTGGGTGCTCACCGCCGGACTCGGCGGCATGGGCGGCGCGCAACCGCTCGCGGTCACCGGCAACGGCGGCGCCGTGCTCTGCATCGAGATCGACCCGTCGCGCGCACAACGAAGGCTCGAGCACGGCTTCCTCGACGAGATCGCCACCGACCTCGACGACGGCCTCAACCGCGTGCAGCAGGCCGCCCGCGACGGCAAGGCGCTCTCGGTTGCCGTCGTCGCCAACGCCGCCGACGTCTTCCCCGAATTGGTACGCCGCAACGTCACGCCCGACGTCGTCACCGACCAGACCAGTGCGCACGACGCCCTCAACGGCTACGTCCCCAACGGCATCACGCTCGACGAGGCGCTGGAGCTGCGCAAGACCAAGCCCAACGAGTACGTCGACCGGTCCATGCAGGCCATGGCCGCACATTGCCAGGCGATGCTCGACCTGCAGGCCAACGGTGCCGTGGTCTTCGACTATGGCAACGGCCTCCGCGGCCAGGCGCAGGACGCCGGCGTCAAGGACGCGTTCGGCTATCCCGGGTTCGTCGTTGCCTACATCCGGCCGTTGTTCTCCCGCGGCTCCGGCCCGTTTCGCTGGGCCTGCCTGTCCGGCGACGCGGCCGACCTCGCCGCGACCGACGACGCGGTGCTCAACGCGTTCCCCGACGACGATCCGCTGCAGCGATGGATGCGCTTCGCCCGCGACCATGTCAAAGGCCAAGGTCTGCCGTCGCGGATCTGCTGGCTCGGCTACGGCGAACGCCATGTGGCCGGACTCGCGTTCGACGACCTCGTCGCCCGCGGTGTGCTCAGGGCGCCAGTCGTCATCGGCCGCGACCACCTCGACGCCGGCTCGGTGGCTAGCCCCGAGCGCGAGACCGAAGGCATGCGCGACGGCTCCGACGCGATCGCCGACTGGCCGCTGCTCAACGCGATGGTCAACACGTCGTCCGGCGCGTCGTGGGTGTCGATCCACCACGGCGGCGGCGTCGGCATCGGCAAGTCGATTCACGCCGGCGTCGTCGTGGTCGCCGAAGGCACTGACCTCTCGCGCAAGCGGCTCGAGCTCGTGCTCACCAACGACCCTGCCACCGGTGTGATCCGCCACGCCGACGCGGGCTACGAGATCGCGATCGACACCGCCCGCAACGTCGGCGTACGAATGCCGCTCGAACCCGGCACCCACGCCCCGTCCTGGCAAGCCTAAGACCACCCGTGATCATGACGTTCGCCACACCTTTTCGCCGTGATCATGGCGTTCGCAGGCCGAGAACGCCATGATCACGACAGGGGGCGGCGGCGATCTGCTGGTTCGCAACATCGGGCGGCTGACGACGTGGGACCGGCCGGTCCTGTCCAACGCCGCGCTGCTGATCCGGGCCGGCAAGGTCGCGTGGTACGGCGCCGACAAGGCCGTCCCGCGCGAAACGCACCACGTCCCCGACCTCGACGCCGGCGGCGCCGCGGTGCTGCCCGGCTTCGTCGACTGCCACACGCACCTGGTCTGGGCGGGGTCGCGCCGGGCGGACTTCGTCGGCCGCGTCGCCGGCGGCTCCTACACGCCGCAAGGCATCAACTCGACCGTTGCGGCCACCCGTGTCGCGCCGTACGACGAACTGCTTGCGCTGGCGCAGGCACGGGCGGACCGCGCGAGAACAACCGGCACGACGACGATCGAGGTGAAGTCCGGCTACGGCCTGACGCCGGATCACGAGATGCGGCTGCTCGACGTTGCCAACCAGATCGGCGGCATCGACATCACGGCCACCTACCTCGGCGCGCACGTCGTGCCCGGCGGCCGCGATCGCGACGACTACGTCGACGAGGTCATCGCGTCGCTACCGGAGGCGAAGCGGCACGGCGCGACGTGGTGCGACGTGTTCTGCGACGAGGAGGCGTTCAGCATCGAGGAGGCGCGGCGCATCCTGAATGCGGCCGAGCATCACGGCTTCGGCCTGCGCATCCATGCCGAGCAGCTGAGCCACACCGGCGCTGCGCTGCTCGCCGCCGAGCTGGGCTGCGCGAGCGCCGACCACCTCGACTTCATCACCGAACGCAGCGCGGCCGCGCTCGCGCACGCCGGCGTCATCGGTGTGCTCGTGCCGGTCTGCAGCCTCTACACCAGAAGCCAGCGCTGGGACCACGCCCGCGTGCTCAAAGACGCCGGCGTGACGCTTGCGATCGCGACCGACTGCAACCCGGGCACCGCCTGGTGCGAGTCGATGCCCTACGCGATGCAGCTCGCCTGCCTGGCGATGGGTCTGCCCGTCGACGACGTGCTGCGCGCGGCCACCATCGGCGGCGCGATGGCGCTGCAACGCGCCGATGTCGGCCACCTCGCCGTGGGCGCCCAGGGCAACCTCGTCGTGCTCGACAGTGACCACGAAGCGGACTTAGTCGCCCATCTCGGAAGCCGCGGCATCATCCGTACGGTCGTGCAGGGATCTCCAGTCGGCTGAATCAAGAGCGGCCGAAAGGATCTCATGTTTTCCGCCGTGTCGCCGATGTGTGTAACGAGCGCCGCAGTGGAGAGTCTCACCTAACAGCAACAAGGGACCTGCGACGGGCGAGGAGGTCGGACGATGAAGCAATTGCAGATTCAACGCCCCCGCCCGAAGAGCGCCCCGGCTCCGCTCGACCTGCGGACACCGTCCGGCCGCAAGCTCCCGTTCTGAAGGCTTGCAGCGCGCGGACTTAGATGTCGCGCTCGCTCCAGAGCAGCAGCGCCAGCTCGGCCTCGACGTCGACGTGGTCGCTCTCACTGCCGGTCGGCACGACCGCATAGGTCTTGGTGAGGTATTCCACCAGCTGCGCCAGCGGCGCCTCGAACATCGCCCGCCCGGACGGGCTGGACAACGAGATGCACACGACCGGGCGGCCGGCCGAGTGTGACGGCCAGACCTGCACGTCACCTTCACCCACCGGGTGAGTGACCCCGTCGGTCAGCAAGGCGCGGGCGAAGGTCCACTCCACGACCTCAGCGCCGCCGGTGTGGAACGCGACCCGTACGGCGTACGGGTCGGCGTGGTCATAGAGGAAGTCGGCGCGCACTGGCAACGTCGGGCTGCCCGGAACAACGAGGCGCAGCTCGATCTCAGCGGTGACGGAGTCCGGTCGCGTGGTCAATCGACGTGGTCCTTTGGCGTCGCAATGGTGGTCGTCGACTTACGAGATACCCCGGGTTCCCGTAGCGCCTAACTTCCGGTTTAGCCAAAACGGTCTAGATACCTGCAATATCCACGAAAAGAAAACCGGAGATCAAGTACGGAGCGGTCCAATTCACCCGAACGGCCCGCGCCCGTCGGCGTGTAACCTGTGCCCACCGCGCCCCCGCGGGCGATTAGCTCAGTTGGTCAGAGCGCTCGCCTCACACGCGAGAGGTCACTGGTTCAAGTCCAGTATCGCCCACCGATAGTTCGCTCAGAAGTGGCATCAGGAGTGGCCCAACACGGCCACGACGATGATCAGCACGATGGCAATGGCCGCGGTCATCGCCGACACGGCGTTGTCCGACTCCGAGAACCAGCGGCGCGTCGACTCCAGAACGGTCACCCAGGCCGCGACCGCGTCGGCGCGCATCCGCGCGACGGTGTCCGCGTGCTGCCACCGGGCGGGCGCCGGCTGCGCAGCCGGATCGCCTGGCGAAGCAGCACTGTCCGAGCGGATCGGTACGACGGGCATCGCGGTCCAGGTCGGCGCGTCGGCTATGCCGGCTCCGACCGCCGCAGCCGGGACATCGCCCGCGGCTGCCGGCGCAGTGGCAGCAGGGGCGACGGTGCCGGCGGGTGCATCGAGCATCGCGTCGAGCGCGGCCATGCCCTGGCCCACGTCGTCCCGCGGCTGGTCATCCGGCCAGCCCACGTCGCTGGGCACGGCCTCGTCGGTTGGCCCAAGATCGCTCGGCCCCAAGTCGTCGGGCACAGCCTCATCCTGAACGCCGCCGTCACGGGTCAGGTCGAGCGGCCCCGGCAGCGGGGCTGGAGGTGGCCCGGGCGGCGGTTTGGGCAGCGGCAGCGTCGGGGGATCGGCGCGGCGGATCCGCTCGGCGGGCTCGTCGTGGCTGGTCATCGCGTCCGCTCCGTATCGACACCGCCGGGCTCGACCAGGCCCTCGTCGGGCTGCGGCCCCACGGCATGCGCGGCCGACTCCGCGGCGCCCTCGACCGACTCCTCCGGCTCCAGGCCGCCGCCGATCGTGCCGCCACGGTCGGCCGGATCGGAGTCCGGTGGGGCGGGCACCGAGTGCGGCGCATGCTCAGCCATACGGTCGGGCATACCCGCCGCAGCCGGCTGCCTCACCTCGGCGGCTCCACGGCGTCGCCGGACCGCGTCGCGGCGCAATTCGCTTTCGCGCCCTCGATAACCTCGACCGCATGGCTGATCTCCGTCTGACCGTCGATGGCTCGCCCCGCGTCGCCTCGACCGGCACGACGGTCGGCGAGATCTTCCGCGACGCCAACATCGACGCGGTCGTGGCTCGCGGCCCCGACGGCGCGCTGCACGACCTCGCCTGGGTCCCGGGCGACGGCGACATCGTCGAGTCGGTGCCGATCGACTCGCCGGAGGGGCTCGCGGTGCTGCGGCACTCGACCGCGCACGTGCTCGCCCAGGCGGTGCAGCGGCTGTTCCCGAACGCCAAGCTCGGCATCGGCCCGCCGATCGACAACGGCTTCTACTACGACTTCGACGTCGCGTCGCCGTTCACTCCCGAGGACCTCGAGCGGCTCGAGGACGAGATGCGAAAGATCGTCGCCGAGGGCCAGCGGTTCTCCCGGCGCGTGGTCGCCGACGACGACGCGAGGGTCGAGCTGGCCGACGAGCCCTACAAGCTCGAGCTGATCGGTCTCAAGGGTTCCTCGGCCGCCGACTCGGCCGAAGGCGCCAACGTCGAGGTCGGCGGCGGCGAGCTGACCATCTACGACAACCTGCGCCACGACCACTCGCTGGCGTGGAAGGACCTGTGCCGCGGCCCGCACCTGCCGTTCACCAGCGACATTCCCGCCTTCAAGCTGATGCGCAGCGCCGCGGCGTACTGGCGGGGGAGCGAGAAGAACCCCCAGCTGCAGCGCATCTACGGCACCGCCTGGCAGTCGATGCAGGCGCTCGAGGAGCACCTGCACCTGCTCGAGGAGGCGGAGAAGCGCGACCACCGCCGCCTCGGCGCCGAGCTCGACTTGTTCTCGTTCCCGGACGAGATCGGCTCCGGCCTGGTCGTCTTCCATCCCAAGGGCGGCGTCATCAAGCGCGTGATGGAGGACTACGTCCGCCGCCGGCACATCGAGGAAGGCTTCCTCTACGTCGGCACCCCGCACATCTCCAAGCAGGGCTTGTTCGAGACCAGCGGGCACTTGCCTTACTACGCCGAGACCATGTTCCCGCCCATGCACATGGAGGGCGCGGACTATTACCTCAAGGCGATGAACTGCCCGATGCACAACCTCATCTACCGGTCGCGCGGGCGCTCCTACCGCGACCTGCCGATGCGGCTGTTCGAGTTCGGGTCGGTCTACCGCTACGAGAAGTCCGGCGTCGTACACGGCCTCACCCGCGTCCGCGGGCTGACCCAGGACGACTCGCATTCCTACTGCACCCCGGAGCAGGCGCCGGCCGAGATCAAGCACCTGCTCGATTTCGTGCTGTCGCTGCTGAAGGACTTCGGGCTCGACGACTTCTACCTCGAGCTGTCCACCCGCGACGCGTCGTCGGAGAAGTTCATCGGCAGCGACGACGAGTGGGAAGTCGCGACCCAGATCCTCCGCGATGTCGCCGAGTCCAGCGGCCTGTCGCTGGTGCTCGACCCGGGTGGCGCGGCGTTCTACGGGCCGAAGATCTCGGTGCAGGCGCGCGACGCGATCGGCCGCACCTGGCAGATGTCGACCATCCAGTACGACTTCAACCAGCCGGCCCGGTTCGGCCTGGAATATCAAGGCGCGGATGGCGAGCGGCACCAGCCGGTGATGATCCACTCGGCGAAGTTCGGCTCGATCGAGCGGTTCTTCGGCGTGCTGACCGAGCACTACGCCGGCGCGTTCCCGGCCTGGCTCGCGCCGGTGCAGGTCGTCGGGATCCCGATCCGCTCGGAGAACCTGGACTACCTCCATCGCGTCGCCGAGCGGCTGCGCGGTGAAGAGGTGCGGGTCGAGGTCGACGACTCCGACGACCGGATGCAGAAGAAGATCCTGCGCGCGCAGCAGCAGAAGGTGCCGTTCATGCTCGTCGCGGGCCCACGTGACGTCGAAGCCGGCGCTGTGTCGGTGCGCTACCGCAACGGCATCGAGCGCCGCGGTGTGCCTCTTGACGACGCGATCGAGGAGATCGCCCGCAACATCGCCTCGCGCCAGAAGGATCCCGACGCGCTCAACCCCGACGAGCTGGTGGACTTGTCAGACGGTGCTGCCCCTAGAGCACCGTCACCGTCTGACAACTCGTAATGGTTGACGTCGAGCCGCAGCCGGGTGTCGGCGTGCCCGACGGCTGGCAGCGCCTGTGGATGCCGGAGCGGATGGCCTACATCCTCGGCGAGGGCAAGGACGACGGCTGCGCGTTCTGCACCATCCCGACGCTCTCCGACGAGGACGGGCTGATCGTCGCGCGGGGCGACACGTCGTACGTCGTCCTCAACCTCTATCCCTACAACTCCGGGCACCTGATGGTGGTGCCGTTCCGGCACATCGCGTTGTACGACGAGCTGACGCCGGACGAGACCGACGAGTTCTCGGCATTGACGAAGGCCGCAATGCGTTCGTTGCGCACGGCGAGTGGGGCGCAGGGGTTCAACATCGGGATGAACCAGGGCCCGGTCGCCGGCGCCGGCATCGCGGCGCACCTGCACCAACACGTCGTGCCGCGTTGGGGTGGCGACACCAACTTCATGCCGGTCGTCGCCCGCACCAAGGTCCTGCCGCAACTCCTGCGCGACACCCGCAAACTGCTCGCCGACGCCTGGCCTGGCTGAGGCTTACGCCGCGGCCTCGATCTCGGTCGGCAGTGCGCGCACACGGCGCAATGGCGAGGCGAACACGAAGAACGGCGAGACCAGGCCCAGCGCCGCCGCGACCCACAGCGTCGGCCGAAGCCCGATCGCGCTGCCGAGCGCACCGCCGATCAGCGCACCAACAGGCAGCGTGCCCCACACCATGAATCGCATCGTCGCGTTCATCCGGCCCAGCAGCCGGTCCGGCGTGATCGCCTGCCGGTAGCTGACCTGCCCGATGTTGTAGACGATGCCGCCGAAGCCGACCGTGGTGAGGCCGGCAACTATCCACAAGGCGCCTGCACCACGCGTCGCCAGCGGGATGAACACACCGCCGACCGCGAACATGAACGCACCGGCGACGGTCATCCGCCCGATGCCGCCGAGCCGCAGCAGCCGGCCGGCGACAACCGCCGACACGACACCGGCGACGCTGCCGACCGCGAAGATGGCGCCGATCGCGGCCGCGGACAGGTGCAGCTTTCTGACCATGTACAGCACCAGCACAGCGCCGGCCATCGCGTTGGCCAGGTTGGACGATCCGGTGCATGCCGCGATCATTCGCAACGTCCGATGCCGTACGACGTAACGCAGCCCCTCGGCCGTGTCGCGCCGCAACGCGCGCAACCGGGAGAGCTCGTCGTCGCGCGTCGGCGCCGCCTCGGGGCGCCGGATCCACAGCAGCGACAGCACCGACGCGAGATAGCTCGCCGCGTCCGCCGCGATCGCGGTCGCGGCACCGACAGCACTGACCAGAGCGCCGCCGATGGCCGGGCCGCTGACGTTGGCGAGTTGTTGCGTCGCGGCGAGCTTGCTGTTGCCGTCGGCCAGCTGCGCGCGGGGGACCAGCACCGGAAGGTAGCTCTGGTAGGCGACGTCGAACAGCACCGTGAGCGTGCCGGCGACGACGGCCACGGCGTACAGCTGGGCGAGCGTCAACCGACCGAACGCCGCCGTCACCGGGATCGATCCGAGCGCCAGCATCCGTCCGAAGTCGGCGACCACCATCACCTGGCGGCGTCGTAGCCAGTCGACGATGGTGCCCGCCGGCAGCCCGATCAGGAGGAACGGCGCCATCTCCACGGCGTTGAGCGCGCCGACCTGGAACGCGGTCGCGTGCAGCGTCGTGATCGCGACCAGTGGCAACGCGAGCATCGTGATGCCGCTGCCGAGCTCGCTGACCGCCTGGCCCCACCACAGCTTGAGGAAGTCGCCGTGCCGCAGCAGCGAGCTTCCCCCGACCCGACCCACCGTCTCTAATTTACGGTGATCTTCGCCGCCACGACCGCTTCCGCGGCGTGTTGCGGCCAAAACTGGTCGCGGCCGCGAAGATCAGCTGATTGCGGGGACCGGCCCGGCGCCGGCATCGCGGACGCGCGGGGTCTTGTCCCAGCCGCTGCGGCCGCGCAGCATCCGCACCAGGCCGAGCCACGCAGCGACGTAGCCGATGTAGTTCCAGGCGATCATCAGGTGCCCGAGCACCAGCGCCGTCCCGAGACCGACTGCGCGGGTCCGGCGCGCGTAGACCAGCCCGATCACGAGGTTGGGCAGGAAAGAGATCAGATACCAGAGCAGCGCGTAGCCGATCTGCCACACCGGCGATCCGAGCCCGGTCGCGAACACGCCGCGTCCTTGCCCGAAGGCGAGCTCGACCAGCACCCACTGCTGGAGCACCGACCAGGGCAGCACGATCAGCCAGGGCACGAATAGGTACGACGACAACTCGATCAGCGCGACCTGGCTGACCCGGTTCGACGCCCATAACTCGGGCAAGCGCCGGATGCAGCTCAGGTGTCCCTGGTACCAGCGGGTGCGCTGGCGCAGCAACCGCGAATAGCTCTCGACGCCTTGCTGGTCGACGTACGCCGTCGCCGTCGTCGTGAGGCGCCATCCGGCAGCGGCCAGGCGAAGACCGAGGTCGAGGTCTTCGGTGAGCGACCTGCTCCAGGGCACGCCGTCGAGGCTGAGCAAGGCGGACAGGCGCGTGAACTGCCCGTTGCCTCCGAGGCTCACGGTGCCGCTCAACGATCGCGCGAACTGCGACATCGCCGAGATCGTCCAGAACTCGACGTCCTGGAACCGGCAGATCCACTTGCTCCGGTTACGAATACGCACGATCAGCTGCACCGCGCCGATGCGCGGATCGTCGAAACTCGGTAGCGGTGCATACGCGCCGCCCTCGCTCAACCGGCCGTCGGCGTCCATGACAGCGACGATGACGTGGTCGAAGTCCAGCCCCCGCGCGGTCGCGTCGCGGACGACGACCGGCAAGCCGGCGTTCAACGCCTCGCCCTTGCCCTGCCGAGCGTCCGGACGTCGCCGCGTCACGATGCGCAGCCGGTGCTGCGCGCGAATCTCCGACGCGGCTCGTCTGGCGACGAGCGCGGTGTTGTCCTCGGACCCGTCGTCGATGACGACCACCCGGCACCGACGGTAGGCGAGCAGCCGTTGCACGGTCGCGCCTATGACGAGCTCTTCGTTCAAGCTCGGCACCAGGAAGTAGAGGTGGTAGCGCTCTGTCGGTTCTGCTGCATTGCTCTGCTCGTGCTGCCGGAGCGAGCCGGCGAGGCGGGCCACCCGGGCGCCGAGGAACACCGTGATGAGGAAGTAGGGCACCGCGATCGCCAGCAGCAGTTGCGAGATGGTCGCGGCGATGACTTGCACGGTCAGGGCTCCAGCTCGCGCGGTGCGCGATGAGCGATCAGGACGACGGCGAAGGCGATGCCGGCCAGGCAGGTGCCGACGAACGTCAGCAACGACCCGAAGTAGGTGTGCGCGAGCGCGAAGCCGTGCTGCCCCCAGTCCTCGATGGCAACGCCGATCGCCGTCAGCCGCAGCAGGTTCACCACGACGAGCACCAGCGAGGCGAGCAGCAGCGCCGTGGAAACCCGCAGCGCCGACAGCCGGCGCACCAGGAACAGCGGCGCGCCGCCGATCAGGAACGCGCCCAGGATCTGCGCGACGGTGCATTCGCTGGTGAGGGCAAAGAGCGTCGGCGGGCCGGTGTGGGCGGTGACGACGACGATGCCGTTCTGCGGTACACCGATCGTCTCCCGACTGCCGGCCACGTTTATGGCGTGCGCCGCACTCCACGTCTCGAAGCCGCGCCACCACCCGGAGAACACCAGCAACAGCACGCCCGCGACGGCGACCGCGACGGCCGCGACGATTCCCGCCGTACGACGGGGTCCGGCCGATGTGCGATCGGCGCCCGCGCGGAGGGGCCGGACCCGGGCGAGGAGCAGTCCGGTGACGAGCAACGCGACAGCGACCAGCACGTAGCCGGCTGCCGAGAAACCGGTGAACGGCAGTTGCTGGAACGTCTCGCCAAGAACCGTCGATCCGTACATCGATGCTGAGGTCAGCTAGCAGACGCCCGGCGGCGACGCTGCCACGTCAGCACGAAACCGCCGCCCAGCATGAACAGCGCAGCCAGTGCGAACGGTGCCCAGGAGCCGAGCAGTGGCGCGGTCGGCGCACCGGGAATCGGTGACGAGTCGACCGCGACATTGCCGTAGAACGAACCGGAACCGTCGCTGGTCCAGCCGGCGAAACCCGTCTGGCCATTGGTGTTCACGTGCAGCTGCGCGTAGATGGTCTTGCCGAGATAGTCGGTGCCGACGTTCATCGTGAAGGTGTCGGTCGTTGCCGTCGGCGTGAAGCTGTGCTGGTCGAATTGAGCCGGGCACTGCGCCTTGTTCACCCGTGACGTGAACGCAGTGGGACTCAGGCAGAGCTGGTCGCCGGTCATCCCGCCCAGCACCTGCAGGGAGACCGTCAGCGTTTCGGTCCCGTCGGAGTTGACGGTCCGGGTGAACGTCGACGTGCCCACCGGTGTCCCGGTCGCGCCGGCTTGGATCGGGCTGATCACCGGCGAAGGGTCAGCCTGCGCCGGTGCAACCGCCACCATCGACGCGACCACACCGAGGCCGACAACAGACAACAGTCGAGCGAACATCTCGCACCTCTCCCCGTCAGGTGCGGGTGCCGAATCTCAGCGGCCCCCGTGACTGATTGCTTTCGTCATGATCGCGGAGGTTCCTTCCCGGAGAAAGGCTCTTGGATCGGGCATTCTTCGCATCTCACCCAAATGCGGTAGAGCCGGCGCCCGCCGCTGCAGGTGCGAACTCTGCCGGTCGCTTGCCGCCGTTGAGACGGAACCGCATCGCCTGCAGGCAGCGCGGTGCGGCCGCGCCGTCGCCGTACGGATTCACGGCGTTGGCCATCGCCGCATACGCCGCGGGGGCGCGCAGCAACTCGAGGACAGACTCGCGGATCCGACGCCGGTCCGCTCCCACCAGGCGCACGGTTCCCGCGGCCACCGCTTCCGGCCGTTCGGTCGTGTCCCGCGCGACGAGCACGGGCTTGCCCAGACTCGGCGCCTCTTCCTGGATGCCGCCGCTGTCGGTCAGCACGACACTGCTGCGCTGCATGAGCCGGACGAAGCCGGAGTAGGGCATCGGCTCGACGACGTGCACGTTGGGCAAGCCGTCGAGGCTGGGCAGGATCGCTTCGCGCACAACGGGATTGCGATGGATCGGGAAGACGATGCGCAACGCCGGTTCGGCGCGGGCGATGTCGGCCAGCGCCTGGCCGATCGCGACCATGCGGTCACCCCACGACTCGCGCCGGTGGATGGTGACTAGCAGCACCGGGTCGTCGTTGTCGTCCAGGTTCGCGAGTGCCGGCTCGCCGTAGTCCGACGCACGGGCTGCGACAGCGAGCAGGGTGTCGATGATGGTGTTGCCGGTGACGACGACGCCGTCGGCAGCGAAGCCCTCGGCGAGCAGGTTGTCTCGTGCGCTCGACGTCGGCGCGAGATGCAGGTCGGTGAGCTGCGATGTCAGCCGGCGGTTCATCTCCTCGGGGTACGGCGAGTGCACGTCGCCGGTCCGCAGCCCCGCTTCGATGTGCGCAACAGGAACCTGGTGATAGAAGGCGGCGAGCGCACCGACGAACGTCGACGTCGTGTCGCCTTGCACGACGACGAGGTCGGGACGGGTGTGCTCGATCAGGGGGGACAGGCGCTCGAGCGCGCGCGTCGTGACCGCAGTGAGTGTCTGCCGGTCACTGATGATGTCGAGGTCGAAGTCGGGCCGGATCTCGAAGAGCTGCAACACCTGGTCGAGCATCGCGCGGTGCTGTCCGGTGACCGCGACGAGCGGCTCGAAGTCCGGCGTGGATTGCATGGCCAGCACGACCGGCGCCATCTTGAGCGCTTCCGGTCGGGTGCCGAATACGAGCAGAGCCTTCAGCGACGTGCCCCCGTTTCGTGCCGGTGAAGCTCCGTCACTGTAGCGACTCAGGTGTGATTGGCGATCCAGTAACGCAGCTCGAACGCCGGTCCCAACGTGACGCCTTGGCTGCGGTAGTAGGCCTCGCGGTTGCGCACGTCGGTCGCGCTTCCATTGACGATGCCGCCGGTCGCGCAGTCCATGGCGTACTGCTCGGTGTTCACAACGACCGAGGGGACAGCCTGTAGGGCCTGCACGTAACGCACCCACTTGACCGCGTCCGTCGGCGTCATCCGGTTGGACGCCGGCTGGCACGACGAGCCGGCGACGTAGTCCTGCAGGTTGAGCACGTCGATGCCCGTGCCGGCAGTGCGCAGCGCCCGGAACAGCTGCTTGAGCGACGCGGTCAGCCCGTTCATGCCCAGCGTGTTCTGGCTGTACGACGAATACGGGAACCAGAATGCCGGCGACCACATGACCTTGCGGCCGGGGCGCAGCGACAGCAGTGCCGGCACCTCGGTGCTCAACAGCGTCAAGTAGGCCGCGCTGACCTGCGGGTAGTAGAGGTCGTTGAGGTTGGCCTCATAGGTGACATACCAGTTGCCGTCGACTTGTGGGTAGCGCGTCACGAAGGCTTTGGCGACGGCGGCCGACTTGGCGACGTAGTCCGCGACGAACGCGGCGTCCTGCACTCCGTCGACGTACGCGTTGCCGGGGCCGGGCCACTGCGGCTCGATCGTGCCGATGAAGACCCGGCCGAAACACGGTTGCGCCGAGCCGCCCGGGAGGTAAGGAACGACAGCGTCCAGGAAACTCGTGAGCAGCGCGCCGTTGTCGTCGGCGACGTCCTGCAGGACGAGGTCTCCGGTCGGGTTCACGCCGGTCGGACACACCTGTTGCAGCCAGCGCCGCAGTTGTGCCGGGCTGCTGCTCTGCGCGAGCGTCGACAGCTGGATCATCAGCGACGGCGACGACGGCCGGACCGGCCTGCTCATCGGAGCCAACCGTCTAATCGGAACAAGCTGGTGATGTGACGTGGTCGCTGCCGCAACGGGCGTTGCGAAGGAGAGGCAGGCGGACACGCAGAGGCCAAAGGCGAGCAGGCGGCGTCGTAGTCGGCGGCCGGCCATGGTCGGTCCTCTCGTCGTGCCTCCCGTTCACGACAAGCGCCGGCCTCGGCCATTGGAGCGGACGCGTCTGCCGTTCCCTCCTCTTATCGGCCACAAAGCCCCAAAACTTTCGATCGCACTTCGAACGGCGGGCGACCACTTTTGGGCCGGTGGATCGGCGTGTCGCGGTCGCCCGGCGTTCGAAGTGGGGCTATTCGGCTGCCTTGGCTCCGGCCAGGACCTTCTGGGCGACGTTGGTCGGCATCGGTTCGTGCCGCAGGTAGGAGCGGGTGAACGAGCCGGTGCCGTGTGACAGCGACCGCAGGTCGATCGCGTAGCGCGTGATCTCGATCTCCGGCACCTCGGCGCGCACCAGCGACCGGCCGTTGTTGCCGACGGACTCGGTGCCGGTGACCCGGCCGCGCCGGGTCGACAGGTCGCTCATCACCGCGCCGACGTAGTCGTCCGCGACCAGCACGGAAACGTCGAGCACCGGTTCGAGCATCAGCACCTGCGTGGCCGCCGCTGCTTCCTTCAAAGCAAGCCCGCCGGCGAGCTGGAAGGCCATGTCGGAGGAGTCGACCGAGTGCGCCTTGCCGTCGACCAGGGTCGCGCGGATGTCGACGACCGGATAGCCGGCGGCGACACCGTGCTCCATCTGGGCGCGGATGCCCTTCTCGACCGACGGGATGAACTGGTTGGGCACCGAGCCGCCGTAGATCTTGACGACGAACTCGAATCCGCTGCCGGACGGCGTCGGTTCGAACTCGACGTCGCATACGGCGAACTGGCCGTGCCCACCGGACTGCTTGACGTGTCGGCCATGGCCCTTGGCCTTGCCGGCCAACGTCTCGCGCAGCGGCACCCGCAGTGGCACTTGCTCGACGTCCACGCCGTACTTCGAGTGCAGCCGGTCGATCAGCACGTCGGCGTGCGCCTCGCCCATGCACCACAGGACCAGCTGGTGCGTCTCGACGTTGCGCTCGAGCCGCACCGTCGGCTCCTCGGCGACGATGCGCTGCAGGCCGGTGGAGAGCTTGTCCTCGTCCGCCTTGCTCTTGGCCTGGATCGCGACCGGCAGCAGCGGCTCGGGCATCTCCCAGGCGTGCACGAGCAGCGGGTCGTCCTTGGCCGACAACGTGTCCCCGGTCTCTGCCCGCGCCAGCTTGGCGATCGCGACGATGTCGCCGGCGATCGCGTGCGGCACCGGGCGCTGGTTCTTGCCGAGCGGCGACGACAGCGCGCCGACCTTCTCGTCGACGTCGTGGTCGTCGTGACCGCGGTCGGCGAGTCCGTGACCCGACACGTGCAGCACCGTGTCCGGCTGCAGCGTGCCGGAGAAAACGCGCACCAGCGAGATGCGTCCGACGTACGGGTCGGTCGTGGTCTTCACGACCTCCGCGCACAGCCGGCCGGTCGGGTCGGCGGTGAGCGGTGCGACCGGCGAGCCGTCCGGGCGGGTTACTGGCAGCA
>Ga0070658_10001463_pt1 | contig 20131 bp, 17 predicted proteins | sample KBSC13metaG_FD_64664 | JGI IMG/M metagenome (GOLD analysis project Ga0070658, IMG submission 64664) | Corn rhizosphere microbial communities from Kellogg Biological Station, Michigan, USA - KBS C1-3 metaG | ecosystem: Host-associated > Plants > Roots > Rhizosphere > Soil ...
ACCTTCGCGTCGTGCTTCCAGCCGGCAGCGGCGCCCACCACCCGCAGGAAGACCTCCTGCAACAGGTCCGCCGCCGTGTCGGGATCGCCGACGAAGCGGCGCACGAAGGTCCACAGCGGCCGCTCGTGGCGCGCCATCAGCGCCTCGAACGCGGCGGCGTCGCCTTGCTGGTACGCCGCCATCAGGCTCTCGTCGGACGCCGCCACTCACCCTTCAGTAACGCACACAGCAGCCGTCCCGCCAACCGGCGGGCGGCGTGGCATAGCGACGATCGCTGCCCGGGAACGGGGTCGCGCTCTGCCGCCAGGCCAGGTCGTCGGGCTCGTTGCAGCAGCCGTCGACGTCGATGCCCAGCGCCACCAGCCCGTCCCGATCGTTGTAGCGAACGCCCAGCACGACGGCGGGGCGGGTGGCGTTGGCGCGCGTGAAGGCGACCTCGCGCAGGGGCGAGCTCACCGACTCGCCGAACTCCGTCCCCAGGCCGGGGCGGCGGCTGGGCGCCGGGGCGGCCGACGATTCGGCCTCGGCCCTGGCGGAGGGCGGTGCGGCAGCGGGCGCCTGGGCGGCGCGACCATCAGCCTTCTTCGCCGGCGCCCTGTCCGCCTGCGCCTCACCCTCGCCGCCCAGGCTGCTGCGGCCCTTCGCTTCGTAGTCGTATCCGTCATCGCGATAGCCCCACGCGCGACGCGGGGGGAGCGGGACGTAGACGGGCTGCGGCGGCGCGTACTGTTCGGGGAACATCGCCACGCCGATCACGCCCACGTCGCGCGCGCTGCCGGTGCGGGCCGCGTACGAATCGGCGACGCTGGTGAAGCGAAACGCCGCCGCCTCGGCCCGGGACACGCGCCAGCCGTCGATGTCGACCGCTCCCCACGCCGGCACCAGATAGCCGCGCTTCGTGCGCACGTCGGCGGTCTTGCCGTCGATGGCGTCGCGCCCGTCGACGGAAACCACGGCCTCGACGCGACGCCCGGTGTGGTTGACCACCCGCAACGTGTAGCGCGCCCCCAGTTGCCCCATCACGAAGCTCTCCCCGGCGTGCGCGAAGGTGCGGGTAGGCACGCCGTCCACCAGCACCTGCAGCTCGTACCCGCCCGCCGCCGCCTGCAGCGGGTAGCCCCCGCCGGGCAACCGCGGCGAAGCGCAGGACGTGGACGCCACCCCCAGCGCAGGGATCAGGGCAGCGAGAAGGGAAGACAGAAACCGGCGGGACAGCGCGTGATGGACCATGGGAACCTCCGTCCCCGCTCGAACGCGCCAGCTCCGGGAAAGATCTACTCAGCCCCGTGATGCGACGGTCGCCGCCGTGGGCAGCCGACCCCTCACAGCTCGATCTGCGTGCCGATCTCGACCACCCGGTTGGGCGGGATGGAGAAGAAGTCGGTGGCGGCGCGGGAGTTGCGCGACAGGAAGCTGAACAGGGTCTTCCGCCAGGCGGGCAGGGCCGGGTCCTTGCTGGGGACCAGGGTCTCGCGCCCCAGGTAGTAGCTGGTGTCCGCCTGGTTGATACTCAGACCGACCGACGCGCACAGCTTCAGCAACTCGGGCACGTCGGGGGTCTCCATGAAGCCGTAATGGGCGGTCAGGCCCCAGAAGCCATAGCCGAAGTCCTTGTAGCGAAGGCGTTCGGCCTTGGCGACCTCGGGCACGGCGTCGGTCACGATCGACAGCAGCACCACCTGCTCGTGCAGCACCTTGTTGTGCTTGAAGTGGTGCAGCAGCACGTTGGGCATGCCGCGCCGGGTGGACGTCAGGAACACCGCCGTACCCTTCACGCGGTGGGGCTTCACCTGCTCGATGTCCATCAGGAAGGCCTCGACGGGCAGCGTCTCGGACGAGATTCGCGCCGCCAGCACGGCGCGGCCCTTCTTCCAGGTCGTCATGATGGTGAACACGGCCACCGCCACCGCCAGCGGGAACCAGCCGCCGGTGACGATCTTGGCCGCGCACGCCGCGAAGAAGCCCAGGTCGAAGGTCAGGAACAGGATGGCCAGGACCACGCACTTCCAGATCGGCCACTGCCAGCGGTCGCGCGCCACGAAGACGAACAGCACCGACGTGATGGCCATGGTGCCGGTGACCGCGATGCCGTAGGCGTCGGCCAGGCCGGACGAGGCCCGGAAGCCCAGCACCAGGGCCAGGCAGGCGAACATCAGGATGCTGTTGACCTCGGGCACGTAGATCTGGCCCTCGGTCTTGCCGGAGGTGTGGACGATGGTGACGCGCGGGACGTACCCCAGTTGCACCGCCTGCCTGGTCAGCGAGAACGCCCCGGAGATCAACGCCTGCGACGCCACCACCGCGGCCACGGTGGCGATCGCCACCATCGGGTACAGGGCGAAGCGCGGCACCATGTCGAAGAACGGGTTCGCGGCGTTGGGGCGCTCGAGCAGCAGCGCCCCCTGCCCGAAGTAGTTCAGCAGCAGCGACGGGAACACCACCGCCCCCCAGGCCAGCTTGATGGCGCGACGGCCGAAGTGGCCCATGTCCGCGTACAGCGCCTCGCCGCCGGTGATGCACAGGACGACCGACCCCAGCACCAGGAAGGCATGCAGGCGGCCGTGCAGCAAGAACATCACCGCGTACGCCGGGTTCAACGCGTAAAGGATGTGCGGGTGGCGCACGATCCAGGGCAGCCCCGCCGCCGCGATCGAGGCGAACCAGACGACGGTCAGCGGCCCGAACACCGCGCCGATGCCCCCCGTGCCGCGCTTCTGCACGGCGAACAGGCCGATCAGGATGCCGCAGGTGATGGGGACGATGAACGGGGTCAGCGCCGTGGTGGCGACCTCCAGCCCCTCGACGGCCGACAGGACCGAGATGGCGGGCGTGATCATCCCGTCGCCGTACAGCAAGGCGGCCCCGAACAACCCCAGAAAGGCCAGCGACCTGGTCCAGCGGTGCCGGCGGGCGTGCATGGGCGACACCACCAGCGCCATCAGCGCCAGCACGCCGCCCTCGCCGTCGTTGTCGGCGCGCATGACGAACCGCAGGTACTTGATCGAGATGACCAGCGTCAGCGACCAGAACACCAGGGACAGCAGGCCCAAAATGTTGGGGGGCGTGGCGCCCACGCCGTGGGGCAAGGTCACGCACTCGCGGATGGCGTACAGCGGGGAGGTGCCGATGTCGCCGTAGACGACCCCCAGCGCCCCCAGCGCCAGCTTCGCCAGATCCGCGCCGTGGGCGTTGTGGGCCGAGTGGACCGATGTATGGGTGGCAGACACGGAATGCGTCGCGCCGGGCTGAACGGCGATGGCGGGCGCGGACGAACTGTGCGTGGGGTTCATCTAGACGGCAAGGGCGGTCCAAGCCGCCTCGGAATCACTGGCAGGATGCATCGCGGTCGATTTCTGAAACATTTCGCGTTCGTAAGTTTCTCGAAAACGGAGCGCCACCGCTAGCACGGGCCCGGGCTTCTTGCAAAGCGCCAGGCAGCGCCAAGAAGCGAGAGGAAGCGTCCCACCATCGATAACATTCCGAAACCACGCGAATCTCAGAACCTGGCAACGTTCTTCGAGGGTCCCCCCTCGCCGGCAACGGTCCGGGTGGCGATCAGGTCGTAGCTGTCGATCAGCTGGCGCGTGTAATCCCAGGCGCTGGCGTAGCCCAGCAGGATCCCCATTCCGATCGCTCCCTGCCCCACGTGGCGCAAGGCCGGCTCGGCCGCCGGCAGGACGTGTTCGATCGACAGGAACGCCGGCAGGAAGCCCCACATGACGAAGTTCGTCTTCAGCTTGCCCACGAAGCTGCTGGGGATGTTCAGCTGGTAACTGGCCATGAAGCGACGCACGGTGGTCACCCAGAACTCGCGCCCCAGATAGACGATCAGCACCCAGGGGGGCAGAAACTGATAGCGGGCGATGGCCAGGTACAGGACCAGGGACTCGAAGAAGATGTCGCAGAACTGATCCAGCAGCTCGCCCAGGCGCGTGACCTGTCCCGTGCGGCGCGCCAGCCAGCCGTCCAGATAGTCGGTCAGCCCACCGACGACGGCGAGCAGGATGCCGGGCCGCTCGAACCCGACGAAGAACAGGCCGGCCGCCACCAGGACCAGGACGATCCGGGACAGGGTGATGAGGTTGGGGGCGGTCGTCAGGTCGGCGACGAAGGTGCGGCGCGCGCCCCGCGGCGCGACCGGGAGAGGGAGGGACGGGGACATGAACGTCCGGGATCTTACTCCTACGGCCCGCGAACGGCCCGTCACCGCCCCGCGGGGTCCAGCCCGGCAGCGTCACGCCGTGGGTCCAGCCCGGGTCACGGGGCGCCATCGGCGCCGGAGACCAGGGCCACCGACGCGGAGGCGCCCAGGCGATCGGCGCCGGCCGCGCGCATCGCCAGGGCCTGCGCGCGGGTGCGGATGCCGCCCGACGCCTTCACCTGGGCCTGGTTGCCGGCCACGCGCTTCAGCAGAGCCACCGCTTCGACCGTGGCGCCGCCCGGACCGAACCCGGTCGACGTCTTCAGAAAAGCCGGCCGCGCCGCCATCACCGCCCGAGCGGCCGCCGTGATCGCCGCCTCGTCGAACAGGGCCGTCTCCAGGATGACCTTCACCGGAACGGCGCCCGCCGCCCCGACGACGGCCGCGGTCTCGGCGGTCAGGCGGGCCCCCTCGCCGGCGCGGATCCAGCCCAGGTTCGCCACCATGTCCAGCTCGGTGGCGCCGTCGTCGACGGCTCGCCGTGCCTCGAACAGCTTCGTCTCGGTCGTGTTCGCGCCGTGGGGAAAGCCGACCACCGCCGCCACGCCGACCCCCGAGCCGGCCAGGGCCCGGGCGGCCTGCGCGACGAACACCGGCTGCACGCACACGGTGCAAAACCGGAACGCGCGCGCCTGGTCGCACAGCAGCTCGATGTCGCCGGGGACCGCATCCGGGCGAAGGCAGGTGTGATCGATGATGGCGGCCAGCGCGTGATCGACGGGCATAGGGGCGCAGGTTAACCCGAGGACGCCGTAATCGATCGCGGCGCCGCCTCCGACTGCTACGCTTGCTGCGTGACTGAACGGGTGGCTGATGGTTCCGTGGGGCCGCCGGCAGACGGGCCCCTGGTGACGCTGGCCGACATCCAGGCGGCCCGGGCGCGCATCGCCGGCCGGGTGCACGTCTCGCCCTGCACCGCCTCGCGTGCGGTCAGCGAGGCCACGGGCGCGCGCGTCTCGTTCAAGCTGGAGAACCTGCAGCCCATGGGCTCGTTCAAGGAGCGGGGCGCGTGCAACCGCCTGCTGCGGCTGACGCCCGACGAGCGCCAGCGCGGCGTCATCGCCGCCAGCGCCGGCAATCACGCGCTGGGCGTGGCCTACCACGCGCAGGCGCTGGGCATCCCGGCGACCATCGTGATGCCGGCCAGTTCGCCCCTGGTCAAGGTCACGCAGACGCGGGCGCTGGGCGCCACGGTCGTGCAGGTCGACGCCGGGTACGACGGGGCCTGGGCGGAGGCGCAGCGTCTGGCGGCAGAGCGCAACCTGGTCATCGTGCACGCCTTCGACGACCGCGACGTCATCGCCGGCCAGGGGACCATGGGCCTGGAGATCTTCGAGCAGGTGCCCGACGTGGACGCGCTGCTGATCGCCGTGGGCGGCGGCGGCATGGTGGCGGGGGTGGCCACCGCCCTGAAGGCGCTGCGTCCGGAGGTCCGCGTGATCGGCGTGCAGAGCGAGGCCATGCCCGGCATGCGGGCCGCCCTGCGAGAGGGTTGCCCCATCCGCATCGAGCCGACGCGCACCATCGCCGACGGCATCGCGGTGGGTCTGGTGGGCGCACTGCCCTATCCAGCGGTGTGCCGCTACGTCGACGACGTGGTCACCGTCGATGACGAGGAGATCGCCGAGGCGATCCTGACGCTGCTGGAGCGGGAGAAGACGGTGGCCGAGGGGGCCGGCGCCGCGCCGCTGGCGGCGCTGTACCACCGCGAGCTGGGCCTGGCGGGCAAGAACGTGGTGGTGGTGGTGGGCGGCGGCAACATCGACGTGAACGTCCTGTCGCGCATCATCGATCGCGGCCTGACGAAATCGGGGCGCATCATGCGCACGCACATCATGCTGCCGGACCGCCCCGGCTCGCTGGCGCAGCTGCTGGCCATCATCGCCGACAAGCAGGCCAACGTGCTGGCGATCGACCACGACCGGCGCGCCGCGCGGCTGTCCCTGGGGCAGACCTACGTGGACGTCGAGGCCGAGACGCGGGGCTTCGAGCACGTGGCCGAGATCCTGGAGGCCCTGCGCGCGAAGGGCTTCGTCCCGGCCTGAGCGCGGGTCAGGGCAGCGGGCGCGTGTCGGGGTCGTGTAGCAGCGCGTGCGCCTCGCGCAGCAGCGCCGGGATGCGCGCGCCGAAGGGCGCGTCCGCCAGCGCCGCCCGCATGGCGGCGTCGTCCACGTGCGCGGCGCGGGCGCCAGGCACCCAGGCGTCGTCCGGGCTCATCGCCGCGTACCGTTCCTTGGCGAACTCGAGCAGGTCGAAGGCGCGGACCAGGTTGCGCAGCCACAGGATCCGCTTCACGTTGATCTGCCCCGGCAGCTCGGTCCACTCGCGCAGCCCCTCCCGCCAGCGGCGCGCGAAGTCGTCCCCCACCGCCGCGGCGTAGCGCTGCTCCAGCCGGGCCACGATGGGCGCCAGCAACGCCTCGGCGCCGGACAGGTGCTCCAGGACCGCGACGTGGGCGTCGAAGTCGGACGGTCGCGCCGCCCCGATCGACAGCGTGTGGACGTGCGGCTGGTTCAGGCACCACAGATCGTTGAACGCCAGCGGGGCCAGCGGCGCGCACAGCTCCCGCAGCCGCGCCGGTGCCTGGTGCAGTCGCCCCCCCTTGTCGGTGGGGCTGATGATGAACACCCCCATGTCGTGCGCGCGGGCGGCGGCCAGCGCCGGCAGGTTGTCCTGGAAGATGTAGTAGTAGTGCACGTTGACGTAGTCGAAGCGATCGGTGGCGATGATGTCCTGGATCAGCGGCGTCGGCGCGTGCGTCGAAAAGCCCAGGTGCCCGAGCCTTCCGGCGCGGCGAAAGCGCTCCAGCACCTCGAGGCAGCCGCCCGGCCGCAGCGCCTGCTCCGCTTCGCGGGCCGTGTTCAGGCCGTGGACCGCCAGCAGATCGATCACCGAGACGCCCAGCAGCGAGAACGACTCCTCCAGCTGCTGCTCGAAGAGGCGTGGATCTTCATTGGGCCGCAGCTTCGTCTGCAAGATGAAGGCGTCGCGCGGGTGCGACGCCAGGGCGCGCCCGAACTGCGCCTCGCTGGTGCCGTACCCGCGCGCGGTCTCGAAGTGGTTGATGCCCAGCGCGCGGGCCCGCGCCACCACGGCGGCCAGGTTCTGCTGGCTGGCGTCGGTGACGGACGCCGTGCGCGACCAGCTTTGCTGCGCGCGCATGCCGCCGCACGAGAAGACGGACAGCTGAAGGCCCGTGCGGCCGAAGCGGCGGTAGATCACCGGCGTAGAATAACGTGCCCGCCGCTGGCCCGGCGACTAAGCTGCCACGCATGTTCACGGGGACGTACGCGGCGTTGATGGCGGAGTACAACGGCTGGATGAACGAGCGGATGTACGCGGCGGCGGCGACGCTGTCGGATGAAGATCGCAAGCGCGACCGCGGCGCCTTCTTCAAGTCGATCCACGGCACGCTGAACCATCTGCTGTGGGGTGACCGGGGCTGGTTCGGCCGCCTGGCGGTCCGTGATTTCCCGCTGATTCCCGCCGGCCAGGAGCTGTTCGCCGACTTCGAGGCCTTGCGCGCGGACCGGGCCGGGCTGGACGCCGACATCCTCACCTGGGCGCGCGGGCTGACGCCCGAGTGGCTGGCCGAACCGATGACCTGGACCAGCCGCCTTTACGGCTTCACGCAAACGCACCCCCGCTGGGTCCAGCTGGTGCAGATGTTCAACCACCAGACGCACCACCGCGGCCAGGTCCACGCGCTGCTCACCTCGTTCGGCGTCGACATGGGGCCGACGGACGTCCCCGTGATGCCCCTGCTGAACGCGCCCTGATCCGCGACGGCTCAGGCGCGGACGCTGATCGTGGCGTCGGGCGGCAGCGCCGGCTGGGGCGCGGCCGCTGACTGCTCGATCAGCTGCAGGGCGCCGGCGCCCTGGGCGCGCGCGTTGTCCTGGGCCCGCCTGGCGATGGCCGCCTGGTAGACGGCCATCAGCTGCGCTTGCTGGTCGTCACTGATGCCCGAAACGGACACACCGCCGATGGACACAGGGCTCCCCATACCTGGACCATCGGCGGATCCCGCCCCCGCTTGAGGCCCGCTTCAGCCGCCGGTGGCCCGGGCGAGGCGGATGTGCGACAGCGCCAGCTCGTACTCGGCGCGGGTCAGGTTCAGGCGCGCCTGCGTCAGCGCCGACTGCGCCTCCAGCAGGTCGGTGGTGGTGGCGGTGCCGGCCTTGGTCTGCGCGTCGGTGACCCGGTAGGCCTCCTCGGCGCTGGCGATCGCCTCCTCGGCGGCTTGCACCGCGCCGCGGGCGGCGTCGCCGTCGGCGACCGCGCTGACCACCTCGGCCTCGACCTGGCGGTCGACGGCCTCGGCGTCCTGGCGCGCCGCCGCCGCCTGCGCCTTGGCGGCGCGCCGGCCGTGCTCGGAGGCGCCCCACTCCCAGATGTTCCAGTCCGCCTTCACGCCCACGAAGGCGGAGTTCTTGGGGGCGAACTGCTGCCCGTCGACGCGCACGTAGGCGGCCTCCAGGTTCACCTCAGGCAGCAGCGAGTAGCCGCGCGAGGTGGCGTCGAGATCGTTCGACGACGCGACGTGGGCCTGCTGCCGCACCTCGGGCCGCTTGTCGTGGGCGCCGGTCAGGAGGGACTCGGCGTTGACGGGCGCGGCGCCCCGGGCAGCGGACAGCAACCCCTGGGGCTCGACCAGCGTCAGCGCCGCGCCCTGGTCGGGGCGCATGCCCATCGCCGCGAACAGCGCCGCCTTCGACGAGCGCGCCTGCCCCTCGGCCTGCAGCGCCTGCTGCCGGGCGTTGGCGACCGCCACCTGCAGGCGCAGCAGATCGGCCTTCGTGATCACGCCGGTCGTCAGGCGGGCCTGCGCCACGGTGACCTGGTCCGACAGCTCGGCCGCCGACGTCTCGGCGATGCGCTTCATCGCCTGCGCCTCGAACGTGCGCAGGAACTCGGTCTGGATCGTCTCGCGCAGGTCGGCCTCGGCCGCCGCCAGCGCCGCCTCCGAGGCGGCCCGCCCCTCGGCCAGCGCGCCCCGGTCGCTGTTCAGACGCAACAGCCCCACCACCGGCTGCACCGCCGACGCCGAGAACGTGTTCGTGTTCTGATCGCGAACCTGGAACGCGGTCCCGGGGCCGAACCCGACCACGAACGGCGAGTCGTAGTGCTGGAACTCCTCGCTGACGTGGACCATGGGCAGCATGCGCCGGCCGGCCGCCGTCGTCGCCTCGTCCGAGCTCTGCAAGCGGCGCCGGGCCGCGTTCAGGCGCGGGTTGTCCCGCAGCGCGCGGGCCACCGCGTCTTCGACGGTCAGCGTCCCCGCGGCGCGCGCCGCCTGCTGTGGATGGACGACCACCACCGCGGCCGCGAGCGCCGCACCCACCATCACTGTGTTCCGCATGATTACTTCCCCACTAGCACAGTGACGTCGGCCGACAACCCCGCGCGCATCGCCACGTCGGGCGGCGACTTCCAGGCGATTCGCACCGGCACCCGCTGCACGACCTTCACGAAGTTGCCTGTCGCGTTGTCGGCCGGCAGCAGCGAGAAGCTGGCCCCGGTGCCACCTGACAAGCTGGTCACCTCACCCTCGAACTTGCGACCGGGGAAGGCGTCGACCTCGATCTCGGCGCGCTGGCCCACCCGCATCTCGCCCACCTGCGTCTCCTTGAAGTTCGCGATCACGTAGGTGGCCGAGGGGACCAGCGCGATGACCGGCTGCCCCACCGTGACCAGCTGGCCGTCGTGCACCATCAGCTTCGACGCCAGACCGTCGGCCGGCGCCACGATGTGCGTGTATCCGAGCTGTAGCTTCGCCAGGGCCAGGGCGGCCTGCGCGCTCTGCACGCGGGCATGCGCCAGATCGACGCCCGCCTTGGCGGCCGCGATCTGCGGCTGGATGGGCGCGCTCTGCGACAGCCGGCCGCGCGCCTCGCCGACGTGGCTCTGGGCGGCGTTCTTGGCCTCCATGGCCAGGGCCACCTGCGCCTTCGCCTGCGCCAGGCTGGCCCGGGACGAATCGTAGGCAAGCTGCGCGGCATCCAGGCGCTCGGTGGGGATGGCGTTCGCTGCCTTCAGCTGCTTGGCCCGGTTCAGATCGAGCTCCGCCTTGTGGGCGTCCACCTCGGCGCGAGCCAGGGCGGCGCGCGCGGCGGCCACCTCGGACTCGGCGCTGTTGACGCCGACGCTGGAGCCGCGCAAGGCGGCGCGGGCGGCATCCAGGCCGCCGCGGGAGGTCGCGTCGACGATCTGACTCTGCGCTTCGGCGTTGGCCGACTGGGCCTGCGCGATCGCCAGCTCGGCCTCGGCCTGCTGCACGCGCGCCATGTAGTCGGCGTCGTCGATCTGCGCGAGCAGCTCGCCCTTCTTCACCAGCTGGTCCTCCTTGACCGCGACGTGCGAGACGATGCCGCCCACGCGCGTGGCCACGGGGACGGTATCGGCGGCGATCTGCGCGTCGTCGGTCGACTCTTGCCCCGCGGTCAGGTGGCGGAAGATCGCCACCCCGATCAGGGCCAGGACCAGCACCGCGCCCAGGATGGCGAAGGGCCGCCGCGAGCGGGCCGGCTTGACCGGGGCGGGGGCGGGGGCGACAGGCGCCGGTGCGGATGACGGCGCGCTCTCGGCGCTGCCCGAAACGGACTTCTGATTACGTGCGGTCTCCATGTCTCTTCTCTCCTTCAGAACCACTAGTGCAGATCGACCTTGGGACCCTTCGTCATGCCCTTGGGGGGTTTCAGGAAGATCCCCAGCGGCAGGACGAACAGGAACGCGATCCCGGCCAGCAAGAACAAACGCTCGAACGCCAGCACCGTGGCCTGGCGTTCGACCAATCCGCCCAGCAGGCGGCCCGCGGCCCCCTTGGCGTCGCCCGGGTCGATGCCACGGCCGATCAGGCCCTGCTGGATGCGCGCCAGCCGTTCGGTGAGGGCGGGGCTGCCGGCCACCAGGTGCGCCACCAGGCCGGTGCGGGCCGAGGCGACGAAGCGGGGCAACAACGTGGCGAACGCCGCCAGGCCCAGCGAGCCGCCGATCTGCCGCACCAGCGAGTTCAGGCCAGCCGCGTCGGCCAGGCGATAGCGCGGGATGCCCATCATCGCCACCGTCGTCAGGGGGACGAACAGCGCCGCGAACCCGAAGCCCTGCACCACGATGGCCCCCACCACCGTGGCCGAGCTGGTCTCCAGCGTGTAGTGCGCCATCATGTACGTGCTGAGCGCGACCATGGCCACGCCCAGGCAGACCAGGATGCGCGGCTGGACCACGTTGTAGAGCTTCCCCACCAGCGGGATGCCCACCATCATCGCCAGCGCGCGCGGCATCAGCGCCTCGCCCGACTGGGTGGCGCTGAAGCCCAGCAGCTCCTGCATGAACACGGGCAGCAGGAAGGTGATCGACATCAGGATGGCGAACATGATCCCGCCGATGAACGTGCCGGTCATGAACACGGTGTCCTTGAACAGCGACAGATCCACGGCCGGGTGCTCGGCGGTCAGCTCGCGGATGATGAACGCGGCCAGGATGAAGATCGACGCGAAGGCGCACACGGCGATGGCCCTCGACTGCAGCCAGTCGTTGCGGCTGCCCTCTTCCAGCACGTACTGCAGGCAGGCCAGACCGGCGGTCATCAGGCCGATCCCCAGCCAGTCGATGCCGCTGCGCTCTCGTCGTGCGCGCTCGAGGTTGGCGCGGCGGATGTCCTCCGGCTCGTGCACGAAGCGGCTGACCATGAACAGCGCCAGGATGCCGATGGGCAGGTTGATGTAGAAGATCCAGGGCCAGCTGTAGTTGTCGATGATGACGCCGCCCAGCGCCGGACCGGCCGCCGGGCCCACCACGACGGCCAGGCCGAACAGCGCCATGGCCATGCCCTGCTCCTCGGGCGGAAAAGTCTGGCGCAGGATGGCCTGCTCCGTCGGTTGCAGCGCGCCGGCGCCCAGCCCCTGCAAGGCGCGAAAGGCCACCATCATGGGCAGCGAGCGGGCCAGGCCGCACAGGGCCGACCCGACGACGAACAGGGCCAGCGAGAACATGTACACGCGCTTCTGACCGAAGGTGCGGCCCAGGAACGCGGTCAGCGGCATGACGATGACCGTGGCGATGACGAAGCCGGTCGTCACCCAGGTCATCTCTTCGACCGTCGACCCCAGCGCGCCGCGCAGGTGCGGGGTGGCCACGGCGACGATGGACGTATCGAGGGCGCCCATCAACGTGCCGAAGGTGACCGACAACGTCACCAGCCACTTGTTGACCGGCTTGCGGGCCGCCACGGCGACCGGTGCGAAGGGGACGACGGCTGCGCTCACGCGCGGGCTCCTTTCAAGAAGAAGTCGAACAGCTCGGCGGCGTCGGCGAGCGGATCGCCCTGCTCGTCGCGCATGGCATCGCGGATGGCCAGCGAGCGGACCATCCCCATCAGGAACATCGGCGCGGTCGCCTCGGCGCCGGCACGCAGGGTGCCCTCCTTCACGGCCTGGCGCACCACCTTGTCGACGCGGCTGTAGATCTCGTGCAGGGTGGCGCCGGGCATGCGGCAGGCCGAGGGGAACGTGTGCTCGTAGCGGCCGATCTCGCCCTGCAACAGGATCTGCAGGAACTTCCGGTGGCGGCTCTTGTGCAGCAGCATGCTCTCGACCATGACCCGCAACCGCTCGATGGCCGGCCGGCCGGCGGCGGCATGCATCGATTCGTCCAGGTTCGAGATCATCTCGGCGCGGCGCGCCTCCAGCAGGCCCGCCAGCAGCGCCTCGCGATCCTTGAAGTGGTTGTACAGCGTGCCCACCGACACCCCCGCCTTGGACGCGATCTCGCCCATGTGCGCGGCGTGCAGCCCCTGATCGGCGAACACCTGCTCCGCCGCCGCGAGCACCGTCTCGATCGTCGTCGAGCGGTGACGCTCTCGCAGCGTCTGAGGTGCCAGTTCAGAAACTGAACGGCGATTCATAATTTGGAATAGTTCGTCGGTTCGGGCCCCTCGTCAACGTCTTTTTGGTGACTTTCCGCGCGCGCGCGCGAAATCAGGGCTTCGCCCGATAGGCCGGGGAGCCGGCGAGGGGCGCGTCCGCCCGCCGGCAGCCGCGCGGGACGGGCAAGGACAGCGAAGAGCCTCGAACGAAGTTTCCTGAATCTCCCGCGCGCCCCTCCGAGGAGAGGCGCCCGAGAGATCCCGCGAACGCCGCCCCGGGGGGACGGCGTTCACGGTCTTCGATTTACAGCGAGCTGCAGCGGGCGTCGGCGATGGTGCCGCCGACCGGCTGCAGGCACTGCAGGCTGCCGGAGCAGGTGCGGGTGTTGCCGCTGCCGCAGCAGGGCTGGCTCATGCCACCGCAAGCGGTGCACATGTCAGGCGCCGTGCCCGCGCCGGCCGCGCAGGTCAGGTTCGCGCCGCAGCCGTTGTTGGTGCCGCTCGAGCAGCAGCGCTGATTCGCGCCACCGCAGGCCTCGCACACCATCGAGGTCCCGCCGGCGCCGCCAGCGCCGCCCGCGCCGCCAGCCCCCGTCGTCTGCATGACGCAGGAACCGCCGGACTGACAGATGTTGCCCGCGCAGCAGGCCGCGTTCAGCGCGCCGCAGGTCGAGCAGGTACGCGGAGCGTTGCCGGGCGGGTTCTGGCAGGCCAGGCCCGTGCCGCAGGTGTTGTTGTCGCAGCAGACCTGCGTATCGGCACCGCACGGCGTGCACATGCCGGCGCCGCCGCCGCTGGTGTCACACAGCAGGTTGGCGCCGCACTCGGTCTGGCCCGACGTGGTCGGGCAGCACGGCTGGCCAGCACCGCCGCAGGCGGTGCACATGTCGGTGACGCATCGGCCACCGGGCTGGCAGCGGTTGCCGCCGCAGCAGGCCGCGCTCAGCGCGCCGCAGGCCATGCAGATGTTCTCGGGGTTCGCGCCCGACGTGCGCGCGCAGCCCAGGCCCGTGTCGCAGGTCTGGTCAGTGCAGCAGTTCTGGCCATCGGCGCCGCAGGTCGAGCCACCCGCGCCACCGACGCCGCCGCGTCCGCCGCGACCGCCGAAGCCGCCACGACCACCGGCCGCCATGCCGCCGGCGCCACCGGTCGATACCGTCGAGCCGGCGTGACCGCCAGCCGCGCCGCCCGTCGGGGTCGTTCCGCCACGACCGCCCGTCGATACCGTCGAGCCCGCGTGACCGCCGGCCGCGCCGCCCGTCGCCGGCGTTCCGCCGCCGGCGCCACCGGTCGGTGCGGAGCCGCCGACACCGCCGGTGCCGGGGTGTCCACCGACAGCCGAGCCGCCATGGCCGCCGGTCGCGGCGGTGGTGCCGCCGTGGCCACCGGCGCCACCGGTGCTGGCATGACCGGCGCCGCCGCCGACGCCGCCATCATTGCCGCCGCCGCTGGAGCTGCACGCCGTGAAGGCCGCCATGACCCCCACGCACGTCGCCACGACGAGACCTCGAAAAACCTTCACCTCGGGGAGCAGGTACGAACTGGAACTACGACAACGACGTTTGGTCATTTTTGCTTCTCCTCATCATTCGGGACGGGGCAACTAGGTGGTACTGCCGGAACGGGGCCAATTTGCGCCGACAACGGTCATGGGGAAAGACCGACGGGGCGCCTTCCGCAGAGCGTCAGGTTTTCACGATGCGGTTCACTGCAAAGGCCTCGCGACACAACGACTTCGCGCGAGGGTAAGTAAGGAAACTTTCGTTTTTAAGACCGCTAGCGCAGCGGCGGACGGACTGATTGCGGACGGTTGGTGTGGAGAGGTGGGAAGATCCGTCAAGGAAATGACACGAAATGGAATACTCAATAATCTCACGTATTTATTGCCATGGCTGCAGGCCCATCCCAGGTTGCAGGGCCCCCGAACGCGGGGGCGATTCTCACTTCTTGTTGCGGCTGGTCAGCGCGCCTTCGCCCCCATGGTGCGGGGACACTTTCCGAGCTAGGACCTGGCCGTCATGCCGATCATCCAGCCGATCCCGTGTCTGAAGGACAACTATGCGTACCTGATCCACGCTCCCGGCCAGACGGACGCCGTCGTGGTCGATCCTTCCGAAGCGGCGCCGGTGGCCGCCGCGCTGAAGGAAAGGGGCCTTTCGCTGGTGGGCATCCTGGCCACGCATCACCACCAGGATCACGTGGGCGGCGTCGCGGCGCTGGTCGCGGCGGCGGGCGGCCCGGTCTGGGTGGCCGCGCACGCGCTGGATCGAAGCCGCGTCCCCGAGCAGACCGTCTTCGTGGAGGCAGCCGAGCACCAGTTGACGCCGACCACGCTGGTCGTCGCGGGCGTCCCCCTGCTGGCCATGCACATCCCGGGACATACGCGCGGCGCGATCGCGTGGGCGTTGACGGGCCCGGGCGGTATCCCCACGGACATCTTCACCGGCGACACGCTGTTCGGCGCCGGCTGCGGGCGACTGTTCGAGGGCACGCCGGCGCAGATGCACGGCAGCCTGCAGGCGCTGACCGCCGGCCCGGCGAACGTGCGGCTGTGGTTCGGCCATGAGTACACCGCCTCGAACCTTCGCTTCGCCGCCGCCGTCGAGCCGGAGAATCAGGCGGTGCGCGCGCGCGCAGAGGCAGGGGGCGACCGCACCACACCTACCACCGTGGGTCTGGAGCGCGAAACCAACCCCTTCGTGCGCGCCGGCTCCGTCGACGAGCTGGCAGCTCGCCGCGCGGCCAAGGACAAGTTCTGACGGTGGCCGGGCGCCGCGCGGCCCCGGCGCCGAGCGAACCGTGCTCCTCGACTTCAGCAGCGGCTGTGCCGCCCGACGCACGAATTCGTCAACCGATTCGGTGGCTCGTGTCACTGTGTGGGACCGAGCCCCACCGGTCGCGCACTTTGCCCCTCGCAGCGGTGCGCGGTAGAACCCCGTGAAACTCCGACTCCCTATCGCCGACGATGAAACTGACACACCTGCATCGCCTCGAAGCCGAGAGCATTCACATCATGCGGGAGGTCATTGCCGAGACTGAACACCCGGTCATGCTGTACTCGATCGGGAAGGACAGCTCGGTGATGCTCCACCTGGCGAAGAAGGCCTTCTATCCGGCCCCTCCGCCATTCCCGCTGCTCCACGTAGACACCACGTGGAAATTCAAGGACATGTACGCCATGCGCGACAGGGTCGCGCAGGAATCGGGGATGGATCTGATCGTCCATGTCAACCCCGAGGCCAAGGCCCAGAACGTCAATCCCTTCACCCACGGCTCGGTGGTTCACACCGACATGTGGAAGACGCAGGGTTTGAAGCAGGCCCTGGACAAGTACAAGTTCGACGCCGCGTTCGGCGGTGGCCGACGCGACGAGGAGAAGTCGCGCGCCAAGGAGCGGGTGCTGTCGTTCCGCAGCGCCGCCCACCGCTGGGATCCCAAGAACCAGCGACCCGAGCTGTGGCGGCTGTACAACGCGCGCAAGCACCGGGGCGAGTCGATCCGCGTGTTCCCGCTGTCCAACTGGACCGAGCAGGACGTGTGGCAATACATCTATCTCGAGAAGATCCCCATCGTACCGCTGTACTACAGCAAGCTGCGCCCGGTGGTGGAGCGGGACGGCACGCTGATCATGGTGGACGATGATCGCATGCCGCTGCGGCCCGGCGAGAAGCCGATGATGAAGAAGGTCCGCTTCCGCACCCTGGGCTGCTATCCGCTGTCCGGCGCCGTCGAATCGCAGGCCGAGACGCTGCCCGAGATCATCGAGGAGATGTTGAAGGCGCGGACCTCGGAGCGCGAGGGCCGCATGATCGACCACGACGCCACCGCTTCGATGGAAAAGAAGAAGCAGGAGGGGTACTTCTGATGACCGCGCCAGCGACCACGGCCCTCACCGCCGAGCAGGTGGGCGACGCGAACATCCGCCTGCGCGTGACCAGGAGCCTGCTGCGCTTCAACACCTGCGGCAGCGTCGACGACGGCAAGAGCACCCTGATCGGGCGCCTGCTGTTCGAATCGAAGGCGCTGTTCGACGATCAGCTGGCCGCGCTGGCGGCCGACTCGAAGAAGGTGGGCACCCGTCCGGGCGAGCTCGACTACGCGCTGTTGCTGGACGGCCTGGCGGCGGAGCGCGAGCAAGGGATCACCATCGACGTCGCCTATCGGTTCTTCTCGACCGACAAGCGGAACTTCATCGTGGCGGACACGCCCGGCCACGAGCAGTACACGCGCAACATGGTCACCGGCGCCTCGACCGCCGACCTGAGCGTCATCCTGGTCGACGCCCGCAAGGGCATGCTGGTGCAGACCCGGCGTCACAGCTTCCTGGTGTCGCTGCTGGGCATCCGGCACGTCGTGGTGGTCGTCAACAAGATGGACCTGGTCGACTACTCGGAGAAGGTCTTCCGCGACATCGAGACCGAGTACCGCAAGTTCGCGGCCGAGCTGGGGCTGCCCGCCGTCACCGTCATCCCGGTGTCGGCGGTGAACGGGGACAACATCATCAGCCCCTCGACGAACACCTCCTGGTACCAGGGGCCCACGCTGATGGGGCTGCTCGACAGCGTCGAGGTCGACGACAGCCGCCTGCAGGAGCAGCCGCTGCGCCTGCCTGTGCAGTGGGTGAACCGAATCAACCAGGACAAGAAGAACCTGGATTTTCGCGGCTTCGCGGGGACGATCGTCTCGGGGCGCGTGCACAAGGGCGACACCATCCGCGCCCAGCCCTCGGGCCGCACCAGCAAGGTGGCCCGCATCGTGACCTACGACGGCGACCTGGAGCAGGCGATCGTCGGACAGTCGATCACGCTGACGCTCGAGGACGAGATCGACATCTCGCGCGGCGATCTGATCGTGAAGGCGGACGCGCCGGCCGAGGTCTCGGATCAGTTCGAGGCCACCGTGGTGTGGATGAACGAGGCGGCGCTGCTGCCCGGACGCAGCTACCTGATGAAGGTGGGGACCAAGACGGTCACCGCCACGATCGCGCCGCTGAAGTACAAGATCAACGTCAACAACCTGCAGCACCTGGCCGCCAACACGCTGGAGCTGAACGAGATCGGCGTGGTGAACCTGCAGCTGGACCGTCCCATCGCGTTCGATCCCTACCAGGTGAACCGCGACACGGGCGGCTTCATCCTGATCGACCGCATGTCGAACGACACGGTGGGCGCGGGCATGCTGCGCTTCGCCCTGCGGCGCGCCCAGAACGTCCACTGGCAAGCGCTGGACGTGAACAAGGCCGCCCGCGCCTCCATCAAGGGTCAGAAGGCGTGCGTTCTTTGGTACACGGGCCTGTCGGGCGCCGGCAAGTCGACCATCGCGAACCTGGTCGACAAGAAGCTGTACAGCATGAAGCGGCATACCTACCTGCTGGACGGCGACAACATCCGACACGGCCTGAACAAGGACCTGGGCTTCACGGACGTCGATCGCGTCGAGAACATCCGCCGCATCGCCGAGGTGGCCAAGCTGATGGTGGACGCGGGCCTGATCGTCAGCACCGCCTTCATCTCGCCCTTCGGCTCCGAGCGCCTGACGGCGCGCGCGCTGATGGCGGAGGGCGAGTTCATCGAGATCTTCGTCGACACGCCGCTGGGCGTGGCCGAGCAGCGGGATCCGAAGGGTCTGTACAAGAAGGCGCGGCGTGGGGATCTGAAGAACTTCACGGGCATCGACTCGCCCTACGAGACGCCGGACAAGCCCGAGATCCACATCGACACGACGAAGCTGTCCCCGGAAGAGGCGGCGCAGAGCATCGTCGACCACCTGCGCGCGCGAGGGCTGATTGAGGACTGAGCGGGAGGTCGCGCCGTCCCCACGCGGAGGGATGGCGTGACCCGCGTCTTCGCTTACAACGGCGACGCCGACGGGCTGTGCGCCCTGCAGCAGCTTCGCCTGGCCGAGGGGACCAGCGCGGCCGAGGTCCTGGTCACCGGCGTGAAGCGTGACATCGGACTGCTGGAGCGGGTCCAGGCCAGCGCGGGCGATACCTGCACCGTGCTGGACGTGTCGCTGGACGTGAACCGCGCCGGCCTGCTGCGCCTGCTGGAGGCCGGGGTGAAGGTCCGCTACTTCGATCATCACTTCGCGGGCGAGCTGCCGGCGTCCCCCAACTTCGAGGCGCACATCGACCTGGCGTCCAACGTCTGCACCAGCCTGCTGGTGGATCGCGCGCTGCAGGCGCGCGATAGTCACCAGCTGCAAGCACGGGGAAATCGCCAGGTCCGCTGGGCGATCGTGGGCGCGTTCGGCGACAGCCTGACGGAGGAGGCGCGGGCCCTGGCCGCCAGCGCCGGCCTGTCAGCCGACGAGGCCGCGACCCTGAAGGACCTGGGCCTGGCCATCAACTACAACGCCTACGGCGAGACGCTGGCCGATCTGCACGTTCCCCCCGCCCAGCTGGCGGCGGAGATGCTGCCTTACGCGGACCCGCTGGACTTCGCGCGTCGCTCCGACACCTATCGCCGCCTGGCGGCGGGTTTCCGCGACGACATGGAGCGGGCGCGCCGCCTCGAGCCGACCAGGCGGGCCCCCGGCACGATCCAGTTCATGCTGCCCGACGCCGCCTGGGCACGCCGCGCCAGCGGGACGCTGGCCAACGATCTGGCGAAGGCCAACGAGGGGAACGCGCTGGCCATCATCTCGCCGAAGGCCGACGGGGGTTATCTGGTGTCCATTCGCGTGCCCCGCGATTGCGCCACCTCGGCGGAGTCGTTCTGCCGCCGCTTCCCCACGGGAGGCGGACGCAAGGCCGCCGCCGGCATCAATCACCTGCCCGCGGAGGAGCTCGAGACTTTCTCGCGCGCCTTCGAAGAGCAATTCCGCGCGGGCTGACGTCCCGCCGGACCGCCCCGCTCCGGCACCTCCACCTCCCGGGTCAACGCCATGAACAGCATCTTCGGAAGAATGGGCCACGTCTACCGCGTCCTGCGGCGGACGTTCCACGTGCGGGTCGCGCCGCTGTTCGTCGCGATCGTGTTTTGCTTCCTGCGGGCCATCGTCGCCATCGGCATGGCGCTGGACCACGTCTTCTTCCCCAGCCTGGCCAAGGCGAAGGCGAACCG
>Ga0070658_10001465_pt1 | contig 20125 bp, 15 predicted proteins | sample KBSC13metaG_FD_64664 | JGI IMG/M metagenome (GOLD analysis project Ga0070658, IMG submission 64664) | Corn rhizosphere microbial communities from Kellogg Biological Station, Michigan, USA - KBS C1-3 metaG | ecosystem: Host-associated > Plants > Roots > Rhizosphere > Soil ...
CTCATGCCGGGTCCAGGGCGGGCGAGGATTCCTCGGCCGGGGCGCGCGATTCCGTGATGGCGCGGATGGAGAGCACGCCCGGAATTTTCGCCATGCGCGCCACCACTTCCGGCGCTGCGGGACTGTCCAGGTCGACGAGCGTGTAAGCCATGCCGCCGCGCGACTTGTTCACCATGTTGTGGATGTTGAGGCCGGCCTGGGCCATCGTGGTCGAGATCTGCCCCACCATGTTGGGGACGTTCGCGTTCGCGATCGCGATGCGATAGGGCGACTCGCGCGCCATCTCCACCGCGGGGAAATTCACCGAGTTGCGGATGGTACCTTGCTCGAGGAATTCGCGCAGCGCGTCCACCACCATCAGCGCGCAGTTTTCCTCAGCCTCCTCGGTCGAAGCGCCCAGGTGCGGCAAGGCGAGCACGCCGGGATTGCCTTGCAGGCGCTCGCTCGGGAAATCCGTCACGTAGCGCTTCATCCGCTTCTGCGCGAGGGCGGCCACGATCGCCTCGTCGTCGACGATGGCGTCACGCGAAAAGTTGAGCAGCACCAGCCCGCGATGCGCCGCCGCCAGGCGCTTCGCATCCACGAGGTGGCGGGTCTTCTCGACCAGCGGCACGTGCAGCGTGACGAACTCGGAGTGCTTGAAGACCTCGTCGATGGAATGCGCGCGCTTCACCGCCGCGGGCAGGCGCCACGCGTTGTCGACCGTGATCTCCGGGTCGTAGCCCATCACCTGCATGCCCAGCTTGATCGCGGTGTCCGCGACAAGCCCGCCGATCGCACCCAGGCCCACGACGCCGAGCGTGCGTCCCGGCAGCTCGATGCCGGCGAACTGCTTCTTGCCCTCCTCGACCTGCTTCTCGAAGCTGCTGCCGGCGGCGAGGCCCTGCACATACGCCGCCGCGGGAACCAGGTTGCGCGCCGTGGCGAGGAGTGCCGCGATGACGAGCTCCTTCACCGCGTTCGCATTCGCGCCCGGCGCGTTCAGCACCGGCACACCGCGATCGCTCATCGCTTCCACCGGGATGTTGTTCACCCCGGTACCGGCGCGCGCGACCACCCGCACGCTGGCCGGGATCTCGGCGACGGTGAGCGTTTGCGAGCGCAGCAGGATCGCATCCGCCTCCGGGAGCGCTTTGCCGACGACATATCGATTGGCGGGGAAACGCTCGAGCCCGCGCGCGGAAATGGCGTTGTACGTGGCGATGCGATAAATCACGTGTTTACGCCGGTGGCGATCATTTCCCGCGCCGGAATTCTTCCATGAAGGCGACCAGCGCCTCGACGCCCTCCATCGGCATGGCGTTGTAGATGGAGGCGCGCATGCCTCCGACGGAACGATGGCCCTTCAGCTGCGAGAGCCCGCGCGCCTCGGCCTGCGCGAGGAATGTCTTGTCGTGCTTGTCGTCGCGCAGCCGGAACGGCACGTTCATGCGCGAGCGATCTTCCTTCGCCACCGGGTTGCTGTAGAAATCCTGGCCGTCGATGTAGTCGTACAGCAGCTTGGCCTTGGCGATGTTGACCTTCTCCATCTCGGAGAGCCCGCCGCGCTCGAGCAGCCACTTGAACGTGAGGCCCGCGAGATACACCGAGAAGGTGGGCGGCGTGTTCAGCATCGAGTCGGTCTCGGCCATGAGCTTGTAGTCGAGCACGTTCGGCGTGTCGGGCAGCGCTTGTCCCAGCAGGTCCTCGCGCACGATCACCACGACCAGGCCCGCGGGGCCGATGTTCTTCTGCGCGCCGGCGTAGATGAGGCCGAAGCGCGAGACGTCCACGGGCTTCGAAAGGATGTGCGACGACATGTCCGCCACGAGCGGGACGTTGCCGGTGTCGGGCGTCCAGTGGAACTCGACGCCGCCGATGGTCTCGTTCGAGCAGATGTGCACGTACGCGGCATCCGCGGAGGGCTTCCACACGGATTGCTTCGGGACGTAGGTGAAGTTGCGGTCCTCGCTCGAGGCGATCACCCGCGGCTCGCAGAACTTCTTCGCTTCGGCGATCGCCTTCTTCGACCATTCGCCCGTGTTCACGAAGTCCGCGCTCTTCTTCCCGCGCAGCAGGTTCATCGGCACCGCCGAGAAATGCATCGTCGCGCCGCCCTGCAGGAAGAGCACCTTGTAGTGGGCCGGAATGGACAGCAGCTCGCGCAGGTCGCCCTCGGCTTCCTCGGCGATGGCGATGAACTCCTTGCCGCGATGGCTCATCTCCATCACCGACATGCCGGCGTGGTGCCAGTTGACCATCTCCTGGCGCGCGCGCTCCAGCACCTCGACCGGCATGGTCGCCGGCCCGGCGCCGAAGTTGAAGATGCGCCCCGCGTCAGCCTGCGGGTTGCTCGCCGTCGCCGCCGACGTGCCCGTTGCCGTTGCTGCCGTTGCTGCCGTTCGCGCCGTTGCCATTGGAACCCTCGCCTTCCTCGTCACGGTCCAGGATGCACTGCAAGCCCGAGAGCTTCTCGCCTTCGCCCAGGTTGATCAGTGTGACACCCTGCGTCGAGCGGCCCATCTCGCGGATCTCCTTCACGCGCGTGCGAATGAGGACGCCGCCGGAGGTGATGAGCATGATCTCGTCTTCCGGCGACACGAGCGTCGCCGCCACGACCTTGCCGTTTCGCTCGGAGGTCTGGATCGCGATCATGCCCTGCGTGCCGCGGCCATGGCGCGTGTATTCCGCAATGGGCGTGCGCTTGCCGTAGCCGTTCTCCGTGGCGGTGAGCACGCTGTAGGTCTCGTCCTCGGCCACGAGGAGCGCGATCACCTTGCCGCCCTTGGCGAGGTTCATGCCGCGCACTCCGCGCGCGCCGCGGCCCATGGGACGCACGTCGTTCTCGTCGAAACGCACCGCCTTGCCTTCGTCCGAGAACATCATCACATCGTGCTTGCCGTCCGTGAGCGCGACGCCCACGAGGCGATCGCCCTCGTCCAGGTCCAGCGCGATGATCCCGGAGGGACGCGGGCGCGAGAAATCCGCCAGCGGCGTCTTCTTGACCACGCCCTGCTCGGTCGCGAAGAACACGAAGCAATCCTCGCGGAACTCCTTCACCGGCAGGATCGCGTTGATGCGCTCGTCCTCTTCCATCTGAACCAGGTTCACGATGGGCTTGCCGCGGCCGGTTCGGCTGCCCTGCGGCACCTCGTACACCTTGAGCCAGTAGACCTTGCCCTTGTTCGAGAAGCAAAGCACGTAATCGTGCGTGTTCGCGATGAAGAGCTTCTCGATGAAGTCGTCTTCCTTCGTGACCATCGCCTGCTTGCCGCGCCCGCCTCGCTTCTGCGCGCGGTATTCGTCCAGCGGCTGGCTCTTCACGTAGCCCACGTGCGAGAGCGTGACCACGACGTCCTCCCGCGCGATGAGGTCCTCCAGCTGCACGTCGATGCCGTTGGTGATGATCTCGCTGCGCCGCGCGTCGCCGAATTCGCGCTTGATGTCGTTCAGCTCGTCGCCGATGATCTTCGTCACGCGCTCCGGGCGCGCGAGGATGTCCAGCAGGTCCTCGATGTTCGCGATGACCTCGCGGTATTCGGAGAGGATCTTGTCCTGCTCCAGCCCCGTGAGGCGCTGCAGCTGCATCTCGAGGATGCGCTGGGCCTGCACGTCGGAGAGCCGGTAGCCCTCGCCCTGGAGGCCGAACTCGCGCGTAAGCGTCTCGGGCCGGAATTGCTCGGCGGAGGCGCGCTTCAGCATCTCTTCCACGAGTGGCGAGCGCCAGGTGCGGCTCATGAGCTCGGCGCGCGCCACCGGAGGCGTCGCGGCGGCCTTGATGATCGCGATCACCTCGTCCACGTTCGAGAGCGCGACGGCGAGACCCTCCAGGATGTGCCCACGCTCGCGGGCCTTGCGCAGGTCGTACACCGTGCGCCGCGTGATGACCTCGCGCCGGTGGCGCAGGAACGCGTCCAGGAAGTGCTTGAGGTTGAGAACCCGCGGCTGGCCGTCGACGAGCGCGACCATGTTCATGCCGAAGGTCTCCTGCATCTGCGTGAGCTTGTAGAGGTTGTTCAGCACGACCTCCGAAACCTCGCCACGCTTGAGCTCGATCACCAGGCGCATGCCCTTCTTGTCGCTCTCGTTGCGCAGGTCCGCGATGCCCTCGATCTTCTTCTCATGCACGAGCTCGCCGATGCGCTTCAACACCTGGTCGCCGCCCACCTGGTAGGGCAGCTCGTCGACGATGATCGCCTGCTTGCCGCCGCGCTCCATGTCCTCGACGTGCGTGCGCGCGCGCATGACCACGCGGCCGCGGCCGGTGAGGTATCCCTCCTGCACGTCCGCCACGCCATAGATGATTGCCGCCGTGGGGAAGTCCGGGGCCGGGATGATCTTGATGAGATCCGCGATGGTGAGCTCCGGGTTCTGCAGGAGCGCCAGGCAGCCGTCGATCACTTCACCGAGGTTGTGCGGCGGAATGTTGGTCGCCATCCCCACCGCGATGCCCGAAGAGCCGTTCACCAGCAGGTTCGGGAATTTCGAGGGCAAGACGAGCGGCTCGTTCTCGCTGCCGTCGTAGTTGGGGCCGAAGTCGACCGTTTCCTTGTCGAGATCCGCGAGCAGCTCGTGCGCGATCTTCGCCATGCGGATCTCGGTGTAGCGCATCGCCGCCGCGTTGTCGCCATCGACGGAACCGAAGTTTCCCTGCCCGTCGACCAGCGGATAGCGCAGCGAAAAGTTCTGCGCCATGCGCACGATGGTGTCGTACACCGCGGTATCGCCGTGGGGATGGTACTTGCCGATCACGTCGCCCACGATGCGCGCCGACTTCTTGTATGCCTTGTTCCAGTCGTTCGAGAGCTCGTGCATCGCATAAAGGACTCGCCGGTGGACCGGTTTCAGGCCGTCGCGCACGTCCGGGAGCGCACGCCCCACGATCACGCTCATCGCGTAATCGAGGTAGGAGCGGCGCATCTCCTGCTCGAGGCTGATCGGGTGGGTTTCCTTGGCGAACGAATCCATTGTGCTCCCGCGTCTAAATACTTGTTTTTACTGGAAAATAACCGCACGGCGAAACGTCAATTCTAGCATACCGGCACACCACTTTCCAACGCGCGGGTGGACCCCGGCGGTGTGGCGTAAATGCAACCTAAACCGGTGCGACTGTTGCGCAAAGCACCACTTTCGGTTGTCGAAGGGAGGGTGCTTTGTGTATGATGGCGCGAGCATTTCGGGCGTGAGCCTCAGAGAAAAAAGTTAAGCAGTAGACAATCATCCAAATCCTCTTGGGAGTTCCGAATATGAAGATTTCCTCGCTGACGCTCGGTTGCGCACTGGCGCTTGCAGCCGGCACGGCCTTCGCCAACGTCACCCCGAACCTCCAGGACGGCTCGGGCAATGCGGTGAAGGACGGTTCCGGCGCCTGTGTCGTGACCTCCGGTCAAGTTCTGCCGGAGTGCGCCGGCGTTGCCGCCCCCGCCAAACCCGCGCCCGCCTCCCCTGCAAGGCCGGCCACTCCGTCGTCGCCGGCTTCTCCGGCTACGCCCGCCGCGCCCGCGAAGCCCGCGCCGTCGTCGGTCCGCCAGTCGGTCGTGATCCAGGCCGATGCGCTGTTCGACTTCGACAAGTCGGTGCTGCGTCCGGACGGCAAGAAGTCGATCGACGATGCGCTCTCCAAGATCTCGGGCGTCGACCTCGAGATGGTGATCGCCACCGGCCACACCGACTCGATCGGCACGGACGCGTACAACCAGCGCCTGTCCGAGCGCCGCGCTCAAGCGGTCAAGGACTACCTGGTGAGCAAGGGCATCCCCGCCTCGAAGGTGACGACCATCGGCAAGGGCGAGAGCCAGCCGGTCGCGACCAACAAGACGAAGGAAGGCCGCCAGAAGAACCGTCGCGTCGACATCGAGTTCAAGGGCGTTCGCAAGTAACGCGCCTTTCCAACCGGCCCAACCGGCAGAAAACCCCGCTCCGGCGGGGTTTTTTGTTTGACCGATGCAGAAGATCGACACGCTCATCCTCGCCGCGCACGTGGCCCCCGTCATCCCGCGGGCGGTGCTGGACGATCATGCGGTTGCCGTGCATGAGGGGCGCATCCTCGCCCTGCTGCCGCGGGACCAGGCGTTCGCGCGCTTCGAGGCGCGGCGCGTGGTGGAGCTGGATCGCCACCTCCTCGTACCGGGGTTCGTGAACATCCACTGCCATGCGGCGATGTCGCTCATGCGGGGGCTGGCCGACGACCTCCCCCTCATGACCTGGCTGCAGCAGCACATCTGGCCGGCCGAGGTGAAGCACGTGCAGGACGAGTTCGTGCACGACGGCAGCCTGCTCGCCTTCGCCGAGATGCTGCGCGGCGGCACGACGCTCGTGAACGACATGTATTTCTATCCGGGCGCCACCGCACGCGCCGCCCTGCGGGCCGGCATTCGCGCCTCGCTCGGGATCATCGCCATCGAATTCCCCAGCGCATACGCGCCCGATGCGCAGGGTTACCTCCAAAAGGGGCTCGCGACGCGAGATGCATATCGCGGCGAGGCGCTGCTCAGCTTCACGCTCGCGCCGCACGCGCCGTACACCGTGAGCGATGCCACGTTGAGGCACATCGCGGTACTGGCCGAAGAGCTCGACCTGCCGATCCACACCCACGTGCACGAGACCCGGGAGGAGATCCTCACCAGCGTGGAACATCACGGCATGCGTCCGCTGGAGAGGCTGAAGAAGCTGGGCATCGTGGGCCCTCGCCTCATCGCCGTGCATGGCGTGCACCTGGAAGAAGGCGAGATGGACGTCATGGCCCGTGAGGGCGTGACGGTGGCACACTGTCCTTCTTCCAACATGAAGCTCGCGAGCGGCATCGCGCCCGTGGCCGCGCTGCGATCGCGCGGAGTCCGCGTGGCGCTGGGCACCGACGGCGCGGCGAGCAACAACCGGCTGGACATGATGACCGAGATGCGCACCGCGGCCCTGCTCGCGAAGGTCGCGAGCGCAGACGCCCGCGTGGCGAATGCCTTCGAGACCCTCGAGATGGCCACGATCGAAGGCGCGCGCGCGCTGGGGCTCGAAGGCGAGATGGGCTCTATCGAGCCCGGCAAATCGGCCGATCTCACCGCGATCGAGCTGTCCTCGTTCGAGACGCTGCCCTCCTATCGGCCGGCTTCCCAGCTCGTCTATGCCGCCGGCCGCGAGAACGTCTCCCACGTGTGGGTCGCCGGCGAACCGAAGCTCGAAGAAAGGCGTCTCACGGGTATCGACGAGCAGGAGCTGCTCGCCAAGGCGCGGTGGTGGCAGGAGAGGCTCGCATCATGAGCACCAATTTCGACGCGGCGGAGCTCGCCAAATTCAGCGCGCTGGCGCATCGCTGGTGGGACCCGAACAGCGAGTTCCGTCCGTTGCACGAGATCAATCCGCTTCGCCTCGCGCACATCGAGCGGCTGGCGGGCGGCCTCGCCGGAAAGCGCGTGCTGGACGTGGGATGCGGCGGCGGCATCCTCGCCGAGGCGATGGCCAATCGCGGCGCGGTGGTGACGGGCATCGACCTCGCGGAAAAACCGCTCAAGGTCGCGATGCTTCACCGCCTGGAGACGAACAGCCAGGTCGACTATCGGCTCATCGCGGCGGAAGCGCTCGCGCAGGAATCCCCCGGCGCCTTCGACGTGGTCACATGCATGGAGATGCTGGAGCACGTGCCGGACCCCGCGAGCGTGGTACGCGCCTGCGCAACGCTGGCCAGGCCCGGTGGCCATGTCTTCTTCTCCACGATCAACCGCAACCCGAAATCGTTCCTCTTCGCGATCGTCGGCGCCGAGTATGTGCTGCGCCTTCTGCCGCGCGGCACCCACGAATATGCAAAGCTCATCCGTCCTTCCGAGCTCGCGGCCTACTGCCGCGAAGCGGGATTGGCGATGGCGGATCTCACCGGCATGACCTACAACCCGATCACCAAGGTGTATTCGCTCGGCCGCGACGTGGACGTGAACTACCTGGTGGCGACGCGCAAATGATCGACGCGGTCCTGTTCGATCTCGACGGCACGCTCGCGGATACGGCGCCCGACATGGCGCGCACGGTGAACGCGATGCGCGTGAAGCGCGGCCTGCCCCCGGTGGCCGCGGCGCTCGTGAGGCCCCACGTGTCGAAAGGGGCGCGCGGAATGATCTGCAGCGCATTCGGCATGACCACAGAACATCCCGACTTCATGCCGATGCGGGAAGAGTTCCTCGCGCTCTACGGCGAGGAGCCTTGCGTGGATACGGTGCTCTTTCCCGGCATGCACGAGCTGCTCGACTCCCTCGAGGCGGACGGGATCGCGTGGGGCGTCGTCACCAACAAGTTCGAGCGTTTCGCGCATCCGATCCTGGAGGCGCTCGGGATCGCACGGCGCGCGGGCGCGATCGTGGGCGGCGACACCTGTCCGCGACCGAAGCCGTTCCCGGACCCGCTGCTTTTCGCCGCGCAGAAGATGGGCGTCGAACCCGGGAACACGCTCTACGTGGGCGACGACGAGCGCGACGTGCAAGCCGCTCGCGCCGCCGGCATGCCCGTGCTCGTCGCCGGCTACGGCTACCTCGGCGACGACAAGCCGCCCACCGAATGGGACGGCGATGCGATCGTGCATTCCGCCCGCGAAATCGGAGAATGGATCCGTGCGCAGTCCGATGCGCCCCGCAAGAGGTCCCGCTCATGAACATGCTCTCGCCTTCTCGCCGCCGCCTGCTGAAGGCGCTCGCCGCCACGCCGTTCGCGCTTCGGGCGCCCTCGCTCTTCGCGCAGCAACCCTCGCCTCGCCTCTTCGTGATGGTTTTCCTCTACGGCGGGAACGACGGCTACAACACGTGGGTTCCCTACACCGACGAGACGTACTACCGCGTGAGGCCGAATATCGCCGTCGCACGGGACAGCGTCATCAAGGTCACGGACCACCACGGCCTGCATCCCTCGCTCGCCGCACTCGTGCCTGCGTGGGAAGCGCACGAAATCGCGTTGATCCAGGGCGTGGGCTATCCGCAGGTTACGCAGCAGCATTACCGGGATGAGGAGATCGCGTTCACCGGCTCCGACAACGACATCCTTCCCGAAGGCTGGGTCTCCCGCGCACTCGCGAGCAAGCGTCGCGGCGCCACCGCGCCGGATGCCATCGCGCTCGACATGCTGGACATCCGGCAATCGGATCCGATGGGCCCTTTTCGGGGCGAGAAGCTGGGCGTGGTCGAGCTGCATTACGCGGACGAATTTCTCGCCAAGCGCGATGTGCGGCAGTGCGTGACGACGGTGAATGCGCCGGGAGCTGGCCGCATCGCGAGTGTCGGAGCCGTGGCACCGGTGGTGCTCAAGACGACCTTTCCGACGGACCCGTTCGGCAATGCGATGCGTGCGGCGGTGGAGCTTGCCGCGCGAGAGCCTTCGGTGCCCGTGATCCACGTTACGCTCAATGGGCTCGATGACGACAAGCACCACTCGGTCGATTGCCACGTCGACCAGGTGAAGTATCACGGCGACGCATTGAAGCGCCTGGCCGCGGGACTTTCCGCCCTGCGCGCGGGGCTGATCGAGGTGGGCCGCTGGAACGACACCCTCGTTGCGACGTACGACGAGTTCGGGCGATCTCCCATGGAGAACGAGGACCGCGGCACGCATCACGGGCTCGCCAACACGCACTTCGTCCTCGGCGGCCGCGTGAAGGGCGGGCTCTATGGCGAGGGGCCCAAAGTGCAGCGCATGTTCCACATCGGCGGCGTCGCGCCCAGCGTGGACACCCGGCGCGTATGGTCCACGGTCGTCCAAAGCTGGTGGGGCGGCGATTCGAGCGCGGTCTTCGACGGCCGCCACGCGCCGCTCGATTTCCTGCGCGCGTAGGGCTGGGGGATTCACCCCGGCGCTGGGGGATATCCCCTACGGGGTCTTGCAGGCCCGCCTGGCTTTTCGGGTTAATACAGACACTTACAGCGCTCTATCGACATGGCACGCGATGTGCAACTGGGTAGGTCAGTCATAACCCCCAGGGAGAGTCGCGTGAAATTCAGCAAGCTTTCGATGTCGTTGTGCGTCGCCGCTGCGTTGGCGGTTTCCGGATCTGCGCTCGCGAAAGGCGGCGTGAGCGGTGGTGGTGGAGGCGGCGGCGGTGGTGGCAAAACCGCTAACGTGCTTCTCGGCACGGACCTTGGACTGTACGTGGTCGACATGCCCTTCCCCGGCGAAGCGTCGATCTCGGGCTGGGTGCTCGCTCGCCTCGACACCGGCTTCGCGCCCGCCGACTTCGTGGTCACGCTCAACGGCGTGCCGCTGGTCGCTCCGGGTGGATTGGGCTCGCTGATCTACGTGGTCGATCCGAATGGCCCGCAACCCACGATCGGCGCGGACAACATGCTGCACATCGTCGCGTCGTCGGTGTCCCAACGCGCCTCGCGCCAGATGGACCTGAAGTGCCCGGCGCGCGCTGTGGTCGCGACCGATCCCGGCGTCGGCTCGAACCTCGGCGGTGCGGGCACCCTCGACATGGCGTGGACCGCGCTGCCGCAGAACACGAACTTCGCGCTGATCGGCAACTACATCCCGTTCCCGACCGCGACGCTGTATTCGTACGACCTCGCGACCGGCGCGCAGGCGGGTACCGTGAGCAAGGCGACACTCGACCAGTCCTCCACCAGCACGAGCCTGTCCGTGGGACCGAGCGCGAGCAGCGGATACGTGGCCGAGCTCGCCTACCCCGGCGTGCACCAGATCACCGATCCGACGGACGCCGGCGGCTGGTGCGGGCGCAAGCAGCGCTACATCTACATGCAATAAGCATTTCGGCGTCAGGCGCTTGAAAACAGGGGAAACGGATCCATGTTTCCCCTGTCGTATAATTTCCAATGCTGTAGAACACAACGGACACCGGGGGCGATCCGGTTTCGACGTGGGCTCGGAAGCAGTGCAGGGCATGCCGAGGCGCGGACTACCTCGTAAATACAGCCGCTAACGACAAATAGTCGCCAACGATAGCAACTACGCTCTGGCCGCCTAATACCGGCCGGACTGTGCCCCGGGTGTGCTCATGCGCCCGGCCGGGCTCGTAAAGACGGACGCACAGTCATATTCATGAGATCGCGGTTGGTGGGGCCACTTCACTAACCGCTAAAACCAAGGTGGCTCAACGGACTCCAGCTCGCCGGTCTGCGGGAGGACGCGTAAATCAAATGGCCTGGCTACGCATGTAGAACTGTCTGTGGAAGGCTTGCGGACGCGGGTTCGATCAATTGGTCGCGCTTGCCCGTAAGGGTGAGATGAAAACGGGGCTCACATCGGCGAACCCTGCGCCGCCGCAAGGCGGCATGGCAACGCCGAGGGGTAGGTAGAGGGCGAACCTCAGGCCTGCCCTGTAGAGACTCATAGATTCGCTGACCGGGGCGCCGGGGAGCGAACACTAGGATTCGCCGGAGGGCATCGGCGAATAAGACGCTCCGCATCCTGGCAACAGGATGAAGGCATAGTCCAGCCCGTGGCGAAAGCCATGGATCAGCTGTCCCGCCGCCTCCACCAACGCAAAAAACCGGCGACCCAACGGTCGCCGGTTTTTTTTTTGCATGGCTCACGTGGCGAGCTTGCCGCGTCCGAAACTGGCGCTTCCCTTCCCGGCTCCGTCCATGTCCGCATACCGAAGCGTCAACCGGCTCGACGAACCGACCGCCGCGTATATCGCGGGCCTGATGGACGGCGAAGGGACCATCACGCTGACCGCCGAGCATCGCGGCGACCGGCGAAAGATCGTGTCTCCATCAGCAATACGGACCGCTCGTTGCTCGAATTCGTGCGTGACCGCGTCGGTGCCGGTTGCATTGTCGGCAAGCGCACGTACAACGAACGTCATACGCCCAGCTATGCGTACAAGCTCACTAGCCGGCAGGCGCTCGCGCTCCTGGCACAAATCTACTCGCATCTGAGGACCTACCGGCGGGTGCGTGCGGCAATCGCGTTGGACCGCTACATCGCGCTCACGCCGCGCAATGGAAAGTACAAGGGCGAGACGCTCCGTCTCAGAAACGAATTCGAGCGAGAACTGCTTGCCACGGGGCCGGGCCCGCGATCGAAAGGCTGACGTGAAGGAGCGATTCCGTACCTGCAGCGTCGCTACAATGGCGCCACTCAGCTCTATCGAAAACCGTGTCCGCTCCAACGAGCCACGCAGCATCCTTCACCTTGTCTATCCCTGCGACGGCGGCCGTGGCGCGCGGCCTTCCCCACTTCGAGAACATCAACCTGCTGCGCGCCTTCGCGGCGCTCAGCGTGGTCGTCTATCACGTGATCGAGCACGGCCGATGGGCCGGCTTCCCGGGGGAAGGACCGCTGGTCACGTTCCGCATCGGCTGGATCGGCGTGGACCTGTTCTTCGTGATCAGCGGCTTCGTGATCGCGTACAGCGCGCTGCTGCTCTACCGGGCGGATGCAAATCGCTTCGCGGGGCGATACTGGCGCCGGCGTCTCACGCGCATCGTGCCGCTGTACCTGCTCACGATGTTCCTGTGGATCGCGTTCATGACGCACTTCGCCTCCTGGCCGGCGAGCGTCCAGGCCAGGCAGCTCCTCACGCATCTCACGTTCACGCACTCGTTCTGGCCCGATACCCACGGAGCGATCGACGGGGTGAACTGGACGCTCGCGATCGAGATGCACTTCTACCTTCTCGTGGCGATCCTCGTGCCGTGGATCGACCGCACGCCCGGCTGGCGCATCTGGCTGTATGGCGTCTCGATCGCCTGCGCCTGGCGCGCCGCGATGTTCCTCACTTACGGCCCGGCGGACGCGTTGCATACCTTCATGAGCACGCAGCAGCTGCCGGGCGCACTGGACGAGTTCGGTGCCGGCATCTTCCTCGCCAAGCGGGTCGTGGACGGACACAAGATGAAAGGCGAGGCGTGGATCTGGAGCGGGCTCGCCATCGTCACCGGATGCATCACGATGACGGTTTACTGGAGGCACGCTTCGTACTGGGACCACGGCTGGATGGTCGTCTTCTGGCGCAGCGCCCTCGCCTTTTTCCTGTTGTGCGTCGTGGCGGCCGCGGTGCGCCTGCCGCAGGTGCTCGCGTCCCCAGGGTTGCGTCCGGTCGATTACCTGGGCGAAATCAGCTATGGCATCTACCTCTGGCATCTCTTCGCCATTCAGCTGGTGATCTACAAGCTCGGGTGGACGGAGGTGCCCGCGCTGCTCGGGGTGATGACGCTTACGATCGCCGCGGCGTCCGCCTCGTGGCACGCGTTCGAGAAGCCATTGATGGGCCTGGCGCGTCGCGATCGCCGCTGAAGCGCGAACGCCACCTCGCGGTGGCGTCCGTTGTTCGCCACGGCGAGCGGATCAGCAGGTCAGGCGCCGGCTGAGCGAGTTGCCCTCCGTGCAGAAGATGCAGCAGTCGGAGCAAGACTTGCTGCCGTCGACATCGAGCCCCCAATATGTGTTCACGCTGCGAGCGCCATAGCAGACCTTGTCGTTCGTCGTGCACTGCAGGTTGTGCGTATAGGTCGCGTCGAATGCCGACGTGAAGTAGTGGGAGCTCGCCGATGGCCATACCAGGTTGGCGGTGACATCGTAGAACTTGTAGTCGATGGATATGCCGTTGTTGCAGCCATCCGTGATGTTGAAGGTGATGGTGGCGGTCGTCGCGGGTGGTGGCGGCGGCGGCGGGTTCGATGTCGCGACATTGAGGGTCATGTCCCAGCGCCCGAACCCGGTCAGCACCTGCTTGTATGGAAAGTGCCCATCCGCGAAGCCGAACAGCGTGACCACCCCCTGCGAGTCGGTCACCGTGTCGATCGAATAACTCCCGACCGGCGAGCACGAGAACATGAAGGCCCCGTTTGCGAGCACCAGCCCGCACACGTTGGCGCCTGTGTTGTTGCGGATGGTGCCAAAAAGGTTTCCAAAGGCCTTGTCTTTCGCATTCCCCTTCACGCCGGCGCTCTTCTGCCCGTCAGGAGCCGTGTTCAAGACGGCCTCGATGGCGAGGTCCTGCGCGCCCAGGGCATCGCTGAAACGCGTGTCGGGCACGGCGAAATGGGCCAACGGGGGAGTCTCGGCGTTAACCAGCGTTGCGCTTGCGAGTGATGCAAACACCGCCAGAAGCTTTCTCATGCGGTTCTCCTTTTTCGCTTGGTGATGCGGTTTTCGGAGCCGGCCATCCCTGTGCGCATTCAACCGGGGGCAGTGATCCTAGGAGCAGCAGGGCCGCGACGCAAGGCTTCGCAGAGGCGGTGCCTTACAATATCGGGCTGCATGGCCACTTCAGACGAGCTCCGCTATGGTCTCGACCGACTGATCGCGACAGGTAAGCGCATCTTCGGTTGGGGCTGGGTCGCCCATCGCGAACGACGCGTGGCCGACGTGCACCTTCGCGTGCGCGGCAACGGCTGGGAGCGGCGACTGCAAGCGGATTTCGGGCTGGCCCGCCCGGATGTCAGCGAGGCCTTCCCCGAGCTCGCCCATGGCGGCTCGTGCGGTTTCATCGTGACGGGGTTCCTTTCGGGCGATGCGCCGCGGGAAATCGCGCTGCAGGTCGAGTTCGACGACGGCACGCACGCCGAGCTCGACCTCAGTCACGTCGTCGAGCGCCGCGAAGAGCGCCGGCATCGTTGGCGCCAGGCGGCGTACGTCGCGCGCGCCCTGTGGCGCCGCCTCAAGCGCGGGGACTTCGTGGGAATCGTGCGGCGCGCAAAAGCGCAGAGCTACGGTGCCGCGCTCCTGGACGACTGGAACGTCGCGGACGAGCTGGGCCCGGCGTTGCGACGCTTCCCCGAGGTGTGGATGGTGTTCGACCACAACATGGGCGGAGGCGCGAACCAGTATCGCCGCAACCTGATAGACCGGCTGGTGGAGCAAGGCAAGGCGGTTCTATTCGTCACGTACAACCTGCCTGTGCTCGAGTACCGGCTTCACGTCCACCTGCCACAGGAGGCGGAACGCGTCTTTCGCATCTCCACCTTCCTCGCGCTGGAGCCGCTGTTCGCGGAGCTCGAAAGCGTTCGGCTCTTCGTGAACAGCCCCGTGTCTTTCGAGGAACCGCTCGTTCTGGCCGAGTGGATCGCCCGCATGCGCTCGCAACATGCGCATTCGCGGCTCGTCGTCACGACGCACGATTTCTTCGCGGTCTGCCCGTCGTTCGTGCTGCTGGACGCGAAGGGCCGCCATTGCGGGATTCCGTCGCTCGCGGATTGCGCGGCCTGCATGCGCGAGCACGAGGCGAGCTACGTCGCGCTATCGCCTCCCGCGGAGATCGGGGCGTGGCGTTCGTCGTGGGGAAGGTGCCTCGCGGCCGCGGACGAGGTGCGCTGCTTCTCGGAGGCCTCGCGCAAGCTCCTGCTGAAAGCGTTTCCGGCGCTCGACGGCGAGCGCCTCACGCTCGTGCCGCACAAGATCGATTTCGCCCCCGCGCGGCTGCCGCGCCTCGACCCGGCGGCGCCCCTGGTGATCGGGGTCGTCGGCGAGATCAGCCCGCAGAAAGGCGCGCTCGTCGTCGCCGAGATGGCGCGCATCATCGAAGCCGAGCGGCGCGAAGCGCGCATCGTGGTTGTCGGCGCGATCGACGCGCCCTCCCTGCCTGCGCTGAAAGCCACAGGGCCCTATCGACACGCCGAGCTCGTCGACCTCATCGAATCGAATGGCATCAACATTTTCCTGTTTCCCTCCGTGTGGCCGGAGACGTTCTCCTACGTGGTGGCGGAGCTGATGGCGCTGCATGTTCCGGTCGTAGCGTTCGATCTCGGCGCGCCCGCGGAGCGCATCCGCCAGTACGCGCTGGGCCGGCTGGCGCCTGAGGTTTCTGCCAGGGCCGCGTTGGACACTGCAACCGCATTCCACGAAGAGCGCGCGAAGTCCCATGTCGCGCGCGTGGCCTGATGAGCTCGGGCCTGCACATCTTCACGAGCGCGGCGGTCAACTACCTGCCCAAGGTGCGCACGCTCTGCCGTTCCATCCGGCGCCACCATCCGGAGGCAACGATCCACCTCGCGCTCGCCGACGAGCGCCCCGATTGGCTCTCGACCGATGGCGAGCCTTTCGACTCGATCCTCGAGATCGGATCGCTCTCCATCCCGGACTGGCGGGCGTGGAGCTTCATGCACAACATCGTGGAGCTCGCCACCGCGATCAAGCCGTTCGCGCTCGCGCACCTGCTGGCGCGGCCGGACTGCCACACGGTGGTGTACTTCGATCCCGACATGGTGCTCTTCTCGCCGGTCGAGGACCTGCTGCAGACCCTGCGTGAGTCGAACGTCGCGCTCACGCCGCACCAGACCACCCCGGAGCGCACGCTCGACAATGTGATCGACAACGAGATCACCAGTTTGAAGATGGGCGTGTTCAACCTGGGATTCATCGGCGTCGCGAACACCGACGAAGGCAAGCGCTTCGCGGCCTGGTGGTCGGAGCGTTGCTATCACTTCTGCCGCGCCGAGGTCGCCAACGGACTCTTCACCGACCAGAAGTGGGTGAACTTCGTGCCGATCTTCTTCGACGGCGTGGCGATCGTGAAGTCGCCACGTCACAACGTGGCCACCTGGAACCTCACGACGCGAACCCTCGTGGGCAGCGTGAGGGCGGGTTTCACGGTGGATGGCCTTCCCCTGGGCTTCTATCACTTCACCGGTTTCGATAGCGGCGCCCACCGGCTCATGGCCCTGAAGAACGCACCCGGGAACACCGCGCTGCAGGAGTTGATCGGCTGGTACGAGAAGGACACGCAGCCCGAGCCGGGCGACCGTGTGGTCGGATGGCCGTGGGGATTCGCGAACTTCACGAATGGCGAACGCGTGCAGCCCAGCCATCGATGGGTCTACCGGGATCGGCGCGACCTGCAGAAGACCTTCCCGGATCCGTACGACGCGCAGGCCGGCAAGTTCACGTTCCTGGAGTGGTGCGAGACCGAGGGCCGGATCCGCTACCCGGAGCTGTTCGGGCCGTACGCGACGAAGGGTGCTCCGGTCCCCTCCCGGCTCGAGTCGCGGATGACCTTCGGGATGGCCGCCAAGCTGCTGCTGCTCGCGTTCGCGCCCCGCGCGGGACGGCCGCTTCGGCAGCGTCTCATGCGCATGCTTCGCACCGAAGGCCTGGGCGGCATCCGCCGCCGACTGCGTAGGCTGCACGCATGACGATCGACGTCGTCATCCCGGTCTATCGCGGGCTCGACCAGACGCGCCGATGCATCGCGAGCGTGCTTCGCTGGACGTCGCCCTCGGTCGGGGAGGTCGTGGTCGTCGACGACGCGACGCCGGAGCCCGCGATCGCGCAGTGGCTGGACGAGCTGGCGTCCCAGGGACGCATCACGCTGCTGCGCAACGAAAGCAATCTGGGGTTCGTGCAGTCGGTGAATCGCGGCATGGCCCGGCGGCCCGATCGTGACGTCGTGCTCCTCAACAGCGACGCCGAAGTCGCGAACGACTGGCTCACGCGCCTGCGCGACGCCGCGCATCGCGACGCGGACGTCGCCACGGTCACACCGTTTTCGAACAACGCGACCATCTGCTCCTACCCCTTCTGGGGATGGCCCGGGGGCACGCCCGGCACGCTCGGCCTGGAGGGCCTCGACGCGCTGATGGCTCGCGTGAATGCCGGGGCCTCGGTGGAAATTCCGACCGCCGTCGGGTTCTGCATGTACATCCGCCGCGACGCGCTCAACGCGCTGGGCGCATTCGACGCCGAACGCTTCGGGCGCGGCTACGGCGAGGAGAACGACTTCTCGCTGCGCGCGGCCAAGGCCGGCCGCCGCAACATGCTCGCCGGCGACGTCTTCGTCTACCACGAGGGCGGCGTGAGCTTTTCGCAGGAGGCTTCCGAGCGCACGGCGGCCGCCACGCAGGCGCTGGTCGAGGTGCACCCCGATTATCACGAGCGGGTGCACGCGTTCCTGGTGACCGACGGCGCGGAGCCGCTGCGCATGGCGGTCGATATCGCGCGAATCGCGATATCCCCGGAGGAGATGCGCCACGTGCTGCAGGAGCGCCGCGCCGAGCAGCACCTCTGGGCTGCGCGTACCCGCGGCATGGAACAGGAAGTCAAACGGCGCGAAGCCGGCCAGGCGGCGATCGAGGCCGGATTCGCCGATTTGCGCGAGCAGAATGCCCGCCTCACCGTGGCGCTCGCCGCCCATGAGCGCGCGAGCGGGGAAGCGAGCGCGGTGATCTCCCAGCTGAACGCCGAGATCGCGAACCTGCGCCAAGGGCTCGCGCGCGCCGAGGAGCTTGCCTTCGCGCGCGAAAAGGAGCTCTCCGACATCCGCAGCCTGCCCTTGTGGCGCTACTACCACTACCTCATGCGGCACGCCTCGCGCAGCGACGCCTGAGCCCGCCGCCGCGCGGGTCGGGGCATGTATCATGCCCCGACCAGGACCGCCCGCCTCTCCAATGCGCCTGCCCGCGCTGCTGCGCCAACGTGTCTCGCTGAACACCGTCGTCCGTGTGGCCGTGGGGCTGCTGCTGGTCGCGCTCTTCGTCGGCCACGAAAGCGGCATCTACCCGATCGCCGCGCTCGAGCGCATGGAGCTGCAGGCCTACGACGCGAGGCTGCGGCTGTTCATGCCGCAACGCACCGATCCACGCGTGGTCATCCTCGACATCGACGAGAAGAGCCTGATCGCCGAGGGGCAGATGCCGTGGCCGCGCGACAAGATGGCGCTCATGGTGCGGCAGCTCTTCGACAAATACCACGTGAAGGTGGTGGGCTTCGACGTGACCTTCCCGGAGCCGGACCGCAGCTCGGCGCTGGAGACGCTGGACCGCCTGGGCAAGGACCAGTTGCGCGACGACGCCGCGTTCCAGGCGTTCCTGCACCAGGCGCGCCCTTCGCTCGACTACGACCGCGTGTTCGGCGAGGAGATCGCGAAGCATCCCGTGGTGCTGGGCTTTTTCATGAGCCCCAAGCCCGATCGCGCGGCCGTGATCGCGCCGCCCGTGCTCAACGCTGACGCGCTTCCCCCCGCGCGCTATTCGGCAGTGGACGCCACCGGCTGGAGCGGCAACCGGCCCGAGATGCAGCAAAACGCGACGGCCGCGGGACATCTCGGCCCCGCGCTCGACGTGGACGGCGTCACGCGCTCGGTGCCGATGCTCATGCGCCTCGATGGCAACTACTACGAGGCCATGTCGCTCGCACTGGCGCGCACCTACCTGGGCAACGTCCCGATCGCGGTCCATCCCGACACGCGCACGCAAGGTGACGACACCATCGGCTGGATCACCTCGATCCAGGCGGGCAACCTGAACATCCCTCTGGACGAGGCGATGCGCGCGCTGGTGCCCTATCGCGGCGGCGCCTATACGTTCCGCTACATCTCGGCGACCGACGTGATCCGCGGGAAGCTCCCGGTGGAGGAGCTGGCCGACAAGATCGTCATCGTGGGAACCTCGGCCCAGGGGCTGCTCGACATCCGGCTCACGCCCGTGGGTGAGGATTATCCCGGCGTCGAGGTGCACGCCAACATGGTGAGCGGCATCCTCGACCAGAGCATCAAGCAGAAGCCGCTCTTCGCGACCGCCGCCTCCACGGTGATCGTGCTGTTCATCGGGCTGGCGCTGGCGCTCATCCTGCCGAGGATCGGCGTGTTGGCCTCGACCGCGACCGGCGCGTGCGTCCTCGCCGCGCTCGTGGCCGGCAACCTCCTCCTCTGGCAGGGACCCGGCCTGGTCTTCAACATCGCGGCCCCGGCGCTATTGGTGCTGCTGCTCTACTTCTTCAACATCGTCTACGGCTTCTTCCTCGAGGCGCGGCACAAGCGGCTCATCACGGGGCTCTTCGGAACCTACGTGCCGAAGGAGCTCGTAGCCGAGATGTCGCGCAACCCCGAAGAGTATTCGATGGAGGGCGAGAGCCGTGTCATGACCGTGCTCTTCTCGGACGTGCGCGACTTCACGTCGATCTCCGAAGGGCTCACGGCCGAGTCGCTGAAGGACATGATGAACACCTACCTCACGGCGATGACGGAGGTGATCCAGGACAAGCGCGGCACGATCGACAAGTACATCGGCGACGCGATCATGGCCTTCTGGGGCGCGCCGGTCGCCGACGAGAAACACGCGGCGAACGGCGTCGAGGCCGCGCTCGAGATGCAGCGGCGCATCCGCGAGCTCGATCCCGAATTCGCCAAGCGCGGCTGGCCGCACCTGAACATCGGCGTGGGCCTCAATTGCGGCGAGATGAACGTGGGCGACATGGGCTCGCGCTTCCGCCGCGCGTACAC
>Ga0070658_10001466_pt1 | contig 20117 bp, 17 predicted proteins | sample KBSC13metaG_FD_64664 | JGI IMG/M metagenome (GOLD analysis project Ga0070658, IMG submission 64664) | Corn rhizosphere microbial communities from Kellogg Biological Station, Michigan, USA - KBS C1-3 metaG | ecosystem: Host-associated > Plants > Roots > Rhizosphere > Soil ...
CAGCGGGGATGACGGCGGCGCGTGGCTGGCGCCCGAAGTCGCTCCAGACGACGCGATGCTGCGACGGGTTCGCCCCTTCGATGCGGAAGAGCGACCACCACGCACGCGTGCCGCGCAGGTCGGCGCGTGCCGCGAGCTGTCGCCGCCAGGGGCCGAGCCAGCGCGCGGCTCCCTCGGGCAGCGTGGACAACGGCGCGCCGTTCGGCGCGTGCGTCCAGACGATCGCGGCGTTCGTCGGCTGGAGGCGCCATGCGGTGAGGGCATCACCACGGAGCAGCGGGCGAAGCAGCGCGCGCTCGATCTGGCCACGACGCTCGCCCTGCGTCACCAGGTCCATCATGCCGTCGCGCGGGCCGCGCTCGACGACGAACGCATCGTTGCAGCCACACTTCACGCCGAGCGTCGGTCTGCCGAGCGGACTCTCGGCCAGCGGACGGCCGTGTGCCGTCACCCGGTCGAGCGCGCGGCGGACGTCGGGCGGCAGGAGGAGCCATGGGCTCGCGTGATCGGTCGCGTCGAGACAGATCCCTTCCGGGGTGCTGTCCCATTCCACGACGAGCGAGCGGCGTCGCACGGAAGCGCGGAGCATGGCGGGGGCGTCGGTGGAAGGCGTCGCGACGATCACGGAGGGATAGACCGCAGCGTCGAACCCGCACGGTGCCTCCGACCAGTCTTCGAGACGGAGGAGACGCGTCTCGCGTGCGAGGAGCGCTCTCGTTCCGCCGCCGGCGAGCGATCGCCACAGCTTGGCGGGGACGAGCAGCGCGACCACACCGTTCGGCGCGGCGAGGGCGAGGCTCCGCTCGACGAACAGCGCGGCGAGATCGATCTGGGCAGCGAAGCCGCGACCGGCACGCGCGCGCTCGGCGCCGGCGCTCCACGCGGCGTCGCGAAACACGGCGAAGCGGCGGCGCAGCGCGGCGCGTTCACCGGGCGGGATGTTGTGGAGCCTCACCCACGGCGGGTTGCCGACGATGAGCGGAAAGCCCTCGCGGGCGTGCACGTGCGCAAAGTGGGTCGGAAATGAGAAGGGAAGCGCACCGCCGTCCGCCAGTCGCTGCCGCTCGCGCTGCAGCGCAGCCGCCCGACGACGCAGGGCGAGCGATTCGTCGCGCGACACCGTGGCCGCGCCGCCACGTCCACCGAACAGGTCGCGGCTCCGCAGTGCGGCGACGCGCTCGCGTCGCTCGTTGCGCAGCGCCGCGATGCGCCGGTCGATCGCCGCGATGGCGCGACGACGCTCCTCGCGGTCGAGTGCGCGCCGCAGCGGCGCCTTCCGCGCGCCCGCGGCACGCGCGTACCGCTCGCGGAGCCGCGCGAGGGTGGCCGGCGGGCCGACGAGCGCGGCGGGCTCGGCGAATCCCTCGCCGGCGAGCGCGTCCCCGACGCGCACGTTGCAGTCGAGGTTCGGGAGCGGCGGGACGGCGCTCATGCGCGTCTCGTCGCTCTCGATCACGACGGAGAGCCAGAGGCGCAGCTCGCAGAGCCACACGGCCGTGGGATTCACGTCGACGCCGTGGATCGCGCGCGCGAGCACGTCGCGCCGGATGTCGGCGATGCCGCGCGTGTCGCCCGCCACGCGATGGAGGTCGGCGAGCGTCTCCAGCAGGTGGACGAGGAACGCACCCGAGCCGCACGCCGGGTCCAGGACGACGAGCGACGCCAGCTCGCGCCGGAGCAGCGCGGCGTCACTCGCGGCGATGGCACTCCTCCGCAACGCGGCGGTGATCACGTGCTCCGGCAGCCCCGCCTCGGCGAGCCGGGCGGCGAGCGCCGTCTCCGCGACGTGCGCCACGAGAGCCTGCGGCGTGTAGAACGCTCCGGACGATCGCCGCTCGCGCGCGGCCATCAGCGACTCGAAGGCGCGGCCGAGCATCTCCGGGTCGATCGCGACTTCACTCCACTTCTCCTGCTCCTCGCGTGCGGTGAAGCGATAGGCGCCGAGCACCTCGCCGAAGAAGCTGCCGAGCTCCTCGTCGGAGAATCGGGCGCGCGAATGCCGGCGCTCGAGCATCGTCTTCCCGAACAATCCGCCGTTGAGGAATGGCACGGCGCCGAACGCCCGCGCCGCGCGCGCTCGTCGGCGCATCGGTGTGTTGAGCGTGCCGAACCAGAGCGGCAGGAGCACGCGCTGATGGAACGCGCCGCCGCTGGCCATGCACGTGTCGAACTGGCGCGCGAGGAACGCGCGGTCGCCGTCGAGCCAGCCCTTCGTCTCGAGGAAGGAGAGGAAGAGGAGGCGCGACGCGGCGAGCAGGGCGAGCTCGCGTCGTTCCTCCTCCGCGACGCGCGGCAGGGAGCTCGCGAGCCCGGCCACGCGCTGCTCCAGCGTGCGGTAGAACCGGCGCGAGAGTGCGTCGCGGCCGAGCAGCTCGCACCAGCGCGTGTGGACGACGAGGTCGTCGTCGCCCGCCGCGGCGGCGAGCGCGCCGAGCGACTCGGCGTCGCTGGCGACGATGCGGTCGCGGCGGGCGACGAGCGCCACGACGCGCGGCGGCCGGGCGCCGGCGCTCCAGCAGGCGATCCCCACCTCTCCGTCGGCGGTGGTGCCGATGAGCACCCAGAGCACCGGACCGGTGCGCGCCGCGATCGACGCGGCAAGCTGAGAGAAGAGCGCGCGGAGCGCGATGGGCTCGCGCGTCTCGACGATCAGCGCGCGGATGGCGCCCGGTCCACGCACGACGTGCGCGTCGTGCACGCAGGCCGGAACGCCGAGCGCTCGGCGGTTGGCGTCGTCCACGGGGAGCGGGTCACCGAGGATCCCGAGCTCGGTCGCGATCGGGCGGAGGGTGTCGAGGGAGTGCGCGTTCGCGAGGAGCGCGGCGGCGTGACGCAGTGTTCGCACGCGCGCAGGGTACGGGCGCTCGACCGAGGCACCGGCACCGCTCCACCGCGCGCATCAGCGTAAGAGTGGGGATGAGGGGATGGGGAGATGAGGAACGGCCTCGGGAAGCAAGCGCCTCCCGAAGCCGTGTTGTTCCGCATCCCCGCATCCCCGCATCCCCTCATCACCCCGACCGGTAGTCTCGCTCTTTCCACCGCACGCGACTGCCACGGATCATTGCGCGCATCGTGATGTACATGAGCATCACTGCACCGAGCGGGTGCAGCAGCGCGTAGATCGGCGAGGCGCGGAGCCACAGATACACCAGCACCCACCACACCAGGTTCGCGCCCGTCGCGATCGCGGCCCACGTCAGCGCGGCGGAGCCCAGCACGCCGGCCAGCGCGAGGACGAGCACCACCGGCGGCACGAGCTGGAAGAGCGACGGCAACACCAGCAGCAGGGGAAAGATGACGCGTCCCAGCGCACCGAAGGGCATTGCGTCGCGCCCGCCGGCGAAGACGTTCTTCCCCCAGCCTTCCACGAGCTCGCGCAGCGAGGTGTACATGCGCGTCGTGAGCTGATCGATGCCGAGGACGAGCGACACCGCGCGTCCCGCGCGGAACCAGTGCTGCGCCATCGCGAGGTCCTCGGCCACCTTGTGACGCACCGCGCCGTGGCCGCCGGCGGCGTCGTACGCGTCGCGCCGCACCCAGAGGCACTGTCCATTGGCGATCTTCGCCGACGCGAAGCGCGAGCGGTTGACGTGCTCCGTGCTGCCGTAGCGCTGGAGCAGGATGCCGAACACCTGCGGCTGCACGAGGCGCTCCCAGAAGCTTCCCATCTCCTGCGTGCCGGCGACGGAGAGCAGATCGGCGCGGCGCGACGTCATCGCGTTCACCACGCGTGTCACCAGATCGGGCGCCTGACGCGTGTCGGCGTCGAGGAAGCCGAAGATGGCGCCGCGCGCCGTCGCCGCGCCGGTCGCGCACGCCCACTGCTTGCCGAACCAGTCGCTCGGCAGGGGCGGTGGGACGACCACGCGCAGCCGTGGATCGCGCGCCGCGATCGATGCCGCGATCGCGCCCGTGTCGTCGGTGGAATGATCGTCCACGACGATGACCTCGAAGCGCGGGTAGGACGACGCGAGCGCCGACTCGACGCACGGCGCGATGTTGCGCGCTTCGTTGCGCGCCGGGATCACCATGGAGACGAGTGGTGGATCCGTCGGCGGCTCCGCACGCTCCTCGTCGAGCGAACGTGATTGAACCGCTCGCAGGGCGGCGGCGAGCGGGGCGAGCACCCAGGGGGCGGCGTAGAGAACGGGCGCGAGCGAGGGCACCCGGGGAAGCTAGACGCCTGACACGATGAAGGGCGTCTCGATCGAGACGCCCTTCATCGTTCGTCGATCGGATGACGTCAGCGCTGCGACCTGTCGTCGTCGCGTCCGCGCGAGCCGCTCGAGCCACTGGATCCGCTGGAGCCACTCGAGCCGCCGGAGCGACCGCGATCGCCCTGATTGCCCGAGCCGCTCGATCCACTCGATCCAGGCGAGCCGCTGGAGCCACTCGAGCCGCCGTAGCCGCCCGAGCCGCCCGAGCGCGACGAGCCGGACATGCCGCCCGACGAACCGGAGGAGCCCGAGGAGCCCGACATGCCGGAGCCCGACGATCCCGACGAGCCGGACGATCCCGAGAAGCCTGACGAGCCACTGCTGCTCGACGACCCCGGGGACGCGTTGCGGCTACTCTGCCCGCTCATGCCCGAGCGGTTCGTGTCGCCCGCCAACTCGTCCGAGGCCGACGACGAGCGATTGCTGCTCGACGCACTCCGCGAGCTGCCCTCACCGACGGACTGATCGCCGCGAATGTCGCGCTGCGACGAGGAGCCCGACTGACCCTGCCGTCCCGACTGTTGGTCGCCCTGCGACCCCGATCGGCCCGACGACCCACTCATGCCACCCTGGTTTCCGCCCTGGCTGCCACCCTGGTTGCCCTGGTTGCCACCCTGGCTTCCACCCTGGTTCACGTTCGACGAGCCCGAGTTCTTGTCGCGATCGGTCATCTGGCGAACCTCCTTCTTCTAGAAGTGGACCCTCGGGCGGATCGGCCACCGCACCGCCTCGCCCGAGGGCTGCGTATGGGGGGCATAACGAGTGCCATTTGTCGCCCCATTGCCCAGCGCGATAGCGCTCTCTACGTTGCCCGCGATGCGACTTCCGCCACCGCTCGCTCCAGGCGCTCGCGTCGCCCTCGTTGCGCCAGCGGGACCGCTGCGCGGCCCGGACGAGCTGGAGCGATCGCTCGCCAACGCGCGCGCCCTCGGCTGGGAACCCACCGCCGGCGAGCACGTGCTCGCGCGCCACGATTATCTCGGCGGGAGCGACGGCGAGCGGCTGCGCGACTTCAACGCCGCGCTCGCCGACGAGTCGGTCGACGCGATCTGGTGCGTACGTGGAGGCTACGGCGCGATGCGCCTCCTGCCACACCTCGACTACGCGTCGCTCACGCGGCGCCCACGCGTGCTGCTCGGCTACTCGGACGTCACCGCGCTGCACGCCGCGATCGGCACACGCTGCGGACTCGTCACGTACCATGGGCCGACGGCGCGCGAGAATCTCAGCGCCTTCTCGCGCGATTCGCTCCTGCGCGCCGTCGTCGAGCGCCGCGATCCGCTCGGCGACGCGTCGGCGGCGCGTACGATCCGCGGCGGCCGCGTGCGCGGTCGCCTCGTGGGGGGAAACCTCGCGCTCCTCTCGGCGCTCGCTGGCACGCCGTACGCGCCGGACTATGCGGGTGCGCTGCTCGTGCTCGAGGACGTCGGTGAGCCCGCGTATCGGATCGACCGGATGCTCACGCAGCTCCTGCACAGCGGGGCGCTCGGCCAGATCGTCGGGATCGTCGCCGGCCACTTCACGGAGAGCACCCCCGGACACGAGCTTTCAGTGCGCTCGCTGGACGTGATCATCCGCGAAGCCGCCGAGGTCGCCGGGGTGCCGGCCATCGCCGGCGCGCCGATCGGGCACATCGGCGAGCAGTGGACGCTTCCGCTCGGTGCGATGGCCGAGCTCGACGCCGACGCGCGCTCGTTGCATGTCGTGGCGTCGTGAGCGCGGCCTCGCGCGTGCAACGTCGACGAGACATATCGCGATCACTCCGATGAAGACCGCCAACGACCTCTACAGAGAAGCCAGGTCTCGCGTGCGACAGATATCCGCCAAGGAAGCGCTCGAGCTCCACGAAAAGGGGAAGGCTACCTTCGTGGACGTTCGCGACCTCAACGAGGTGAACCTCGGCATGATCCCCGGCGCCATTCACCTCGACCGCGGGCGCATCGAATCGAAGGTGGAGGCCGCGATCCCGCGCGACGCCACCATCGTGCTCTACTGCGCGGCGGGCAATCGATCCGCACTCGCGGCGGAGACGCTCGAGGAGATGGGTTACACGGACGTCGCCTCGCTCGACTCGGGCTTCCGCGGCTGGGTCGAAGCGGGAGGAGACATCCAGGAATGACGATACCGGGTGCAGTGCCGCGCATCGTCCCGCAGCGATTCGACCTCGAGGGGGCGATGGGGCGCACGATCCGCGGCGAGGTGCGGCTCGTCCCCGACTCGCGCGCGTCCGTCGTCCTCGTCCACGGCTTCAAGGGGTTCGCGCGCTTCGCGTTCTTCCCCTACCTCGCCGACCGTCTCGCCGAAGCGGGGATCACCGCCGTGACGTTCAACTTCTCCGGCAGCGGTGTGGGCGAGGACATGGAGAGCTTCTCCGATCCCGAGGCGTTCGAGGAGAACACCTACACGCGCGAGCTGCACGACCTCGGCATCGTGCTCGGCGAAGGGGAGCGCAACGGCTGGATCGCGCCGCAGCATGGACTGTTCGGCCACTCGCGTGGTGGCGGGATCGCCATCCTGCGCGCGGCGCGCGACGTCCGCATCCACGCGCTCGCGACGTGGGCGACGATCAGCACGGTGAAGCGCTGGCCGACGGACATTGCCGACGAATGGCGGACGACCGGCGAGTTCCCGGTGGAGAACGCGCGCACGAAGCAGGTGTTCAAGCTGCGCACGGCCGTGCTGGACGAGGCGACGGAATACGGCGACGGCATGCTCGACGTGACGCGCGCGGCGGAGACGCTGCTCTGTCCCTGGCTCATCGTGCACGGCGACGCCGACGAGACGGTGCAGATCGGCGAGAGCGAGCAGCTCGCGCGCACGGCGGGATCCAACGCGACGTTCCTCCGCATCGCCGGCGGGACGCACACGTTCAACGTCGCGCACGGCATGACGTCGCCCTCGCCGCAGCTGCTCGAGGCCACGGATCGCACGGTGCGCTTCTTCGTCGATCGGCTGCTCGCGCCAGCGCGGGGATGACGCTGCCGACGGCCGAGCTGGATCGGCTGCAATCGCATCCACGAATCGCCCGGCTCCTGCGTTCGCTCGCCGAGCATCCGCCGGTGGAGGTCGAGGCGGAGGAGACGGTGCGGCGCGCCGCGATCCTCCTGGCCCTTCGTGCGCGCGCCGACGGCGAGCCCGAGCTGCTCATGATCAAGCGCGCGGAAGCGGAAGGCGATCCATGGAGCGGCCACATCGCCTGTCCCGGTGGGCGGATGGAGCCCGAGGACCGCGATCTCGCCGTGACCGCGGTGCGTGAGACGTGGGAGGAGACCGGCGTCGACGTCGCGCGCGACGGCCGCCTGCTCGGCCATCTCGACGATCTCTACCCGCGCACGCCGACGCTGCCGCCGATCGTCATCCGTCCGTACGTCGCGCTCGTGCGCGCCGACGTGTCGATCGTGCCGAGTCACGAAGTGGCGGCGGCGTTCTGGGTGCCGCTGTCCGCCCTGGCCGAGCGCGGCGCCTGGATGACCGGCACCGTGATCGTGCGCGGCATCGAGCGGCGCGTGCAGGTGTTCCAGCATGGCGAGTACACGGTGTGGGGACTCACCGAGCGCGCGCTGCGCCAGCTGCTCACCTTCATGGGCGAGCCGCCCGCGGGATACTGATGCCGGCGGCTGGGGTCAGACACTGGGGTCAGACACTGGGGTCAGACACTGGGGTCAGACACTGGGGTCAGACACTGGGTCAAACCTCGAGGGCGAATGCTGGGGTCAGACCCCTTGGCTTCCAGTAACACGCCCACGACCAAGGGGTCAGACAGTCAGACACCTTCGGTGTCTGACCCCAGCCGCTGGCTCCAGAGCGCCAGGGGGTCAGACACCGCCGGTGTCTGACCCCATCCTCTGACCCCGGCGTCCGGCCCCAGCGTCAGGTGGTTTGCCGCTTCTCGGACATCAGCCCGAGCAGGTGCCCGTCCGGGTCCTTGAGGAAGCACATCCAGAGCTCGTGGTCGGGCATCCGCGCCACGAGATGCGGTGCGTCGACGAACGTCGCACCGCGATACGTCATCGCCGCGTGCTCGGACTCGATGTCGGCGACGCGCAGATAGAGCACGGTGCTGCCGCCGGGCACGAACGTTCCTTCCGGCACGCTCAGCATGAGGCGCACGTCGCCGATCGCGAGGAACGACAGCGTCGGCGCGGGCGCGAAGAGGAAGCGCAGCCCCACCACGTCACGATAGAAGGCGACGCTCCGCTCCATGTCGCCCACCGTGAGTGCCACCTGTCCGAGTCCTTCGATCATCGTGCTCCGTGGTTCGTCGTTGTGGTGGCGTGTACCGTTCGGCGCGTGCCGCATCGGTCACCGGATGTTGCGGCGTCGGCGAATGGTATTGGCTCCTGTGCGCACTGTCACGTCTCGCGGATCCGGCCGGCCCGAGGTACCCGTGACGTGCCGTCGTCCGCCCCGGTCCCCGCTCTTGTGAGGCATCTACCCGGGCGCGCTTCCTCTTCCACCGATCTCGCGCGACGCATTCGCGACGGTGATCCGGCCGCCCTGGAGACGCTCTTTCACGAGCACTACGCCGCGCTCTGCCGGTTCGCCAACCGCTATCTGCACGATCGCGCCGCGGCGGAGGACCTGGTGCAGGACGTCTTCACGAGCATCTGGGCCGGACGACTGCGCCTCGACGTGCGCGGCAGCCTGCGCGCCTACCTGTTCGCCGCGGTACGCAACCGTGCGCTCAACCTGCGCAAGCATCAGCTGGTCGAGCGCGACTGGGAGCTCGACGAGGCGATTCCCGACGTCCGCGCGCTGCATCGCGCGCCGCCGCGCCCCGACGACCTCCTCGACGACGTCGAGCGGCGCAACCGCCTGCGCGCCGCGCTCGAGGCACTGCCGGAGCGCTGCCGGCTCGTGATGCAGCTCCGCTGGGAGGAGCAGCTCACACACGCCGAGATCGCCGACGTGCTGGGCATCACGGTGAAAGGGGTGGAGCGGCAGCTCTCGCGCGGATTGCGCGCCCTGCGAGACCGGACCCGGGGCGACCTGCGCTGACCGGAGGCGCCCCACCGATGTGGGGTTTTCGCGGTCCCGGTTGTCCTACCCAGTGAGCTCCATCGCGACGCACCCGACGTCGCATCCCCGTTCCTCCCCTCCCGCGGCGCTCCCCGGCGTCGCTTCCCCAGTGCGCGGCCCCTCCGCGACGCATGTCCGACGACCTCGATTGGCGCCTCCTCGACCGGCATCTCGCCGGTGAGGCGTCTTCAGACGACCAGATAACGCTGCAGCGGTGGCTCGCGGCGGATCCCGCGCGCGACGGGGCGCTTCGCGCGCTCACCGCCGTCATGTGCGCCCCGGCCGATTCCGGCTGGGACACGAGTCGCGCGTGGTCGCGCGTCTCCGCGCGGCTCCACGAGCCGCGACTCTCTCTCCATCTCGACCGCCGACCGGCGGCTCCTCCTCGATTCCGCCTCTGGCTCGCTGCCGCGGCGGGGGCGCTCGTCGCCAGCGCGGTGATCGCGATCGGGTGGTGGCTCATCGTGTTCGCGGAGGTTCATTGATGCACAGGACCATGACGATGATTCGCGTCGCGCGCGCCGCGCTGGGCGTCGCCTGTTTCTGCATCGCCGCGCCGGCCGCCGCGCAGCAGGAGGCCGCGACACCGCCGGCGCAGGCCAGTCCCTCGCTCGACAGCACGGGCGTACACGCTGCGCGACCACGCACCGATTCGTCGCGCACCGCGGACGCGCCGCGCGCGGCGCGCGCCACGGCGGCGGTGAGCGGCACGGTCCGCGACTCGGTCGCCGGGACGGCGATCGCCGGCGCGCGCGTCGAGCTGCTCGGCACGCGGTACTACGCGTACGTGCGCCCCGACGGCAGCTTCTCGATGGGCGACATCCCGCACGGGGTCTACACCCTGCGCGTGCTCCGCATGGGCTACGAGCCGCTCACGCTGAAATCGTTCCGGATCCCCGAGGACGTCGAGCAGGGCAGGCTCGCGCTCTCGATGCACCGCGCGATGCTCGCGCTGTCGGAGATCGTCGTCACGCCCGGCTACTTCGGGCTGCTGCAGCCAAGCCTCGCCACGCCGCAAGCGCTCACGAAGGAGCAACTCCAGACGATCCCGCAGATCGGCGAGGACATATATCGAGCCGTCGCGCGATTACCGGGGGTCTCGGCCGACGACTTCTCGGCAAAGTTCAATGTACGCGGCGGCTCGGGCGACGAGCTGTACGTCACGCTCGACGGGCTGGAGCTCGTCGAGCCTTTTCATCTTCGGGACGTCGGCGGCGCCTTCTCCATCGTCGACATCCAGTCGCTCGGCACCGCGTCGCTCACGACGGGCGGCTTCTCCGCCGAATACGGCGACCGCCTGACCGGCGTGTTCTCGATGCAGACGAGCGATCCGCAGACGGACCGGATGCGCACGTCGCTCGGACTGAGCGTGATGAACGCGCGGCTCACCTCGCAGGGTGGCTTCGCCGGCGGCAAGGGCGGGTGGCTCGTCTCGATGCGGCCCGGCTACCTGGACGTCGCGCTCAAGTTCACGAGCGTGCGCGACTCCATCCGCCCGCGCTACTACGACCTCTTCGCCAAGGCGCAGTACGATCTCGGCGCTGCAGGGCGGGTCGCGCTGCACGTCCTCCGCGCGAGCGACACCTTCCGCTACCTGCAGAAGGACGACCCCAACATCGCGAGCGATTACGCGAGCGACTACGCGTGGCTCACCTGGGACGCTCGCTTCGGCTCGCGCCTGAAGGAGTCCACCGTGCTCTCCACCGGACTGCTCGACTGGCGCCGCGACGGCGACGAGACCAGGAACGGCCTCCCCTCGGCGCTGATCAAGGACCACCGGACGCTCGATCGCGTCGGGCTGCGGCAGGATTGGACCCTCGACGTGTCCCCCAAGGTGATGCTGAAGTGGGGGCTCGACGCCAAGCACGAGGCGGCGACGTACGACTACTTCAGCACGGTGCGCGACACGAAGAGCGCCGGCAGTGCCGTCGTGGACACGACAGCGATCGCGACCTCGCCGAGCACGAACCGCTTCGCGCTGTACCTCGCGCCACGCATGCGCGTGCTGCCGTCGCTCACCGTGGAGGCAGGGGCGCGGCTCGACCACAACTCCATCCTGAACGAGTCGGTCGTGAGTCCGCGGCTCAACGTCTCCTGGGAACCGCGTGAGGGGACGACGGTGCGGGGCGCGTGGGGCCATTACAGCCAGTCGCAGCCCCTTTTCTCCCTCCAGGTCCAGGACGGCGTCAGCGAGTTCGCGCCGGCCGAGAACGCCGAGCAGCGGATCCTCGGCGTGGAGCAGGTGCTGCCGCTGGGCGTCACGGCGCGGGTGGAGGCGTACGATCGCCACACGACCAACGCACGCCCGCTGTACACCAACGCGAGCGCGGAGATCTGGACGTTCCCGGAGGTGATGTGGGACCGCATGCGGGTCGATCGGACGGAGAGCCGCGACCATGGGATCGAGGTCCAGGTAGGGCGGAGCGTTGGTGGCCTGATGGACTGGTCACTCGGCTATGCGCTCGCGTCGTCGAACGACCTCGTCGACGGGGGCTGGGCGCCGCGTGCATTGGATCAGCGGCACGCGCTGCACGGCGACTGGTCGCTGCGGCCGGCGAGCAATGCCTGGCGCCTGAGCGTCGGAGGGGTGTGGCACTCCGGCTGGCCGTACACGCCGACCAACCTCGGGCTCGACACGCTGGTGAATGGTGCCGGCCAGCTCGTCGCGCGCCCTGCGCGCTCGGTGGGCGCGCTGAACTCGGCGCGGCTGCCGAACTATCGCCGCGTGGATGCGCGGTTCACACGATACTTCGACACCTCGCGCGGCAGGCTGTCGGCGTTCGCCGAGGTGTACAACCTGTTCGGGACGAGGAACGTGCGCGGGCTCTACAAGCAGGCCGAAGTCAACGGCCGCAACGTCCAGGTGGTGACGGGCGAGGTCGATCAATGGCCCCGGCTGCCCCTGGTGGGGCTGACCTGGGAGTTCTGAATCGGCCGAAAGGCGGGCATTGCGTGAAGGTTGCCTCGAAATATATTTAGGCAAGCCTAAACACTGCGGCCCCCGTTGCCCACGGTATCGGTGTGCCCCGACTTCACCGTCGCCGAATGTCCGCGATCCACCCCGTTCTACCGCCCGACGAGCCCAGAAATCCGCCGCCGCGTCCCGACACCGAGCCGGGCTGGCGCCGCGCGCGTGTCGCGCCGAGCCTCGCCGAGGTCTATCGCAGCGTCCCGATCGGGACCGCCTCCAAATGGCGGAAGATCCTCGCCTTTGCCGGACCCGGCTATCTCGTCGCCGTCGGCTACATGGACCCGGGGAACTGGGCCACCGATCTCGCCGGCGGATCGCGCTTCGGCTACGCCCTCCTCAGCGTCATCCTGATCTCCAACCTGATGGCGGTCCTCCTCCAGGGACTCGCCTCCAAGCTGGGGATCGTCACCGGGCGCGACCTCGCCCAGGCCTGCCGCGACCACTACAGCACGCCCGTGGTCTGGATGCTCTGGGTCCTCTGCGAGATCGCCATCGCCGCCTGCGACCTGGCCGAGGTGATCGGATCGGCGATCGCGCTCAACCTCCTCTTCGGCATCCCGCTCCCGGTCGGCGTCGCCATCACCGCGCTCGACGTCCTGCTCCTGCTGTATCTCCAGAACAAGGGCGTCCGCGTGCTGGAGGCGCTCGTCATCACCCTCATCGCGTCCGTCGGCGCCTGCTTCGCCTTCGAGCTCTTCCTCGCGCGCCCCGACGTCGGCGGCATCCTGCGCGGCTTCGTCCCGACCGGCGACCTCCTCGTCGATCGCGAGAAGCTCTACATCGCCATCGGTATCCTCGGCGCCACGGTGATGCCGCACAACCTGTATCTGCACTCGTCCATCGTGCAGACGCGGAAGTACGACGAGAACGCCGCCGGCAAGCGCGAGGCGGTGCGCTACGCCTTCGTCGATTCCACGATCGCCCTCTCGTTCGCCCTCTTCATCAACGCGGCGATCCTCATCGTCGCCGCGGCGACGTTCCACACGAGCGGGCACGCCGAGGTGGCCGAGATCCAGGATGCCTACAAGCTCCTGACCCCGCTGCTCGGCGCCGGCGCGAGCGCGGCGTTCGCGCTCGCCCTCCTCGCCTCGGGGCAGAACTCGACGCTGACCGGCACGCTCGCCGGCCAGATCGTCATGGAGGGGTTCCTCAACATCCGCATCCGGCCCTGGCTGCGGCGCCTCATCACGCGGCTCATCGCCATCGTCCCCGCCGTCATCGTCGCCATCGTCGGCGGAGAGTCGGGGACGGCGCAGCTGCTCATCCTCAGCCAGGTGATTCTGAGCCTGCAGCTATCGTTCGCCGTCTTTCCGCTGGTAATGTTCACCTCCAGCAAGTTGAAGATGGGCGAGTTCGTGAACCCGACGTGGCTCAAGCTGCTCGCCTATCTTGTCGCGACGGTCATCGCGGGCCTCAACGTGTGGCTGCTCTTCCAGACGGTGCAGGGCTGGTTCGCCTGAGCGATCCCGCCCGCACCGATGCACCCCACCCTCGGCGCCTCATGTACGCACGCATCCTCGTCCCGCTCGAGCACTCGGACTACGACGACGCGATCCTCGTACACATCGGGGAGCTCGCCCGCGTGCACAAATCCACGGTCGTGCTGATCCACGTCGCCGACGGCTGGGCGGCGCGCAACCAGCAGGGACTCGCGCTGCGCGAGAGCGCCGAGATGCGCGACGACCGCGACTACATCGAGGCGCGCCGCGACGAGCTCGAGGCGGCGGGGATCCAGGCGGAGTGCATCCTCGCCGGTGGCGACCCCGGCGCCGAGATCGCGGCGGCGGCGCTGCGCGAAGGGTGCGACCTCGTCGCGATGAGCACCCACGGCCACAAGGGCGTGCAGGATCTCCTGCGCGGCAGCGTGGCGAACGAAGTCCGGCACCGCGTCACCGTGCCTGTCCTCATGGTCCGCGGTGCGCCGCGACGGGTCAAGCCGGCGTGAACGCGAGCTCCACGTCGCAGCCGCTCAGCGGCCCGGTCGAGGACTACCTCAAGGCGATCTACGACCTCGAGCGCGGCGCACAGCCGGCGACGACGAACGAGATCGCCCTCCGGCTCGCCATCTCGCCGGCCTCGGTGAGCGGGATGGTGCGCCGCCTCGCCGATCAGGGGCTCATCACGCACGAGCCGTATCGCGGCGTACGGCTCACCGAGGACGGCCGACGCGCCGCGCTGCGCACGTTGCGCCGCCATCGCATCCTCGAGTGCTATCTCACCGAGGTGCTCGGCTATCCCTGGGACCGCGTGCACGACGAAGCGGAGCAGCTGGAGCACGCGGCGTCGGAAGAGTTGATCGAGCGCATGGCGTTGGCGCTCGGCGATCCCACGCACGACCCCCACGGCGCGCCGATCCCCTCGCGCGAAGGTGAAGTCGACGAGACGACACTCCGGACGCTCGCCGACGCGGCGGCCGGCGAGCAGCTCCGCGTGCGCCAGGTGATGGACAAGGACGCCGAGCGGCTCCGCTACCTGGCCGAGCTCGGCATACGCCCCGGTGCGCTCGTGCGCGTTCTGGAGCGTGCGCCATTCGACGGGCCGATCACACTCGGCGTGGGGAGAACCGGGGGCGGGGTGACGCGCGTCATCGGTCCCGCGCTGGCGGAGCAGGTGTTCGTCGAGCCGTTCGGCGCAGACTGAACGCCGCGGATTCATCGGAACGCGAATTGCCCACCTCGTCCACGCATTCCGAGATTCACCCCGGAGGAGCGTGTGACTGCTCGACCGAATCCTGTGATCGATCCGGAGACGGGAATCCCCGACTTGATCCGGCGTCTCACGGACGATTCCAAGCGCCTCGTCAGCGACGAGGTGCGACTGGCGAAGCTCGAGGCGAAGGACAGCCTGCATCGCGCCGCGCGCGGCGGCATCTGGATGGCGCTCGCCCTCGGCGTCACGATCGTCATGCTCGTGGCGCTCACCGTCTTTCTCGTCACGCTCATCGGCCGGCTGGGGAACGGGCACATGTGGGTCGGCGCGATCATCACCGGCGTGCTCGAGCTGGCCATTGGCGGATGGCTGCTGAAGCGCGGGTTGTCGACGTACGCCGAGCCGTCGTACACGCTCGTCCAGACCCGCGAAGCACTCACGGACACGGCGCACTGGGCCAACGGCGTTCGACAGCGCTGAGCGTCGTCCTGCTCGCCGTCGCGCTTCAGGCAGCGCCGGCGCAGGACACGCCACGCTCCATCACGCGTGGCGACCCGCAGGACGCGCCACGCTCTATCACGCGTGGCGACCCGCAGGACGCGCCACGCTCTATCACAGTAGACAGCCGCCTCGCCGCGGACGCGCATCTCCGCATCGGTGATCGCGTCGTCGTCGCGGCGGGCGCCGGCGAGCCCGGCGACACCGTCATCGTCGCCGCCATCACCCAGCGCCGCGCCGACCCCGCCGAGATCGCGCGCGGAGAGTACCGCGTCCGACTGCACCTCGGCCAGCTCCAGTCGCTGCTCGGCTACGGCGACCGTGTGGACCGCTTCGCCATCGCGACTCCTTCCGCGGGCGCCACCAGCGATGCGGTCTCGCGCATCAATGCGTCGGCCTTCGGCTTTCAGGCCCATCGCTCCGCCGACGTCGCCGTCGAGACCTCGAAGACCTTCGCCGTCGTCTCGCGCTTCCATCGCGCCATCGGGACGATCACGATCGTCGCGAGCGCGATCTTCCTGCTCTGCATCATGCTGCTCAAGGTCGACGAGCGCCGGCGCGACGTCGCGGCGCTCCGCCTGATCGGCTGCAGCGAGCGCACGATCGTCGGGAGCGTCGTCCTCGAGGCCGCCGCCATCGCGGTGCTCGGCAGCCTCTTTGGCGTGGTCGTCGGCGGCACCGCATCCTTCCTGGTCAATCGGCACTACCAGGCGGTGTACCGCACGCCCCTCCGCTTCTCCATCGTGACGGGCGACATCGTCGTCCTCGCCGTGGCGCTCGCGCTCGTCCTCGGCCTCGTTGCCGGCTGGCTCGCCGCGCGCCGGCTCGTGCGCACGCCGCCGCTCGCCCTCTTCGGGCGCTGAGCATGCTCGCGACGCTGGCCATCGCCTCGCTCGTCCGCCATCGGACGCGCACGGTGCTCGCCATTCTCGGCGTCGCCGTCTCCGCTGCGATGCTGCTCGACATGGTCATGCTCTCGAGCGGGATGCGCGAGTCCTTCCGCGGGCTGCTGCTCTCGCAGGGGTTCCAGCTTCGCCTCTCGCCGCGCGGCACGCTCCCCTTCGACACCGAGGCGACGATCCGCGGTGCGGACAGCCTGCTCGCCGTCATCCGTGCGCGCCCCGCCGTCGTCGCGGCGAGTCCGGTGCTCGGCGGCCAGCTGCACTTTCCCACGTCCGGCGCCGCCGTCACGGCGAGCGCGCTCGGCGTGGAGCCGGCGGTGCAGGGCGACTACGAGCTCGTCGCCGGACGACAGCCGACCGCGCCGAACGAGATCGTCGCCAACGACGCGACGTTCCGCGCGATCGGCCACTCGCTCGGCGACACGGTGCGCGCCGCGGCGGGCTACGATCCACAGCTGCGCACCTACTCCGGCGAGCGCACGCTGCGACTCGTCGGCCGAGTGCGATTCATCTATCTCGCCCTCGACCAGCGTGCGGTCGCGCTCCCGATCACCACGCTGCGTGCGATGAACGGCCCTGCATCGACGGACCGCATCTCGCTCGCGATGGTCAAGCTGCGTCCCGGTGCCGACGTCGAGCGCGAGCGCGCCGCCTTGCACGCGCTCCTCCCGCAGGTGACGGTGACGTCCACCGCGCAGGCGCTCGAGCAGGTCGACCAGCGGCTCAGCTACTTCCGACAGCTCGCGGTCATCCTCGGCAGCGTGAGCCTCGTCGTCGGATTCCTCCTCGTCACCACCCTCGTCACCGTCTCCGTGAACGAGCGCATCGGCGAGATCGCCGTCATGCGCGCCATCGGCGTGCGGCGGTGGCGCATCGTCGGGCAGATCCTGCTCGAGTCGTCGGCGCTCATGCTCATCGCCGCGCCGCTCGGCCTCGCACTGGGGCTCGTCACCGCGCGCTGGCTCGACTCGATCCTCTCGCGCTTCCCCGGGCTCCCCGAGCGCATCGACTTCTTCCTCTTCCAGCCGCGCGCGGCGTGGACCGCGCTCGGGCTGCTCGTCGTCAGCGGTATCCTGGCCGGCGTCTATCCGTCGTGGCGCAGCGCGTCGTTGCCGATCGCCGTGACGCTGCGGCAGGAGGCGGTCGGATGACGGGGAAGGCGATCGTCGAGGTGCGCGACCTCGTGCGCGAGTATCGCATGGGCGAGGAGCGCGTGCCCGCCCTCCGAGGTGTCACCTTCACCGTCGACCAGGGAGAGTATGCAGCGATCGTCGGCCCGTCGGGCTGCGGCAAGAGCACGCTGCTCAACCTGCTCGGCGTGATCGATCGGCCGACGTCGGGCACAGTGAGCATCGCCGGCGAGCGGGTGGACCAGCTCGACGACGCGCGAGCGACGGAGTTCCGTTTGCGTCGCATCGGGTTCGTCTTCCAGCGCTTCTACCTCCTGCAGGCGCTCACCGCGCGCGAGAACGTCGAGCTGCCCCTGGCCGAAGCGGGAATGGCCGGCGCCGAGCGGCGTGCGCGCGCCCTGGAGCTGCTGGACTACGTCGGCCTCGGTCGACGCGAGCGGCATCGGCCGTCCCAGCTCTCCGGCGGCGAGCAGCAGCGCGTCGCGATCGCGCGCGCCCTGGCCAATCGTCCCGCGCTCCTCCTCGCCGACGAGCCCACCGGCGAGCTCGACGCGCGCACCGGTGCCGAGATGATCGCGCTGTTCGAGCGCCTCAATCGGGATGGCACCACCGTCGTCGTCGTCACGCACGACGAGGATCTCGCGCGCGCGGCCAAGCGCGTCATCCACATGCGCGACGGCACCATCGTCGACGACGTGCGCGTCGATCCCGCCGACCGCCGCGTCGAGCCGGCCGGCCTCGCGCCAGAGCCGCACGAGCGATGATCCGGCTGCTCGCGCTCCGGCACCTCATGCTCAAGCCGTGGCGGAGCGTCTTCCTCCTGCTCGGCTTCAGCATGGGCGTCGCCGTGATGATCGTGCTGCTCTCGATCGGGGAGGCGCTGCTCGATCAGTCGAAGGACGAGCGGCTCGTGGGCGGTGGGGCGATCACCGTGCTCCCCGAAGGCGTGGACGTCGAGGTCCTGAAGACGGGTGGGCTCGGCGGGATGTTCTTCTCGATCGACCACGCGCGTTTCATCTATCGTCAGCTCCTCGCCGCTCCTCGCCTGCACGACGTCGTGTCGGCCGTGTCGCCGCAGATCGAAGGGAAGCTGCTCTACCTGCGCACCGCTGACGGCGCCGAGCGCACAGTGCGCGCATCGGGGGACATCCCGTCGCTCACGACTGCGGTCGGCGCCGCGCCGACGCTGCTCGCCGGCGCATGGCGCGACGACTCGCTCGACCGTCGCTGGCGCTTCCCCACCGCCGCGGAGCTCCGCCACGACATCGATCACTTCCATCTGCCGCCGCCCGAAGCGGCGGGCGACCCGACCTGGGCGGAGTGGCACTACTTCAACGTGATCTCGCCGGATCGACGGCAGTGGGCGTTCATCACCTACATGCTCGCCGGCGCCGTCGGCGACAGCGCGGGGCGCTGGGGCGGTCAGCTCCTCGTCACGCTGCACGAGCAGGGACGACCCGCGCGCCGCTTCACGAGCACGGTGCCGGCGCGTGACGTCCGCTTCTCCACCACCGACGCCAACCTTCGCATCGGTGAAGCGCGCGTCGACGTGCTCGCCGACGGACGCTACGCACTTCGCGGCACCGCGCGCGAGGAGGGCACGGGCACGCCGGTGACGCTCGATCTCGTCGTCGCGCCCGCCGAGGGCGCGTATTTTCCCGGCGCGTCGCTCGCGAGCGGCGTCGTGAGTGGCTACGTCGTCGCCGGTCTCCGCGCCGACGCCACCGGCTCGATCTGCGTCGGCGGATCGTGCGTGCGCTACGATGGCGCCCAGGCCTATCACGATCACAACTGGGGTGTCTGGCGCGGTGTCACGTGGCAGTGGGGCGCGGCGCGCGCGGGCGAGTACACCTTCCTCTACGGCCGCGTGGAGTCGTCCGACAGCACGACGACCACGCCATCGCTCGTCGTCTATCTCGTCGACGCGCAGGGATTCCTCGCCCTCTTCCGCCCGCGCGACATCCGCTACGTCGACGGACGGACGACGCGCGTCGACGGGGCCGTGATCCGCACGCCGTCCACCGCGGAGATGGTCGACATCCGCGGCGCCGACACGCTGCGCATCGCGCTCGCGATCGAGGATGCGACCGCCACCGACACGCGCACGCCGGGCGTGGAACGTGGGGACGGGCTCGCCAGCCGCGCGATCACGCGTCCGTACTTCGTGCAGATGAAGGGGACGGCGACGATCTCCGGGCGTATACGAGGAACCCCGCTCGCGGGACGCGGAGCGGGGTTCTTCGAAACTTACCGCTGAGCCGTCGCCCGCGGCGGTAAGACTAGGCCGTCACTGGTTGTTCAGTCGACGGTTGGAGTCGGTCGCGTCCGGTCCCGGACGCGACGCCGGATTGCCGTCCACGCGATCCTTCATGTCATCGACGGCGTTCGCGACCTTGTTGCCCGCGCGCTCGGCGCCGGCCACGGCGCGATCACCCGTGTTGCGGATGACGCTGCCTGCCTCGTGCATGGCGTCGTCGGTGCGCGCCGCCGCGTTGTCGAGGTTCGAGCGGCCGCGCTCGAACCCTTCGCTCGCGTAGCTGCGAACGGACGACCACTCGCCGTAGCGGCGCGTCGCGTCGTCGTTCCACCCGCGCTGGAGGTCGCGCTCCACTTCGTTCCAGCCGCGATCCGAATAGTCGGGGTTGTTGGCCGCGATGTGGCCGAGGTGATACGCGGGCCGCACGTCCTCGTAGCTGCGGTCGGCAAGGCGATTGTTCGCCTCGTAGTGGGT
>Ga0070658_10001467_pt1 | contig 20098 bp, 18 predicted proteins | sample KBSC13metaG_FD_64664 | JGI IMG/M metagenome (GOLD analysis project Ga0070658, IMG submission 64664) | Corn rhizosphere microbial communities from Kellogg Biological Station, Michigan, USA - KBS C1-3 metaG | ecosystem: Host-associated > Plants > Roots > Rhizosphere > Soil ...
GCGACGTCGCTGGGGTCGGTAGCGCCGTACAGCGCCTCGGCCTCGGGCGTGCCGATGTATTCGAGCAGCGCAGTTGCAGCGCTCTTGTTCTTGACCTTCTTGCTCATCATGAATCCGTCGATGGGCGCATCGATGGAGTCCTGGGCGTTCGCCGGATCGATCGACGGATAGGCGAAGAAGTCGAGGTCGTCGAGGTCGGCGCCGGTGAACTGCTGCGCGACGAACGAACCCAGCAGGTACATGCCGCACTGCTTGCTGAGCAACGACTTCGCGGCGTCCTGCCAGATGCGGCCGTTCGCACCGGGCTGCTGGTAGGGCAAGATTTCGGTCCACTGCTTGAAGACGTTGAGAACCTTCGGGTCATCCCAAGCAACCTTGTGGGCCATGAGATCCATGTGGAACTGGAAGCCGTTCAGGCGCATGTTGATGATGTCGAAGGTGCCGAGCGCCGGCCAGCCGTCCTTTTGGCCCATCGCCATCGGCACGAGGCCGTCCGTTTTCATTTTCTTTTGCAGCGTGACGAAGTCGTCCCACGTCTTCGGGATCTGGTAGCCCTTTGCCGCGAACACGCTCTTACGGTAGAAGACAGCCCAGGGATAGTTGTAGAGCGGCACGAAGTAGTAGTGACCGTCGCTGCCCTTCGACGCGTTCTTGAACGCGTCGGAGAAGTTGCCGCCGATCTTCTCCCAGACGTCGTCGATCGGCGTCGCCAGACCTTGTGAGGCGAAGAACCGCATGCGGAAGCCGGCGAACCAGGTGAACAGGTCGTCAGGGGTGCCTTGCAAATAGTTGTTGATGTTGTTCTGGAACGTGTTGTGGTCGACGGTGTTGATGGTGACCTTGGCGTTCGGATTCGCCTTGGTGAAGCCGCCGATCATCGACGCGAACGCAGCCTTCGGCACCGCGTCGGAGTAGTTGGATCCGAACGTGATCGTGCCGCTGGCGGTGCCGCCCCCGCCACTGGAGCTTCCGCCACCCGATGGCGCCGGAGCAGCGCTGCTTGGTGCTTGACTCGAGCTGGACGACGGGCTGCCGCCGGTCTTCTTGTTGCTGCTGCATGCGGCCACCAGGCCGCCAGGCACGACAGCGAGACTCGCGGCGGCGGCCATCCCCTTCAGGACCGAACGGCGGTGAAGTGGCGTTTGCGCGCCCGACGTACCGGACGAGGGGCTGGTCCCAGAGTCCGACATAGTGCCTCCATCAGTGAGTGAGCTGAGAGTTATTACGCCACGGTTGGACAACAGATTCGACCGGTATTACTCAGAAGCGATCACAGCAAAGCGCTCCAGTGGGAGCTATGTCAAGGTCCGGAACAGTTGCGATTCGGTCTCGCGCCCGCTCCGAGCGTGTGCGCAGCGCCTAAATCCGCCCTCGATTTCCGAACATGTGCGAACGTGGCGGCTTCTGTGTAGGCTGACTCGGCCGCACGCCGATGCTCGGCAGCCCTGCTCAGGAGGCGCCTCCGTGCCCAACACACCCCGCCGCTGGCCGCGGATCGACGGCATCGCGTTCGGAGGTGATTACAACCCCGAGCAATGGCCCGAATCGACCTGGCGCGAAGACGCCGCGCTGATGCAGCAGGCCGGCGTCTCGATGGTGAGCCTCGGCATCTTCTCCTGGGCAAGGATCGAACCCACCGAGGGCAGTTACGACTTCGGCTGGCTCGACACCGTGATGGACCTCCTCCATGAGCACGGCATCAGCGTTGACCTCGCAACGGCGACTGCTTCGCCGCCGCCGTGGTTTTCCCGCCACTACCCAGACAGCCTGCCGATGACGAGAGACGGCGTCCGGCTCTGGCATGGGTCGCGCCAGGCGTACTGCCCCAGTTCACCCGACTACCGGGCAGCCTCCATGCGGCTGGCCGGCGCGCTGGCACGTCGGTACCGCGACCATCCAGCGCTGGTGATGTGGCACGTCAACAACGAGTACGGCTGCCATGTAGCCCAGTGCTATTGCGACGCCAGCGCGACCGCGTTCCGGCTGTGGCTACAGGCGCGCTACGGCGACATCGAACGGCTGAATTCCGCCTGGGGAACGGCATTTTGGAGCCAGCACTACGCCGACTGGGATGAAATCATCCCGCCGCGAACGACGCCAGCCCATCCCAATCCCAGTCAGCAACTCGACTGGATGCGCTTCTCCTCCGATGAGCTGCTGGCCTGTTTCGTCGCCGAGCGCGACGTGCTGCACGCCATCACGCCCGACATTCCGGTGACCACCAACTTCATGGGAGCGTTCAAGCCGGTCGACTACTTCAGCTGGGCCGCTGAACTCGACGTCGTCTCAAACGACCACTACCTCATCGGCGAAGACCCGGCGGGCCATCAGCACCTGTCGATGACGGCCGATCTGATCCGCTCGACCAGCGGCGGCGCACCTTGGGTGCTGATGGAGCATTCGACCAGTGCGGTCAACTGGCAACCCCGCAACCTTGCCAAGCAACCCGGACAGCTGCGGCGCAACAGCTTGCAACACGTGGCGCGGGGCGCCGACGCGGTCTGCTTCTTCCAGTGGCGGGCCTCCCGCGCAGGTGCCGAGAAGTTCCACTCCGCGATGCTGCCGCACGCAGGTACCGACACAAAGGTGTGGCGCGAGGTCGTCGGTCTCGGCGCCGATCTGTCGGCACTCGCCGAGATTGTCGGCAGCGCTGTCGAGGCCGCTGCCGCAATCGTGTTCGACTGGCCGGCCTGGTGGGGCGTCGAACTCGATTCGCATCCCTCGGTCGATGTCGAATACCTGCCGCTGATCCGCGACGCCTACGCCGCGCTGTGGAATCGGGGCGTCACGGTCGATTTCGTCCGGCCGGATCAGGATTTGTCGGCGTACCGGCTGGTCGTCGTCCCGAGTCTTTATCTGGTCAGCGACGCAGCCGCGGCCAACATCACCGAGTACGTGCGCGGCGGTGGACACCTCGTCTGTGGCTTCTTCAGCGGCATCGTCGACACCGACGACAGCATTCGGCTCGGTGGATATCCGGGGGCGTTCCGCGAAGTCCTCGGCATCCGGATCGAAGAGTTCTTCCCGTTGAAGCAGGGCGAGGTCGTGAGCCTGGACGACGGCAGCACCGGCTCGGTGTGGAGCGAAATGCTGCACCCCGAAGGCGCGGATGTCGAAACCCGGTTCGCCGACGGCCCGTTGCCCGGTTGGCCGGCCCGTACCCGCAACGACTTCGGGAGCGGGGTGGCGCACTACCTGTCGACGCGGCTCGATCCGGCTGCTCTCGCAACAGTTCTCGACGAGGCGTGCACGATGAGCGGGGTCGCGAGCCCTATCATCACTCGCGCGGGCGTCGAAACGGTTCGTCGTCGCGACAAGCGCAGCAACACCAGCTACCTGTTCGTCATCAACCACGCCGAGCGCGACGTCGAAATCGAGATCGACGGCGACGACATCCTGAACGGGAAGGCGGCAGGCGGCCGATTGGTCGTCGCCGCCGGAGATGTTGCCGTGATTCGCGAAACGCCGACGTCATCGCGCGGGGAGTGAGTTTCCATGCTGGCAAAACAACGCCAATCGATGATCCTCGAGCACGTGCGCCGCGCAGGCGGGGTGCGCGTCAGTGAACTCACCGAGTTGCTCGGCGTCTCCGACATGACGGTTCGGCGCGACCTCGACGTGCTCGCCCGTGACGGACTGATCGAAAAGGTGCACGGCGGCGCGACCCTGGCATCGACGTCCAGCATGGACGAACCAGGCTTCGAGGCGAAGTCGTCGCGCGAGCTCAGCGAAAAGGAAGCAATCGGGCGGGCCGCTGCGAAGCTGGTGCGGCCGGGCACCGCGATCGCGCTGTCGGCCGGCACGACCACGTGGGCGCTGGCCCGCTACGTCTCGCACGTGCGAGATCTCACGATCGTCACGAACTCGATCCGAGTGGCCGACGTCTTGCAACAAGGGTCTGGAAACCCGACCGTGATCCTCACCGGCGGCGTACGCACGCCGTCCGACGCGCTCGTCGGCCCGGTTGCAGACTTGGCGATCCGCTCGCTGCATTTCGACGTGTTCTTCCTTGGCTGCCACGGCATGGATCCCCGCGCGGGCCTCACGGCGCCCAACCTCGCCGAGTCGGAGACCAACCGCAGTTTCATCCGCGGCGCCCGCACCGTGGTGCTCACCGCCGACCACACCAAGTGGGGCACGGTCGGCCTGAGCTCGTTCGCGAGCCTGAACGAGGTTGACATCTTGGTGACCGACCCGGGTCTTTCGGCCGAAGACCTCGCGATCGCCACCGACCACATCGACCGGGTGATCGTCGCCGGAGCCGAAACCGACACCGAGGCCAGCGCCGAATCCAACTCCGGTGCTAACCCCTCGCTCACTGCCGTCAAGTAGGCCTCGCGGTACGGCCGTCACGTAGGCCGGCACAGCTCCAGCCACAGCACACAAATCGACACATTCTCGAGACCGGACGCCGAACCGCGGCGATCTCCGGCGTTACTGCGCGTTCGCCCGCTCGCTCGCTCCGCATCCGCTACCATAGCCAAACGAGTCCGAACAGCGATCAGTATGGTTCTTGTTGACTTCAACACGATGGCTGTGTCAGTCTCGCCGGGATTCGCCAAGTCCGTCCGCACTTTCCAGAAGTGCTCGGCGGCCGGTCTCGCAAGCGATGAGGAAAGGCAGGCACCGTGTCGGCGGTCGACATCGGGCACGTGCACGTGACGCCTGCCGTACTCGCCGATGGCCGTGAGTTGTTCTACTTCGACGATCCCTCGACGGCTACCGACCGGCGCGATATCGTCGACCAGCGACCACTGCCGCCTGCCATGGCGTCGTCGACCGTGCGTTTCGACCGCTTGCTCGGCGAATGGGTCGCGATCGCCGGGCATCGGCAGAGCCGCACGTACTTACCGCCCGACGACGAGTGCCCGCTGTGCCCGTCGCGCAGTGGCCACCAGTCGGAGATCCCCGCGCACGACTACGACGTCGTCGTGTTCGAGAATCGGTTCCCGTCGTTCGCGTCTCCGTCCGAACTCGACCCGGAGAATTCACCCGATGGCAACGGGTTTCCCGACACCACGGGCTTCGCTGAACGCACCGGGTTTGCCGGCAGCATCGGGCTTCCTGATTCATTCCTCAGCAGGCCCGGCGTCGGCCGATGCGAGGTGGTCTGCTTCACCTCCGACCACGATGCCGCGTTCTCGTCGCTCTCACCGACCCGCGTGCGCACGGTGATCGAAGCCTGGGTGGCCAGAAGCGAAGCATTGGCAGCGATTCCTGAGGTGGAGCAGGTCTTCTGCTTCGAGAATCGCGGCGAAGAGATCGGCGTCACCCTGAGTCATCCGCACGGGCAGATCTACGGCTACCCATTTGTCACCCCGCGCACTGCGCAAATGCTCGACAGCGCGCGGACCCATCTCGCGGCTACCGGCCGAAACCTGTTCGCCGATGTGCTCGACGCCGAACTTCGTTCCGGCGAACGCATCGTTGCCAGCAACGAGCACTGGACCGCTTTCGTGCCGTTCGCCGCGCGCTGGCCACTGGAAGTGCACCTCTACCCGAACCGGCAGGTGCCTGACCTGCCTTCCCTCACCGACACAGAGCGCGAACAACTGGCCGCGATCTATCTCGACGTGTTGCGTCGAATGGAGCGCGTGCACCAGGATTCGCTGCCCTACATCGCCGCGTGGCACCAGGCGCCGGTGCGTATCGATCGCGATCTCGCGTACCTTCACCTCGAGCTGTTCTCGATCCGGCGGGCGCCGGGGAAGTTGAAGTACCTCGCCGGATCCGAATCGGCTATGGGAGCGTTCGTTAACGACGTGTTGCCAGAGGAGGCCGCACGTCGCATGCGAGAGGTAACTTCGTGACACCAGCTGGTTCGGCAACGCAAGCCGTCAATGCTGCCGAGATCTTCCGCACGGAGTTCGGGCACGAGCCGCAAGGCATCTGGTCGGCACCTGGCCGGGTGAACCTGATCGGCGAGCACACCGACTACAACGGCGGCTACGTACTGCCGTTCGCGATCGACCTACGCACCCAGGCTGCGGCCGCGCGCCGCGATGACGGCGTGATCGCCGTGCGTTCTGGCCAGCAGTCAGGGCCGGTGGCGCGGACCACCATCGAGCAACTCGAACCGGGCCGGCGTACCGGCTGGGCCGACTACGTTTTCGGCACGGTGTGGGCGTTGCGCGAAGCAGGTCACGATGTCAACGGTCTCGACGTCGTCATCGACAGCTCGGTGCCGAGCGGTTCGGGCTTGTCGTCGTCCGCCGCAATCGAATGCGCGATCGGCCTTGCGGCACTGGAGTTGTACGGCATCGAGGTGTCCGGCGAGACACTCGCCCGGATCGCCCAGCGCGCGGAAAATGCTTACGTGGGCGTGCCTTGCGGCCTCATGGACCAAATGGCATCGAGCGTGTGCCGCGCCGACCACGCGCTGTTCTTCGACGTCCGCGATGACGTTCGCGAGCATGTGCCGTTCGCTCCGGCTGCGCAAGGTCTCGCGATACTCGTCATCGATACGCGGGCCAATCATGCACATGCCGACGGCGGTTATGCGCAACGCCGGCAATCGTGCGAAGAAGCAGCAGCGATTCTCGGCGTCAGCGTGCTGCGCGACATCGACGCCGCTGATCTCGACGATGCCCTTGCCAAGCTCGACGACGCGGTGCTGCGCAAGCGCACCCGCCATGTGGTCACCGAAGACGCGCGGGTGCTGAGTGCTGTCGGTTTGCTGCGGCACAACACGCTCGCCGAGATCGGGCCGCTCTTGACCGCCTCGCATGCATCGTTGCGCGACGACTTCGAGGTGAGCTGCGCAGAACTCGACGTCGCCGTCGAGTCGGCATGCGCGGCGGGCGCGCTCGGCGCTCGCATGACCGGCGGCGGTTTCGGTGGCAGTGCCATCGCACTGGTCGCCACCGAGAGCGTCGATGACGTCACCGACGCGGTCACTGCTGAATTCGCGCGCCGCGGTTTCACCCCACCCCGCCTGCTGCAGCCCGGTGTCGACGGCGGGGCGCGCCGCGAAAGCTGATCCGCAGCTGCCACCGTCGGGTTCGCGCAGTGCGAGCCGGGCCGGCGGCGCTACCGCCCCGGCAGGGTTGCCCGGGCGATCAGCTGGGCAGGGCCGTTCATACGGGCGCCGACCTACGCAATCGCCTGACGCGATGACAGGAGGCCGTTATGACCACCGCAACGGCACCGCCGATCGACCCTACGCCGCCGATCGATCCCGAACCGCCAATCGATCCGCACCCGCCGACCGATCCCTCGCCACCGGTCGAACCCCAGCCGCCCCTTCCTACGCCGACCCCTCCGGGCCCGCCGGGCCCGACGAATCCGCCGAATCCGATGCCGCCCACCGAGCCCGGTCCCGTTCCGCCAAGCCCCTCGCCGCTGCCGGTCTGAACCGCCCGTTTCGAGACCGATCCGTGATCTGCAGGTTTGCTGCGAGCTGCTGTTACTGCCCTGCTGAAATCGCGGCGTCAGTTAGGGTCGTGCAGAGGACGTCGGGGACGACGGTCCCATCCATCATCGGCGATTCGTAGGGGACCGCACTCCATGGCGTCAGCCTCACGATTCTTGGCGGCACGCGCGGGCATAGCCACAGCCACGGTCGCGCTCACCGCGACGATCGCGACAGTGCTGGCGGGCACGCTCGCGACCACCCTGCCCGCGAGCGCGACACCGTCGGCTGCACCCTCGGGCCCCGACGTCGCTGTCGGCACACCGCCGCAACGCCCGGCCGGCATCGCCGCCACGTCGGCGGCGCCCCTCAACGCGGTCCTGAATTTCAACGTGGCGCTCGCACCTCGCGATCCGGCGGCGCTCGGCAGCTTCGCCGACGCCGTCTCGACCCCCGGGTCGTCGGCCTACCGCCGATACCTGGCCCCCGGCGAGTTCGGCGCCAGGTTCGGTGCCACGCCCGCCACGATTTCGGCCGTCTCGGCAACCTTGACCGCGCGCGGCCTGAAGGTAGGCACTGCGTCGTCCAATGGCTTGTCGATCCCGGTCACCGGCACGGTGGCGCAGGTAAGCGCCGCGTTGAGCACGTCGTTTCAGAATTTCCGGCTGCGATCCGGACGCCAAGGGCTTGCGAATGTGACGACGCCGAAACTGCCTGCGCCGATCGCACGCGACGTGCAGGGATTCGTCGGCCTCAACCAGCTCACCCGGGCGGTCGCACGGCCGGCGAGCCGCGCTGCTGCGAGCGGTGCGGCATCCGCGGGCAATCCGGCGCCAGCTGTCGAACTGAAGGCAGCAGCCGATCCGGTCACAACCGGCCCCACCGCCTGCGCGACCGCCACCAATGCCGCCGCGGCGACGTCGGCCTACACCGCGCCGCAAGTGGCCCAGCACTACGGCCTTGACGCGCTGTATCCGGCCACCCTGGGTCAGGGCGTCACGGTGGCGCTGTTCGAGTTGGAGCCGTTTGATCCGGCCGACATCGCCGCCTACCAGGCCTGCTACCAGACGCATGCCACGATCACAGTGCGGGCGGTCGACGGCGGCGTCGGTTCGGGCCGCGGCACCGGTGAGGCCGCGCTCGACATCGAGGAAGTGATTGGCCTGGCTCCGCAGGCCAACATCCTCGTCTACGAGGCGCCGAACGACGGTGCGAGCGTGTATGACGAGCTTCGCCAGATTGCGTCTGACGATTCCGCGCAGGTCATCAGCGACAGCTGGGGACTGTGCGAAGCCGAAGCCGGCGTGCCCGAGCTCGCCCAGCTCGAGCGGCCGCTCTTCCAGCAGATGGCTGTGCAGGGCCAGACCATGCTGGCCGCCACCGGCGACTCGGGCTCCGAGGGTTGTTACGCGCCGCCCGACTCCGCCGACCAGACGTTGTCGGTGTGGGAGCCGGCCAGCCAACCCGAAGTGACCGCGGTCGGCGGCACCAGCGTCACCTCTGTCACTGCGGCCGACAAGTCATGGAACGACATCTTCGGCGCCACCGGGGGCGGCATCTCGGCACTGTGGCCGATGCCCGCCTACCAGCGTCAGGTCGGCACCCTTGCCAGCAGCACAAACGCGCCGTGCAACGCACCGGCCACCCAGCTGTGCCGCGAAACACCCGACGTGAGCGCGATGGCCGACGTCAACCACGGATCGCTCGCCTACTTCGCCGGCTCGTGGATCGCGGTGGGCGGCACCAGTGCGGCGACCCCGATCTGGGCAGCGCTCGTGGCGTTGATCGATTCGACGTGCGCGGCCCATTCGGTCGGCTTTATCAATCCGACGCTGTACGCGATGGCCGCCGCACGCAGCACCGCACTGGCCGACGTCTCTACCGGCCCGAGCAACGATTTCACCGGAGCGAATCCCGGTCAGTACCCGACGACGGCGGGCTACGACCTCACCACTGGTCTCGGTACCCCGCATGCCAGCGCGCTCGCCACCGGATTGTGTCCGCCGGTGGGTGCCGCCGGGTCGGGCACGATGACCGTGACACCAACCCTCGTACCGCCGTCCACCTCGACGAGCCTCACGTTCGTCTACACGCCCGCCGCCAGTCAGGGCATGGTCGACGGCGAACTCGATCTGACCGTCCCAGGCACCTGGACGCTGCCGACGACGACACCCACCGTCACCGGCTACACCACGGCGACGGCGGGGATCGTGTCGGTGATCGGCAACACCATCGCCGTCACCGGCATCACGTTGCCCGCCGGCCAGAAGGTCACGATCACCTACGGTGACAGCCGGGCTGGTGCGGCCTTGCCGCAAGCGCCGTCAATGGCGCAGATCAGCGTCTTCGCGGCGCGGTCGCGGCAAACGAAGGCCGAGGTCACCGCGCCGCTGGCGATCAATCCGGCGGTTCGGGTAATGCCGGCCGGGCAAACCGGGGTCAGCGCAGTGCTCACCAGAATTGCCGGCAGCGATCGCATCGCGACGTCGATCGCCGAATCACGCACCGGCTTCCCGTCAGACGGATCGGCAGCCGCTGTCGTGCTCGCCCGCGCCGACCTCTACCCCGACGCGATCGCCGGAGTGCCGCTCGCCGCGGCAAACGACGCGCCGATGTTGCTCACCCCGTCGTCCGGGCTTACTCCGGCGCTGACGACCGAAATCTCGCGCGTGCTGCCGATCGGGCACAAAGTGTTCGTGCTCGGCGGCTCGGCATCGCTGTCGCCGTCGATCGACCTCCAGCTGCAAGCGATGGGCTACATCCCGATCCGGGTCGCGGGGGCCAGCCGGTACGAGACGGCGACCAAGATTGCGACTGCGCTCGGCAACCCCACCACGGTGTTCGAGGTCGACGGCAGCAACTTCCCCGACGCGCTCACCGCTGGTCCCGCGGCGGCGATCACCCACGGTGCGGTGCTGTTCACCTACAAGTCGTCGCCGGTCGAGGCCACCACCTCTTACCTGGCCGTGCATCCGGCGAGCGTGCGCTACGCAGTCGGCGGCCCGGCCGCGGCGGCTGACCCGGGTGCGAGCACGATCGTCGGCACCGACCGGTTCGAGACGTCGGTGCTCGTGGCACAGGCGTTCTTCTACTCGCCGTCGCTGGTCGGCGTGGCCAGCGGTGTCACCTTCCCCGATGCGCTGTCGGGTGGACCCATCACGGCTCTCGCCGGCGGGCCGGTCATCCTCGTGCCGCCAGCGGGCAACCTGTCCGGCCCGACCCAGCGCTACCTTGCCGGGGTCGCCAACAGCGTGCTGTCGGCGTGGCTGTTCGGGGGGCCCGCCGCGGTGAACACGGCAGTTGCGAATGAAGTGGCGCAGTCGCTCGTACTGGTGCCGCCGGCCAGCTGACCGGCTTGCGGCGCCTACAGGTAAAGGCCGGTCGACCCCTGCTCGACGCGCGACGACGCGAGTGCATGCACGTCACGCTCACGCATCATCACGTACGTAGCGCCGTGGATCTCTACCTCGGCCCGCTCTTCGGGGTCGTACAGCACCTGGTCGCCCGCCTCGATCGTTCGCACGTGTTGGCCGACCGCGACGACCTCGGCCCACATCAACCGCTTGCCCATGGTCGCCGTCGCCGGGATCACGATCCCGCCGGTCGACCGCCGCTCACCGCCTGATCCCGAGCGCACCAGCACCCGGTCGTGCAGCAACTTGATCGGCAGGCCCGAAGTAGGTTCGACACTCACGCCGCGAAACGGTAGCGGGTCGGACGACGAAGAGCCGCCGGGGTACCGCCGTCCGACCTGCTTGTCGCCGTCGATGGAGCGCTGGTCGGGCCGCTCGTCTGGTTGCTGCACTGCGCGCCGGCGCTACCGCTGGCGACGCTTGACGGCGATGATCGCGGCCAGCGCGATGAGCGCTGCGAGACCGCCGCCGACGACCGGTTTGGGCAACTGCTTCACGCCCGACTGCGCGGCTTTCGCAGCATCGGCTGCCTTCGCGGCCGACGCAAAAACGCCGTCGACAACCTTGTTGCGTGGCTTGCCGTCGAGCTCGGGGTGTGGCACCTCGCCGGGCAGCTTGATCGGCTCGCCCAGCGTCGACGCAGGGGTGGCAATCACGGTGGAGTCGGGGATCGAGATGACCTCGGGCTCGTGCAGCGACTGCTGCACGGGGCGATGGTCGATGCCGAGCTTGCTGCGCGCGCCGTCGACCACGGAGGACACCCCGGAGCGCACCTTGCCGATGCCGCGCTTCGCCGCCAGCTTCGGGTCGAGGCGACCCGCGATCGTATCGACCGTGAGCGCAAGCTCCTCGCGAGTGCGTTCGATCGACCGCAGCAACTCTTCGGGATCGCTCGGCATGGGGTCCTCCTGACCGATGGTGCCACGTGGTGTTCGATCAGTTTCGCAGGTCGATGGCGACCTTCACGTCGTCGTCTTGTCGCTGCAACGCCTGCCGGTAGTCGGCCAGCGGAACCTTGCGGCTGACCAGTTTGGTCAACCAGGCGAGGTCAGCTTTCGCCAGCGCCTGCGCGGCCTGCTCGTAATGGCGGCGAGCGGCGTTCACGCTGCCGAACAACGCGATGTTCTCGAGCACCATCTGCTTGTTGATCTCGTCGAGTCCGATCTGAGTCTCGCGCTTCGACGCCGAGATACCGGCCAGGCAAATGACGCCATCGTTGGCGACGACCTCGGTGAGTTCGAACACCAAAGGCCCATACCCAGTGCACTCGATGACGATGTCGGGGCGCACGCCGACGTCTTTGACGTCGCCCGCGTGGAAAGTGGCGCCGATGTCGCGTACCAGCCCCGGTTTCGGTCCGGTGTCGACCCGGTCGAGGACATGGACGTCGTAGCCGCGCTGCACACCCATCAGCGCCGCGAGCAGACCGATCGGACCGGCGCCGGTGATGAGTGCAATCTGTGTCGGCGCGGGTGTACGAGAAGCGATCTTTTCGCTTTGTTCCCAGGCTTTTGCGACCACAGAAGTGGGCTCCATCAACACGCCGGCGTCGCCAAGGCGGGCGTCGAGTTTGACGGCGAACTCAGGCTCGACCCGCCATTGCGTGGCGCCGTAGCCGTTGCGTTCCTTGATGCCCCGCTCGGTGTACTTGCCGTTACGGCAGAAATCCCACTCGCCCTTGCTGCACGGCAGGCAAGGTTCGGGGTCGGGTCGGCGGACGATGCCGGCGATCAAGTCGCCCTCGGCAAAACCGCTGCCCTGCGGCGCTTCGATCACCTGACCGAGCGACTCGTGACCGATGATCAACCGCTCCTCGCCCGGCGGTGACCATCCGTACCCCTCGTCGATGATCTCGATGTCGGTGCCGCACACCCCCATGAGGAGCCCCTGCACGAGCACACTTCCCTCGGACGGCAACGGGTCTGCGTGATCACCCACGCCTGCGGTCTCCGGCTTGCCGGGCACGACGGACAATGCCTTGACGCTCACCCTGGTCCTCCTCATAGCCACCGAGCCCACCGAGCCCACCGAACCGCCGCGGTTCGACAATCACCCGGTTCAACACTCACGCCGACGAGCGCCGGGATGATCTTTTCCTTGCATCATGGCACCGATACGCCGAAGTGCTCCACGCACCGCGTCGTCCAACGCCCGCAGTCGCCGTACCGCCTGTCGTCGTCGTACCGCCCGTCGTCGTCCTAACGCCCGTTCCCGGCTCGTGGGGTCGACGAACCCGCTGCCGACGATCAACCCGGCGCCTGACTTCGGCGTCGCGTGACTCCGGCGTCGCCGTCGATGGGCCAGCGGCTATGGTGACGGCATGGCAGACCTGAACAGCAGCAACACCCGGCTGAAGGCCGGCGACCCGGCACCCGACTTCACCCTCCCCGACGCCGACGGAAAGCCGGTGTCGCTGAAGGACTTTCGCGGCAAGCGTGTTGTCGTGTACTTCTACCCGGCGGCGATGACGCCGGGCTGCACCACGCAGGCGTGCGACTTCCGCGACAGCTTGTCGTCACTTTTGGCCGCAGGGGTTGCCGTCATCGGCATCTCACCCGATCCCGTCAACAAGCTCGTGCAATTCCGCGAGAAGGAGGCGCTCACCTTCCCCTTGCTGTCGGACGTCGACAAGACCGTGCTGAACGCCTATGGCGCGTATGGCGAGAAGAACAACTACGGCAAGACAGTGATGGGCGTGATCCGCTCGACGTTCGTCGTCGATGCTGACGGAAATCTCGAAGCCGCGCAGTACAACGTGAAGGCAACCGGCCACGTCGCTAAGCTGCGTGGCGAACTCGGCGTCTAGCGGAGTTCGTTTGGGCCGTAGCGCAGTATTAGTTCAGGGGCCGTAGCGCAGTATCAGTTCAGGGGCCGTAGCCCAATGGCAGAGGCACGCGGTTTAGGTCCGCGCCAGTGCGAGTTCGACTCTCGCCGGCCCTACTTCACCTGCACATCGTCGACAGCGAACCTCGAAGCCTGCTACCAAGCTTCACCAAATGCATGGCGGGTTCTCATCGATCCAGCCGGGCACCCGTGCTGCCTTACGATTGTGCAGCCCGACTAACCGCATAGAGCTCGATCGATTCAAGCGTGACCAAACGACCGTGCAGGCAATCGTCGTTACTGCGCACGAAATCACGCAGTTTCTCGTCGTCGTCGATGATGACCACGGCAACCGGCAAATGGTCGGAGACATCGAGAATTCGCGCGGTGTGCACGTCGCCTCCGCGGCCGAAACCTTCGACGCCGCGCAGCACGGTTGCGCCCGCAAGGCCAGCGTCGAGCGCCCGGCGCACGACCACGTCGGGCAGCGGCCGGTGCTCATGCATGGCGCTGTCGCACAGGTAGATCGTCAAGCGGCTGGGCCGCTGCGGACTGGCCATCGAGTTCTGCCTACCGCTGCGGCTTCGCCGTGTCCAGTACCACGGCAGCTCGATCTACCGTATTCTTGAAGGACGGCGGAGGGGCTCGCCGTCATCCGCCGATCCGGCCAACGGTCCCTGGTTTGCTCCAGGAGGATTTGCGTTGACCAACACGACCGCGGGGCTGCGGTGAGCAGCACTCCCCAAACTCACGGACAGTCTCAAGGCGAGTCGCCCGGGCAATCTCACCGGCAGTCCGCCGGCCCCGAATCGCGACAGCCACTCGTCGATACCGCTCCCGTCGATTTCTTTGAGTCGCCGATCGATCCTGATGTCGATCATGACGCAGGTTGTCGACGTCCGGCATCGTTGTTTCCGCGACCCGCGCCAGACATTGTCGCTGCGGTTTTCGTCGGCGGCGTCTTCGGCGGCCTCGCCCGTTACGCGATCGGCAAAGCCGCACCGTCATCCGCGAACGAATTCCCATGGGACGTCTTCGTCATCAATCTCAGTGGCGCGTTCGCGCTCGCGCTGCTGCTCGTGCTGGCAATAGAGGTTCTACCTGCCAACCGTTACGTGCGGCCGGCCCTCGGCACCGGATTTCTCGGTGCGTTCACGACGTTCTCATCGCTGACAGTGGCAACCGATCACCTATTCGCGCACGCACACGCGGGACTCGCAATCGCTTATGCCGTAGGGAGTTTGGTCGGCGGACTGATCGCGGCGTTGCTCGGGTTGCTGTGCGCACGCATCATTGGCGAACGAAGAACTCGTCGGCGTAACGGCAAGCACGCTGCGGAAGCTGCGGCATGAGCGACGGCGCATATCTCGAACTCACCGCGGTATTCAGCGAGCATGCGCGCTTTCATCACGTGCCTGCGTACGTCGAAGTGGTGCGTCGAGCACACAAGTTCGGACTCGCCGGTGCCAGTGTGTTTCGCGGGATCGAAGGCTTCGGGCATGCACATCGCGTACACGAGTCGCATGCCTTGCAACTCAACGCGCACACGTCCGTGCTGGTCGTGATCGTCGATCGCGCAATGCGCATACGCGAGTTTTTGCCACAGCTACAAGAAATCTGCGGCGATCAGGCAGTAATCACCACGCGCGCGGTCGAGGTGCTTGCTACGACGATCGGACGCCGCTGATGTGGCTCGCGGCAGCAGTCGCTGTTGTCGCCGGCGCGGGTGCAGTGTGCCGCTACGTGGCCGACCAGGTGATCTCACACCGGCGCGACACCGTGTTTCCGCTCGGCACCTTCACCATCAACATCGTGGGTTCGTTCGTGCTCGGCCTCACGACCGGGCTCGCCACTCACCATGGGTTGTCGACGACCGCAGCAACGATCATCGGCAGTGGTTTTTGCGCCGGCTTCACGACGTTCTCGACATGGATGTGGGAGACCATCGCCCTTGCCGAAACGCGCGCCGCGTTGGAGGCCTCAATCAATGCAGTGGGATCGCTCGCGGTCGGGCTCGCCGCCGCTGGGCTCGGCCTGTGGCTCGCCCTGCTGTGACGCTCAAACTGCTGTGACGCTCAAACTGCTGTGACGCTCAAACTGCTGTGATGCTCAACGGCTGCTCCCGAAAGGGTGAGGCGCCGGCATCACCCCGCTACCGGCGCCTCGAAGTCGGCGCGTACCCCCCATGGTTTGTCGCCGACCGGCATCCTGCGACCGGGGATCGTCAGGTTGCCGTCGACTCAAAGAGTTGGCCGCGACTGCGGTGATACATCAACATCAGCCCAGATGGTCTTCGGAGTCGCTCGCGCCGGTATCACCGGCGCCTTCGAGCCGCGCGAGCTGCTCGACCAGCCACGCCCATCCTTCGGGCTTGCGGTGCTCGCGGTGCCAGCCCCACAACAGCTCGTGCACCTTCGGGCCGTGCTTCACGTGGGCCAGCAACGCGACGCGCGAGCCTTCAGGCATGACCTCCGACTTGAAGAGCTCGCGCACCCGGCCCGCTGAGTCGTGGTCGATGCCGGCTACCGAGCCGCCGAGGAACCCAGGCATCAGACCAGCCGCGAACGCCTCGGTATCTGACACCTCGACCGACACCTCACCCTCCTGCGGCGTTCCGCCGAGCAGCACCAACTCGCCGGTGTCGTGAATCCACTCGAGCACCGCTCCTGTGCCGGCCGGAATCGCCAGCACCTGCGCCACCGCTTCAGGTACCTGCCAGACGCCGAAGTTGGTCGAGAAACTCGACACCCGCTCGACGACTGCCGCATTGAACTGCGCGAGGTCGTAGACCGGCAGCTCAATACCGTCGAGTTCAAGTGAGCCGAGCACGTCAAGAGCACTGTTATTGCTCGATGCCACCGCGGATCTCCTTCTGACTATGGGTTCAGCCCAGATCGGACGGCGGGCCGCCGTTCGCCCGGGTTGCCGCGGGTTCGCCCGCCAGCATTCGAGCCAGCTTGCGAAACGCCTCGCCACGATGGCTTATCGCATCTTTCTCATCGGCTGACATCTCGGCGGTGGTGCGGTCGTACCCGGTAGGTACGAAAATCGGATCGTAACCGAATCCGTTGTTGCCGCGCGGCGTTCGAATCAGCGAACCGAACACGCGACCGTGCGCGACGATCTCAGCGCCGTCGGGCAGCACGATCGCGGCGGCGCAGACGAACGAGGCGCCTCGTCGGCCGTCGGGCACATCGGCCACTTGCGAGAGCACTAGCCGCAAGTTCGCGTCGTCACAGTTCGCTGGGTCGGGACACAACGCGCCCGACCACCGGGCCGAGAAGATGCCCGGCATGCCGTTCAACGCGTCAACCGTGAGCCCACTGTCGTCGGCGATCGCGATCTCGCCGGTGGCGTGCGCGATCGCGCGTGCCTTCAACAACGCGTTGGCCTCGAAACTGTCGCCCGTCTCGGCGACCTCGGGCGCGTCGGCATACTCCTCGACGCTGACGAGCTCGACATCGAGTCCGGCTGCGGTCAGGATGCGCCGAAGTTCGGTCAGCTTGTGCGCGTTGCGGGTGGCGAGCACGACTCGCCGTCCGGTCAAGTCGTTGCTTGAAGCGGTCACGACGCCGCCATGACCTCGCGCTGCAGCGCCGCCAGCGTGGTGCAACCACCAACGGCGAGATCGAGCAGCGCATCGATTTCGGCACGTCGCAGCGGCGAACTCTCAGCCGTGCCCTGCACTTCGATGAACTCGCCTTCGCCGGTGACGACGACGTTCATGTCGGTGCCTGCGCGCACGTCTTCCTCGTAGGCAAGATCGAGCCTGGGCTCGCCGTCGATCACGCCGACGCTGACCGCCGACACGCTGCGCACCAGCGGCTCACCCGGCATCTTGCCGTTGACCCGCAACCAACCGATCGCGTCGACCAGCGCAACGTAAGCGCCGGTGATCGCGGCGGTGCGGGTGCCGCCGTCGGCCTGCAGCACGTCGCAGTCAATCTGAATCGTGGCCTCGCCCAGCGCCTTGTAGTCGATACAGGCGCGAAGCGCGCGCCCGACCAAGCGCGAGATCTCCTGCGTGCGGCCGCCGAGGCGACCCTTCACCGACTCGCGGTCGTTGCGGGTGTTCGTGGCCCGCGGCAACATCGCGTACTCGGCGGTGACCCAGCCGAGCCCGCTGCCCTTGCGCCAGCGCGGCACGCCGTCAGTGACGCTCGCTGCACACAGCACGCGGGTGCGACCGAACTCGACCAACACCGAACCCTCGGCGTGATCGAGCCAATTGCGGGTGAAGTGCACCGGGCGCAGTTCGTCGTTCGCACGACCATCGATTCGAGCCATGGCTGCGACCTTATCTGCGCACTCAGAGAACGAAAATCCGCCCCGGTTTCGCAAGATCGGTTCTGGCGCCGAAGACTTCCGCGGCGGCGTCGCGTTGCCGATCGGCATCGTGCCAAGGCGCGACGTGCGTGACGACGAGGCGATTCACACCTGCGTCCTTCGCCAACTGGCCGGCTTGCGACGCCGTGAGGTGAACGTCGGGCGGATTATCGACGCCATCAAGAAATCCAGCCTCGGCGAGAAGCAGGTCGGCACCTTGGGCAAAGTGAGCGAGTTCACTGAACGGACCAGTATCTGCCGTATACACAAGGCTTTTCCCGGACGACGAAACCCGCACTGCAAACGTCTCGACCGGATGCTGGGTGCGCCGCACCGCGATGTCGAACGGGCCGATCGTGGTGTCGCTGGGATCGTCAAGGACAAACACATCATCGAGCGTGCTTTCGGGCCGCCCGAATGCACCCGCGATCCTCGCCCGCTCACCGACCGGGGTGATCAGCGGCACTGGTGGTGGCACCCGGCCGTCGGGGTGATGGCGGCGGGTATGTGACAGCGGCACGAGATCGAGCCAATGGTCTCCGTGCAAATGGGAAACGAAAATCGCGTCGATGTCTCGCGGGTCGACGTGCTTCTGCAATTCGCCGAGTGCGCCGTTTCCGAGATCGATGAGCAGCCGAAAATCCTCGTGCGTAAGCAAATACGACGAGCACGCCGAGTCGGGACCAGGGTGGCTTCCGGACGATCCGAGCACCGTCAACTGCACAGCACAAGCCGCCGAATCATGGCCTGATTTCGGGACCGAGAAAACGTCGTCCGAGTTCGTAAAAGGAATCGGGGTCGCCGGTGGTGACGAAACTGTGCTGTGGCGGCATGGCGCCCTCTGAGCGGGTCAACTCGTGGCGCACGAGCAATCGATAGACGTCGCGCGCAGTCTCGTCGGCACTGCTCACGAGCATGACGTCGTCGCCCACGACGAGCGAAATCGCGCCTGCCAAATAAGGATAATGCGTGCAACCGAGCACCAGGGTATCGCAGCCGCGCTCGACGATCGGCGCCAGATATTCCTTTGCGCACTGCAACAATTCGTCGCTCATCGTGATGCCGGCCTCAACGAATTCAACGAACCGAGGGCAAGCAGCAGTGGTGAGATCGATGTGCGGAGCGGCGGCGAACGCATCTTCGTAAGCCCCGCTCGTGACCGTGGCATGCGTGCCGATCACGCCAACTTTGCCGTTGCGCGTGGCACTCACCGCTTTGCGCACGGCCGGCTGGATCACCTCGACGACCGGCACCCGGTACCGCTCGCGGGCGTCACGCAACATCGCCGACGACGCCGAGTTGCAGGCGATCACCAGCATCTTGACGCCGTCGTTGACCATCTGGTCGAGGATCTCGATGGAGTATTCGCGCACCTGCGCAATCGGCTTCGGGCCGTATGGCTGACGGGCGCCGTCGGCAACGTAATAGATCGGCTCGTGGGGCAGCAGGTCGAGGATCGCCCGCGCGACCGTGAGCCCGCCGACGCCGGAGTCGAATACCCCGATCGGCGCCTCGTTCACGTTCGGTTCGCCAGCCACGGTGTCAGCCTACCGACGTCCGCCGAACGGACCTCGCAACCGCGCAAACGCCGACGCGCTGATATGCGCCTCGGCCCGGCGCAGCGCGCCGTCCATCACCGGCCAACCAGGTCGGACGACGTGGTGCGGGCGCCACCCGCGCGGCGCGGCCGTATCTGGGTCAATTCCAGCCGTCCAGAACGCGAAAGTGTCCCAGTTAAATGCAACCCGGCGACGGAACGGATGCGCCCGACGGTGCTGGCAGGCTAGGCGTAGCCGACTTACCGCGTTAACCCCAACAGCGCGCACTTTGGTCCGCACGCTCGAGCGATGCCTGCCCAGCCTCGGCTCACCAACACGGCAGCCACTTGCCAAGCGACTTGGCATGGCGAAGTCACGACGTCGATCCAGCCGTAGCGAAGCGTGACATCGCCACGCACGGCTGCCGCGTTGTCGCGACTGGCATCTCGAAATGCTCCGAGGCCGGCGTGCCCGAGCCGGCCGTCGAGTTCGACCACCACGTGTTGTTCCTCGTAGTAGACGTCGCGGCGGGCCGATGTCGCCGGTCCCCCGAGGACGTCTTGGCGTAGAGGGTGCGGTAATGCGTGGGGGCGCTCGACATCGCGGCGGTAGCGCCACTCCAGTGCAGATTCGATGCCTTCGCCATC
>Ga0070658_10001470_pt1 | contig 20084 bp, 17 predicted proteins | sample KBSC13metaG_FD_64664 | JGI IMG/M metagenome (GOLD analysis project Ga0070658, IMG submission 64664) | Corn rhizosphere microbial communities from Kellogg Biological Station, Michigan, USA - KBS C1-3 metaG | ecosystem: Host-associated > Plants > Roots > Rhizosphere > Soil ...
TGGCGTCTCGCGACCGCCGGCTACCTCGGCCACATGTGGGAGCTGTACGCATTCTGGACCTGGATCGGTGCATTCCTCGCCGCGAGCGAGGCCGCGCACGGCGGCGTCGAGGGAGCGGCCGCGGCGCGACTGGTCGGGCTGGTGGCGTACGGGGCGATCGGCATCGGCGCGTTAGGCTGCGTCTGGGGAGGATGGGTCGCCGACCGGATCGGGCATGCCCGCCTGATCACGATCGCACTGGTCGCGAGCGGGGCATGCGCACTGCTGGCCGCACCGGCGTTCGGGCATTCGCTCCTCCTCACCGGGATGCTGGCGTGGACGTGGGGGTTCTGGGTCATCGCCGACAGCGCGCAGTTCAGCACCCTCGTCACCCGTTCGGTCGCGCCCCACGCGGTCGGTACCGCGCTCACGCTGCAGACGTCGCTCGGCTTCCTGCTGACGATGGCGAGCATCCAGCTCGTGCCGGTGGTCGCCGCACGCATCGGGTGGCCGGCGGCGGTGGCGCTGCTGGCGATCGGGCCGGCGGCGGGAATCACCGCGATCCGCGCGTTAGGCAGCGGCCCGCGGCGCGCGGCTGACGGGTGATCGGGCGATGACCGACCGCTTCGATCCCTGGCGCAGTACGCGCATCCTGCGCGGGCCGCTCGTCGGCGCCGGCGCGGTCGCGGCCGCGTCGCTGCTGCTGCTGTCGATCCTCCTCGCACTCGGTGGCTACGACGTGGCCGCGGCGCTGGGCGCACTCTGGCGAGGATCGTTCGGCTCCTCGTACGCCCTCTTCTCGGCGACGCTCGTTCGCGCGACGCCGTTGCTGCTGGCCGGGCTGGCGGTCGCGCTCGCGTTCCGCGCCGGCGTCTGGAACATCGGCGCCGAGGGACAGCTCCTCGCCGGGGCGACGGGCGCGATCGCGGCGGCGGCGTTGCCCCTGCCCGGCGCGGTGCGGCTCGCGCTCGCGCTGCTGTTCGCGCTCGCGGCCGGCGCGATCTGGGCGCTGCCGGCCGCACTGCTCCGGCGGCGCGGGGTGCTCGAGGTGATCAGCACGATCATGCTCAACTTCATCGCCCTCAACCTCGTCGGCTATCTCGTGCGCGGGCCGCTCCAGGAGCCGACGCACGCCTATCCGCAAAGCCCGACGATCGACGCGGCGGCACGCCTTCCCCGCGTCGCCGGGACGCGACTGCATCTCGGCGTCGGCATCGCGCTGGCCGCCGCGATCGCGTTAGGCATCGCCGTCAGGCGCAGCGCGTGGGGATTCCGCGTCCGCGCCGTCGGCGCGAACGCGCGGGCGGCGGCGAGCGCGGGACTGATCGACGTCTCGCGCGTTGCGCTGCAGGTCTTTCTCGTCAGCGGCGCGCTGGCCGGGTTGGCCGGGGGGATCGAGGTGACCGGCGTGACCTTCGCGCTCTACGAGGGACTCTCGCCCGGGTACGGCTACACCGCGATCGCGGTTGCGCTGCTGGCGCGGCTCGACCCGCTGCTGGTCGCGCCGAGCGCTCTTCTCTTCGGCGCGCTCGAGGCGGGAGCGACGGCGATGCAGCGCGACGCCGGCGTCCCGGCCGCCTTCGTCACCGTGGTCGAGGGGAGCCTCGTGCTGCTCGTCCTGCTCCTGCCGGTCCTGACGCGCCGTTATGAAATGCGGGCCGCCCGCAGCCGGGACGTCGCGGCATGAGTGTGAACAGCGAGTTCCTCTCGGCGGCGGTCCGGACGGCGACGCCGCTGCTGCTGGCGGCGACCGGCGAGCTGGTGATCGAGCGCGCCGGGATCATCTACGTCGGGATCGAGGGGAGCATCCTCGCCGGCGCGCTGGCCGCGGCAGCGGGGGGGATGTTCTCGGGCACCGCCGCCGCGGTGCTGCTGGCGATCGGGGCCGGCGCGTTGACGGCGGCGCTGTTCGCGCTCTTCGTCGTGCGGTGGCGCACCGAGCAGATCGTGACCGGGACGGCGATCACGCTCGTCGCCACGGGTGCGACTGCGGCACTGTACCACGTGCTGTTCGGGGCCGAGGGTGCCGGGCTTCGCGTGCCGGTGATCCACTCGATAGCGGTGCCGGTGCTGTCGAAGCTCCCGCTGATCGGGGAGGTGCTGTTCGACCAGAGCCTGTTCACCTATGCCGCCGTCGCGGCGCTGGTCGTCGTCTGGTGGGGGCTGGCGCGCACGCAGCTCGGACTCGCGATTCGCGCCTGCGGGGAGCGCCCGTCGGCGGCGCGGTCGGCGGGGATCGCGACCTCCCGGCTGCGCGCCGGCGCGGCGCTGTTCGCCGGAGCGTTAGGCGGCACCGCCGGCGCCGCGCTGGTGCTGGTCCAGTCGGGGACGTTCGCCGAGGGGATGTCGGCGGGGCGGGGGTTCATCGCGATCGCGATCGTCGCGCTCGGGCGGTGGCGGGCCGGGGGCGTCCTCGTTGCCGCGCTGGCCTTCGGAGCCGCCAGCGCGCTGCAGTATCTCTTCCAGGCGCGGGGCTGGACGCTGCCCTACCAGACCTTTCTCGCGCTGCCGTACGTCGCGACGCTGGTCGCCCTGGCGACGACACGCGCGCGCGGCGCGGCCCCGGCCGCGCTTGGCCAGGCAGACGTCGACTGATGCCTAACGGTGGCGCTAGGTGGCGCAGCCGCTGGCGGCGCTGACCCAGCGCAGCTCCCAGCGCCCGGCGCCGTTCCGCTCGAGCAGGGCGTAGGCGACGCCGTCGCCCACGTAGCGCGCGAGCACCAGGGTCGGACGGCGTGCCGCACCGATCGCGAGCGCGGCGAGGACGTCGTGCGTCTCGACCGTTCCCTCGTGACCGGATGCGCGCTCGCTGAACCCGACGCGCCATGGCCCGGTGGTCTTGCCGCTGTCGCGCTCAGCGACGAGGAGCAGCTGCTCCTCGCGCGGGTCGGCTTCCTGGTTGATGCGGCGCGACATGTCGGCGATAAGCGCCTGGACTCCGGGAACAGGCTCGAAGCGCCGCACGGTGCGCACATAGAAGGGAAGCCCGCGGAACGCGCTCGCCGTATCGTCAGGCAGGCGGGCAGTGAGCGACAGGACGTCGTTGACGAGCCGCGTCGAGTCGGCGCGGGAGAGATGATCGATCGAGTCGAGCGGGATGCTGCGCGCATGCCCGGCGACGAGACCGACCGTCCAGGCCGCGGTCGGCCCGCGTGACTCGTTGCGCAGGCGCACGAGCGGCCAGTCCTCGCAGGCGTCGTCGCTGCTGTCGGCCTGCGCGGTCGTGTCCTCGCCGACGATCGTCGCGTGCCCGACCTCCCCGCGCCGCGAGAAGAGGGTGACGTCGGCACCGCGCACCGGCGCGAGGTCCATCAGCGCCGAATCCCCGAACGTGCTGTCGGTGACCTCGGGGAAGACCACTTCACCGAGTCCGGGTACGTCGCCGGCGACGAGGAGAACGGTGCCGGCGTCGGCGTTCCACCCCGCGTTCATGGCGGTGGCCGAACTGTCGCCTGGCGGCGGCGCACCGACTACCGCGGTATCGCTTCCTGCCTGACGACCGGATCGCTCGCAGCCGGCGAGCGAGGTGAGTGCGATCAGCGCGATGAACGCGCTGAACGCGCGGCGTCGTGGTCCGACGGCAGCGGAGCGGGACAGCGCGGACAATCGATCGTGACGGAGCAGGGAACGCATCGGTCCTAATCTGCACGCACGGCGTGGCCCGTCAACGGCGAGTCGCGAAATGATGCCACGGCGACGCTACGTAACGCGACGTATCGCCGTCGCCGCTGGGGCACCGTAGACTTGAGCCACACCCGAGCACATCGAGAATGGCACACGCATCCCATGTGATCCCGATCGCCGCCGCCGATGGCGAGATTCGCGTCGAGCGGGCAGCGCCCGCGCGCGAGCGTGTGAGCTGGGCGCTGTACGACTTCGCGAACACGATCTTCTCGATGAACATCGCGACGCTGTACTTCGCGGTGTGGCTCGTATCGGATCTCGGTGTCGGCCGTAACACGCCGGTGGCGATCGGGAACGGGATCTCGTCGCTGCTCGTCGCGCTGTCGATCCCGGTGCTCGGCGCGATCTCGGATGCGACCCGTCGCCGGAAGCCATGGGTGGTCTGGTTCACCGTGCTCGCCTGTGCGGCGACGATCGCGATCGCGATCGTCGGGCAGACGGTGATCCCGATCGTCGGCGACCAGACGATCGGCGCTCCGCCGGTCGCTCCGGGCTGGCATGTGCCGACGCCGGCGCTCGTCGCCATCGTCATCGCGTTCATCGTCGCGAACTACGCGTACCAGGCGGCGCAGCCGTTCTACAATGCCATGCTCCCCGAGCTCGCCCCGGTCCACGAGCAGGGGCGGCTCTCCGGCCTCGGCACAGCGCTCGGCTACGTCGGCTCGATCTCGGGAGTCGTTCTCGTCTCGGGATTCTTCAGCGGCTCGATCGCCGGCGTCGTGCCGCTGCCTGACGGTCTGCTGCGGACGCTGCGGACCGTCGTTCCCTTCACCGGTCATGCGGGACGTGTCAGCACCTTCGTCCCGACAGCGCTGCTCTTCCTGCTCTTCACGGTCCCACTGATGGTCTGGTGCCGCGACCATCTGGCAGGAACGGTCGCGCGGACGCGGGTGAAGTGGCGCGAGGCGTTCGCCGAGGTCGCGCACACGATCCGCGACGCGAAGCAGCATCCGGGCGCGCTCCGCTTCATCCTCGCGTCGTTTCTCTATCAGGACGCGATGGGGACGATCATCAGCTACATGGCGCTCTACGCAGTCGTGGCGATGGGATTCGCGAAGGGGACGGAGCAGAAGCTTTTTCTGGTGCTGACGGTGCCGGCCGTGGTCGGCGCGTATCTCTGCGGCATCCTCACCGATCGCATCGGCCCGAAGAAGACGCTGATGCTCGTCATCGGCGGATGGGTCGTGCTTCTCACGGCGATGATCCTCGCGCCGTCGCAGCAGGCGTTCTGGATCGTCGGCTTCTTCATCGGCCTGATCTACGGCGGCGTGAGCACCGCCGAGCGGCCGCTGCTCCTCAGCCTCATCCCCGACGTCGAGGCCGGGCGGTACTTCGGGCTGATGGTGCTGTCGGCGCGCGCGGCGGCGGTGCTCGGACCGTTCATCTGGGCGTTCGCGGTCGACGGGTTGTCGCCGCACTTCGGGACGGGGATCGCGTATCGGGCGGCGGTGGCCAGCGTCGCGGTGGCGATGGTGCTGGCGCTGTTCATCCTTCGCAAGGTCCCGGACACCTTCGGCCGGGCGAAGGCGCGGTGATGTTCTACGCCTTCATGCGCCGGCTGGCGCGCATCGCGCTGCGCTGGTATTACCGCGACGTCGAGGTGATCGGCGCCGATCGCGTGCCGCCCGACGCACCGCTGCTGATCGTCGCCAACCACCCTAACGCGATGATCGACCCGATGCTCGTGGCGACGACGCTGACGCGCCGCGTGACGTTCACCGGGAAGGCGACGCTGTTCGAGAATCCGTTCCTGCGCGCGTTCCTCGGCGCCGTCGGCATGGTCCCGCTGCGGCGGGCCAGCGACGAGCGGGCGCGCCGTCAGGCAGGCGGTACACCGGATCCGAAGCGCAACGAGGACGCGTTTCGCGCCGTGATCGACGCGCTCGCCCATCGGCGGGCGGTGCTCATCTTCCCCGAGGGGAAGAGCCACGACGAGCCCTCGATCGCGCCGCTCAAGACCGGGACCGCCCGGATGGCGCTGCAGGCCCGGGCGGCCGGTGTGCGCGAGCTGGCGGTGCTGCCGATCGGGTTCGTCTTCGAGGACAAGAGCCGCCCGCGGACGCGGATCCTCGTCGAGGTCGGCGAGCCCCTCGCGCTCGAGAGCTGGCCGGCGGCCAGTGCCCCCGATGCCGTGGACCGGCTGACCGCCGACATCGACCACCGCCTGCGCGCCGTGACGACGAACTACGAGACCGCCGCCGCCGCCGCCGAGGTCGCGCAGCTGAGCGCGCTCCTCGCCGGCGAGGGGTTCGGACCGTTAGGCGGCGGCATGCGCTGGGCGGAGCTGGTCGCGGTCAGCCGTCGCGTCGATGCGGCGCGACGAATGCTCGAGCGGGCGGCGGCTGCCGGCGGCGAGCCGAATTCGCGGGCCGCCGAGCTCCGGGCGCGGGTCCGGACGCTCGAGGAGGCCGCGGCTCGCGAGCGGCTCGACCTGCTCGATGCCACGATCGACACCAGCCTCGGCTCGGGGGCGAAGTTCGTCGCGCGCGAGAGCACGATCGCGCTGCTGGCCGCGCCCTTCGCGCTGCTCGGACGGATCGTGCACTGGCCGGCGCTGACGATCGCGCGGGCGGTGGCGCGGATGCGGAGCGAGTCCGGCTCCGACCCGGCGATGCAGACGATCGTCGTCGGCGCGCCGCTGGTGCTGATCACGTGGGCGGCGGTCGCGGCGCTCGCCTGGCGCGCGGCCGGAGCGTTAGGCGCGGTGGCGGCGCTGCTGGCGCTTCCCGTCCTCGCCGACTGCGACTTCGCCCTCCGCGACCGGGCGGCCCGGGCCCGGGCCCGGGTGCGTGCCTACCTCCGGTTCCGGCGCGACCCGTCGCTGCAGAAGACGTTCGTCGGTGGCATCGCCGCCGCCCGCAACGAGGCGGCCGAACTGGAGCGACTGTTGACCGGCGCCGGGGGCGAAGCCGCCTAACGCTTCCCGCCGGCGGCCAGCGCGGGACGCGGCGGCAGGTAGCCTCCGACCAGGTCCCAGTGCCACGCGTCGCGCCGGACGCCGGTACGCGGATCCTTCAGCGGCTTGAACTGCAGCCGGCCGGCGTCGAGGCCGACCGCGCGGCCGTAGGCGAGCAGCAGCTCGCGATCGACCGAGACGAGGTGCGCCATCGGACGCCCCTTCCAGACGTGGCGGTGCAGCCAGAGCCCGCCGTCCATCGCATGGATCATCCCGGCGCGCCGATCGGTGAATTCACGATAGCTCGGAGTGCGCGCCTTCTCCGGCGGTCCGGCTGGTTGGGGCGCGGGCGCTGCCGGGTCGCTCACGGCGCGGCCGCCGCGACGGCCGCGGGCGCCGCTACTGGCAGGTGATCAGCGACTCGGAAGTGGCGGGGGGCAGCGGTGCCGCGGTGCCCGTGAAGATCGCGCACTTGAACGGATACGATTCCGGATGCGTCACCGACGCCGACCAACCCTGGTTCGAGGCCTCGGGAACGGTGACGATCACTCCCGGCGACGCCTTGAAGTTCACCGAGTCGAGTGCGGTGCTGTAATGGCCGTTCGAGAAGAAGAACGACTCCTCGGCGGTGGCCAGGTTGCGCAGGTCGCTGCGCAGGGCGGCAGAATGCGCCTTGCCCTTCGTGTTCTTGAAGTTGGGGATCGCCAAGGCCGCGAGGATCGCGAGCACGACGACGACCACCATCAGTTCGACGAGCGTGAACCCTGCCCGGCGCAATCGCATTTGACGTCAAGCAAGGGAAGCCCCCGCACGATGCGGGGAGATTTGCAGCCTCGAGATTGGACGCTTCCAATTGACGAACGTCACTTCGGGCAGGCGTGTGCCACATCACATTTTTGTCTCGACCCAGTTCGCCCCCATCCCGATGTCGACGACGAGGGGAACGGAGAGCTCGGCGGCATGCTCCATCTCATGGCGCACCAGTGCCTCGAGCGACTCGAGCTCCTCGGGCGGCGACTCGAAGACCAGCTCGTCGTGCACCTGAAGGATCATCGCGCTCGCCAGCTGACGGTCGGTGAGCGCGCGATGGATGTTGATCATCGCGAGCTTGATCAGGTCAGCCGCCGAGCCCTGGATCGGCGAGTTGGTTGCGGTGCGCTCGCCGAACGCGCGAATGTTGAAGTTCCGGTCGCGGAGCTCGGGGATATAGCGGCGCCGGCCGAAGATGGTCGAGACGTAGCCCTGCGCCCGCGCCAGCTCGACCATCGAGTCGAGATACTTGCGGATCCCCTCGAACCGCTCGAAGTAGCGGGTGATGAACTCCTTCGCTTCGGCGTGCGCAACGCCGAGCTGCCGCGACAGCGCATGCGCACCCTGGCCATAGATCGTCGCGAAGTTGATCGTCTTCGCGCGGCCGCGCATCTCCGACGTGACTTCTTCGATCGGGACGTCGAAGATCAGCGCCGCGGTCTGGCGGTGAATGTCGCCGCCGCTCTGGAACGCCGAGACGAAAGCGGGATCGTGCGAGAGGTGGGCGAGCAGTCGCAGCTCGATCTGCGAGTAGTCCGCGGAGAGCAGCGTCCATCCGGCGCGCGGGACGAAGCCACGACGGATGTCGCGTCCGAGCTCGCGACGGATCGGGATGTTCTGGAGATTCGGGTCGCTCGATGACAGCCGGCCCGTCGACGCGACCGTCTGGTTGAACGAGGTGTGGATGCGCGACGTGTGCGGACTCACCATCGCCGGCAGCGCGTCGATGTAGGTGCTCTCGAGCTTCGACAGCTCGCGATATTCCATCAGCAGCGACGGGAGCGCGTGTCCGGCCTCGGCAAGCTCCTGGAGCACGCTGGCGTCGGTCGATGGACCGGTCGCCGTCTTCTTCAGCACGGGAAGCCCGAGCTTCTCGAAGAGAATCTCGCGCAGCTGCGGATTGGAGTTGATGTTGAACTCCGTTCCCGCTGCTTCATAGATCAGCTTCTCGACACGTTCGCGCTCGGCCTGGAATCGCGTCTTGAGGGACTTGAACCATTCGCGGTCGATCGACACGCCGGCCCACTCCATCTCGGCCAGCACTTCGACCAGCGGCATCTCGATGTCGGTGAGCAGCCGGGTCAACGCATGCGTCTCGAGCTGCGGCTCGAACAGCGCGCGCAGTCGCAGCGTCATGTCGCCGTCCTCGCACGAGTAGTCGCGCGCGCACTCGATCGGGACCTGGTCGTAGGGAATCGCGGTCCGTCCCTTCCCACACAGCTCGTCGAACGACGTCATGCGGTAGTCGAGAAACTCGAGCGCGAGGACGTCGAGCCCGTGCGAGCGACGGCCTGGATCGAGCACGTAGCTCGCGAGCATCGTGTCGAAGTCGAGCCCGCGGAGACGGATCCCCGCGCGTCTCAGGGCGAGCATGTCGTACTTCGCGTTCTGCCCCGTCTTCTTCACGCTCGCATCCTCGAGCAGCGCGCGGAGCGCGGCCATCTCGTCGGAGTCGAGGGACGGCAGGTTCCTGATCGGGTGCTGTCCGCTCGCCAGCGCGCGCTCGGCGATGCTCGCCGGCTCGCTGGCGGCGGTTTTTTTCTTCCTGGGTTTCGCGGCCACGGCCGCTGGCGGTGTCGCGTTCGTCTCGTCACCGCCGCGCTCCAGTCCGCGAGTTTCCGGCGAGTCGTCAGGCGAGCGGTCCCCCGACGCATCGAGCGGGAGGTCCACCTGTGTGCCGTCGCGCGGGCGGTGACGGAGCGGGAGGTAGTAGGCCTCACCCGGCGCGACGGCGATCGTGATGCCGACCAGCGTCGAGCGAAGCGGATCCACCTTCAACGGGCTGTCGGCGTCGATGACCGTTTCGGTATCGACGGCGATCGTGCCGATGGCCCGCGCCTTCGCGATCACCTCGTGCATCGTGGCGAGCGTATCGACAGTCGTGTATCGCGTCGCGATCGACGGGATCGACGGCGGCGGCGGGAAGTCGAGCGCCGGATCGTCGTCCGGCAGCGTACCCGGCGTGCCGGCGATCGAGAGCGTGTCGCCTAACGGTCGCGCCGCGCCGGCCGGCGTGCTTCCGGCGGCGGCCGCTGCCTGCTTCGCCAGCGTCTGGAACTCGAGCTCGAGATAGAGATTCTTGAGCCGCATCCAGTCCGGGTCGCGCACGCGCAGCCGCTCGAGGTCGAGCGTGACCGGCACGTCCTTGCGGATCGTCACCAGCTCCTTCGACAGCACGGCCAGGTCGGCGTGGGCCTGGAGCGCCTCGCGCGGACGCTTCTTCGTGATGTTGTCGACGTTCTCGAGGATCCGCTCGAGCGGACCGTACGTGTTCACCAGCTCGGACGCGGTCTTGTCGCCGATTCCCTTCACGCCGGGAACGTTGTCCGAGGAATCGCCGACCAGCGCCAGGTAATCGATGACGAGGCCGGGCGGAACACCAAGCCGCTCGCTGCCGTTCTCGACGCCGACCCACTGTTCCTCGACGCTGGCCGGACCGCCGCGTCCGGGATTCAGCAGCCACACGCCGGGCTGCACCAGCTGCTGAAAGTCCTTGTCACCCGAGACGACGACGACGTTCACTCCGCGCTCGACGCACTGCGCGGCGAGCGTGCCGATGACGTCGTCGGCTTCGTAGCCGTCGCACGCGAGCACCGGGATATGCATCGCGTCGAGCAGCGTCGAGATGCGCGACATGCCGCGATCGAAGTCCGCCTGCAGCTCCTCGCCGAGCTTCTCGCGCGTCGCCTTGTACGCGGGGTACTTCTCGTGGCGGAACGACAATCCCGCGTCGTGCACCCAGCCGAGGTGCTCGGGGCGGTGCGTCGCGAGCAGCCGTTGGAGGAAGTTCGCGACCCCCCAGACGGCGGATGTGTTCTCGCCGCGCGCGGTGGTGAGGGGGCGGGCGAGCAGCGCGAAGAACGCGCGATAGATCAGCGCGTAGCCGTCAACGAGGAACAGTCGGGGCGCGGACGGCGGCGTCGGTGCGGGCATACGCAATAAACAAACATGACGCTGCGTCTCTGCCTAGCGCCGGCGATGCCGAAAACGCAACCGCCTGCCGAGGTCGGCAGGCGGAGGCGGATCGCACGGCTCAGCGTAAAGCGTCGAGAGACCGACGGTGTTACACCCGCTGCACGTTCGCGGCGTGGAGACCCTTGTCGCCAGACTTGATCTCGAACTCGACGACCTGTCCTTCGGCGAGTGTCTTGAAGCCGTCCATCGTGATTGCGGAGAAATGGACGAACACGTCCTCACCGCCATCCTGTTCGATGAAGCCGTAGCCCTTGGCATCATTGAACCACTTCACCTTTCCTTTCGCCATACGAGCTGCCTCCCGCGGGTGAATCGCAACACCGCTCTCACGACACGTGCGACGGCACGTGTGCCTCGCCTACCGGCGCGCGGGCGCTATATATGAGCACTTGGCACTTTTGTCAATATCACGCCGGATCACGGCGTTGCGGCAATCATCGCCACTACGCCGACCGCCGCGATGACGCGGATGTTGTCGTCGTGCGGCCAGGGCAATCGCTCGGCGATCATCGCCGCCGCGGCCAGCAGCAGCGCGACCGGGAAGGCGACGCGCGCCAGCAATGAAACGCCGATCAGCGTCGCGAGGAAACATGCGGCGCTCCCCTCAAGCGACTTGCCGTCGCGCGGCGAGCGATGCCGTCCGAAGCGCATCCCGATCAGCGCCGCCGCGGCATCGCCGACCGCCGCCGCCCATGTCGCCGCGATCGCGGCACTGCGCGGCAGCAGCATCACCGCCATGAACATGGCCGCGAGCAACCACGTCGCACCGGTCAGCCGTCGCGCTTCGTGCACACGCAGCAGCGCGGCGAAGATCGCGTCGAAACGCGAGGCGGCTGCAGCGGACAGCGCGCGCGCTGTCTCAACGGAGATCGCGATCGCCAGCAGCGTGCCGAGAACGATCAGCGCCACTCGGCGCGGGATGCCGAGGGCGAGGGCGACCGGCACGGTCGCACTCGTGAGATGCAGCGCCTTGCGCGCGAGCTCGCGTCGGAACGATGGCGCGCTGTCGCGCGCGCCCTCGCTCACTTCTCCTTCACGCGTCGTGTGAGCGACTGGAATTCGAGCTCGCTGGTCATCGTCAGGCGGAACCGGCCGAACCCTGACTGGTCGACGAACACCAGCTGTGCGCGGTACTGGGTGTATTCCCAGATCTGCACGCGTCCGCGCTGCGAGATGTCGTTCTGCCCCTGGTCGTAGATCTGGTCAGGCTCGCCGAGCGTGATGAAGACTCGTCCGCGATCGGTGAGCCACCCCGGGCCGGCGTCATCGCGAAAGCGCTGGTTCGCCTGCTCGAGGCGCACGAAGTAGTCGCGGAGCGCTTCGTTCTCCGGCGTCGCCGGGTCGGGGTCCGTCGACCGGAGGAACGAGATCCAGATCCGGCCGCGATCGGCGGGCGCCGCCGTTCGCAGCGACTGCAGCTGGTCCGGCGTCGCGAAGTAGCGCAGATACGAAAGCATGTCGTCGAACGACGTGATCGCCAATCCTTCGGCGAAGCTCACCACCAGTCGCGTGCGGGCGGTGTCGGAATCCGTCCCGCGCCAGCTCACGAACGTCGCGATGCCGGGCCCGATCTCGGCGATCGGAAGCGCGAAGATTCCGCTCGTCAGGCTGTCGTGCGTCGGGAGCATCAGTGAGTCTCGCCACACCGGCGTCCCGCGCGCGTCGCGCACTTCGCCGTGCACCGGCCCCGTGCCGCCATATCGCTCGACGTAGACGAGAATCGCCGTGTCCTGGCCGAACACCGCCGACCCCCGCGGGTTCGGCACCAGCGCCGGCAGCGTGTCCCGGCGTGGGCGCGGATCCGCCTCGTAGACCGCGACCGCCGACGATGCGCCGGTCCGGCTGATGCGCGGAACCGTGATCGGCGCATCGTGCGTCGTCGTCCGGCCGCTCTCGGCGTCGCGCACCGTCAGGTTCAGCGTGTAGCTGTCCGGTGCGAGGCGGAGATACTGCTGGAAGATCAGGCTCTCGTCGCCACGGCTCGTCTCACGGTATGACACGACGCGCACCGTCTGGCGCCCCTGCGTGCGGCGCGTCGAGCTCCCGTTGTGGCGCGCGTCGATGATGACATCGTACGCGGCGCGGTAGTGATCGCCCTCGTGCACGAAGGTCAGCGCCCGATTCGGGAGCGACAGCGTCACCAGCACCAGCGTCGTGTCCGGCGTCTCGGTCGCGAACACGTCGGTGGTCCCGATGAACGGCACCGGCGCCGTCTCGACGATGAGCCCTGCCTCACGGTAGACGCGCGAGACGTCGAGCGCCGACGCGACGCCTCGCGCACGGTCGGTGGGCGCCGCGCTGTTGTCGACTGGTGTCCGGTGCGTGCAGCCATTCAACGCCGCACCGGTGACCAGCAGCACCATCATCACCGCCGAAAGGCGCAGGCGCGGCGATGCTTGCGGGTGGTGGGTGCGCGAAAGATCGAGCATGAGAACGGTCTCGCTGAACGGGTCGGACAGAGCGACGAACGCGGCTCCGCCTACACTAGCGCGCGTCGCGGTCGCTTGCCACGGTCCGGAGGCAGGATTAGGTTCGCCGCGTGTCGCATCAGTCAATCGTCGGACGCAATCTCGCTGGATATACCCTCGCTGCTCTGGTCGGTGAAGGGGGGACGTCCGCCGTCTATCGCGCGGACCACGCCCAGCATGGCACCGTTGCGGTGAAGGTCCTGCGCGAGAAGCTGCGCGAGGACCGTACCGCCGTCGCCCGCTTCGTTCGCGAGGCGCGCTTCGGCTCGCGCGTCGATCATCCAAACGTCGTTCGCACGATCGAGATCGGTGAGGGCGATCCGGGACTCCACTTCATCGCCACCGAGTGGGCGCCCGGCGAGCTCCTCGAGCGCTACGCGCGCCGCAAGGCACCACTCCCGCCGAGCGAAGTCTCCGGAATCGTCGAGCAGATCGCCGAGGCGGTGCAGGCAGCGCATCTCGCCGGGATCGTCCATCGCGACCTGAAGCCCGACAACGTGATGTACGACCCGGCGACCCATCAGGTGAAGCTGCTCGACTTCGGCATCGCCGCCGATACCGAGATCGGCGCCGAGGAGCGTCTCACCCGCGCCGGTTTCTTCGTCGGGACGCTGCTCTACGTCGCACCCGAGGCGCTGTCCGGCGAGATGGTGACCCCGGCCGCCGACCAGTGGAGCCTGGCCACGATCGCCTACTACCTGCTGTCGAGCTGCCACCCGTACGCCGCGCGTACGCCGCGCGAGATGTTCACCAAGCTTCTCTCGCAGCCTCCGACACCACTCGGCACGGTGAAGGAGGGGCTCGTCATCGCGCCGGCCATCGAGAGCGTCGTGATGCGCGGGCTCTCCCGCGATCCCGCCCGGCGCTATCCGAGCGTCCGCGACTTCGCCGCCGCCTTCCGCGAGGCGGTCGCTGCCGCCGCCGCGCAGCCGGTACCCGCGCCGCCGCCCCCCGAGGACGACGAGACGCTCCTCGAGAAGGCCCGCGCCCTCTTCCGCGGCCGGAAGAAGCGCTGACAGCCATCGCGCGGCCTCGCGCCCGGCGGCCGGCTGCCTGACGACGTGACCTGCCTGACGGCGTGACCTGCCCGACGGTGCCTAACGCTCGGGGGCGACGATCCGCGTCCCGGTCGGCGTCGTATGCCGCGGCGGCGCCACCCGGATGTCGGCTGGATTCACCGGCAGCCAGACAGTGAACGTCGCCCCCTTTCCGAGCTCGCTCTGCAGCGTGATCTCCCCGCCGAGGAGCCGCGCCAGCCGCCGCGAGATCGGGAGCCCGAGCCCCGTCCCGCGCTGCGCCGAATCGCCGCGCGGTCCCGCGTTCACCTGCTCGAACTCCTCGAAGATCCGCACGTGATCGGCGGGCGAGATCCCGATCCCGGTGTCGGTGACCTGCAGCGCGATCCACGGCCGCGCCGGATCCGGAGACCGTGATCGCAGCTCGGCGTTGGCCGGCGTCACCGGATCGCCGGCCACGATCCCGTCGACGAACCGGGCCTTGACCTGGATGCTGCCTGACGGCGTGTACTTCACCGCGTTGCCGATCAGGTTCAGCAGGATCTGGCGGAGGTGCGCCGGGTCGGTCCGGACGCGCGGCAGCGTCGCCGAAATCGTCATCGAGATGTTCAGCTGCTTCTCGGAGACGAGCGGCTCGACTTCGGTGGCGATGTCGAACACGAACGGGCGCAGGTCCACCGACTCCTGGTGCACTTCGAGGCGACCCGCCGCCATCTTCGCGATGTCGAGGACCTGGTCCACCAGGTGCCGCAGGTGTCCGGCCGAGGCCGCGATGCGGTCCACCGGCGGGATCTGGCGCGGCCCGAGCTCGCCGTAGACGCCGTCGCGCAACAGGTCGACGAACCCGACGATCGCGTTGAGCGGGGTCCGCAGCTCGTGCGACACGTTCGCGAGGAACTCGCTCTTCGCCCGGTTCGCGCGCAGCGCTTCGGTCGAGAGGCGCTCGAGCTCCCGCGAACGTTCGGCGGCCTGCGATGCCTCGCGCCGGTCGCGCATCATCCCCCATGCGAGCGCGGCCAGCGCCGCGAGCCCGATCGTCCACAGCAGCGCGCGCGTCGACCCGACCGTCGATTCCTGCGCGAGCGCGAGCCGCCACATCGCGCCGTCGGGCGCACGGAACGACGCCACCGTCTGCATGACAGGGCCGCCGATCGTCTCGTCCCGGAACGCCACCGTGTCCGTACGAGCGAGGATCGCCACTCGTGACTGCTCGGTCCGCGGCGCACGCATCGCCGCGGCGAGGAACGCGTCGCTCGACAGGAGCGCGGCGACGAACCCCGAGCACGATCGCCGCGGTCCGCTGCAGAGCGGCATCATGATCACGACCCCCGGCCGGTCGCCGAAGATCTGTCCCGGCCGCGACACCAGCGGATGCGTGGTCGACCGCGCCTGCCGCGCGATCTCGCTCAGCCCCATCGCCGCCACCGTATCCATGTCGATCGGCGGCAGACGGTCGCCCCCCGCGATGGCGATGTCGTCGACGATCCGTCCGCTCGAATCGGCGATCCAGAGCCGCCTGATCCCGGGGAGGAAGTCGCCTAACGCGATCGCGTATTCGGCCAGCGCCGCCTGGTGCCCGGAGGCCTGACGATCCGCGTAGACGGCGCGCAGCGCCGCCAGGGCGTCGGCCCGCTGGGCGAGGAAGCTCTCGACCATCGCCGCCGATCCCGCCGCGGTGACCTGCAGCCTCCCCTGTGCCGCCTGGGTGAGAACGCGGTCGGCGGCGTAGATGCCGGCCAGCACGAACGCGATCACCGCGGCGATGACGACGGTGGAGCGGCGGATTCCGATGCGGGGGACGAAGGGCACGACGGTGGTGGTGAGTGCTCCACAGTAGGCGCCCGCGTCGCGTGAGGAAAGGGCCGCACGCGTTGACGATGATCGGGAGCGCGCCTAACCTGTCCCGTCATGACGCCCGAAAGATCCCGGCTCCACCGCCTGCTCGCCGAACGCTCGGCGCGCCGCGGGCACTTCACCCTCGCATCGGGACGGGAATCGGAGTTCTACGTCGATGCTCGCCTCACGGCGATGAGCCCCGACGGCCTCGCGCTCATCGGGCCGCTCGCGCTGGCCGAGATCGACGCCGCGCATTGGGTGGCCGACAGCGTCGGCGGCCTCACGCTCGGCGCGGACCCGGTCAGCTACGCGATCAGCTACGCCAGCGCGACCACCGCTCGTCCGCTCCGCGCGTTCACCGTGCGCAAGGAGGCGAAGGCGCATGGCACCGGAAAGCTCATCGAGGGACCGTTCCGGGCCGGGGACCGGGTCGTCGTCGTCGAGGACGTGATCACCACCGGCGGCTCCGCGCTCAAGGCCGCGGCGGCAATCGGTGCAGCCGGCGGGACGGTCATCGGCGTCCTCGCGCTCGTCGACCGCGAGGAGGGCGGACGCGAGTCGATCGAGCAGGCCGGGTTCGCGGTCCGCGCACTAGCGCGCGCCAGCGATATCCTCCCGCTCCTGGCCCGAGACTGAGATCGGCAGCGTGATGTGCACGACGTCATCGCGCCAGACCCGGCCTCCGAGCCGCGCCGCCAGACGCTCCGCCAGCGTCAGCCCCGCTTCGCAGGGCGCCGGCGACTGCGCACCGGGCTGATGCCGGACGAGCAGCGTCATGCTTTCCTCGTCCGCGCGCTCGAGCTCGACCTGGACGATGGTGTGCGGCGCGGCCTCACGCAGCACCGCGGCGACGACGATCCGCAGCACGAGCTCCGTGCCTAACGCGTCGGTGCGCAGCGTCGGCAGGTCCTGCTGCCAGACGATGTCGCAATGCGCTTCCGCCGCGTCCTCGCGCAGGTCGCGCCGGACCGTGCGGACGACGTCGGCGAGCGGCACGACGTGCCACGAGAACGCGTCGTCGCGCGTCGTCGTGTCGGCGAGCCGGGACCCGATCATCGTGTCGAGCGACGACGCGTTGCGCTTCACCATCGTCCGGAAGCGGGGATTGGCCCGCATCTCCGGCGGGAGCGTCTCGTCCTCCATCAGCGAGACGGCGGTGCGGATGGTGCCGAGCGGGTTGCGCAGGTCGTGGCGCAGGAGCCGGTAGCGGGCGCGCACCTCGCCGAAATATCCCTCGGTGAATCCCTTGACCGTCGCCAGCGAGAGCAGCGAGCGCGCCCGCTGCAGCCGTCGTGCAAGGGCGATCCCGTCGGCCGCGGTCGCGCCGTCGTCCTCGGCCGCCGCCGTCTCGAGCGCATAGAGCGTCAGCGCTTCGAGCAGGTCGATCTGCTTCAGCACGCCGTGCAACGACGCACCGAGCCGGTACTCCTCGCTGCCTAACGCCCACCCGGCGCGCACCAGGTCGTCCTGCCAGCAGCTGTCGCCACCGATCCCCCGGGCGAGAGCGTCGAGGGCACGCACCACTTCGGCCGAATGCGGGGTCCCGGCCTCGAGCACCGGTGCGCCCGGGGCGACGCGCGCGCCATCCGTACGCCAGCGCGCAGCGAGCGCGGGTGCTCCAGCCTGGAGCGCCGCGACCACCTGTTGGGTCAAGCGTTGTGCTGCCGTGCTTTCTGCTTCGAGCACCGTTATGCCGTTTCCGCCGACCGCAGTCGATCGTCGTGAGCTGTTGGCGGCAGACACCAGAACGTGTCGGCCACTGCGCGTGTGACGAATTGAATGCACCATCCATTCCAGCGCCGCCAAGGTCGCGTTTGGCGCGTTCGCCGCGCCTTGCGGCCCCCAAGCCGCACTCGAGTCGAGCGGGCCGGCGCAGAGCGAGCGCGCGGCACCGACGCGACCGGGCTGCGGCCCGTTTCACCGTCAGTGCCGGACGGGCGGCATCGCACTGAGGGGCGAGAACCGGCGCAGGACCTCGACGTGCGGATGCACCAGCTCCTCCCGAAAGCGCCGCAACATTCCCTCGCCGTCGTACCGCTCGCGAAACTCGACCGCGCTGATCCCGAGCATCGTCCGCACGTGGCGGCCGAAGCTCTGCGGCGACGAATAATCGAGGTGGTTGGACGCGCCGGCCACCGACAGCCCCGGGTTCTCGAGCAGCCGGGCGGCCCGCACCAGCCGCGCCGTCGCCAGGTAGCGCTTCGGCGCCGGGAGCCGGGCCCGGAAGAAGCGGCTCATCAGCGTGCTGGGGAGGACGCCTAACGCGCGGGCGAGGTGCCTGACCGTTCCCAGCGGATGCGGGCGGAAGACCAGCTCGAAGAAGCGCTGGCAGTCGGCCGGCGCGTTAGGCATGTCGTCGGCGATCTGCGACAGCGCCAGCCGCTGGATGTCGTCGCCGCGCCCTTCGGCGAGGACAGCCCGCAGCTCGCGCCACCCGGTCGGCTGGCGGACGTCGACGATCGCCCGGATGCCGCTCCGCCCGAGGGCGAGGACGGCCCGCGGCGTCTGCACCTCGAGCTGCGTGAGGAGCGCGACCGCCGGGATCCGCGGAAATTCGCGGACGAGCCGCGCCAGCTTCGCGGTGTCGCGATCGGCGCACCGGCACACGGAGACCAGCACCGCTCCGATCGGCCGCTCGCGCAGGTCGCGGAACACGTCGTCGAGCGACTCGCGATGCAGGGCCCGGTAGATGCCGACGCCGGCGGCATCGACGCGGGCCCGTTCCGCCGGATCGAGGATCGTCGCGACCGCCGCGAGCGGCTCCGCCGGTCCGCCAGCCGCGGGGCGAGGTAGGGTCGACAGTGGCATGCAGCCTCCGATGGCAGAGAGTTGGCACTTCGGCTTCGACGCGCCAACAGTGGCGCGGCAGGTCACGTCGTCGTCATTCGCCATCGCGCGGCGACGCCGCGCTTTCATCCGCACTGCCTGACGTCATACGCGTTCATGTCCCCCGACGATTTCGTTCTCGCCCTCCGCGCGCTCGACGCGCCAGTCTTTCTCGACGACCACGGAGTCCCTGGTCCGCTCGGCATCGAGTTCACCGCGACCACCTCGGATGGCCGGAGCGTGCTCGTGACGCAGCTGTCCCCCGCCCTCAATCGGGGCGTGACAAATCCCGACGCGTTTGTGCGGACCATCGAGCGCGCCGGCTACCAGGGCGCGGGCGTGACCGAATCGGGGCAGCTGTATTTCCTCGAGCTCCCGGGGCGAGGGACGACGATCGCGCACCGCCTCGCGACGGACGGACCGATCCCCGCCAGCGAGGTGCTCGGCATCGCGCGCGCGGTGTGCGACCTGCTCTCCACTCCCGGAGCCGCACCCCATGGCCTGCTCACTCCGTCGACGATCCTCGTCGGCAGCGACGCCGGCGTCGTTCTCCGCTGGCCGCAGATGCTGTTCGCGCTCCGCGCCGCCGGCATCGACGTCCGGACGCTCGTGACCGAGCTCGATGCGCTCGAGTACATCGCGCCGGAGCTGCTCGACGGCGCACCGATCGACGTGCACGCCGACGTCTTCGCGTTAGGCACGACACTCTACGCCGCCCTCACCGGCCGTCCGCCGTTCGGTGGCCGTACCACGGCGACGATGATGGCCGTGGTCCTCGCCGATGGCGGCGCGCCGGCGACCTCCGTGACGGGCACCCTCACCGCCGCCCTCGTCCGCGCGATCGAACAGGATCCGGCCGACCGGTGGCACGATCTGCAGCAGTTCCGCGGCGCGCTCGGCGGCGACGTCCCATCCGGCGCGCCGGCGCGGAAGACAGCAGCCACACGTTCGCGCAGTGGCTGTGGAGCGCGGGCCGTGATCATCCTTGGCGCCGCCGCACTCGTTCTCTGGGCCGCGTCGAAGTACATTTGAGGTGCATGCAAGCGGCCGGATGGTCGCGACAATCCGCCTCACGGTGGTGCGTCGAGGAAAGTCCGGGCTCCATGGACAGATTGCCAGGTAACGCCTGGGCGCGTCAGCCGCGAGGCAGGCGCGACGGAAAGTGCCACAGAAAACAAACCGCCCGACCGGCGCGAGCCGATCGGGTAAGGGTGAAAAGGTGGGGTAAGAGCCCACCGCGCGACCGGCAACGGAAGCGGCACGGTAAACCCCAGTCGGAGCAAGGCCAAATAGGCGGCGAGGGGCAGTCCTCCCCGATCAAGACGCCGCGGGTCGGCTGCTGGAGGGTGCGGGTGACCGCACTCCGAGAGGAAT
>Ga0070658_10001471_pt1 | contig 20082 bp, 21 predicted proteins | sample KBSC13metaG_FD_64664 | JGI IMG/M metagenome (GOLD analysis project Ga0070658, IMG submission 64664) | Corn rhizosphere microbial communities from Kellogg Biological Station, Michigan, USA - KBS C1-3 metaG | ecosystem: Host-associated > Plants > Roots > Rhizosphere > Soil ...
TCGGGGCCAGGCCGACGGACCCGGTCATGCCGTTGAGCACCACGTCGCACGGCCAGGCCGCGAGCTCCGCGAGCGCATCCGGACCGGCGAGGATCTTCGGGACGGCGAAGTCGCCGGCGCTGTAGCCCCTGGCCTGGGCGGCGGCGTAGAACGCGAGCTGCAGGTCCTGCGCCGCCGTCGCCTGGGCGACCGCGACCACCTCGACGCCGAGCGCGAGAGCCTGCTGGGCGAGCAGGTCCGGGCGCTGACCGCCGGCCCCCAGACCGACGACCCGGAAGCGGTCCGGGTTCTGCGTGACCACGTCGATCGCCTGGGTCCCCACGGATCCCGTGGAGCCCAGGATGACGACGTCGGACGGCATGCCTCTATTGTGCCCGTCACGTCACCTGGAGGCCCTGTGCTCGTCGTCATCGCAGTTCTCAACGGCAAGCCCGAGCGGCGCGCGGACATCGCCGCCGCCCTCGCCAAGGCCGCCGCGGCCTCGCGTGGGGACGCGGGCTGCCTGTCCTACTCCTTCGCCCAGGACGTGGAGGACCCCGACCGCTTCCTGTCGGTCGAGACCTGGGAGGACAAGGCGTCGCTCGACGCGCACTTCACCCAGCCGCACCTGGCCGAGCTGTTCGGCGTCATCGGCGACGCCCTCGCCGGCCCCGCCGACATCAAGACCTACGAGACCGCCGGCCCCCTCAGCTGAGGCCGCGGCGCAGCGCGCCGACGAGGTCCGCGGCCTGGCGCTTGCTCACCGCGGCATCGGTCACCAGCGCCGAGCCGTGGAACGTGCCCGGGTAGGCGTGCAGCTCCACGCTGACGCCGGCCTGCAGCATCCGTTGCGCGTAGGCGATGCCCTCGTCCCGCAGAGGGTCGAGCTCCATGACCGTGACGTGCGCGGGCGGCAGGCCCGACAGGTCCTGGTTGCGCGCGGGGGCGGCGTAGCCGTCGGCGGGCTGCCCGCCGAGGTAGTACTCCCAGCTCCGGATCGCCTGCGGCCGCGCCCACAGGGGCGTGCTGGTGAACGCCTGCATCGACGGCGTCTCGAGCCGATCGTCGAGCTCCGGGATGCCGAGCGACTGGAAGGCGATCGCGGGACCGCCCTCGTCGCGGGCGCGGAGGACCGTCGCCGCACCCAGCCCTCCCCCGGCGGACTGCCCGTGCACGGCGAGGGGGCCCGCGAGGCCCGCCAGGTAGCGGAGCCCGCGCATGCAGTCGTCCAGCCCGGCCGGGTACGGGTGCTCCGGTGCCAGCCGGTAGTCGACGCTCACCACGATCGCGTCGACCTCGTTCGCGATCTGCACGGCGCCGCCGTGCTCGCTGTCGAGGTCGCCCAGGCAGAAGCCCCCGCCGTGCAGGTAGAGCACGCCGCGCGCCGTGCCCGTCCGTGGCCGGTAGACCCGCAGCCGAGTGCCCTCGTGCTCCACGTCGCTGATGTCGAGCAGCTCCTCGCCGGGCACCGGGCCGGTCGGGATGACGGTCTTGAGCATCGCCCTCGCGGCCGCGATGTCGTCCATCGCCGCGGTCATGTCGGGCAGGAGCGCCAGGACCGGGGCCAGCTCGGGGTCGAGCGTCGGGAACTGCGAGGCATCCATCAGGGTCTCCGTCAGACGAGGGCGGGAAGCAGGAACTCTGCGAGGTACGAGACGAGGGAGCGCTGGTCGTCGGGGTCCACCGCGTCGCCGGGGACGGTGACGAGCGAGAGGACGGTGCGCAGGACGTGCTCGGCCGCCCGGGGGACGTCGAGGTCCGCACGCAGCTCGCCGGAGGACTTCGCGTCCTCGAGGTGCTCGTGCCAGAACGCGGCCATACCCGGCACGACGTCGCGGATGCCCGAGCCGACCACGAGGGCATAGGCCTCCGGCTCCTGCCGGCTGAGCTGCAGGGCGAGCGGGGTCTCGATGCTGCGCGACAGCAGGACCGCCTCGGCCACCTGCGCGACGATGCCGTGCTGCTTCGCGATGCGCTTGTGCGCGTCGTCCCAGAACGCCTCGTCGAGCCTGACGAGTGTGGCACCGACGAGGGCCGCCTTGTCGGGGAACTGCTTGTAGAGCCAGGCCCTCGACACCTCGGCGGCCTCCGCCACGGCGGCCATGGTGGTGCGCCGGATCCCCTGTGCAGCAAGCGATTCCGCCGTCGCGTCGAGGATGCGCTCCCGCGTCGTCACTGCAGCACGAAGTCGTCGAGGTCGGGAGTGCGCGTCCAGGTCCAGAAGTCCACGAGCCGCCACGGGCTCAGGCAGTGCACGTCGCCGTCGGCGTTCTTGTAGAAGTTGTGCTCGATGTGCGGGCTCGACCAGACGAATGTCTTCAGCTCTCGCTGGCAGCGCTCGTACCACTCGTCGTGCTTGTCCTGACGAGGCTCCATCGCGGTCCTGCCGTCGAGGGCCTGCAGGCACTGGACGATGTAGCGGATCTCGCACTCCGAGTGGAAGATCAGGCTTCCGCCGCTCGCGAGGTTGGTGCCCGGTCCGTACATCATGAAGAAGTTCGGGAAGCCCGGGACCGTCATGCCGAGGTACGCGGCCGGCCGGTCGCCCCACTCCTGGCGGAGGTCGCGGCCGTCACGGCCGGTGATGGTCATCGGGAAGAGCATCTCGTTGACGCGGAAGCCGGTGGCCCAGACGAGGACGTCGGCCTCGTGCCGGTTGCCGTCGCTGTCGACGACCGCGCCCGGCTCGAGGTGGTCGACGCCGGCGCGCACGAGCTCGACGTTGTCCCGGGTCAGGCAGGTGAGCCAGGACCCGTTGTCCTGCAGGGTCCGCTTGCCGGTCGGCGGGTAGTCGGGTACGACCTTGCGCCTGAGGTCCTCGTCGTCGCCGACCTGGCTGACGATCCAGTCGGTGAACATCTGCCGGGTCAGCTCGTTGACCTCGCTGACGGCCGTCTCCTGGTGGGGGTACGAAGGGTCGACGCGCGCCGCCTCGAGGCCGGTGTCGCAGCCGGGCCAGAAGATGAGGAAGCGGTACCAGCGGCCGTAGAACGGCAGGTGCTTCAGCGCCCACCGCACACCGGGGCCGACCTGCTCGTGGTAGTTGAGGTTGGGGAACATCCACTGGGCCGTCCGCTGGAGGACGGTGAGGTGCTTCACCTGCGGCGCGATCGTCGGCGCGAGCTGGAAGCCGGTCGCGCCGGCACCGACCATGACGACCCGCTTGCCCGTGAGGTCGACGCCGTGGTCCCAGCGGCTGGTGTGGAACTGCGGGCCCGCAAAGTCGCCTGGTACGTCGGGGATGTAGGCCCGGTTGAGCTGACCGACCGCGGAGATGACGGCCTTGGCGCGCAGGACGTCGCCGGTGTCGAGCCGGACCTCCCAGGCGTCGCCGACCCACGCCGCGCCCGTGACCTCGGTGCTGAAGCGCACGTTCTTGGCGACGTCGTGCTTGTCCATGACGCCTTGGAAGTAGGCCTGCAGCTCCGGCTGCTGGGCGAAGAACTCGGTCCAGGAGTCGGACGGCTCGAAGCTGTAGCAGTAGAAGTGGTTGCCCACGTCGACCCGCGCCCCCGGGTAGCTGTTCTCCCACCACGTCCCGCCGACCCCCGCGTTCTTCTCGACCACGGTGTACGGGATCCCGGCCTCCTGCAGCCGGATGGCGGCCAGCAGGCCCGACATGCCGAGGCCGATGACGACGACGTCCACATCGGTCGGCTTCGGCGGGAGCGCCCGGTCGTCGCTTCCGGAGAGCTCCATCTCCTCGAGCATCATCGGCACGTACTCGTCCGGCACCTCCTGGCAGACCAGGAACGCCATCATCTTCTTCAGCAGGTCCGGGCTCACCGGCTCCGGTTCAGGGCAGCCGCGGTTCCGGTAGTCCTTGATGATCTCGAGGGCCAGGGCCCGGGCCGCAGCCTTGTCCTCCTCAGACATGTAGCCCTGCACCTCGTTGAGGAACAGGCCCTGCGGCCGCAGCGGACCGTCGAGGATGCTCGCGTCGCCGGACATGTGCACGCACGACAGCAGCAGCGTCGGGATGCTCACGTCCATGAGCATCGACGCGATCGCCGCATCATCGACGTCGCTGGTCGTGAAGGGCTCACCGGCGTGCGGGTTGCGCATGTAGACACATTCCCACAAGTGTGTACTGTCCGGCGACATGCGAGCGGTGGTGATCACGGGCACCGGACAGGTCTCGGTCGAGACCGTGCCGGACGCCGTGCTGCCGGGCACGGACGGCGCGATCGTCGCAGTGGAGAAGGCCGCGATCTGCGGTTCGGACCTGCACTTCTACGACGGCGACCTGCCGTTCTTCCCCGTGGCCGTGGGGCACGAGGCCATCGGGACCGTCGTGGAGGCGGGGACCGACGTCCGCAGCTTCTCCGTCGGCGACCGGGTGCTCGTCGCGTCCGTCGCCGGGTGCGGGTCCTGCCTCGGGTGCGACACCGGCGACCCGGTGACCTGCTTCTCCGGACCGAAGGTCTTCGGTGCGGGCGAGCTGGGCGGTGCGCAGGCGGAGCTGCTCGCCGTCCCCGCAGCGGACTTCCAGCTGATGCGCATCCCCGACGGCCTCAGCGACGAAGCGGCGCTCCTCATGACCGACAACCTCGCGACGGGCTGGGCAGGGGCGGCGGACGCGAGCGGCACCGTGCTGGTCCTCGGGCTCGGTGCCGTCGGCCTGTGCGCGCTCCGCTCCGCGGAGGCACAGGGGGCGCTGGTGTACGGCTACGACCCGGTGGCAGGACGGCGCGCGCGCGTGAGCAACCCCCTCGACAGCCCCGAGGCGATCCTCGAGGCGACCGAGGGGCGGGGTGCCGACCTGGTGATCGACGCCGTCGCCAACGACGCGTCGCTGGACGCCGCCTTCGCCGCCGTGCGCGCCGGAGGCACCGTGTCGGTCATCGGCATCCACGCGCTCGAGCCGTATCCGCTGAACGCGCTCATGGGCGTCTACCGCTCGATCACGCTGCGCATGAAGACCGCGCCCGTGCACCAGACCTGGCCACAGCTCCTCCCCTTGATCCACTCCGGCGCCCTCAGGACGGACGGCCTGTTCACCCACTCGTTCGCGCTCGACGACGCGGCCGCTGCCTACGCCGCCGTGGCGGCGCGATCGCCCGACTGCATCAAGGCGGTGCTCATCCCATGACACGTTCTCCCCGGTCCGCACGATGAGCGGTGTCATCGTCACCGGCGCCGCCTCCGGCATCGGCCGCGCGTGCGCGGAAGTCCTTGTCTCCCAAGGCATCTCGGTCGTCCTGTGGGACATCGCGCCGTCCGTCGTCGACGTCGCCGAGGGGCTGGGCCAGGTCGCCGCCGTGGTCGACTGCTCGGGCACCGGCTTCGCGGAGCCCGTCGCGGACGCGGCGTCGGCGCTCGACGGGCTCGACGGCCTCGTGCACGCGGCCGGCCGGGTGGCGGTGGAGCCGGTCGGTGGCTACACCGCCGCGTCGTGGGACGACGTGCTCGACGTGAACCTCCGGGCCCACGCGCTGATCGTGCAGGAGATGCTGCCATGGCTGCAGCAGTCCTCGAACGCGTCGGTCGTGGGCATCGCGAGCATCGAGGGCATCCGGGCCAACCCGTACATCCCCTCCTACGTCGCCTCGAAGGCCGGCCTCATCGGACTCACCAAGTCGATGGCCTCGCAGCTCGGTGCAGACGGCATCCGCGTCAACGCGGTGTGCCCGGGCTTCATCGTCACGCCGATGATCCAGCCCGCCCTGGACATCGAGGAGATCAAGGTCGGCTTCGAGCAGGCCGCGCCGCTGGGGCGCATGGGCCAGCCGCGCGAGGTGGCTGAGTGCGTCGCGTTCCTGCTGTCGGACAAGGCGTCGTTCGTGACCGGCACCGAGCTCGTCGTCGACGGCGGCCTCATCTGCAAGCACTGACCGCGTTGCGTCCGCTGAGGTGAGCACGACGGGCGCTGCGCCCGGGCGGACGTTGCGGCAGGGTCAGCCGCGAGCGCGCCGGACCCCGCTCCACCACAGCGCAGTGCTGAGCGCGACGCCGCCCCACCAGAGCACGACGGCCGCGAGGACGACCGCCGGCGTGCCCCCGCTGCGGATCGCGGCGGCGATCGCGTTGGTCGACTCGGACCGCGACACGGCCAGGGCACCGGCGTAGGACACCAGGGCGTACGCCACGTGCCAGGCCAGCGCCGTCCGCACGAGCGGGCCCCATGCGGGCAGCGGGCCCTCGAAGAGCGGGCGCACGCGGAGCTCCGGACCGTGCAGCGTCGCCAGCCAGCTCTTGAACAGGGTCGGGCGGTGATGAAGGTCCAGCTGCATGCTCCCAGGCTGGCAGCGAGGACGGCCCGGCGGGCCGGAACCACCTGAAATAGCCCGAAAGCGCTACGTCCGTGGGGCAGGATCGGTCGCATGGGGACGGGGCAGCTCTACGACCGCATCGGGACGACGTACACAGCGACCCGCAGGACCGACCCACGGATCGCGCAGCAGATCTGGGCCGCGCTCGGCGACGCGGAGACCGTGGTCAACGTGGGGGCCGGCACCGGCTCCTACGAGCCGACCGACCGGTCCGTGATCGCCGTCGAGCCGTCCGCCGTGATGCGGGCGCAGCGAGCCGCCGGCGCCGCCCCCTGTGTGGGAGCCACCGCGGAGCAGCTGCCGTTCCGCGACGCGTCGTTCGACGCCGCCCTTGCAGTGGCCACGGTTCACCACTGGCGCGACCCTCTCGCCGGCCTGCGGGAGCTGCGCCGGGTCGGACGGCGCGTCGTGGTCTTCACCTACGACCTCGACGTCCTGAGCGCCTTCTGGCTCACCCGCGACTACGCGCCGGAGGTCACCGACCTGCTCCGGGGCCGGCCCACATTGCAGGAGCACGCGGACGCGATCGGCGCGCGAGTCGAGGTCGTCCCCGTCCCGTGGGACTGCGTCGACGGCTTCTACGAGGCCTACTGGCGGCGGCCCGAGGCCTATCTCGACGACGGCGTGCGCCGCGGCATCTCGGTGTGGTCGACGCTCGGCATGGAGGTCGAGCAGCGGGTCGTGACGGCACTCACCGCCGACCTCCGCTCCGGCCGCTGGCACGAGCGCAACGCCGACCTCGCAGACGCGGACGAGGCCGACCTCGGCCTGCGTCTGCTGGTCAGCTCGTGAGGTGGCCCGTGTCGTTGTAGCGGCCCAGCTCCCAGCGGCCGCCGACCAGCAGCCACTCCGTGATCGAGGCGTTGCCGACTCCCCGCGTGAAGCCGATGAGCTGCGACATCGGGGCGTCTCCCAGGGCCACGAAGCTGGCGCCGACGGTGCCACCGCTGCCGACGACCAGGACACTGTCGGTGCCGGACTCGTGCACCAGCGTCCGCAGGCCGGCGCCGACGCGCACGCACATCTCGGCCCACGTCTCCATGCCCGGGAGGCGGCGCCGGTACAGGTCGTCGGGGTCGCCGCTCGCGGGCCACAGGTCGCGCACCGAGAGCCAGCCGTGGCCGTCCGCGTCGCCCGGGTGGATCTCGCACCACGCGCAGTCCTTCCGCGGGACCGGCAGTGCCAGCGCCGTGCTGACGGCCCGCGCGGTCTCCTGCGCTCGGGCCAGCAGGCTGGTGTGCACCACGTCGATGTCGCCGGCCTCGCCGGTGCGGGCGAGCCGCTCCGCGAGAGCGGCGGCCTGCGCGCGTCCCCTCTCGCTGAGACCGCGGCACGTCGCGTGGCCCGCGGCGATGCCGTCGACCTGCGCTCGGGACTCACCGTGCCGCACAAGGAGCAGTCGGGTCGCCATGCGCGGTCAGCCTGCCGGATCGAGGCGGGCCGCGCAGCCGCTATTCCTGGGCGGCGAGCTGTCCGCAGGCACCGGCGATCTCGCGACCGCGCGTGTCGCGGACGGTCGCGTTGACGCCGCCGTCGCGCAGCCGCTTCACGAACTCGCGCTCCGCGTCCTTCGGCGACGCGTCCCACTCCGACCCCGGCGTCGGGTTGAGCGGGATGAGGTTCACGTGCACGAGCTTGCCCTTGAGCTTCTTGGCCAGCAGGTCCGCGCGCCACGGCTGGTCGTTGACGTCGCGGATCAGTGCGTACTCGATCGAGAGCCGGCGCCCGGTCGTGCGGGTGTAGCCGAAGGCAGCCGAGAGCACCTCCCGCACGGGCCAGCGCGTGTTGACCGGGACGAGGGTGTCGCGGAGCTCGTCGTCCGGCGCGTGCAGCGACAGCGCGAGGGTGACCTGCAGGCCCTCCTGCGTGAGCTTCTCGATCGCGGGCACCACGCCGACGGTCGACACGACCACGTTGCGCTGCGACATGCCGAGCCCGTTCGGGGCCGGTTCGACGAGTCGGCGTACCGCCGCCACCACCCGGTTGTAGTTGGCGAGCGGCTCGCCCATCCCCATGAACACCACGTTGGAGACGCCGCGGTGGCCCCGCCCGATCTCGTCGGCGTTGGCCCGCACGACCTGGTCGACGATCTCCGCCGTCGAAAGGTTGCGCGTCAGCCCGCCCTGGCCGGTCGCGCAGAACGGGCAGGCCATCCCGCACCCGGCCTGCGAGGAGATGCACACGGTCGTCCGGTCGCGGTAGCGCATCGTCACGGACTCGACGAGCGTGCTGTCGTGGCCACGCCACAGGGACTTGACCGTCGCGCCCTCGTCGCACGACACGTCGCGCACGCGGGTCCAGAGGTCCGGCAGCAGTGGCGCGAGCGTCGCCCGCGTCGCTGCCGACAGCGAGGTCATGTCGTCGAGCGACGTACCGCTGAAGTACCCGCGGGCCAGCTGCTCGGCCCGGAACGCCTTCTCCCCCAGCGCGACGACGGCCTCGCGGCGCTCGTCAGCGGTCAGGTCGGCGAGGTGCCGCGGCGGGAAGGCCCGCTTCGGCGCCTCGAAGACCAGGGGAAGGCTCACCCCTCCAGGCTACGGGCCCGCGACGTCCGCTCCGGTGGACACGGCTGACGCGGTGCCCGAGCGGACGCAAGCGCCTCAGCCGACGAAGGCGACCAGCAGGAGCCAGGCGATCGGCGCCGTGGGCAGCAGCGAGTCGAGCCGGTCCATCACGCCGCCGTGGCCCGGCAGCAGGTGGCCCATGTCCTTGATGCCGATGTCGCGCTTGATCATCGACTCCCCCAGGTCGCCGAGCGTTGCCGAGGCGACGACGCACAGCCCGTACACGACCCCCTGCCACCACGGGACGTGGAAGAGGTAGTGGAAGAACAGGGCACCCGCGACGGCGCAGGCGACGAGCGATCCGCCGAAGCCCTCCCAGGACTTCTTGGGCGAGACCCTGGGCGCCATCGGGTGCTTGCCGAAGAGCACGCCGGCCGCGTAGCCGCCGACGTCGCTGCACACGACGGTCGCGATGAACGCCGTGACGCGCCGCGGCCCGTCCGGCGGGGCGGCGAGCAGCGCGCAGAAGCCCGCGAGGAAGGGCACGTACGCCGCCACGAACACGGCCGCGGTGACGTCGCGCAGCACCCCCTCGAAGGAGTCGGCCAGGCGCCACACCACGATCCCGAGGACCGTCAGGACGAAGGCCAGGAACAGGTCGTCCGGGCCGTAGTGGTAGCCGACGACCACCATGGCCGCGCCCCCGACGAGCAGGGGTACGGCAGGCGGCTGCGCGCCGAGCTGGTGCATCGCGCGGATCACCTCGAGCGTGCCCAGCAGGATGGCCGCGACGACGATGGCGATGAAGGTCCAGCGCGCCGGCGAGTAGACCGACCCGAGGATCGCCCCGCCGAGACCGAGGCCGACCGCGATCGCCGCCGGCAGGTCGCGCCCGGCGCGCCCCGGCGCCTTGGCCGGGGCGTCAGTAGAGGTCTCCATCAGACCTCGAGCAGCTCGGCTTCCTTGTGCTTGAGCAGGTCGTCGACCTTGGCCACGTAGCTGTTCGTGACCTTGTCGAGCTCCTTCTCCCCGCGCATGCCGTCGTCCTCGCCGACCTCGCCGTCCTTGATGAGGCGGTCGAGCTCGTCCTTGGCCTTGCGGCGGATGTTGCGGATCGAGACGCGCGCGTCCTCGGCCTTGTGGCGGGCGACCTTGATGAACTCGCGGCGCCGCTCCTCGGAAAGCTGCGGGATCGAGATGCGGATGATCGAGCCGTCGTTGCCCGGGTTGACGCCGAGGTCGGAGTCGCGGATGGCGCGCTCGATGAGGCCGAGCTGCGACTTGTCGAACGGCGACACCACGGCCATGCGCGGCTCGGGGATGCTGATGGAGGCGAGGTCGCGGATGGGCGTCATGACGCCGTAGTACTCGACCACGATCTTCTGGAACATCTGCGGGGTCGCGCGGCCGGCCCGGATGCCACCGAGGTCGTCCCGCAGGACCTCGACCGCCTTCTCCATGCGCTCCTCCGCGTCGAGGAGGGTGTCGTCGATCATCTAGGCGCCTTTCGAAGAGACGAGCGTGCCGATCTTGTCACCGCTCACTGCTCGGGCGATGCCGCCGGGGGCGAAGATGTCGAACACGACGATGGGGAGATCGTTGTCCATGCAGAGGGAGATGGCGGTCGCGTCGGCGACCTTGAGGCGCCGCTCGAGCACCTCGGCGTAGGAGAGCGCGTCGAACTTCACCGCATCGGGGTTCTTGCGGGGGTCGTCGTCGTAGACGCCGTCGACCTGCTTGGCCATGAGCACGACCTGGGCGCCGATCTCCAGGGCGCGCTGCGCGGCGCAGGTGTCCGTCGAGAAGAACGGCACGCCCAGGCCCGCGCCGAAGATGACCACACGACCCTTCTCGAGGTGCCGGATGGCGCGGCGCGGCACGTAGGGCTCGGCCACCTGGCCCATGGCGATCGCGGTCTGCACCCGGGTGTCGATGCCCTGCTTCTCGAGGAAGTCCTGCAGGGCGAGGCAGTTGATGACGGTGCCGAGCATGCCCATGTAGTCGGCGCGCGACCGCTCGAGCCCCTGCTCGGTCAGCTCCGCTCCACGGAAGTAGTTGCCGCCCCCGACGACGACCGCGACCTGGGCACCGGTGCGCACCACCTCGGCGATGTTGGCCGCGATGCCGCGAACCGTCTCCGGGGCGACGCCCATGGCGCCACCGCCGGCGAACGCCTCACCGGAGAGCTTCAGCAGGACTCGGTCGAACCCCGGCACGCGCACCTCCCGAAAACGCAGAATCCCCAGCACTCTAGTGAGTGCTGGGGATCCCGTGCTCTGTCGGCGCTGCCTCTCAGGCCTGGCCGACCTTGAACCGGGCGAAGCCGGTGACGTCGGTGCCCGCCTCGGTGAGGACCTGCGAGACGGACTTCTTGTTGTCCTTCGCGAAGGCCTGGTCCTTGAGCACGGCCTCCTTGAGGAAGCCCGTGACGCGGCCCTCGACGATCTTGTCGAGCGCAGCCTCCGGCTTGCCCTCCTCGATCGCCGTCTCGCGCGCGATGCGGCGCTCGTTGGCGATGGCCTCCTCGGAGACCTCGTCCCGCCTGGTGAAGAGCGGGGAGAACGCCGCGATGTGCTGCGCGACGTCCTTGGCCACCTCGGCGTTCTCGGTGGTGAGGCCCACGAGGACACCGAGCTGCGGCGGCAGGTCGGGGTTGGTCTTGTGGAGGTACGTGCCGACGTACGGCGCCTCGAGCGTGATCACACGACGCACCTCGATCTTCTCGCCGAGGGCGGCGTTGGCGTCGTCGAGGACCGTCTGCAGGTCCTTGCCGTCGACCGTGATGTCCTTCGGGTCGTTGGCGCCGGCGGCAGCCGCCGCGGTGACGACCTGCTCGGCGAGCTCGATGAACTTCGCGCCCTTGGCGACGAAGTCGGTCTCGCAGTTGAGCTCGAGGAGAGTGGCCTTGCCGGCGCCGGTGCTCTTGATGGTCACGAGGCCGTTGGAGGCCGCCCGACCCTCCCGCTTGGCGACGCCCTTGAGGCCCTTGACGCGCAGGTACTCGACGGCCTTGTCGTAGTCGCCGTCGGACTCCACGAGGGCGTTCTTGCAGTCGGTCATGCCCGCGCCGGTGGCCTCGCGGAGCTTCTTGATGTCAGCGGCAGAGATAGCCATGTGCGTTCTTCCTCAGGACTCGGTGGCGGGCGTGGCGGTGCCCGACTCGGCGGTGGTGCCCTCGGCGGCACCGGCGCCCTCGACCGGCGCGGGGGCGTCGGTCGCGGCGGCCGCGTTGCCGGCGAGGAGCTCCTGCTCCCAGGCGGGGAGCGGCTCGTCGGCGCCGAGCTGGCCCGCCTCGGGCTTGGTGTCGGCGCCGGCCTGAGCCATCGCGCCGGCGCGGGCCTGCAGGCCGTCGGCGACGGCGTCCGCGATGACGCGCGTCAGCGTGCCGATGGAGCGGATGGCGTCGTCGTTGCCGGGGATCTTGTAGTCGACGACGTCGGGGTCGCAGTTGGTGTCGAGGATCGCGACGACCGGGATGCCCAGCTTGCGGGCCTCGTTGACGGCCAGGTGCTCCTTGTTGGTGTCCACGACCCACACCGCCGAGGGCGTGCGGGTCATCTCGCGGATGCCGCCGAGGGTGCGGACGAGCTTCTTGCGCTCGCGGTCGAGGACGAGCGCCTCCTTCTTCGTGAGCACGGTGGCGCCACCGGTCTGCTCGATGAGCTCGAGCTCCTTGAGGCGCTGGAGGCGCTTGTAGACCGTGGAGAAGTTGGTGAGCATGCCGCCGAGCCAGCGCTCGGTGACGTAGGGCATGCCGACGCGCGTGGCCTGCTCGGCGATCGACTCCTGCGCCTGGCGCTTGGTGCCGATGAACATGATGGTGCCGCCGTGCGCGACGGTCTCCTTGACGAAGTCGTAGGCGCGGTCGATGTACCCGAGCGTCTGCTGCAGGTCGATGATGTAGATGCCGTTGCGCTCGGTGAGGATGAAGCGCTTCATCTTCGGGTTCCAGCGCTTGGTCTGGTGACCGAAGTGGGTGCCACTCTCGAGGAGGTGGCGCATGGTGACGACAGCCATGTCGCAGTTCTCTTTTCCGGTTGCCTGCCGACGGCCGGGTGGCCGCCTGCCCTAGCGGCCAGCTCGACGGCTTCCCCGGAGGGACCGGGCCGTCTCGCGTGTGCTTGTAACGGCACAGCGACCGCGCGAAGTCACAGGTCAGACCTGTGCTGGCACCAGCATAGCTGTCCACAGATCCGGTTCCGGACCGTTCCGGGGCCGCCAGGCGCAGCAGGCTGTCCGCATGCGCCGCCTCGCCCTCCTGCTGCTGGTGCTCCTGGCCGTCCCCGCCCACGCGGCGCCGAAGCCGGGCTTCCGCTGGCCGCTGCCGGGCAGCCCGGCCGTGCTGCGCGGGTTCGAGCCCCCGCAGAGCGCGTGGAGCGCGGGGCACCGCGGCGTGGACCTTCGCGGCTGGGCGGGCGAGCCGGTCCTCGCCGCCGGCGCGGGACGGGTGACGTACGCCGGGTTGCTGGCCGGCCGCGGCGTGGTGACCGTGACGCACGACGGCGGCCTCCGCACGACGTACGAGCCCGTGACGGCGTCGGTCCGGCTCGGCCAGCTCGTGGCTGCCGGCGCCGTCCTGGGCCGGCTCGGGGCCGGCCACTGCACCGTCGTGTGCCTGCACTGGGGGCTGCTGCGCGGCGACACCTACCTCGACCCGCTGTCGCTGCTGACCGAGCTGCCCGTGCGGCTGCTGCCCCTCGGGACATCGCCAGGCGCCGCCCCGTCACCGGTGGCCGGCCTGCGGGTGGCGTCGGGGGCGCACCGGTCGCACGCGACCGGCACGCTCGCTGCAGGCGGCTCCCTCGCGCTCGGCCTGACGCTGCTGGCGAGCCGCCGACGGCCTGCGCCGCAGCCACCCCCGCCCGTGGACCTCTCCGCGGAACGCGCCCGCCGGAGAGCAGCGTGACCGGCCTGCGGACCCCCCGACCGGTCCGCCGCGCGTTGCGGACACCGCTGACGCTGATCGACGCCACGACCCACGACGCCCTCGAGGTGGTGGTCGAGCTCGATCCCGCCACACCCGCCGAGGCTCTCGAGGCAGCGGTGACGGCGACGCTCCGGCCTCCGCGCACGGGTCTGTGGCTCGACGGCTGCGCGCTGACCGGCCCCATCGGGACGTCCGGCCTGCGTCCAGGCAGCGTGCTCGGGCTCGGCGGCCCGCTGTCCGCACCGGCGCCGGGCCCGGTCGTGCACGTCGTGGCCGGGGTCGGCGCTGGTGCCGTCCACCGCCTGGACGGTCCGGTCCGGCTGGGTCGGGTGCTCGTGTCGCCGGGTCCGGCGGGCGTCGTCGCCACGTGGGACGGCGGCCGCCAGGTCCTGCGACCGGGTGAGGACCTGGACCTCGGCGACCGCCGCGTCCGGCTCGGCACGGCCGCTACCCCGAAGGCCGCCGACGCTTCGGGGGTCGGCCTCGAGATCGCGGTGGCCAGACCGCCCCGTCTGCGGCCGCATCTCGCGGCGCGGACCCTCCAGGTGCCTCAGCCGCCCGGCCCGAGGGCGTCCCGTCCGCTGCCCGTCGTCCCCCTCCTGCTGCCGGTTCTCGCCGGCGTGGTCATGGCCGTGCTCAGCAGCCCGCTGTTCCTGCTCTTCACGCTGCTGTCACCGCTCATGGCGCTCAGCACCTGGTGGTCGGACCGCGGTCAGGGGAGGCGGCAGCACCGGGCCGCCACCGAGGCGTACGAGGGGCTCGTCGCGGAGCTCGCGAGCGAGGAGGCCGCTCTGCGCGGGGCCGAGACGCGGCAGCGCCACAGCGACTGTCCCGACCCGGCGACCCTCGCCGAGCTCGTCTCCGGCCCGCGGGTCTGGGAGCGGCGACGCTCCGACGACGACTGCCTCGTCCTGCGTGTCGGCACCGGCGAGCGGTCGCCCCGGTCCTACCGGCTGAGCGAGGGCGTGCCGCCGGCCCTCGCAGGCGTGCCGGTGACGCTCGGGTTGCGGGACGTGGGCGTGGTCGGCGTCCTGTCGAGGGCGACGGCCCGCTGGATGGTGCTGCAGGCCGCGGTGCTGCACGGCCCGCGCGACCTCGGGGTGTGGCTGCTGATCGACCCGGCGCGTGAGCCGTCGGAGCCGCACTGGGGCTGGGTGCGCTGGCTCCCGCACGCCGTCGGGGCCGAGGGCGCTCTCGTGGGCAACACCGTCGAGAGCCTGGCCCGGCGGCTGGCGGAGCTGACCGCCCTGCTCACCGAGCGGACTGCGGCGGCACGGGACGTCCGCTCGCAGCTGCAGGCTCGCCAGCAGCCGGACGTGCTCGTCGTCCTCGACGGCGCCCGGGCGCTGCGCACCTTGCCGGGGGTCGCAGCCCTGCTGCGCGACGGCCCGGCGGTCGGGATGCACGTCCTCTGCGTCGACGACGGCGAGCTCCAGCTGCCGGAGGAGTGCCAGGCGGTCGTGCTCGACGGCGAGGTCCGCCGGCAGGGTCGACCGCCGGAGGTGTTCCTGCCCGACCTGCCGACCGCGGAGTGGGCCGCTGACGTCGCCCGCTCGCTGGCGCCGCTGCGGGACGCCGGCGCCGAGGGCGACGCCGAGGTGCCCTCGGCGGCGCGGCTGCTCGAGGTGCTGCAGCTCGACCCGCCGACCGCTGAAGGGGTCCGCGCCCGGGCGGGGCGCACCACCGCGGCGGTCATCGGCCTCGACGCCGACGGGCCTGTCGTGCTCGACCTCCGGCGCGACGGGCCGCACGTCCTCGTCGCGGGCACGACGGGCGCCGGCAAGTCCGAGCTGCTGCAGTCCCTCGTCGCGTCCCTGGCGGTCGCCAACACCCCGGACGCGATGACCTTCGTGCTGGTCGACTACAAGGGCGGGGCGGCCTTCAAGGACTGCGCCCGGCTGCCGCACACGGTCGGCATGGTGACCGACCTCGACGGCCACCTCGTCGAGCGCGCACTCGTCTCACTGACCGCGGAGCTGAAGGCACGCGAGGCCCTGCTCGCCGGAGCCGGGGCGAAGGACATAGAGGAGCTCTGGGCGGCGGGCGGGGCGCTGCCGCGGCTCGTCATCGTCATCGACGAGTTCGCCTCGCTCGTCGAGGAGCTCCCCGACTTCGTGCGCGGGCTGGTCGGCATCGCCCAGCGCGGCCGCTCGCTCGGCGTGCACCTGGTGCTGGCGACCCAGCGGCCCTCCGGCGTCGTCAGCCCCGAGATCCGCGCCAACACCAACCTCCGCGTCGCCCTGCGCGTGACGGACGCTGCCGAGTCCCTCGACGTCCTCGACGCGCCCGACGCTGCGGGCATCCCACGGTCGACCCCGGGCCGCGCCTTTGCCCGGACCGGCGCCAGCTCGCTCTTCCCGTTCCAGACCGCCCGGGTGGGTGGCCGCCGTCCCGGTGCGCAGGACGCGTCGCTGCGCGTCGTCGAGGTCCCCTGGTCCCAGGTCGGGCTGCCGCTGCCCTCGGCGTGCGCCGAGGAGCTCGAGGAGGAGGCCACCGACCTGCACGCGCTCGTCACGGCGATCTGCGACGCGTACGCCGGCGCGACGCCGCCGAGGCGGCCCTGGCTCGCGGAGTTGCCGACGACGCTCCCCCTCGGTGACCTGGACGCGCCCAGACCGCTCGTCCTGCCCTACGCGCTCGAGGACCTCCCCGGCGAGCAGCGGCGGCGGACCGCAGCCCTCGACCTCGCCGCCGGAGGGCACCTGCTCGTGGCGGGCAGCGCGCGGTCGGGGCGTACGACGCTGCTCCGCGCTCTCGCCACGTCCCTCGCCGCAGCCACCAGCCCCGACGACGCGCACCTCTACGTGCTCGACTGCGGCAGCGGCGGCCTGCTGCCGCTCGCCGAGCTCCCCCACACGGGCGCGGTCGTCACCCGGCAGCAACCTCACCGGGCCGACCGCCTGCTGGCCCGCCTCACCGCCGAGGTCGCACGCCGGCAGGAGCTGTTCGCGTCGCGGGGCTGGTCGGACCTCGCCGAGCAGCGGGCCGCGTCGGAGAGCACGGCGGGCAGCACGCCGGGGAGCACGTCGGAGAGCCCGCTGCCCTACCTGCTGCTGCTCGTCGACCGCTGGGAGGGCTTCACCGGCGCGTTCGACGAGGTCGACAACGGACGGCTGCCCGAGACGCTGCTGCGTCTCGTCCGTGACGGCCTGTCGGCCGGACTGCGGGTCGTCGTCACGGGCGACCGGACCGCGCTGATCGGCAAGCTGTCGCAGGCCGTCGAGGACGTCGTCGTGCTGCGGCTCGCCGAGCGGTCCGACTACGCCCTCGCCGGGCTCGCTCCCCGGCAGCTGCCCGGCGTCATCGGCGACGGGCGCGGCTTCCGGGGCGGCACGGGCGTCGAGCTCCAGGTCGCGTGCCCTCCGCCGAGCCTCCCTGTCGCGGCGCGCGGACGGACGTCACCGATGCGGGTCGACCCGCTGCCCACCCACCTGACGTGGGACGAGGCCGGCGCGCTCCCCTCCGAGGGCCCCGGCATCGCGGTCGGAGGAGACGAGCTGACCGTGCTCGCGCCCGACCTCCGCTTCGGCTTCACCATCGCCGGGCCGGCAGGCAGCGGCCGGTCGACGGCGCTGTGCGGCCTCGCCCGCAACCTCCTGGCGGCCGGCACGACCGTGTGCGCCCTCACGCCCCGCCCGTCGCCGTTGCGGACGCTGCCGGGCGTCCGCCACGCCGACGACGCCGAGTCGCTGGTGGTCGCTCTCAACGGCGCCTCAGGCCCGCTCGCCGTCCTCGTCGACGACGCCGAGCTGCTCGTCGACGCGCCGGTGGCTGAGGTCCTCGCGCAGGTCCTGCGCGAGGGCCGCGACGCCGGGCACGCACTCGTCGTCGCCGGGGGTGTCGAGGAGCTGGCCGGCACCTTCCGCGGGTTCGCCGCCGACGTGCGCAAGAGCCGCTCCGGCCTGCTGCTCGGCCTCACGAACCACCTCGACGGCGAGCTGCTCGGCGTGCGCCTGCCGCGCTCGGCGGTCGCCCCCGGCCCGACCGGCCGCGGTCTGCTCGTCAGGTCCGGCGCCGTGACCGCCGTCCAGGTCCCGCTCTCGCGCCGGACGATGTGAGAGGGGCGGCGCCAGAGCGCCGCCGAACCGTCATCGTCGCCCGGGCGCACGAGAGCGCCGCCGGTGCGAAGCGGGGGGGGCCTCACGCCGGCGGCGCAGTGGGGTCATCGACGAGACGACCCAGGGGGTTACGCGAACTGCGACGTGAGCTTCTGCTCCAGCGCGTCGTAGTCCTGACCGGCACCGCGCAGCGCGAGTCCGATGCTGTCCAGCGCCTGCTGCATCTGCCGGGCCGTCTTGTCCCAGTCGGCGAACAGCCCCTGGAACGACGCCGACGCGGCGCCCGTCCAGGAGTGCGCCAGGTCGTTCATCTGGCTGGTCAGCTGGGCCAGCCGGCCCTCGATGTCGGCTGCCTCGCGCGTGATCGTCGCGGCCTTGGCCGCCACGTCGCCGGTCGAGACCTTCACCTCGTACGCCATGTCGTCGCTCTCCTCATCCTGGAAGGTGGTGAGACGAACGCTAGGAACGCGGAGGCCTCAGAAACGGGCCGCGGGCGAATCTGTGGACAACAGCGGGAGCACCTCGTCGAGGCCGCGGACGACCAGGTCGACGCCCTCAGGGGTGGGCAGCCCGAACCGGTCCAGCCAGACCCCGGTGAGCCCGGCCGCGGCCGCCCCCAGAGCGTCGCGCTCCACGTCGTCGCCCACGTAGACGACGTCGCGGGCCGCCAGCCCGAAGCGCCGGCAGGCTTCGGCGTACATCCGCGGGTCGGGCTTGCCGAAGCCGAGGTCGTCCAGCGCCACGACGAACTCGACGTCCTCCAGGACACCGAGCGTCGCGAGCTTGCGCCGCTGCTGCTCGTTGACACCGTTGGTGAGCACGGCGACGCGGACTCCCGCCGCCCGCCACGACGAGAAGGCGTCGACGACGTCCGCGTAGCCCACCCACGACCGCTCGTAGTGCGTGAGGAACGCGGCGAAGTGCTCGTCGAGCTCCTCGTCGTCGCCGTGGTCGAGCCCGAGCCAGGCGAACAGGTCGGTCAGCCGGTGCCGGCGCTGCTCCTGCCAGGTCACCTCACCGCGTTCGGCGCGGCCCACGTGGTGGGCCTCCCAGGCCGCCCAGCGCGCGACGAGGTCGTCGGGCACCGAGGGGACGAGCGTCCCGACCCAGGAGGCGATCCCTGTGGCGGCCGCGGACCGGTGGTCCAGCAGGGTGCCGTCGAGGTCCAGCAGCAGGGCTCTGAGGACGCTCAGGCTCTGTCAGTCCTTCTGGTCGGCGAGCTTGCCGCGCAGCTGCAGCACGGCCTTGGTGTGCATCTGGCAGATGCGGCTCTCGGTGACCCCGAGCACCTGGCCGATCTCGGCGAGCGTGAGGCCCTCGTAGTAGTAGAGCGTCACGACGATCTTCTCCCGCTCGGGCAGGGTGTTGATCGCCTTGGCGAGCAGGTACTTGGTCTCCTCGGTCTCGAACGCCGCGACCGGGTCCTCGGCCTTGGTGTCCTCGAGGGTGTCGACGAGCGAGAGCTTGTCGCCCTTCTCGCCGCCGGCCGACAGCAGCTCGTCGAGCGCCACGACGTTGACGAACGACACCTGGCTGAAGATCTGGTGCAGCTCCTCGAGCTTGATGCCCATCTCCTCGGCCACCTCGGTCTCGGTGGGCGAGCGGTGCAGCTTCGCCTCGAGGGCGGAGTAGGCCTTCTCGACCTCACGCGCCTTGTAGCGGACCGAGCGCGGGATCCAGTCGATCGAGCGCAGCTCGTCGATGATCGCGCCCTTGATCCGGCTGATCGCGTAGGTCTCGAACTTGATGGCGCGCTCGAGGTCGAACTTCTCGATCGCGTCGATGAGCCCGAAGATCCCGTAGGAGACGAGGTCGGCCTGCTCGATGTTCGGCGGCAGACCCACACCGACGCGACCGGCGACGTACTTCACGAGCGGCGAGTAGTGCAGGATCAGCCGCTCGCGGAGCTTCTCGTCCTTGCTGGCCTTGTAGTCCTTCCACAGGACGGCGATCGCGGCCTCGATCTCGGCCCGCTCCTCGTCGGAGACACCCGCGTACCGCCCGGTGCGGCGGACCGGCTTGACGGGGGCCTCCTCCACCGTGGGCCGGTCTTCAGCCACCCCGACCGGGCCCTCAGGCTCGGGGGTGTGCGCGCTCATAGCTCGTCCTCAACCGGTCGATGGAGACATGCGTGTAGATCTGCGTCGTCGCGAGCGTAGCGTGGCCCAGGAGCTCCTGAACGCTTCTCAGATCAGCTCCACCCTCCAGGAGGTGCGTCGCCGCGCTGTGCCGCAGGCCGTGGGGCCCGAGATCAGGCGCTCCGGGCACGCCGGCGAGGCGCCGGTGGACCAGGGCACGCACCGTTCGGGGGTCGACCCGACCGCCGCGCACACCGAGTAACA
>Ga0070658_10001472_pt1 | contig 20056 bp, 23 predicted proteins | sample KBSC13metaG_FD_64664 | JGI IMG/M metagenome (GOLD analysis project Ga0070658, IMG submission 64664) | Corn rhizosphere microbial communities from Kellogg Biological Station, Michigan, USA - KBS C1-3 metaG | ecosystem: Host-associated > Plants > Roots > Rhizosphere > Soil ...
GGCCGCGTTGGTGGTGCTCCTCTACACGGGCCATCTGCTTGCGGCAGTGCTCGTGGGCGTCGTGGCGGTCGGCCTGCTCGTGGCTGGTGCCCGGCCGCGCGGTTCCTCCTGAGCTTCCTCGACTCGGCTCGTCACGGCAGCCGACGAGCCCGCATCACCGCCTGAAGCGCAGAGAGAAGGCCAGGAAGAGCAGGACGATGCCCGTGTTGGCTGCGAGGCGTTCCCAGAACCAGCCGTGGTGCCGGAAGAAGAGCAGGTCGACGGAGACGACCACCACGACCAGCGCCGCGGCGATCAGCAGTCCGGCCGCGAGGCCACTCACGCGTGCATGCGCCATGTCCTGCCCTTCGGAGCACCTGCTACGAGTGTCGCGACGCCGTAACGACCTGGCTAGGGACGTGGGTCCCGAGCTCGCGATCGACTGGTCAGGAGGTTCGCCGGCTCGCCGCGTACAGCGGCAGGAAGACGACCCACAGCAGCAGGCACGCCACGGCCCACGCCGCCGGCGTCGCCACGACGAGGCTCCCCGCTCGAAAGACGACGGGCCGCTCGAGCGCGGCCTGACGCTTGGCGTCGTTGTAGACCCAGAGATCGACGGCGGCGCCGAGCCCAAGGACCAGGAGCGGGGTGAGGCCGGCACCGGACACAGGCGAACACTACGGCGACGGTGGCCGGCTCTCTATGCCCGCAAGGGGTTGCGGCCGATGAAGCCGAGCAACCGCGTCTGGACGTCGGCGTCGTCCGGAACAGGCACACGCGGCCCGTACTGCCCTGACGCGCGCAGCACGCTCTCGATCGGCTCCATGCCGGCCAGCAGCTCGGCGCAGGTGACGGCGTCGAGCGTCTCGTCCTGCCCGGTCGCACGGGCGAGATCCCAGGTGTGCAGGAAGACGTCGGTCGTGTAGAAGCGGTCGACGGCTTCGGGAAGGGGCATCGCCCCGACGTGGGGATGGTCGAAGGGCGTGGTCGCGAGGGGCCCGTCGAGGAGCCGCTGCACCGAGGCGCAGTGCTCCTGCCAGGCAGTCACCGGGTCGTCCTCGGCAGCAGGCCCCTTCGCGAGCTCGAGTCGCGTCGCGGCCGTGAGGAACGGCGGGAACCACTCGACGAGGTGAGCCACGACGTCGCGCGCCCGCCACCCGTCGACCGGGGCCGGTGCGTCCCAGTTCGATGTGCCGAGCACCCGCGCCGTGAAGGTCGCCGCGATCGCGCGATGCCGCTCGGCGTGAGGGCTCACACGTCTCCCGTACGCAGGAGGGCGTCGAGCTTCGCGTACCCCTGCTCCATCCCGACCTCCATGCCGCTGCGCAGCATGGCGTCCCGACCTTCGAAGCTGTCGCACAACGACTGCGCGTGCAGCCGGGTGCGCCCGTCACCGAGGTCCTCGAAGGTGATGGTCTCGAGGGCGACACCGTCCGGCTCGCCCTCCCACGTGAAGGTCTGCACGATGCGGTCCGGTCGTACCTCGTGGAAGCAGCCGTGGAAGCCGAAGTCCATGCCGTCGCGCGTCGCCACGTAGCGCCAGCACCCGCCGGTCGTCGCGTCCCAGCGGTCCACGGCGGTCGTCATCCCGTCCGGTCCGACCCACTTCGCGAAGAGCTGGGGATCGGTGTGCGCGCGGAAGAGCTGCTCCGGGGTCGCCTCGAAGTCGCGGCGCAGGCGGATCATGGGGACGGTCGGGTCGGCCTCGATCGTCGCGGTGCTCAGGGTCATCTCCGCTCCTCCTTCATCTCGGCCAGGACCGCGTCCAGCCGTCGGTACCTCGCCTCGGCCCGCCTGCGGTACCGCTCGACCCATGCCGTCATGAGGTCGAGGACGTCCGCCTCCAGGTGCACCGGGCTGCGATGGCCGGGCGCCGCCCGGCTGACCAAGCCCGCCTGCTCGAGCACCTTCAGGTGCTTGGAGATGGCCTGCACGCTGACCTCGTACGGGTCCGCGAGCTGCCCGACCGTGGCGTCACCGTCGGCCAGTCGTGCCACGAGGTCGCGCCGGGTCGGGTCGGCGAGGGCGGCGAACACGTGCGTCAGCGGGTCGGCCATCCGCCCTCCTCAACCGTTCGGTTGAGGAACCGTAGACCCCGAATGCCTTCAACGTCAACCATGTGGTTGACGTCGCCACCGACCCGCGATCAGCCCGTCGGCCGACGGATCAGCTCCACGATCTGCCGGCGCGCGGCCTTGGCCTCCGGCAGCAGCGGCAGCATCGGGTAGACGTGCTGCATGCCCTCCGCCTCGACGACGTCCACGGCGGAACCGATCTCGGCGGCCCGCCGGGCGAGCGCGCGGGCATCGTGGACGAGCAGATCGGACGTCCCGACGAAGACCGAGATAGGCGGCAGGTCGTGGAGGTCGCCGTACAACGGGCTGACCCGCGGGTCGGTGACGGGCAGCTCGCCGGCATAGAGCCTGCCCGCGGCCTGCAGACCTTCGACGGTCAGCATGATGTCGCCGTCCTGCATGGCCGGCTGCGCGGGATCACTGGTGCTGAGGTCGAGCCACGGTGCGATGAGCACGACCCGCTCCGGCAGCTTCGCGCCCCAGTCGCGGAGCTCCTGCGTGATGGCGAGCGCGAGGCCGCCCCCGGCGCTGTCGCCGAGCACGACAACCGGCTCGGACTCCGGGAGGTCGCCGAGCACGGAGGCGACGCGGTCCACCGTCTCCGCAGCGGTCGTGCCGGGTGCGAGCGGGTAGTCGGGCGCGACGACCCGCACGCCGGCCTCGACGGCGACGCGCGCGATGAAGCGCCACTGCACCGAGGCAGCACGGAAGAGGTACGAGCCGCCGTGCACGTAGAAGACCGTCCGGGTCGGGGTCGCGCCGGTCGGTGTCAGCTCGTAGGCGTCCATGCCGTGGCTGGCCGTACGCCGCACGTCGACGCCCTTGAGCTTCGGCAAGCCCACCGGCTTCGCCTGCTTCTCCAGCGCGCGCCGCGTCTGCCGTTCGACGTCGACCCGCATCCGCCGTTTGAGGGGCAAGGCGACCCCGTCGAGGAGCTGCGCCTGCCAGCTCATGAGGTGAGGTGGTCGACGACAGCGAGCAGGCACGCGTCGTACTGCTTGGGGTTGAGCCGCGGCAGCGACAGGAACCCGTGCGGCATCCCGGGGTACTCGACGAGCCGCACGGGCGTGCCGGCGTCGCGCAGCTTCGCGGCGTACTCGTTGCCGTCGTCGCGCAACGTGTCGTGCTGGGCCGTGACGACGAGCGCCGGGGGCAGCCCGCCCAGGTCCTCGGCGAAGAGCGGGGAGAGCTCGGGCGAGGTCACGTCGCGGCCATCGGCATAGGACAGCATGACCTGCGCGGCGCCCGTTCGGGTCAGGGGCGGCGCCGCCTCGCTCACCCAGGACTCGCGGGCGCAGGTGAGGTCGAGCATCGGGTAGATGATGACCTGCTTGGCGGGCTGCGCACGCCCGGCGTCACGTCGCCGCAGGCACAGCGCCGCGGCCAGGTTGCCGCCGGCGCTGTCGCCTCCGGCGGCGATGCGCGCCGGGTCGACGCCCATCTGCGGCGCCTGCGCGAGGTACCAGTCGAGCGCGTCCTCGCAGTCGTCGAGCCCGGCCGGGAAGGGGTGGTCGGGCGCGAGCCGGTACTCCACCGAGACGACGACGTCGCCGGTGCGAGAGGCGAGGTCGAGCAGGATGTGGTGGCAGGCCCCGAATCCGCCTGCCATGAAGCCGCCGCCATGGAGGTAGAGCAACCCGCGGCCCGACAGGCCGGCCGGTCGGTAGACCCGGATGGGGACCTTGCCGTCGCGGGCCGGGACGGCGAGGTCCTCGGTCTCGACACCGGCGGGCGCCGCGAGCAGCGACCACCGCGGCGGCTGCTCCGCCGCGCGCTGGGCGAGCGGCCTCGCGGCGAAGTCGTCGAGCGTCGGCATCCTGCCCAGCCGGTGCGCGAGCCGCGTCAGGGCCCGGATCGTGCGGTGCGGTGGCGTCAGGGTCACGGTCGGTCCTAGAGCCCGAGGTCCTTGGCGATGATCTCCTTCATGATCTCGGTGGTCCCGCCGTAGATCCGCTGGACGCGGGCGTCGACGTAGAGCTGGGAGATCGGGTACTCGGTCATGTAGCCGTAGCCGCCGTGCAGCTGCAGGCAGCCGTCTACGACGCGACCGAGCATCTCGGTGGACCAGTACTTCGCCTTCGACGCCGACACCGCAGACAGCTGACCGGAGAGGTGCTGACGGAGGCACTGGTCGACGTATGCCTGCGCGACGTCGATCTCGGTGGCCAGCTCGGCGAGCCGGTGCTTCGTGACCTGCAACGAGCCGATCGGCGAGCCGAAGGCCTTGCGGCTCTTGACGTACTCGAGCGCCAGAGCGAGGGCACGCTGCGCCATGACCTGTGCAGACACCGCGATGCCGATGCGCTCCTGCGCGAGGTTGGAGACGAGGTAGAGGAAGCCCTTGCCCTCCTCCCCCAGGAGGTTCGCCGCCGGCACCCGCACATCGGTGAAGGAGAGCTCCGCCGTGTCCTGCGCGTGCTGCCCGAGCTTGTCGAGGTTGCGGCCGCGCTCGAAGCCCGGCATGCCTCGCTCGAGGACGAGCAGCGAGATGCCCTTGTGCTTGTCAGGCGAGGTGCGGACAGCGACGACGACGAGGTCGGCGTTGATGCCGTTGGTGATGAAGGTCTTCGCACCGTTGACGACGTAGGCGTCGCCGTCGCGGACCGCCGTCGTCGCGATGCCCGAGAGGTCCGAGCCGGTGCCAGGCTCCGTCATCGCGATGGCGCCGATCGTCTCCCCCGACGCCATCTTCGGCAGCCACCGCTGGCGCTGCTCGTCGTTCGCCAGGGACAGCAGGTACGGCAGCACGATGTCGTTGTGCAGGCCGATCCCGATGCCGAAGCCGACGAGGCCCCTCTTGAGCGCTTCCTCGGAGACGACGAGGTTGAAGCGGAAGTCGCTGACCCCGCCGCCGCCGAGCTCCTCCGGCACCTCGAAGCCGACGAAGCCGTGCTTGCCCGCCTCGGCGAAGACCTCGCGCGGCACGATGCCGGCACCGTCCCAGGTCGCGTGGTGCGGGGCGACCTCCTTGTCGAGCCAGTCACCGAAGGACCGGCGGAACGCCTCGTGGTCCGCCTCGTAGAGGGTCATACCGCGGAGTAGACGGTGAGGACCGCCGCGCCGCCGAGACCGAGGTTGTGCTGCAGAGCGATCCGGGCACCGGGCACCTGGCGAGCGTCGGCCTGGCCGCGCAGCTGCCAGGTGAGCTCCGCGCACTGGGCCAGACCCGTGGCACCGAGGGGGTGGCCCTTGGAGATGAGGCCGCCAGACGGGTTGACGACCCACTTGCCGCCGTACGTCGTGTCACCGCTCTCCAGCAGGAGGTGACCCTTGCCCTCTGGGGCCAGGCCGAGTCCCTCGTAGGTGATGACCTCGTTCGCCGAGAAGCAGTCGTGCAGCTCGATGACGTCGACGTCATCGGGGGTGATGCCCGCCTGCTCGTAGACCTGCTGCGCGCCGGCTGCCGTCAGGTCCGCTCCAACGGCCTTGATGGCGCTTCCGCTGTTGAAGGAGCTGGGGAGGTCGGTGGTCATGGCCTGCGCGGCGATGCGGATCGCCTTGCCCTCCAGGCCGTAGCGGGCGATCGCGGCCTCGCTCATGAGGACCACGGCGCCGCTGCCGTCGCTGGTCGGCGAGCACTGCAGCCGGGTGAGCGGAGAGTGCACCAGCGGGGACGCCATGATCTGCTCCAGGGAGTAGACGTCCTGGAACTGGGCGTACGGGTTGTTGGCGCTGTGGCGGTGGTTCTTCTCGCCCACCATGCCGAAGTGCTCCGGCGTGGAGCCATAGCGCTCCATGTGCTCGCGACCGGCGTTGCCGAACATCTGCGGGGCGACCGGCTTCTCCTCCAGTGCGTGCGTGACGACGCTCGCGTCGACGTGCCGCTGCAGCGGGTTGATGCGGTCCTGCATACCGAGCTGCAGCGAGCCGCGCTGCATCTTCTCGAAGCCGACCGCCATGACGACGTCGGCGATCCCGCCCTCGACGAGCTGACGGGCGAGGAAGAGCGCGGTCGAGCCGGTCGAGCAGTTGTTGTTGACGTTGTAGACCGGGACGCCGGTCTCACCGAGCTCGTAGACCGCGCGCTGCCCGGAGCATGACTCCCCCGCGACGTACCCCACGGCGACCTGCTGGACGTCCTCGAAGGAGATGCCGGCGTCCTCGAGCGCCTTGGTGCCGGCCTCGCGCACCATGTCGGGGTAGTCCCAGTCGCGGGAGCCGGGCTTCTCGAACTTGGTCATGCCGACACCGGCGACGTACACGGGACGGGTCATGTCAGGACTCCTTCAGCGTTACGGCGCCACCGGTGAGAACGGGGGCGTCGTCGCGATTGGCCGCGACGACCTCGAAGAGCGCACCGTCGTCGACGCGCCAGGCGGAGATGCGCAGGACGTCGCCGGGGTAGGCGACGCCCGCGAAGCGGGTGCGGTAGCTGCGCACTGCCGACACGTCTGCGTCGAGGAGCGTGTCGACGACCGCCGTGACGGCGATGCCGAAGCTGCACATGCCGTGCAGGATGGGCGAGGGGAAGCCCACGGCCGTTGCGATCTCCGGGTCGATGTGCAGGGTGTTCCAGTCGCCGGACAGCCGGTAGAGCGCACCCTGGTCGAGGGCGACGGTCCGGTCGACGACGGCGTCGGGGGCGCGATCGGGTCGCGGGGTGGCCGGCGGGAGGACCTCGCCGTGCGAGCCGCCGAAGCCGCCCTCGCCACGGACGAAGATGCCACCCCGGCCGGAGACGAGCGGCTGACCGTCGATCCGCGTCAGGGCATCGACGACGACGAGCGCGTTCTTGCCCTTCTCGTGGACGCCGACGACGGTCGCCTCGCAGACGACCTCGCCGTCCGTCGGCACCGGGCCGTGGAGCACGAACTCCTGCTCGCCGTGCAGCACGACGCTCGGGTCGAAGCCCGCACCCGGCAGAGCGGGAACAGCCTCGACGTCGAGCATCGCGCCGAGGGCGCCGAAGGTCGGCAGGACCTCGAGCTCCTTCTCGTACAAGCGGCGCAGCTCTCGCGGTCCGATGCCGTCGGCGCCCACCCCGAGACCGAGGGCGTAGAGGATGACGTCGCGCTGGGTCCACGTCGTGGTCCGCGGCTCGAGCGCCGCGCCGAGCAGCTTCTCGGGATCGAGCATCAGCCGAGACCCAGCGCGCTGGCGACCAGGGCGATCTCGTCGGTCGCCCGCTCCGGGATGATGAACCCCTCGGTGTCCATGATCTGCCCGAGGTGCTCGGCGACGTCCTCCGGGGAGGGGACGGCACCCCGCTCGGCGGTCCAGCCCGGGGTGAGGCCGGTGAACACGCGTGCGTAGCGGCCCGCACCGACGGAGAAGACCTCGCGACTCACCGTGCTCGCCGGGTCGAGCAGCGCGACGACCAGCGGCGACACCAGCTCGGGCTGCAGGTACTGGCCGAGGTCGCCCATGAGCTCCTCGGTGAGGCGGGTCAGGGCGAGCGGCGCGATGACGTTGCTCGTGATGTTGGCCTTGGCGCCCTCCTCGGCCAGCGTGCGGGAGAAGCCGCAGATGCCGAGCTTGGCGGCGCTGTAGTTGGACTGCCCGAAGTTGCCGAAGATGCCGGCTGCGCTCGTCGTGTGCACGAAGCGGCCGAGGCCCTGGGCCTTCATGTGGGGGAACGCCGCCTGCGACACGTAGATGGTGCCCTTGAGGTGCACGTCGAGGACCAGCTCGAGGTCCTGCGGGGTCATCTTCACGAGGGTGCGGTCACGCAGGATGCCGGCGTTGTTCACGACGCCGTCCACGCGGCCGAAGGTGTCGAGCGCCGTCTGCACGATGGCCTGGGCGCCCTCGGGGGTGGACACGCTGTCGCGGTTCGCGACGGCGACGCCGCCCTTCGCCTCGATCTCGTCAACGACGACCTGCGCCGCGCCCGTGCTGTCGCCCGTCCCGTCGGTGCCGCCGCCCAGGTCGTTGACGACCACCTGCGCGCCGCGCTCGGCGAGCAGCAGCGCGTGCGTGCGGCCCAGGCCGCCGCCCGCTCCGGTGACGATGACGACTCTGCCTTCCAAACCGCCGGCCAGACCCTCAGACATGTTCGCTCCGTTTCGATGGTCTGCACTGTCTAGACCGTCAGGCCTGACGGTGTCAAGAGCCACATACACGCTTGCGTTGACAGTCTCCCCTGACTGCACCTACGGTCGCGGCGTGACCACGGCGGCGCGGCGGCAGACGAAGGCCGAGCAACGTGACGCGACCCGGGCGCGCATCCTCGATGCGGCCGTGTCATGTCTGGTCGAGCTCGGTTACGCCAGGACGACGACGCTCGTCGTGCAGGAGCGGGCCGGCGTCTCGCGCGGCGCGCTGCTGCACCACTTCCCCACCCGCGCCGACCTGCTGTCGGAGACGGTGGCGCACTTGTTCGCGCTGCAGCTCGCGGAGCGCAGCAACCTGCAGCTGCGGCCGGGCAAGCGCATCGAGCAAGCCGTCCGGCTGCTGTGGGCGATCATGACCTCGACGCTCTCCATTGCCATACAGGAGCTCTGGACCGCTGCTCGCACGGACCTAGAACTGCGTGCCGCTCTTGTGCGCCACGACGAGGTCGTGATGTTCGAGGCGATGCACACTTGCGCCTACATCTTCGGCCCCGAGCTGGCCGCCCAGGCGCAGTTCGAGCCGACGATGCGCCTGCTCATCTCCTCGATGCGCGGCGCAGCGCAGGAACGCGCGCTGCACCCGACCAGCTCGGCCCGCAACGAACTCACGATGTGGGTCGAGGTCGCCACCCGGATGCTCTCCGACTGACCTCTGCACAGGAGCCACGTGGACGCCACCACTCCCTTCTGGACCGCCTACGTCGAGCACGTCGAGAAGGAGCCGCACCGGCCGGCCCTCACCTGCCGGGGCGAGACGCTCACCCGCGCCGAGCTGCACGACCGTGCGCTGGCGCTGGCGCACCAGCTGCGGGACCAGGGCGTGACCCAGGGGTCGTACGTCTCCGTCGTGCTGCCCAACAGCCTGGACTTCGTCGTCAGCTGCTTCGCAGCGTGGGCGCTGGGCGCCGTGCCGCAGCCGCTGTCGGGCAAGCTGCCGCCACTCGAGCTGCAGGCGATCCTGGACCTGACGCAGCCTGCCGCAGTGATCGACGGCGACACGGTCTTTCCCGCGCCGGGCGGCTTCGCGTCGCTCCCTGAGGCGACCTCTCCGTCGTGGAAGGCGCCGACCTCCGGCGGCAGCTCGGGGCGGCCCAAGGTGATCGTCGCCGGCTCCCCTGGCGTGTACGGAGTGGCCGAGGGCTTCGGCGGGCTGCTCGGCATCGACGGTGAGAGCCCACTGCTGACGACAGCGCCGCTGTCGCACAACGGACCGTTCATGATGTGCCACCTCAACCTCGTCCTCGGCGGGCACTCCGTCCTCATGCCGAAGTTCGACGCGGCCGAGGCGCTGCGGCTCATCCAGGATCACAAGGTCGGCTGGGTCTACGCCGTGCCGACCATGATGTCGCGGATGTGGAAGCTGCCGGACCGCGCGTCGTACGACGTGTCGTCGGTGAAGACGCTCATGCACATGGCCGCCCCGTGCCCACCGCAGCTGAAGGCCGACTTCATCGAGTGGTTCGGAGCCGACGTCGTCATGGAGCTCTACGCCGGCACGGAGGCGCAGGCTGCGACCGTCCTCAGCGGCCGGGAGTGGCTGGAGCACCGCGGCTCGGTCGGCAAGGTCGTGCTCGGCAGCATGGAGGTCCGCGACGAGGACGGCCGGCCAGTGCCCGTGGGCACCGTCGGCAAGGTCTGGATGCGCATGCCGGAGGGGCAGAGCACCTACCGGTACGTGGGCGCGACGGCCGAGACGGACGGCTCCGGCTGGGAGACGCTCGGCGACCTCGGTCGCTTCGACGCCGACGGCTACCTCTACCTCGCCGACCGCGAGTCGGACATGATCCTCGTCGGCGGCTCCAACGTGTACCCGGCCGAGATCGAGGCCGCGCTGCTCGAGCACCCGGACGTCGACGACGCGTGTGTGGTCGGGCTCCCGGACGAGGACAAGGGCAACGTGCCGCACGCGATCGTCCGCTACCGGGGGGACGCCCGGCCAGACCTGTCGGCGTTCCTCGCGGAGCGCCTGGCTGCGTACAAGCTCCCCAAGACCTTCGAAGTGGTCGACGAGCCGCTGCGCGACGCGGCCGGCAAGGTGCGGCGCGCCCAGCTCCGCGCCGAGCGGCTCCCGTCCTGACCCTCCGTCAGCAGCGGCGGAAGACGAGCGGGTCGACGGCCGGCTCGAGCTGCAGCCGCAGCTCGGTCGGCGTGGCCGTCCCGGTGGCGGCGAGCTCGACGCCGAAGAACTGGTAGTGCGCCTCGACACTCCCGTCCTGCCGCGCGTCGAGGTCGCCCTGCAGCACGCCCTGGTAGCTCCACCGCAGACCGGCGTCCGTCGCGGTGACGGCGACCTCGCCGTAGCCGGGATGGCGGTAACGACCCACGAGCCCCTGGGCGGGGACGCCCTCGGCGTGAGTGGCTCGGCGCTCGTTCAGGGGCGCGAGCGTCCGGCCCAGCCGGTCGGCGAAGAAGCTCGCGTGGTCGGGCGCCGGTGGCGCCACCCCGTCGAGCAGGTCGAGCACCTGGTAGGGCAGCGAGTCGCGGAACGCGGTCGCGTGCAGGTTCGTGAGGACGGCGACGCCGGTCCCGTCCTCGCGGGTCAGCACCTGAGCGCTGTAGCCGTCGATGTTGCCGCCGTGGTGGCTCACGACCTGCCCGCGGTAGCTCTCGAGCATGAGGCCCAGACCGTAGGCGGTGTCGGAGAACGGGCCCCGCGGATCGGGCGTCGGGCGGGCGATGCAGGGCGTGCGCATGACGTCGAGGGCAGGCCCGGGCGCGGTCAGCGCGAGCAGCCACAGCGCCAGGTCGTCCGCGCACGAGATGAGCCCACCCGCCGGCCCCGCGAGGTCCAGCGGGACGAAGGCGAGCTCACGGCCGTCGCCGTCGTAGGGCAGCGCCCGGTCGGCGTCGCCGAGTGCCTGCGCCGACGAGAAGGTCGTGCGCTCGAGGCGCAACGGGCTCAGAACGTCGTGCTCGAGCACCTCCTCGTACGAGCCGCCGAGGCTCCTCGCGACGAGGTGGCCGGCCACGATGTAGAGGACGTTGTTGTACTGGTACGTCGAGCGGAAGGCCGCGCTCGCCGGCAGGTGGGAGAGCGCGCGGACGAGGTCGTCGCGGTCGACGCGCCCGCCCGTGCCGAGCCACAGCAGGTCGTGCCGCGGCAGCCCGGACCGATGGGCGAGGCAGTCGCGCAACGAGAGCGCGGCCGCCGCGTCGGGATCGAGCATCCCGACCTCGGGCCAGGTGTCCCGCATCGGGGCATCGAGGTCGAGCCGGCCCTCCACCGCCAGGCGCGCGACGAGCGACGCGGTGAAGGTCTTTGTGGCGGAGCCGATCGGGAACAGCGTCCGGGTCGTGACGGGCGCTGACGCAGCGGCGTCCCGGTGCCCGAATCCCTTGCACAGCAGGACTTCCCCGTCGCGGACGACGACGACCGCGCAGCCCGGCACCCCGGCACGGACCCGCTCATGCTCGACCAGGTGGGCGAGATCGGCGAGGCCCGTCATGTCGCGTACTTCGCGCCGGTGTCGCAGAGGACGGTGACGACGGTGAGGTCGGCGCCCTGGTCCTGGAGCCAGCTCGTCGCGGCGCGCACGTTCGCGGCGGCAGTGAAGCCCACGTCCAGGCCACAGCGCTGCGCCAGCCAGGACCTCGTCGCGGCGGCCTCGTCGTCGGTGACGCGCAGGTAGCCGTCGACGACGGAACGGTCGAAGGCGGGAGGCACGAACCCGTAACCGGAGCCCTGCAGCAGGTGCTGCGGACGGGTGACCACCCCGTCCGCGAGCACCGCGGCCGTGTGCGGCTCCACAGCGAGGCAGACCACGTCGGCGCGACGCGCCTTGAGGCCGCGGGCGGTGCCGATCAGGGTGCCACCGCTGCCCACAACGGCGACGAACGCGTCGATGGTGCCGTCGGTCTGGTCCCACACCTCGGTCGCCGTGCCCGTCTCGTGCGCCCGCGGACCACCGGGGTTGTTGAACTGGTCGACGTAGTAGGCGCCGTCGCGCACCGCAGCGTCGCGGGCGGCCGCCTCGGCGGCGGCGATGTCGGCGCCCGTGACCTGGCCGGGCGCTCCGTCGACCTGCGCCACGAGGATGACGTCCCCACCGAGCCGACGGATCATCGCAGCCCTCTGCGGGCTGTTGCCGGCGGACATGTACGCCGTGAACGCGTGCCCGAGCACGCCGCACACCACGGCGAGGCCCGCGCCCATGTTGCCGCTGGTCATCTCGACGACGGCCTGGCCCGGGACCAGCTCACCGGTGTCGATCGCGTGCTCGACGCACCCGAGGGCGGTGCGGTCCTTGACGCTGCCGCCGGGCTGCAGCATCTCGGCCTTGGCGAGCAGCCGTCCACGACAGCCCGCCGGCAGTGGCAGCTCCAGCAACGGCGTGCGTCCGATGGCGCCCAGAGCGGCGAGGGCCGTCACGGCCTGGGGATGCGCCGGGTCGATCCCGTGTACGCGAAGCACCCGCAGCCTTGGTCGAACGTGAGGCGCCGGAAGCCGTCGACGGCGTCGTGGTGCCCCGGGGTCCAGCGCATCGCGAACGTGCTCGCCGGGGCGATGCTCGCGCCGAGCGCATCGACGCCCTTCTCGAACAGCGCCGTGTCGCGGGTGACCGCAGGGTTGCCGTCGATGGCGCCGAGCAGCACGGCCATGACGTCGCACATCGTGCGGATGAGCGGGTTGCCGAGCCCCGACTCGTCGAGACCCATGGACTTGCCCAGCGCCAGGCACTTCTTGGCCTGAGGCGTGGTCGCCGTCGGGTCCTGCCCGGTCGCGACGTCGAGCCCTGGCAAGTAGCCGACGCCCTTGGCCTTCGCCAGCTGCGCGTGGGGTGCCGTGGTCGCGAGGATCGTGGGCGAGTCGGCGCTCCAGATGCCGTACTTCGGCGAGTACCCCTGTTGGTTGGCGCCCTGCATGAAGTAGGTCTCCGCCGCGCCACCCGGCGTCATGAACAGGACGAGGTCGATGCCGTCGGTCTTGAACTTCAGCACCGCGCTGGTGCTCGCCGTCGCGATAGCGCCGTTGTCGGTGTTGGAGCTCGTCGTGACGCGATCGTCGAGCTTCAGCCCGACCCGCGAGAGCGCCGGGACGAGGCCCTGGTTGACGGCGTTGTCGTAGATCGTGCCGGGGTACTGGACGACCCCGACCTTGTGCACCCCGGCGAGGTAGCCCTGCGACTGCAGGTCCGCCACGAGGAGCTCGAGCCCTGCGGTGAAGTTCAGCTGGCCCGGCTCGTAGGCGTAGCGGTGGTAGCGCGCGAAGAACTGCTGGTCGCCACCCGTCGCGGCCGACACGAGCGGCACGTTGTGCTGCGCGAGGCACGGCAGCAGGTCGCCGGCTCCGCTGTTGATGCCGCCGAGGACGAGGAAGACGTGGTGGTCCTGGGTGAAGGTGGAGCACGCGGCCGCGTCCTGCCCGTGCGGGTCGCCGCCCTCGTTGTACTCGTAGTACACCGGCTCGATGCGCCGGCCGGCGAGGCCACCGTGCGCGTTGAGGTAACGGACGAAGGCGTCGAACACCGGCTTGCTGTCCGGGATCACCAGGCCGCCGAATCCCGCCGAGGCCAGCGCCGCGTTGCCCCCGTTGAGGTAGTAGGTGCCGATCTCGATCGGTGGCTGCGCCGCGGTGCCGCCGCCCGCCGTCGGGAGGCCGGCGCCTGTCGTACCCGTCGCGCCGCCGCCGGAGCTCCCTGCGGCGGGGACCGCGCCCGAGGAGCCGCTGACGGCACCCGTCGAGACCGCGCCACCGCTGCCGGAAGCGCCGGTGCCACCCGTCGTCGCGGTGAGACCGTCCGCCGCGGCGCTCGGGCCACCGAGACCGCTGCCGGCCGCGACCTGCCGGCTCATCGGCACGGTCGTGCCGCAGCCGGCCAGGACCGCTCCCAAGGCGAGGGCGACGGCTGCGCGGGCCACCGTCGTCGACCTCCTGCGCATCCGCTCTCCTCCGCTTGACAGATATCAAACGGTATTCAGATACTCTTCGATATGTCAATGGCCGAGAGGGCGCCCGAGCCCCGCAAGCCCCTGTCCCGCCTCCAGCGGCAGCAGCAGACCCGGCGCACGCTGCTCGACGCGGCGCGCACCGTCATCGCGCAACGCGGCATCAACGGGGCCTCGCACCGGGAGATCGCCGCAGAGGCGGGCATGACCATCGGCGCGATCTACGCGAACTTCGAGAACAAGGAAGACCTCGTGGTGAGCGTCGTGGAGGACGCGACCGCCGAGGGAACGCTGCTCGACGAGAGCAGCCCGTCGGTCCGCGCCTGCCTCGAGGACCTCGCACTGCGCCTCGTGCAGCAGTCGGACGAGGAGCCCGAGCTCACCCTGCTCTCGCTCGAGTTCCTCCTCGGGACGATCCGCGACCCTGCGATCCGCGAGCTGCGGCTCCCGCACCGCCAGGCGGAGCACGCACGCGCGGCCCAGGTCCTGGAAGCGATCGCCGCGCGCTCCGGCGAGGTCCTGCCGTTGCCGGCGGAGGAGTTCGTCGAGGTCGTCGTCGACCTCGGCTGGGCCCTGCTGTGCACCCGGGCGATGCTCGGTCCGGACTCCGTGACGAGCGAGTTCATGGTGCGCGCACTGACCCTGCTGATGCCCGCGTGACGGCCGTCCGGGTGCTCAGCGGGCTGGCGGCTGTGCTCGGGCTGGCCTGGCTCGGTCAGCGGTGGGCTGAGGCGCGCGACCGGCGCGCCTTCCCCGCCCCCGGCACCTTCGTGACCGTCGACGGCGTCGTTCTGCACGTCGTCGTCACCGGCTCCGGCCCGACCGTCCTGCTCGACTCGGGCCTCGGTGGGTGCAGCGACGAGTGGCACCTGGTGGCGGCAGAGCTGGAGCGGACCTGCACCGTCGTGCGCTACGACCGGCCCGGCTTCGGCTGGTCCCCCGCCGCCGACGGTCGAGGGCCCGAGGCGGTGGCACGTCGCATCCGTGGGCTGCTCGACGCGCTCGGCCTTCCCGGTCCGGCCGTCCTCGTCGGCCACTCGATGGGCGGGCTGCACGTCCGGCTGACCGCCTCGCTCTACCCCGACGTGGTCGCGGCGCTGGTCCTCGTGGACCCGTCGCACGAGGACATGCTGGATGGTGACGTCCCGGCCGCTGCCCGCGTCGTCGAGCGGGTCCTCAAGGCCTTTGCCGCGGCGTCGCCCTTCGGCGTCGCCAGGGTCGGCGGAAGGCTCTACGGCAAGGTCGTCGCAGGCCAGGCGCGTCGCGAGCCGGACGAGGAGACCCGCGCGATGAGCCGGCGCCAGACCCTGCTGACCCTGTGCAGCGTGCGCGGCATGCGAGCGGTCGCCACCGAGATGGTCGCCGTCGCCGAAGACCTCCAGGAGGTACGGGAACTGACGGCCACGCACCCCGTACCTCCCCTGCCGCTGATCGTCATCAGTGCCGCCGCCGAGCCCCGGACCGACGCGGAGCGCCAGGCGCAGCAGACGATGCGCGAGCTTCACGCGAAGCACGCCGCGCTGTCGCCACAGGGCCGCCAGGTCCTGGCCGAGCGCAGCGGCCACCTCGTCGTCCTCGACGAGCCGGAGCTCGTCGCCGAGTGCGTTCGCGGCGTCCTGGCCGAGGTCACGTCGTGACCGAGCTGCACGAGCTGACCGCCGTCGAACAGCTGACCGCCATGGCCCTGGGCGAGGTCTCGTCCGTTGAGCTGACCGAGCACTACCTCGCACGCATCGTGCGGCTCGACGACCGGCTGCGCAGCTACATCAGCGTCTTCCCCGAGCATGCGCTGACCGCCGCCGCAGCCGCCGACAGCGCGCGGGCGAGCGGCGAGCCGACTGGCGCGCTGCACGGACTTCCCCTGGCGTTCAAGGACATGCATCCGACGGCGGGCCTTCGCACAACGTTCGGGAGCCGGGTCTTCGCCGACCTCGTGCCGCCCTCCGACGGGCCGGCCGTGGCACCGCTGCGGGCCGCGGGAGCCATCGTCCTCGGCAAGACGAACGTGCCGGAGTTCGGGCCCACCTGCTACACCGACAACGACCTGCACGGCGAGACGGTCACCCCGTACGGCGAGACCCTGTCCCCCAGCGGTTCAAGCGGCGGCTCGGCTGCAGCGGTGGCCGCCGGCCTCGCGCCGCTCGCGCACGGGAGCGACGGGCTGGGCTCGATCCGCACCCCGGCCGCGAACTGCGGACTGGTGGGCGTGAAGCCGACCCGCGGCCGGGTCGCCGGCTCGGGTGCCGGCTGGCTCTCGCTCGGCGTCGAAGGACCACTCGCCCGCAACGTGGCCGACGCGGCGCTGCTGCTCGACGCCCTGGGTGGTCCGACTCCGAGCGACCTGTGGCGCAGGTCGGCTTCGGGATCCCTGTCCGAAGCGGCCCGCCGCGCGCCGGGCACACTGCGGGTCGGGCGGCTCGTCGACAACGGCCGCGGCATCGCGCCGGACGCCAGCTGCCTCGCCGGGCTCGACCGGACCGTGGCTGCCCTCTCCGACCTCGGGCACGAGGTCGAGGACGTCCCCGTTGCCGACCTCGGTCCCGTCGACGCCCTGCACGACGCCGTGCTCGCGATGCTCGGGTCGAGCATCGGCCTCATCGTCAGCTCGGTCGTGGCGCCCGAGCAGCAGGAGCTGCTGATGCCCTACACGCGCTGGCTGGTCGACCGCCCGGTCAGCGGCGTCGATCTGGCGCGCGCCCAGGCCACTCTCTACGGGGCGGCGATGCGCTACCAGGAGCTGCTGACGCGCTACGACGTCGTCGTGAGCCCCACGACGACGGCGCCACCCCAGCCGACAGCAGCTCTGCGGGCCGATGACGCCGAGGACTCGCTGGCCGCGATGGCGCAGTGGAGCGCGTACACCCCCGCAGCCAACATCGCCGGCACCCCCGCCGTGAGCATCCCCAGCCTGCTCACCGATGCCGGCCTGCCCATCGGCACGATGCTGTCGGGGCCGGTCGACGCCGACGGACTGCTCCTGTCGCTGGCCGCTCAGCTCGAGCCCGTCCTCGGTTGGACGGCGCAGCACCCTGCCATCTGGCATGACTGAGCGGCTGCTGCTGCGCGGCGGCCGGCTCTTCGACGGGATGGAGTTCCGCGGGGTCGGCGACGTGCTCGTCGAGGACGGCCTCATCAGCCGGATCGGCGCGCACGTCCGCGAAGGCGACGCCCGGGTCCTCGACTGCTCTGGGGCGACGGTGATGCCGGGCCTCGTCGACGCGCACGTGCACCTGGCCTGGGCAGGTCTCGAACCGCCGCCCTCGTCGACGGCGGAGAGCACGGCCCGGGCGCTGCGCAACGCGCGCGAGCTGGTCCTCGCGGGAGTCACGACCATCCGGGACACCGGCGGGCCGCTCGACGTGCTGCGTGCCGTGCGCCGGGGCGGCAGCCTCGGACCGGACATGCGGCTGAGCGGCGAGATCCTCTGCGCACCAGGCGGTCACGGCACCGAGATCCCTCTCGCCGTGCCCATCGCGCGCGAGTGCTGCGGAGCATCGGAGTTCGCCACTGCCGTCCAGGAGCTGCTCCACGGCGGGGCCGACCTGGTGAAGGTCTCGCTCAACGGGGCTGACGGCACCTTGCAGCTCACCGACGGCGAGCTGTCGTCGGTGGTGGGAACCGCCCACGCGGCGGGAGCCCGCGTCGCGGCTCACGCATCGGTGGCCGCGGCGGTCGTCCAGGCAGTGGCACAGGGGGTGGACACGGTCGAGCACGGCAACGGCCTGGACGCCGCCACGGCCGCGGTGATGGCCGACGCCGGCCTGACCCTTGTCCCGACGGTCGCCATCTTCGAGGAGATCCGCGAGCAGCTCTCGGACAGTCGGCACTCCCTGCCTGAGGACCTGGTAGCCCAGCACCGCTGCGCTGTCGAGCACCGGCTGATCGACCATCGCGGCGCGCTGGCAGCGGCGCGGGCGGCCGGTGTCCGGGTCGCGCTCGGGACCGACCGGGTGCCGGGTGGGAACGTGGTGGCGGTGCACGCCGAGGCGACGGCCCTGCAGCGGCACGGGTTCAGCACCGCCGAGGTCCTCCGGGCCGCGACGACGGGCAGCTGCGCTGCGCTCGGCCTTGCCGACCGCGGTGCCCTGGCCCCCGGCTACCGCGCGGATGTCGTCGCGTTCCCCGGCGACCTCGAGACCGACCTCACCGGGCTCGCGGCGCCGCGGCTGGTCGTCCAAGCGGGAGACGTCCTTGCGTCAGACCTGACGTCATCCTGAACACCGGAGTGTCGGCAGCTGACCGCCGCGTGGTGATCCGACACTGCCTGACGTGACCATCTGGAACGGCTTCCTGCACTTCCTCGGCATCACCGGCTCCGGCGGTGGCCGCTGGTACCTCTGGTGGTCCGGCATCGTCGGCGACATCGGGCTGTTCGGCGGCGGCTACCTGCTGTTGCGCAAGCACAACTGCCACGTCCACGGCTGCTGGCGCATCAGCCGGCATGTCACGCCCGAGGGCCATGCGGTCTGCCACCAGCACAACCCGGCACACGTGCCGAGACTGACCTACGAGCACCTCGTGCACCTGCACGAGACGCGCAACGCAGCGGTCGTGACGCCGCCGAGCGACGCGCCGTAGGCGCCTCTGGCAAGGTTGCGGCATGGCAACCGTGCGCGAGGTCCAGGTCACCTTCGACTGCGCGATCCCCGAGCGGGTCGCGAGGTTCTGGTGCGAGGTGCTCGGCTATGCCATGAAGCCCTCCGAGGAGCCCGACGAGCCGGGGGGTCCCTGCGCCTGCAGCGACCCGAACGGCGTCGGGCCGCGGCTGTTCTTCCAGCCCGTGCCCGAGGGCAAGGTCGTCAAGAACCGCGTGCACCTCGACGTCCGGGTCGGCACCGGCCTCGTCGGCGACGAGCGGCTGGCGACCCTCGAGGCGGAGTGCGAGCGGCTGGTCGCTCTCGGCGCTTCTCTCGTCGAGGTCCTGCGCGCCGACGGCGTCTACGAGTCGTGCATCGTCATGCGAGACGTCGAGGGCAACGAGTTCTGCCTCGATTGAGGGACTGACTAGTAGCCGTCCACGACGAGGTTCGGGGTCGTCCCCTCGCTCGCCCAGCAGGCGATCTGCTCAGCGGCGACGAGGTAGGCACGCTCCCTGCCGAGCGGCACGCTCCCGCCCACGTGCGGGGTGAGCAGCAGGCCCGGCGCCGACCAGAGCGGGTGATCCGCCGGCAGCGGCTCCGGATCGGTCACGTCGACTGCGGCGCGAAGGCGTCCTGTGCGCAGCTCGGCGACGAGCGCGTCGGTGTCGACAACGGGCCCTCGGGCCGCGTTGACGAGGACCGCGCCGTCGGGCATGGCCGCGAGGAAGGCGCGGTCGCACATGCCGCGGGTCTCGGCGGTCAGCGGCACGGCCAGGACGACCGCGTCGTGGCGCGGCAGGAGGTCCGGCAGCGCGTCCCTTTGCCTGCGGCCGATCAGCGTCGTCGTCGCGCCGAAGACGTGCAGCCGCTTCGCGGTCTCCCCGGCGACGTCGCCCGCGCCGACCAGCAGGACGTGCTTACCGGCGAGCTCCTCGGTCTGGTGGTAGTCCCACGTGCCGTCCCGCTGCGCTTCGACGAACCGCGGCAGGTGCCGGTAGACCGCGAGCAGCACCGCGAGCACCCACTCGGCCGTCGCGCCCCCGTGTGCTCCGCGACAGTCGGACAGTGCCACCCCGTCGGGGAGCTGCCCGATCCAAGCCTCGGCCCCGGCTGACAGCAGCTGCACGAGCCGCAGCCCGGTCAGGTCCTGCAGCCCCCTGGCCTGCGTGAGGAAGCCGGGAACGAGGACCTCGGCGTCTCTCACCTCCACGTGGAAGGGCTGCCGCGGGTCGTACCGCACCACCTCGACTCCGGCGACGTCGGCCAGGGCGCGGACACCCTCCTCATCGGGCACGAGAACCTTCACGTGCCAGAGCCTCTCAAACGGAAGGTTCCGCGGAGGTCTCCGTGGGGAGAGGGTCTTCGTGAGCCTCGACAGCTTCGACGCCGTGCTTCCCACGTTCGCCCTCATGGCGCGCTTCCGAAACACGCCGGACGTCGTGGTCGAGCAGCTGACCGCCGCTGAGCTTCCCTTTCACGAAGT
>Ga0070658_10001473_pt1 | contig 20012 bp, 17 predicted proteins | sample KBSC13metaG_FD_64664 | JGI IMG/M metagenome (GOLD analysis project Ga0070658, IMG submission 64664) | Corn rhizosphere microbial communities from Kellogg Biological Station, Michigan, USA - KBS C1-3 metaG | ecosystem: Host-associated > Plants > Roots > Rhizosphere > Soil ...
ACACCCCGGTGTGAGTGAACTGAGAATGTCATCCCGCAGGGGCAATGCCCCTGGTAGTGTCATCCCGCAGGGGCCGAAGCCCCTGTCGGGACCTTCTCTCCTGTCACAGAAACGACCGACCGTCCAGAACCGTTGGCGCCGACACGTCGAGCGCGGCGAGCGCGCTGGGAAAAAGATCGGTGGTGCGCCTCGGCGCAATGCGTGGCACGCGGTTGGTAAGCAGCGGCACCAGCATATGGTCACGGTGGAGCGCGCCGTGCGCACTGCGGTGCGGGATCGGCTCGTAGCGTGCGCGAAAATCGTGGCCCGGTGCCGCAGAGAGAATGATGTCTCCTGACCGCGCCGCCCCGGCGAGCACGGCGATCTGCACGATGCCATCCGGATAGTCGCTCCCGATGGTCGCGTCGTACGTCTCCCTGGCGTCGCCGTCCAGGTCGCGGCCGACTCCGAGCGGATCACCGGTCGCGCGGCGATACGAGTACCGGTTGTCCCGGCGCTCGATGATCGCCGCCCCGCGCTTCGCATGTACCTCGCACCGCGTTGCGCCTTCCGCCAGGATCATGAGATCCACCGACGGCCGCCCGAGCAGCTGATCGGCGAACGCCTGCCAGCGCGGCGCAAGTCGCGACCAGCCGGGCCGCGTGCGCTGGCGTGGCTCCAGGTAGAGATGGGCCATCGCGTTCCCGCTCACCATCACGGCGACATCGGGCGCGAAGCCCGCCGACCACGGATGCGCCACCGTGCGGAGACCCATGTGAGCGATCTCCCGTGCCAGGTCGTCGTGCGCGTGCACGGGAGAGTGCCCATGGTCGCTGGCGATCCAGAGGTGAGTGTCGTCCCACCAGCCGCCACGCTCGGCCTCGTCGCGCAGGCGAGCGGCGAGATCGTCCACCACGCCGAGCGCGTCGAGCACCAGCGGTGAGTCGTGCCCGCGCGCGTGCGATGCCTTGTCGATCCCGGTGAGCGCGGCGAAGACGAAGTCGGGGCGATCGCCCCGTACGCGCTCGATCACCGAGTCCGCGACCTCGCGGTCGATGTCGATCCACCGCTCGGCGCGTCCCCGGAAGTGCGTGAAGGCGGCGCGGATCGCCGACCGTGGCGTGAGCGCAGCGAGAGTGTCGGTGCGCGCGAGTCCACGCGTGACGACGCTGAACGCCGCCGCGCTGCGCGGCACGAGCTCGAAGATCGTCGGCGCGGCCGGGTCGAGGTCGCCATTGATGCGCGCCATCTCGTAACCCACATAGCTCCGCGCGTAATCGGGCCACGTGCAGCACTTGCGCGAGCGATCGTACCAGCGAAGCCCGGGAATTCCCACCGCGCCGGGAAAGCGCCCCATGAGGAAGGGCAGGTACGCCGGTCCGGTGACGGAAGGAAAGACGGACGATACGGTGTGCATCGCCCCTTCGTCACGCAGCTTACGCAGCGCCGGATAGCGCGCGAGATCGTGAAGGGTATCCGGTCGCGCGCCGTCAGCGATGAGTACGATTACGGGCAAGAGGCGAGGGATGAGACGAGCTGCAAGACGGGCCGGCCGATACCGCAACGGTAACGGCGACTACGGACACGGATGACACGGACTCCACCGACTGACGCGGATCCGACCGCGTGCACTCGGAGAATGATGCGATGCGGCACCTCGGTGCTAGTGCACCAGACGCTGAAAGTCGGGGACTGGCCCGAAGAACAGAAGCAGCCCCACCTTGAGCTCCGACAATCTCAGGTAATTCAGCAGCTGCTCGCGCGAGCCAGGTGGAAGCACTGAGCCCGCCTTCAGTTCGAGAATCACCTTCTGCTCGACCACGAAGTCCGCGCGGTAGCACCCGATTCGCCTTCCGTGGAATTCGACGTCGATCACCGCCTCCCGAACTGCTGCGAGCCCTCGCTCCTGCAGCGCGATCTCGAGTGCCGCAGCATACAAGCTTTCGCCAAGCCCGTACTTGAGGTCGTGGTACACCTCAAGGAACGCACCAATGATTTCGCCGGTAATGTCGGAGTGCCGGAGATGCCCGGAGCTGCGATCTGGCATGGTGAGGTCCGCGTCATTCCGTGTTGTCCGTGAAATCCGTGTTCAAGCACGTGCCAGCCCGTCATCGAACCATTGCGCGCCACACCGATGCCTGCGACAGCCGAGCCGTCGCTCACTGGCGCGTCCCTGCTCAACCCGACTACCCTTCCGCATGGCAACTCGCAAACGCAGCCTGGCACGCTCGAGCTCGAAGACTCCGGCGCGCAGCAAGGCCAAGGTCGCCGATCCGGCCGACCGGAAGAAGGTCAAGTCGCGCGCCCCGCGCACCGCCACCGGCAAGCGCGCCAATCCCGCGCGCCTCGCGGCCGCACAGGCCGAGGCCCAGGATTTCCTCCGCGAGCGCACCGAGGAAGGTCATCGCGCCGCGGGCCGCGTGCCGCCGTCGGAGCGCAACGTGCCGCGCACCAGCGGTGCCGCCCGCAAGGTCGACGATGACCTGCGCGATCTCGTGCAGCCGGTGACGGAGGACGAGAAGTTCCTCCAGCTCCCCGGTACCGACCGCCGCGGTGCGCGCGACTTCACGCGCACCGACACCTGGCGCGTCATGCGCATCATGGGCGAGTTCATCGAGGGCTTCGACCATCTCTCCGGGATCGAGCGCGGTGTCGCCGTCTTCGGCTCGGCGCGCACGGCGCCTGATGATCCGCAGTACCTCGCCGCCCAGGAGACGTCGCGCCTCCTCGCCGATGCCGGCTTCACCATCATCACCGGCGCCGGACCCGGTATCATGGAAGCAGCCAACAAGGGCGCCAAGGAAGGGGGCGGCGCTTCCGTCGGCTGCAACATCGAGCTGCCCTTCGAGCAGGGCGCCAACCCGTACGTCGACACGCTGGTGAACTTCCGGTACTTCTTCGTCCGGAAGACGATGTTCGTGAAGTACTCCAACGCCTTCATCATCTTCCCCGGCGGCTTCGGCACGCTCGACGAGACCTTCGAGGCGCTGACGCTCATCCAGACAGGAAAGCTCTACCAGTTCCCGGTCATCCTCTTCGGCCGGCACTACTGGGCCGGCCTGATCCGCTGGCTCCAGTCTCGCGTCGTCGTCGAGCGGAAGATCTCCCCTGGTGACATGGACCTCATCATGGTCACCGACGATCCCGCCGAAGCGGCCCACGCGATCATCGAGGCCTACAACGCCACGAACGGCGTGAAGTAGCCTTTACCTCATCTCAGGCGACAGCGGACATGGCGAGCAGGAAGAGCGACGGCAAGAGCACGGGCAGGAGCAGGAGCGCAAGCACGGCCACGAACAAGCCCACGACCAAGGGCGGAAAGCGGTCATCGGCCGCGGGCAACAAGAGCGAGCAGAAGCGCGCCGCCGAGGAGCGTGAACGCGCCGGCAAGCAGCACACCGCGCACGAGACGTCGCGATTCCTTCGCGGCGGTCGCATCGAGCCGCGCCGCATCGATGGCAGCGAGTCGGCCGCCGACCTGATCGACAACACCTTCCTCGCCTACAACGCGGCGCGACTGCGCGAAGCCTGCCAGCTCTTCACGAAGAAGATGCTCGAGCCGGATGTCACCGTCGGGCTCACCCTCACCGGCGCGCTCACGCCGGCCGGACTCGGCATGGCCGCGCTCATTCCGCTGATCGAGGCGGGATTCGTGGACTGGATCATCTCCACCGGCGCCAACCTCTACCACGACGCGCACTTCGGCCTCGGCCTCACCATGCATCGCGGCAACGCGCAGGAATCGGACACCGTCCTGCGCGAGGAAGGCATCGTTCGCATCTACGACATCTTCTTCGACTACGACGTCCTGCTCAGCACGGACGCCTTCTTCCGGAAGATCATCCAGGGCCCGGACTTCCAGCGCTCGATGAGCAGTGCGGAGTTCCACGCCCTCTGCGGCAAGTACCTCCGCGAGCGCGAGAAGGCGCTCGGCATCGGCAGCAAGTCGCTGCTCGGCGTCGCCTACGAGTGCGGCGTGCCTGTATACACCTCGTCGCCCGGCGACTCGTCCATCGGGATGAACATTGCCGCCCTCGCCCTCGAGGGGAACAAATGCATGATCAACCCCAACGCCGACGTCAACGAGACGGCGTCCATCGTGCTCGGCGCCAAGCGCAACAACGGGAAGAGCGCGGTGCTCATCTGCGGCGGCGGCAGCCCGAAGAACTTCGCGCTGCAGACGGAGCCGCAGATCCAGGAAGTGCTCGGCATCGACGAAAAGGGGCATGACTTCTTCCTGCAGATCACCGATGCGCGCCCCGACACGGGCGGCCTCTCCGGGGCTACGCCCGCCGAAGCGGTGAGCTGGGGGAAGATCGATCCCGATCGCCTGCCCGACGCGGTGGTGTGCTACCTGGATTCCACCGTCGCGCTGCCGCTGCTCACGGCGTACGCGCACGCTCGGCACAAGCCGCGCAAGCTCAAGCGGCTGCTCGACAAGCGACAGGAGAACATGGCCGTTCTGCGCCGCGAGTTCGCGCAGGCAGGCGGTGCGCCGAGCGAGCCGTCCGACACCGACGTCACGCTGCCGATGCACCGGTGAGGACGGAGTGCCGTGAACCGTGAACCGTGAACCGTGAGCGGTGAACCGTGAGCCGTCGGCGCGGGCGATGACTTCCGGAGACGGCCGGCCCGATGGCCGCTTCGAGGCGCTCGCGCGCAGCGCGCCCGACGCGATCCTCACCATTGATGCGGAGAGCATCGTGCTGTCCGCCAATCCTGCCGTCGAGCGCATCTTCGGCTACGAGCCGGAAGAGCTGATCGGCCGCTCGCTGCACGTGCTGATCCCCGAGCGGATGCGCCACTCGCACGACACCGGCGTGGAGCACTACCTCGCAACCGGCAAGCGCAACGTCCCGTGGACCGGCTTGCTCCTGCCCGCCGTTCGCAAGGACGGCTCGGAGATTCCCGTGGAAATCTCGTTCGGCGAGTTCATCGAGCCGAATGGGAGGCGCGTCTTCTCCGGATTCGTGCGTGACGTCTCGGAGCGCGTGCGCTATGAGCGCGATCTCGAGGCGGCGCGCGCCGCCGCGGTCGCGGCGCGGCATCAGGCGGAAGCGGCGCTCCGCGAGCTGCGCGCCATCGGACGCATCACCGACGTCGCGATCGGACGGAGCACCTACGATGAGATGCTGCATGAGCTGCTCGCCCGATTGAGCGAGGAGCTTTCGGTGGACGAGGCATCGGTGCTCCTCGTCGATGACGCATCACGCTCGCTGGTCATGAGCGCCACGCACGGTCCGTCGGAGCTGGCCGACCCGACGAAGCGCATCCCGATTGGTTCTGGCATCGCCGGACGCGTCGCGGCAACCGGGGAGCCGGTCGTGATCGAGGATCTTTCCCGAACCGAGGTGGTCGGCACTCGCCTCGCGGCGCGGATGTCCTCGACGGCGGTGGTGCCGGTGCGCAACGAGAACCGCGTCGTCGGGGTACTGCGCGTCTCGAGTCGCGAACGGCGCGCCTTTGGCCCGGAGGACATTCGCCTGCTGGAGATCGTCGCCGATCGGATGGCTGGCGCGCTCGCACGGACGCGGTTGTTCGAGGCCGAACGTCGCGCGCGTGAGGAGGCGGAACAGGCGCGGCACGCGCGTGACGAGGTACTGTCCATCGTGTCGCACGACCTGCGCAACCCGGTCTCCACCGTCGCGATGAGCGCCGCGCTCCTGCGCGATCCGGAGCTCACCCTCTCCGACGAGGAGCGTCTCGTCCAGCTCGACGTGATTGCCCGCTCGGCGGAGCGGATGAACCGGCTCATCCGTGATCTGCTGGACGTGGCGCGAATCGAGCGCGGCAGTCTCACGATCGATTGCCGCTGTCACGACGCCGGCGCCCTCGCCGCCGAGGCGTGCGATTCCTTCCAGGGCGTCGCTCAGGAGAAGTCGCTCGTGCTCGGGTACGAAGTGGCGGACGGATTGCCAAAGGTCTACGTGGACCGCGACCGCATCCTGCAGGCGCTGTCCAACTTCCTGAACAACTCGGTCAAGTTCACGCCGGCCGGTGGCCGCGTGGTTGTCACCGTGCGTGGGGCGCCCGATCGCGGCGTACGATTCGACGTGACCGACACCGGGCCGGGCATCGCCCCCGACGAGCTGCCGCACGTCTTCACCCGCTTCTGGCAGGCCAGGCGCACCGCGCACCTCGGCACCGGCCTCGGCCTCTCCATCGTGAAGGGCATCGCCGTCGCGCATCGCGGCACCGTCGACGTGCAGAGCGAGGTTGGACACGGAAGCACCTTTTCGCTCGTGCTGCCCTTCTCCGCCGAGTGCGCGTGATCGCGCCGGCGCTCAGTGTGCGGTCCGCTCGTGGCCTCGCTGCAGCACGGCGCGCACGAACGCGCGCCGCGAATACTCGCCGCGACTGATCCAGCCCACGAGCTCTTCCCGTCCCAGCACGCGACGGGTGATCTCGCGATCGTCGAGGCCCCGTGCACCGAGCGTCTCGATCTCGCCGATCGTCTCCTCCATCCACGCGATCTTCGCCCGCAGCAGGGGCACCGGGTCGTGCACCGCGCCGCGATGGGCATCGAGCAGCAGCCGCGGTTCCAGCGCGACGGCGGCGCGAAGGCTCGCCACGAGCAGTCGCGGTGATTCGCCGTCATGCGCCACGCGCACCTTCACGCCGAGGAAGAGGTCACCACCGGCGAGGATGCGACGTTCGGCGTCCCACACGACGAGGTGTTCCTTGGTGTGACCCGGGAAGGGAAGCACGACGAGCGGCGCCGGGTCGAATGTGCGCAGCGGGGCCGTGAGCGCATTCGCTGACCCCCACACCAGACGGCGATAGGCGCCGATCGGCGCTGGGTGACGGAGCGCGAGCTCGCACGACGAGTCCATCAGCAGCGGCAATCCGCTCGCGGCGAGCTCGGCTGCGTTGCCCGCGTGATCTTCGTGGCAATGCGTGATGATCGCGCCGCGCGGTGCGAGCTGGTGCACGGCGGCGAGCAGCTCCTCGCGCGTTCGGGGCGCCCCGCTGTCGATCAGCACGCCGCGCACGACGTATGCGCTCACGTCGTAACCGGCCAGCCGCCCCTGCCAGGAGTGCATGTGCAGCCGCAGCACGTCCGGCTCCACGGTCTCCACACGCAGGCTCACGCCGGCCCCCGGAGAATTGCCTCGACGCCGTGCCAGCGATAGAATGAAGGGACGCGGCGCCCGGCTCTCGGCCGGGCGCTCCCTTTTTTTCGTACCCCGTAGTCCAGTGCTCTCATGATCGAAGCGCTCAAGTCGAAGCTCGGCGAAGAAGTCGAGAAGCTCCAGTACGAGCTCAACGTCACCCTCCCCGCCGAAATCCGGAAGGCGGTCGAGATGGGCGACCTTCGTGAGAACAGCGAATACAAGGCCGCGCTCGAGCGCCAGCAGTTCGTCCAGGCGCGCCTCGGCCAGCTGCGCGAGCGGCTGAGCAAGCTGTCATCCATCGACGTCACCCAGATTCCGCGCGAGCGCGTCGGGCTCGGCTCAGTCGTGACGGTGAAGGACGAGAAGTCCGGCCTCGAGGAGACGTACCACCTCGTCTTCGGCGACGCCGTGGAGTTCGAGGAGGGACACGTCACGATGTCATCCCCGATCGGGCGCGCGCTCCTTGGCAAGGCGGTGGGCGAAGTGGCATTCCTCAAGCTGCCGACGATGACGCGCCAGCTGAAGGTGACCGAGCTGCGAACGATTCACGATCTCCAGCCGGACGAGGTGTGATCGCTCGGGCTTGTCCGTGAACGGCTGAACTATCTGAACGCGGACGAGACGCGGAGGACCGGTGCCGAGGCTCACTTCCACGCCTCCAAGGCATTCCTGCTTGTCGTTCGTAGTGGCGTGAGGCAGCCACCGCCGTCATGGCGCTGTCGCTGCGTACGGAGCAGTCAGCGCCAGTCCGTGAAGTCGGCGTCTCGTCCGTGTTCCAGCGGTACAGTCGTTCGAGCGCGTTGCGCCGAGTGGCCATCTACGATCGCCACGCAGCAGGTCCCGACAGCGCTGCGCGCTGCGGGATGACACGGTCAGGTGATCGCGAACAGCCGTTCGACCTCGGCGTCGAAGCGTTCGATCTCGGCACCGACACGGGCGGCATCCCATCCGAGACACGCGGCAATGAGCGGCGCGACTCGCCGCGCCGCGGCGCGACCGTGATCGCGTGTCTCGAACGCGATCGGGATTCGGCGCACGAGCAGGTCGGCCAGCGTGAATGCCAGCTCGTTCTCCACCGCCCAGCGCAGCTCGGCCATGAGGTACGGCCGCGATGGCTCGATGCGCTCCGCCAGCTCCGGTTCACGCTCGGTGAGCCCCCAGACATCGCGCCACTCATCGCCATGCGCATGCACCAGTCGCGAAGCCACGGCGGCATCGTGCGTGAGCACGGTGGCGGCGCCGATCGCCTCGAGTGGATCGGCCAGCCCACCGCCTGCGAGCGGCGACTCGGCTGTGCGCGCTCTCGTGACGCGCCCTCCGAGTGAGCGCTGCACCGCGTCCACCGTGTCGCGCGCCATCACGCGATAGGTCGTGAGCTTGCCCCCCGTGATCCGCACCAGACCGGGCACGCGCTCCGTGACGGCGTGCTCGCGCGAGACGGCACCCGGGTCATCGGCATGGGCGTCGCTTGCCACGAGCGGTCGCAGTCCCGCCCACGCCGTGATCATGTCCTCGCGCGTCAACCGCGCGGATGGGAAGAAGTGGTTCGCCGCGTCGAGCAGGTACTGCACGTCCGACGCCGAAGCGCGAACCTGGTCCGGACTCACCGACTCGAAGGTGTCCGTCGTGCCGACGATGGCGAAGTCGCCCGACGGCAGCACGAAGAAGACGCGGCCATCGTGCGGGGTGAGCAGGGTGAGCGCCGCCTCGTTGCCGATCCGCTCGCGTGGCACCAGGATGTGCACGCCCTTGCTGCCGTGCACCGCTGACGCTGCAGTGGCACCGGCGAGTCGCTCCGTATCGTCGCTCCACGGGCCCGTGGCGTTGACCACGGCTCGCGCGCGCAGCTGCACATCGCCGCCATCGAGCTCGTCGCGCACGCGCGCGCCCGCCACCCGATCTCCCTCACGCACGAGTTGCGTCACTCGTGCGTGATTCACCACCGTCGCGCCGGCGGCGATCGCCGAACGAACGGTCGCCAGGGTGAGCCGGGCGTCATCGGTGAGGGCGTCCCAGTACCGTGCGCCACCGCGGAGCCCGTCGCTCAGCAACCTCGGTTCGCGTCGCAGCACGCCGGCGGCGCTCAGCCGCTCGTGCCGCGCCACGTTGCGGAACGCGGCCAGCGCATCGTACAGCGTGAGCCCCGCCGCCAGCTTCCACCGCGCGATACGCGCGCCGGCGTACACCGGCCAGGTGAACGCGAGCGGACGCACGAGATGCGGCGCGAGCATGCGCAGCAGGCGGCGCTCGTGACTTGCCTCGAACACCAGTCGGAGGTCGCCGTGCTCGAGATAGCGAACGCCGCCATGCACCAGTCGCGACGACCGACTCGACGTGCCGCTGGCGAAATCATCCTTTTCCACCAGCGCCGTACGCAGTCCGCGCAGGGCGGCGTCACGCGCGACGCCCGCTCCCGTGATGCCGCCCCCCACGACGAGCACGTCGAAGGGCTCGCGCGCGAGCGCGTCGAGGGCGGCCCGTCGGATGGCGACGGGTGGCGAAGGGGGCGCGGGCACTCCCGACAAGCTAATCCCCGCGTAGCTTCCAGCCATGTCCTCTCTCGGAACCTTCGGCCGCCGCGTTGCCATCGTCGCCGGCCTGCGCACGCCCTTCGCGCGCGCCGGCACGACGCTCAAGTCGCTCTCGGCAATCGATCTCGGCAAGCGCGTCGTCGCCGAGCTGATTCAGCGCAGCGGTGTGGACGGCAAGTCGGTGGACGCCGTCATCTACGGCACGGTCGTACCCTCGGTGATCGCGCCGAACATCGCGCGCGAAGTCTCGCTCCTGCCGCTGCTCCCCAAGGGCGTGCAGGCATTCACGGTCGGTCGCGCCTGTGCATCGGCCAACCAGGCCATTACCGACGGCGCCGACCAGATCGTGCTCGGCCACGCCGACGTGATCATCGCCGGTGGTGCGGAGTCGCTGTCGAACGTTCCGATCCTGCATTCGCGCGGCATGAGCGACGCGCTCGTCGCCGCGTCACGCGCCAAGTCATTCGGCGGGCGGGTGAAGGCGCTGGCCGCCGTACGCCCGCGCGACCTCGTCCCCATCACGCCCGCCATCAGTGAACCGTCCACCGGCGAGACGATGGGCGAATCGGCGGAGAAGATGGCGAAGATCAACGGCATCCCGCGCGCCGATCAGGATCATTTCGCGCTGCGCTCGCATCGGCTCGCCGCTGCCGGCACCGAAGATGGTCGCCTCACGGCGGAGATCGTTCCCGTGTACGTCCCGCCGGCCTTCGACCCGATGACGAGCGACAACGGCATCCGCGCCGACTCCACGATGGAGAAGCTCAAGTCGCTCAAGCCGGTGTTCGATCGCAAGTACGGCACGGTCACGGCGGGGAACTCGTCGCCGCTCACCGACGGCGCGAGTGCCGTGCTCCTCATGAGCGAGGAGCGCGCGCGCTCCCTCGGTTACCAGCCGCTCGCCTACATTCGCAGCTACGCCTACTCTGCGCTCGATCCCGGCGAGCAGCTGCTCATGGGTCCCGTGCTCGCCGCACCCGTCGCGCTCCAGCGCGCCGGCCTCTCGCTCGGCGACATGGACCTGATCGAGATGCACGAGGCATTCGCCGCACAGGTGCTGTGCAATCTCCACGGCTTCGAGTCGCGCGCGTGGGCTGAACGCGCCGGCTTCAGTGAGCCGGTCGGCGAGGTGGACCGCTCACGGCTCAACGTCATGGGTGGCTCCATCGCCATCGGCCATCCCTTCGGTGCCACCGGAGGCCGTATCCTCACCACGCTCTGCAACGAGCTCGCGCGGCGCGGCGGCCAGTTCGGCCTGATGACCGTCTGCGCGGCCGGAGGCATGGGCCACGCCATGGTCATCGAGCGAGCATGATGTCCTCCCTGAAGCTCGAGCACGTGGACGGGATCGCCGTCGTCACGATCGACCTCGTCGGCGAGCCGGTGAACAAGGTCACCGCCGGCCTGCGCGCCGAGTTCGCCGAGATGTTCGGTCTCCTCGAGGGCGACTCCTCCATTCGTGGCGTCGTTCTCGCCAGCGGAAAGCCCGACACCTGGCTGGCCGGTGCCGACATCGATGAGTTCCTCGCCCTCAACTCCGCCGGCGAGGCCGAGGCGCTGAGTCGCAGTGGCCAGGAGCTGCTCTCGCGCCTCGAGGCGATGAAGATCCCCGTCGTCGCCGCCATCCACGGCGCGTGTCTCGGCGGCGGGCTGGAGACCGCACTCGCCTGCCGCTATCGCATCGTCACCGATCATCCGAAAACCATCCTCGCCCTGCCCGAGACGCAGCTCGGCATCATTCCCGGCGCGGGTGGAACGCAGCGACTGCCGCGCCTCGTCGGACTGCAGCGGGCCCTCGACATGATCCTCACCGGTCGCAACGTACGCGCACACCGGGCGTATCAGACCGGCCTCGCGGATGAAAAAGTGCACCCCGCCATTCTGCTCGAGGTCGCGGTGGATCGTGCGCGCAAGCTCGCCGACAAGACTCTTGGCGCGCGTCGCACGCCGAAGAACCGCGGCGCCGCCGGCGCGCTCCTCGAGAACAATCCCCTCGGACGTGCGATGGTCTTTCGCAAGGCGCGCGAAGGAGTGATGGAGAAGACGCACGGCCACTATCCCGCGCCGCTCGCGGCGCTCGACGCCGTGCGCACCGGCTACGAGAAGGGACGCGAAGTGGGCTTCCGCGAGGAAGCGCGACTCTTCGGCGAGATGGCAATGACCCCGGAATCGCGTCAGCTCATCTTTCTCTTCTTCGCCACCACGGCGCTGAAGAAGGACCCGGGCGTGGACGAGCCGGCGCCCCAGCCGCTTCCAGTCGAAACGCTCGGCGTGCTCGGTGCCGGCTTCATGGGAGCGGGCATCGCGTCGGTCGCGGTGCAGCAGGGCACCCCGGTGCGCCTCAAGGACACGGACACCGCGCGGGTTGCGAAGGGAATTGCCGCCGTGAGCGCCGTGCTCAGGGAGCGACTGAAGAAGGCGCAGATCACGAAGCTGCAGTACGTGGATCAGCTCCTCCTCGCCGGCGGCACCACCGATTATGCCGGCTTCCAGAAGGCGACGCTGGTGATCGAAGCGGTGTTCGAGGATCTCCCGCTCAAGCAGCGGGTGCTGCGCGAGGTCGAGCCGCTGCTCGCGCCCGAGGCGATCTACGCCTCGAACACGAGTACGATCCCCATCTCGCGGATCGCCGAGGCGGCCACGCGGCCCGAGCGCGTGCTCGGGATGCACTTCTTCTCGCCCGTGCACAAGATGCCGCTGCTCGAGGTCATCGCCGCGCCGGCCACCGACAAGGAGTCGGTCGTCACCGCGGTGGCTTTCGGAAAGCAACTCGGCAAGACGGTGATCGTCGTCAACGATTCGCCAGGCTTTTATACCACCCGCACCCTCGCCGTGTACCTGAACGAAGCGGGCAAGCTCCTCGACGAAGGCGCCTCCATCGAAGCCGTCGATCGCGCGATGGTGGAGTTCGGATTCCCCGTCGGCCCGATGACTCTCATTGATGAAGTGGGTATCGACGTTGGCGGCAAGGTGGGACAGGTGATGTTCGACGCCTTCGGCACCCGGGTGACGCCAGCCGAGTCGCTGCGGCGCGTCGTGGAATCGGGACGCACCGGGCGGAAGGGAAAGTCCGGTTTCTACAAGTACGACGTGAACGGCGAGAAGGGCGACGTCGACAATTCGGTGTACGAGCTCATACCGCACGGCGCCGCGCGCCGCGAAATCGAGGCATCGGAGATCCAGCAGCGCTGCGTGCTGGCGATGGTGAACGAGGCCGCGCACTGCCTCGAGGAGGGGGTGCTCCGGTCACCGCGCGACGGCGACGTGGGCGCCGTGTTCGGCATCGGCTTCCCACCATTTCGCGGCGGGCCCTTCCGCTACGTGGACAGCACCGGCGTCGGCACCATCGTCGAGCAGCTGGAGGCGTTGGACATCCGTTTCCCGGGACGTTTCACCCCAGCGCGGGTACTGGTGGAGCAGGCACGTTCACACGGGCGCTTCTATCCCGCTCACGGGCAGCCGCTGTAGATTTCCCGTAGGAATCCCGAATTTCGCTGGATCGGCGCGCGCTGCCGACGCGGAAAAAGGGGCGTGCGCCTGTCACTGTGACGGTGTGAATTGATGCAAGGTCCAGACGGTATGGAGAGCTCGGACGCAGAACTCGTCACGCGAGTGCTGCATGGCGAGGTGAACGCGTACGGTGCGCTCGTCTCTCGCTACCGGGACCGCTACGCACGCTACGCGGTCCACATGCTCGGCAACCGGGAGGACGCGGAGGAGGCCTTGCAGGATGCCTTCACCCGCGCATACCGGTCGCTGGCACGGTGCGAGGAGCCCGAGCGGTTCGGCGCCTGGCTCTTCCGCATCCTGGTCAATCGGTGCAGGACGAGCGGGGCACGCCGTGTGCGACGTGGAAGAACGTTTGTCCACGACGAAGCGGCGCTGATGCGCGCGTCGCAGGAGCATCCGGCCGAGCAGACGATGTGGCGGGAGGAGATCGACCGGGCGCTTGGCGAGCTCAACGCGGACCAGCGAGAGGCGTTCCTGCTCAAGTACGTGGAGGAGCTGGGGTACGATGAGATGTCGGAGATCACCGGCGTTGGTGTCTCGGCATTGAAGATGAGAGTGATGCGCGCCTGCGACCGGCTGCGCACCCTGTTGCGGGAGGTTCACAGTGCCTGAGTGGGGTGGGGGGCGTACGACGCTCGAGATGATCGTCCAGGAGCTGCAGCGTCCCGTCGCATTCGACGAGACGTTCGAGCGGCGCGTGATGGTGCGCGTCCGCCGGCTGCACGCCGAGCGTCGGTCACGCGGGTGGGTCGCCATCGCATCGCGGATCACGCACCGACCCGGCTGGGCGGCGGCGCTCGCCGCGAGCGTGGTTGCCGTCGTCACGCTCGGCCTGATGCGTAGCCGGCCGGACAGCGCGCGCCAGGGCGGGGCTCCCCTGGAGCCGGTGCAGTTCGTCCTCGTCGCGCCGGAAGCACACAGCGTGGCCGTCGTTGGGGACTTCAATGATTGGGGACTGAACGACAGCGCCCTCGTCGCCACCAATCATGAAGGCGTATGGAGTGTCACGGCGCCGGTGCCGGCAGGTGTGCACCGGTATGCCTTTCTCGTGAACGGGAAGCAGTGGGTCGCCGATCCCAGCGCGCCGCGCGCCACGGACGACGACTTCGGCATGCCCAGCAGTGCGCTCGTCGTCGAGGACAGCACCAGATGAATCGCTCGGCTCGCGCAGTTTCCGCCCTGATCCTCGCCGCCGTCGCCTTCGCGCCGGCCCACGCGCAGGACCCCCGACTCGGCAATCCGCTCGATGCGCCGAGCCGGGTCGCCATCAACGCCCTGATCGATTCCGCGAGGGCGCAGGGGATTCCGACCGAGCCGCTCATCCAGAAGATGAATCAGGGCGTCGCGATGGGCGTCGACGGGCCGCGCATCGTCGCCGCGGTGCGCACGCTCACCCGCGAGATGGCCACCGCGCACCGCGCGCTGGGCACCGTCGCCACCGCCGATGAGATCCAGGCCGCGGCCTCCGCCGTACACGCGGGCGTGCCAGCCGTGGAGCTGGGCAAGATCAAGAAGCAGAGCGGCCTTCGCCGCTCGCTCACTCTCCCGTTCACCGTGCTTGCCGACATCGTGTCGCGCGGCGTGCCGGTGGAAGCGGGGGTGAACGCCATCCGTTCGCTCGTCGGCGCCGGCGCGAAGGACACCGACATCAACACCTTCCAGCGCAACGTGAGCGGCGACATCGAGAAGGGCGCGCCGCCAGCCGCCGCCGCCGAAACGCGCGCCAAGGCGGTGCCCACCAAGCCCGATTCGGCGAAGCCGGAGCAACTCTAGCCACCAGGAAGTGAACGCTCTCGCACGACACGCGCGGCCGGTCGCGCTCCTCCTCGCCGCCGCGCTCTGTGCGTGCGCGAGCACGTCACCGGCGCCCTCGTCCCTTCCGGCGAGCAGCATCTCACCAGCCTCGCCGCTCCCGCGCACTCGCGCCGAGCTGACGAACTACCTGGAGACGTCGCACTACGCCGACGTCGTCGCCTTTCTCGATTCCCTCAGGGCGCTCCACGCCCCGCTCGCGTTCGGCTCCATCGGCCGGAGCTTCGAGGGACGCGACATTCCGTACGTCATCGCGTCGCGGCCGCTCGTCCATACTGCCGCCGAGGCGAGGGCCAGCGGCAAGCCGATCGTCTACGTGCAGGGTAACATCCACGCTGGCGAGGTGGAGGGAAAGGAGGCGCTGCTCGCGCTCATCCGCGACCTCACCTTCGCGCGCGGCGCCAACGTGCTGGACTCCATCGTGCTCGTCGCCGTGCCGATCTACAATGCCGACGGCAACGAGAAGTTCGGCCCGCAGGAGCGCCAGCGCACCGAGCAGAACGGCCCCGAGCTGGTCGGCACTCGCGCCAACGCGCAGGGATTCGACCTCAACCGCGACTACGTGAAGGCCGAGGCGCCGGAGACGCGCGCTTCGCTCGCCATGTTCGACGCGTGGGATCCCGACGTGTTCGTGGACCTGCACACCACCGACGGCAGCTTCCACGGCTACGCGCTCACCTACTCGCCGTCGCTTACCCCCGCCGCGCCGCTCGGCGAGTACACGCGCACGCTGCTCGCCGAGCTTCGCAAGCGCGTTCGCGAGCGTGACGGCTACGAGACGTTCGACTACGGCAACTTCAACGACGGCAGCGGCCGCGAGGTGAGCACGGACACGGTGCACGACGGCTGGTACACCTACGATCACCGTCCACGCTTCGGTACCAACTACTACGGGCTCCGCAACCGCGTCGCCGTGTTGAGTGAAGCGTACTCGCACGACCCGTTCGAGCGCCGTGTGAAGAGCACCTATGCATTCACGCGCGAGCTGCTCTCACTCGTCGCCGAACACGCGAAGGAGCTGAAGGAGCGCACCGCGCGCACCCCGGACATGACCGTGCCGCGCGGGCTCGTGGCCACGGCCGTGCCGATCCGGGCTGGTTTTCCCGAACACTCGCCATCGCAACCCGTGACGTACGAGATCCTCGTGCGCACCGGCGATTCGTCCCGGACCCAGCCGGGAGTGCCGCGCGGCTTGCGTCGCACCGGCCGCTTCGTCACGCGCGAGATGCCGGTGTTCGACCGCTTCGTCGCCACGCTCGATCGGCCAGTGGTCGGTCAGTACGTCGTCAGCGGCCGCGACACGGCGACACTGCGTCGGCTCGCGCTGCACGGTGTCGAGGCGCGTCCGCTCGAGGGAGCGCTGCCGAGGTCGCTCGAGGAGTTCGTCATCGATTCCGTGGTGCGCGCAACGCGTCCCTTCCAGGGGCACCTGGAGACACGCGTGTTCGGCCAGTGGCGGCCCGTTGCCGGCGGTGCGTCGATCGTCGATCCCTGGATCGTGGACGCCGCGGCGAAGCCCTCGCTCGTGATGTACCTCCTCGATCCGGAATCAGACGACAGCTTCGGAACGTGGGACCTGTTCGCGTCGCCGCTCGCACCCGGCGTGCATCCGGTGCGCCGTGTGACGCTGCGCACGCTTCGCTGAATCGTGGACCGCTCGACCTGACGCATCCTCGCGCCGGAATTACATTCCCACCTTTCCGGCCGCGCCGCCGCCGTCGCTCCGAGGATCCATGCTCCGCGATACGCTCCTGTACCTGTCCAATCAGCCGAAAGTCTTCAAGTTCGTTCGTGGCAACCGGCTGGCGAAGCACTTCGCTCGGCGATTCGTCGCCGGCGAGACGATCGGCGAGGCGCTCGCGGCCGTCCGCGAGCTGAACGCGAAGGGGATCACGGCCTCGCTCGACCTCCTGGGCGAGAGCGTCAGCAACGACGTCGAAGCGCGCGCGGCACGCGACGAATACCTCCGGATCCTCGACCGCATCCGCGAGTCGAAGGTGAATGCCAACGTGAGCGTGAAGCTCACGGCGATGGGGCTCGACATCGACCACGAGCTGTGCGTCGGCATCATGCAGGACATCCTCACCCGCGCCCAGGCGTACGACACCTTCGTGCGCATCGACATGGAGTCGAGCGACTACACCGACATCACGCTCAAGCTGTTCGAGGATCGGCTGTATCCCACGTACAAGGCGAACGTCGGCGTGGTGCTCCAGAGCTACCTGTATCGCACCTTCGCCGACGTCGAGCACATGAACTCGCTCCGCGCACGGGTGCGCATCTGCAAGGGCGCCTACAAGGAACCGGTGAAGGTCGCGTACCCGGACAAGAAGGACGTCGACGCGAACTACATCAAGTGCATGCGCGAGCTGATGCTGAAGGGCAACTATCCCGGCGTCGCGACGCACGATCCGGCGATGATCGCCGAGGCGAAGCGGTGGGCGAAGGAGCAGGGAATCACCCCCGACCGGTTCGAGTTCCAGATGCTCTACGGCGTGCGGCGCGACCTGCAGGAGGCGCTGGTGAAGGAAGGCTGGCGCGTCCGCTGTTACGTTCCCTTCGGCACGCAGTGGTATCCGTACCTCATGCGTCGCCTCGCCGAACGGCCGGCGAACGTCGCCTTCATCACCGGCAACGTCATTCGCGAGGCACTCCATCGTCGGAAGTAGCGCGACCAGCGTCATGCCCGGGCAGCATCTCCCCGCCGACCATTCGCGCGGCGACGCCAACACCATCGGCGGCTACGCCGCCGTTCACGGCCGCCCCGCCGCCTTCGAGGGGAGCGACGGCCTCTCGTACAGCGTGGAGATCGCCACCGCACCCACCGGTGACACCGAACGGCCCTGGGGCGCGTATCTCCTCTTCGTGCAATGGAGTCGCGTCGGCGCCACCTCGCCCATCGGCCATCTCGAGTCCGACTTCCTCGCTGAATCCGATCGCGAGGACGACGCGCGCGCCGTCCTTGGCGCGCTGTCGCTGGCCCAGGTGCGCGGTGTGCTCTACGACCTGATCGCCGCGCATGAAGGCGGCACGCCGACTCGCCGCTGGTGGGACGCCATGCGCGACCAATGAGCGGCGTGGTGCTCAGCGGGACCGGCGGCGTGTGGCGGGTGCAGCGCGACGAGGGTGACATCGTCGATGCTTCGCTTCGCGGTCGCGTGAAGAAGTCCAACGCGGGACGACGCGCCGACGGGTCGCTCCGTCGCGACACCATTGCCACCGCGGCCGATACGCTGAAGCTCGCCATCGGTGACCGCGTCATGCTCGAGCAGGACGGCAGCGGTGCTGCATGGACGATCTCCAGCATCCTCCCGCGGCGCTCGCGCCTCGCGCGCCGCGCACCTGGCGGTGGATTCGGCGAGCGAGTCGTCGCCGCGAACGTGGATCAGGTGGTGATCGTGTTCGCCGCGGCGAATCCCGAGCCCCACCCACGCATGCTCGACCGCTTTCTCGTCATCGCCGAGGCGAACGGGCTGGCGGCACGCATCGTCATCAACAAGGTGGAGCTGGCGGGCGGCGCCGCCGTGGCGAGCGAACGCTGGAGCGACTACGAGCGCGCGGGCTACCCCATCCACTACACGAGCGCCAAGCGCGACGAGGGACTCGACACCCTGCACGATGCCCTCGTCGGCAAGGTGAGCGTCCTCACCGGCCCGTCTGGCGTCGGAAAGTCGTCGCTGATGAACTCCATGTTCCCCGGCCTCGACCTGCGCGTCGGCGAGATCAGCGAGTCGGTGAACAAGGGCCGCCACACCACCGTCGGCGGCTACCTCCATCCCCTGCCTGGCCCGGAAGGCGGCTACCTCGCCGACACCCCCGGCCTGCGCGAAGTCGGCATGTGGGCGCTCGACCCCGCTGAGCTCGACCGCTGCTTCCCCGAGTTCCGCCCTTTCCTCGCCGACTGCCGCTTCGGCGACTGCACCCACCGCGTGGAACCCGAATGCGCGGTGCGCGATGCGCTCGCGCGTGGAGAGATCAGTGCGGCGCGGTACGACAGCTATCTGAGGCTCAGGGAGGAGCTGGAGGGGGGCTGACCACAATTACAGTACCAGGTACTTCGTACGACGTACCGGGACCCGGCCGGACGCCTGGTCCAATGCACTTCTACATTGCGGGATGGGACGCTACGCGGCGAGGAGACCAGCGGCGTATTGGAGAGGTCTGGGTGTCGGTCTGCGTACGACGTACCTGCTACGAAGTACTTGAGTTGTGGTTGATCCAGCTACCATGCCCCCCTCTCCCCCGCCACCTCGATCACCTTCGCGATCCGCTCTGCCGCGTTGCGCCAGTTCACCTGCACGGCCGTCTGCGCTTCGTCGGCCAGGCCCGACTCGATCGCGTCGATCATCGCGTCGTGCTCCGCCACCGACGCGCGCAGGTCGCTCGTCAGCATGCTGATGTACATGCGGATGTAGCGTTCCGCCTGCGGCTTCACGCTGTCGTGCAGCGCGATCAGTCGCGGGCCCGCCGATGCCTCCACGATGCGCCGGTGCAGGCGCTCGTCGGCCTCGTACAGCCCTCCGTGATCGATCGGCGCTGCGCGCCCGGTGCGATGGAACTCGGCGTTCAGTGCCTTGAGCTCCTTCGCCAGCGCGCGGCGCTCTGCCGCGGGAAGCGCCGCTGCCCAGCGCGCGGCGAGCCCCTCCAGTTCGCCGACGATGTTGAGCAGTTCGTGCACATCGGCGCGCGTGAGCGGCGCCACCGTGAGCCGCGCCTGCTGGGCGCCCGGTGCGCCGACGACGAAGCCCTCCTGCTGCAGCCGCTGCAGCGCTTCGCGTACCGGCGTGCGGCTCACGCCCAGCCGGCTGGCGACTTCCGTCTCCACCACCCGACTGCCGGGCGCGAGCAGTCCCTGCACGATCAGGTCGCGGAGTCGCAGATACACCTGTTCGGGACGCGAGCCGTGCGGCGCTGCCGACGCCGAATCGGCGACCGGCGCACCGCCGCGCGTGCCGCTCCTTCTGGCGCTTCGGCTCGAATCGGTGGGTCGTCGCGCGGGCATGACGGCGGTGGATGGAAGGGGAGCCTTCAATATAGGCCCGGTCGGCCCCTCGTGCGCCCCCTT
>Ga0070658_10001478_pt1 | contig 19981 bp, 15 predicted proteins | sample KBSC13metaG_FD_64664 | JGI IMG/M metagenome (GOLD analysis project Ga0070658, IMG submission 64664) | Corn rhizosphere microbial communities from Kellogg Biological Station, Michigan, USA - KBS C1-3 metaG | ecosystem: Host-associated > Plants > Roots > Rhizosphere > Soil ...
CGCGCAACCCGTGCTTCGCTGGCAACTCGACCACCCCGGTCCAGTCGCATCGTCGCTCTAACGCTGACGCCACGCGTGGGTTGCGCGCGTGGGCGCAACTCGCGGCCGCCGGTCTCCGAGTAGAGTTTGTCTCACCGTCTCTCCGCCGGAATTTGGTCGAAACCCCTTGATTGCCGAAATCTGCTGGCGGTCCAAGGGGTCTTGTTTTTTGCGCGGTACAAAGCAAAACCGGGTACCAAAGCAGATAAAACAAAGAGCAAACGGAGAAAAAAGGGGGGCGGCCGAAGACGACCGCATGCCGCGCGAACGGCTCGCAAAAATCGATTGGAAATCAACCGGCGGCGCCTTCCCCCTGCTTGCGTACCACACCGCCTACGCTGGAAGAAGCGTGAGAAGCCTCGGCTGGCGGCTGGACGTGCTGAGCCGCAAGCCGGCGCCGCAGCCACATTCTGCCCGGCAGTTCGATGAATCGATGCGTCCAATGGCTCACCAGAAACAGCGTCGCGAGTAGCGCGACGAGCTGTATGGACGGCGACGCTGCGAGCGCGGCGCTGGCCTTGCGCGCGAGCGATAGTCCTTCCATCGGGAAGCGCTGCACCATGTAGAGGCAATACGAAATCTCGCCAAGGTAGACGACCGGGCGGAACGCCATGAGTGGGGCAACGAGATCGGCGTCGGATGACAGCGCGAAGATCAGAAAGCCCAGGCCGATAACCGTCAACGTGTCGCGCTGGACGACAATGCCAAGCGCGATGATGCCGACGGCCGCAAGGCCCAATACGCGCGGCAGCGTTGCGAATTGCCAGCCGCGGCGCAGTCGAAACAGCAAGACGCCTGCGTAGAACTCCGGGATCAAACGCGCCAGTCCACCCGGCAGCGATAGCGCGTTGGCAGAGCGCCATTCGAGGATCGCGAGCGCGCCGGCGGGCACGATGAGGAGCACGCCGGCGAGCAGCCGATTGCGTGCCGGGGCCAAGGCGACAAACAGCGGGAAGAAGACATAGGCAAACCATTCGGCGCTGACTGACCACGCGACGTCGTTCCACCCGGTCACGAACTTGAACGACCAGGCATTGAGCAAGACGACGTTGGCCGCAAGCGCCGGATAGGTGTTTTGCTCGGTACCGATGATGTGCTTATGAAGCACGAACTGCTTCATGAAGACGAGGGCGATGGCCCCCAAAAGCGTCACGAAGTGGACTGGATAGACGCGCGCGAACCTCGCCCCGATAAAGGCCCGATAGTCGGTCGGTCGGCCGTTGGCGTAGTTGTAAGCGAGGATGAAGCCACTGAGGATGAAGAAGCCGTCGACGCCTAGGTAGCCTTTGTCGAACAGCGCAAAGCGAGTGCCGAAATCGATGAACGCGCCGTTCTCGAACGGATGAAAGAGGTGGCGAGTGACGACCCACAGTGCGAGGAAAGCACGCAACCCTGTCAGTTGATCGATTTGCCCCACATTGCCGTCTTGATTCATAGGCGGATCCCTTTCCGGTTCGTGGCCGATTCGAGAGCCGCAGCGCGCGACGCGATCGGGATCGCATCCCACAGTGGGTGCACACCCCCGATCGGTTGGATACGAGGTCAATGATGGCCGACCCACTCCCCCAATGCTCGGGAGAATCGCAGCGCGATCCCGCCAATCTCTCGTCGATTTCGGTCGTAACGGGGCCGGGTGTGCGCAATGAAAGAAAAAAGAAAGCAAATCGGCGAGGGATAGCGGTTCGCCGCTCACCGCATTGCAGCAGTGAGCGGATCGATGCGATCGGCCTGCTCAACCCTAGTTGCGCCGGATTTTTATCGCTGGTCGATGCCAAAGAACATGAAACACGCTCCAGGTGAACTCAGTGTCCCACTCCCAAGCTCACCACCGATGATGAACAAAAGGCGCAATCGTTTCCGTATAAAGCTTTCGTAAAGCAGTCATGGTAGCGTCCGTCGGCGGCGCCAGTCCGCTCGCCGCATTATTTGCCTTCGCTTGCTCCGCGTTTCTGGCGCCGGGGATCACGGTCGTCACGCCCGGGTTCGTCAAGATCCACCGCAGCGCGAATTGCGCCATCGTTATGCCGTTTGGAACGAGAGGGCGAATCTTTTCAACGGCGTCGAGCGCAACGTCGTAGGGCACGCCGGCAAACGTCTCCCCCTTGTCGAAAGCTTGACCCTCGCGATTGAAATGGCGATGGTCATCGGCTGCAAACGTCGTGCCCGCGGTCATCTTGCCGGTTAGCAGCCCCGACGCGAGCGGCACGCGCACGATCACCGCAATCCCTCTGTCTCGCGCTTCCCGCATAAACAGTTCGGCCGGCCGTTGCCGAAAAATGTTGTAGATCACCTGTACCGATTTAACGCCCGGATACTCGATTGCCTTGAGACCCTCCTCGACTTTTTCCACCGACACGCCGTAGTGGCGAATCTTCCCCGATGCGACCATCCGGTCCATCGCATCGAAGACTTCCGGGCGGTAGTAAACCTCTGTAGGTGGACAGTGCAGTTGCACCAGGTCGAGACAGTCGGTCTCCAAGTTCTTTAGCGACCGGTCGACGAACGCATTCAAGTTTTCGGCGGTGTACCCCTGTGCCACATGCGGGTCGAGTCGACGGCCAGCCTTGGTTGCCACGAATGGCCGCGGCCCGCCTCGCTCTTTCAGTACGGCCGCGATGATCCGTTCCGAGCGTCCATCGCCGTATACGTCGGCCGTATCGATAAACGTGGTGCCGCTGTCAAGCGCCGCGTGCAACGCGGCCTTTGCGTCTTCTTCGGAAACGTCGCCCCATGAGCCGCCGATTGCCCAGGCACCGAATCCGATTTCCGACACTGCGTTTCCTGTCTTGCCAAATGGCCGTTGATTCATCTCTATTCCTCTTTCATGGCATGAGTTGTCCGCCGTTCACTTCAATCACCTGTCCGGTGATGTAGCCCGATAGGGCTGGAGACGCCAGGAAAAGGAATGCGCCCACGCATTCTTCCGGCAAACCGGCTCTGCCCATCGGTATCGAAGCCGTCTGCGACGCCTGCACGTCCGGTGGGGTGTATTTGTCGTGGAACGGTGTCTGGATCAATCCGGGCGCCACCGCGTTCACGCGGATGCCGTCCTGAACGAATTCCTTCGCCTGCCCGCGCGTCAAGCTACTGACGAAGCTCTTGGTGGCCGCATACAGCACGGCGCCTCCGCCGCCGCCGGTACGCGCAGCCACCGACGAGGTGTTGATGACATAGCCCCCGGCTTTTTTCAGAAAGGGATGAGCCGCCACCGTGGCCTCCCAAACGGAACGGGCATTGAGATTCACGACCCGATCGAAATGCCCCTCAGGCATCTCGGTGGTTCTGATGCGACCCAGCATGCCGCCCGCGTTGTTGATCAGGCCGTCGAGTCCGCCGAGCATGTCCGCTGCTGCCCGCACGAGGCGCGCGGCTACGCCCGGTTCGCTCAGGTCGCCTTGAATCAGTTGGATCCGGTCCGGCGATTCGGCGCGCAACGCTTGCGAAGCGGCCTCGCTTTCGTTGTAATGTGCGACGACATGTGCGCCCTGTAGGGCGAATGCACGCACCACCGCGGCTCCGATACCGGTGGATCCGCCGGTGACGAGAACCTTCGTTCCGCTGAGGTCGCTAATCCGCATATGCTCGAAAGTGGACATAGATTTTCCTTGAGAAGGACAGCCGCAGATTTCCCAAACACGCGCCCGTTGCGCATCAGGCCGCTAGCAATGATGGCACGGTATAGAATGAATGGGGTTCACTGGGAGCATGAGCAAAATTCATCGTGGCCAAGACGGATCGAATCGACTTCGCAGACCTAAGATCGTTCCTGACGATCGTCAGGTGCCGCAGCTTCACACTCGCTGCAATCGAACTGGGGCAAACGCCGTCCGCTGTCAGTCACGCCATGCGCCGATTGGAAGATCGCCTGGGCGCAAAACTGCTGAATCGATCGAGCCGGGCTGTTTCTACTACTGCCGTTGGCTGCGATCTGGCTGCACGGTTGGAAAATGGCTTCAACGAAATCGGGGCGGCGCTGGAGACCTTCGACGCGCCGGGTACCGGGCGACTTGGCGAGATTCGGCTGAATGTCTTCGCCGATGCGGCGCAGTTGCTCATTGCGCCGGCGCTGCCGGAATTCACCCGTCTTTGTCCGGAAGTTCGGCTGACGGTCGTCGTCGAAAACAGGCCAATCGATATCGTGGCGGAGGGCTACGATGCCGGAATTAGATACGGCCACTATGTTCCCGAAGACATGATCGCCGTTCCGCTGACCGGCCCGCAGCGCTGGGTCATGGCCGCCGCGCCTTCTTACCTCGAACGGCATGGCTCCCCGCGCTCACCCGATGAATTGGCTAGCCACAATTGCCTGCAACTGCTGCTCGGCGATAACTCCAGTTACCGCTGGGAAGTGAAGGATAGGGGGGAGCCACGCCGCCTGCGAGTCCCAGGGCTACTGACCATCAACGATACGGCCACCACCATTAGCGCTTGCAAGGCTGGCTTGGGAATAGCGTACGTGCTCGAGGCGAGAATTGCCGGCGAATTGGCACGGGGCGAATTGCGGATCGTATTGGACAAGAATGCGTATCCGGAAGACCCGTTTCATATTTACTACGGCAGTCGCCGGTATAAGCATCCGGCACTGCTTACGCTGATCGATGTGATCCGCGAACAGCAGTCGCTCCCCAAGCTCGCCGCACGAGGCCGCGGCCGGCCCACGCCGGCCCGTTCGAGAAAGCGCTGATAAGCCGTTAGTCCACCCGGGCACGCGCACCACGCTTGAACGCAAACGTCATGTCGATCCGCTCCAGCAGGCCGCGTGCGAACCGCGATGCAAAGCGTTGTATGAGCGTGTCAGTTAGCCGCGATAGCCCATAAGATGCCACGAGCGTGACCGCAACGACGACACCGAACACGAGCACCGACAGCGCCGGCCCATGCGTAGCCAGTACGCGAGCGTCCTTGAAGAGATACATGGCTTCGAATGCGAAGACAAAATGCCAAAGATAGATGGCGTAGCTCTCTCGCCCGATCGCCCCCGCGGTGCGCCCGATGCGTCCGTGGCTCGACGCCGAACAGCATGCGAGCAACAATGCTGCCGAGCCGCCTGCCGCGAAGAACGGCGCATATTCGTTTGCAAGCCCGATCCACACGCCCAACACGGCGGCGATCGCCGCGCACAATGCGCCGACGCTCAGAACGGTCGCTATGCCACGGCGACTGAGCGCGGCACGTCCGGTCAGAGAGGCACGAAAGACATGCCAGCACCAGATGCCAACGAGAAAGCAAGGTACCTGTACAGGCGGCCAGAAATAAAAGAATGAGTTGTTCTTCACATTGCATTGCAGGTCGCCGCCGCACGCCGCAGTCGACAAAAACGCTAGGCACGCAAGCGTCCGGCCGAAAAGGCCGACACATCGTCCGATAACTCCGAAACATGCGGGTGGCGATCGTAATTTGCCGATCTAAGGTGCAGAGGTTGCGCGAGCGCATGCACGCCCACGGCGCGACATGAGGATTTGAACAACCACCGAGAGATCACCCATGAACGCGAGAACCGGCCCCACCTTGCAGGTGCGCGTAGGCGCACCCCTGCGACAGGATGATCTCCACTTCAATCGATTTACGCCCCAGCGCAGGCCGCTGTCGCGCTGGGTCTCGCTGGCGGTGGCGCTCGCTTGCGGCGCACCGTTCGCCGCGCATGCGGGCGGCGCACTGCCTGGCGGCGGCCGTTTCATCGCGGGCTCGGGCTCGATCACCTCGAACGGCGGGAGCGTCACCATCGGCCAAACGACGCGCCGCGGCGTCATCGACTGGACGCGCTTTTCGATCGGCAAAGGTAATCGCGTGAACTTCGACAACGGCAGCGGCGCAACGCTGAACCGCGTAACCGGCGGCGATCCATCGGTCATTCTCGGCGCCCTGTCGGCCACGGGCAGCGTCTACCTCATCAATTCGCAAGGGATCGTCATAGGCCGAAGCGGCACCGTCACGACGGGTGGCCGCTTCGTAGCCTCCACGCTCGATACCTGCGCGTGCGCCTTTATGAAGGGGCACCCCTCGGATTTCCACGGCGACTCGCATGCGCTCGTCGTGAACCTCGGCCATATCGGGTCGACGGGCGGCGACGTCGCCTTGATCGCACGCGACACTGTCGTCAACGCCGGGCATATCGATGCGCCGAATGGCACCGCCGAACTCGCGACCGGCGCCGACGTGTTGCTGCAGGATTCGGCCGATAGCCGCCAGGTGTTCGTGCGCGCCGGAAGCGCCGGTACGGTCATCAACGCGGGCGCGATCGACGCGGCGCAGGTCAGCCTGCAAGCGGCTGACGGGAACATCTTCGCATTGGCGGGAAAACACGCGGCGATTCGAGCGGACGGCACAGCCACGCGCAACGGCCACGTTTGGCTCGTCGCAGACAAAGGCAACGTCGTGCTCGATGGCAGCATCGCCGCGACGAATGCAAACGGCAGCGGCGGCACCGTCGATACGAATGCAAGCATGCTGCAATTCGGGACGGGCGGTAACACACGCGTGAAGGCCGCGCAGTGGAACGTCACGGCGCCCGACTTCACGCTCGAGCGCTCGGCCGCGCGCGCGTTTAAGCGCAGTCTCGACGCCGGCACGTCGATCGACGTCACGGCCACCGGCGGCAGTGGCGCGAACGGCGACATCGAAGTCGCTTCCAACGTGTCATGGCACAGCCCGGCATCGCTGACGCTGGCCGCATATCGATCGATTGCGATCGACGCAGGTAACAAAATCAGAAACCGCGGATCGGGCAACCTGACCTTGCGGGCCGACGCGACCGCAATCGATAACGGCGGCGGCGTGACGAACAACGGGGTGATCGATTGGTCGCGCAGCACGGGGACAGTCACGGCGCTCTACGACATGAACGGTTCCTACTCGCCCGGCACGCTCGAACGCAACGCGGCCTGGACGAGTGCACCCGACAGCGGCCTCGCCACCCAGATCACGGGATATGAGCTCGTCAACTCCGCTCAAGACCTGGAGAACGTAAGGCACGGTCTCGACGGAAACTACGCTGTCGGCAACGACTTCGACGCCCCTACGGAAGAGGGCCGATTCGTTCCGATCGGCAACATCGACAATCCCTTCACGGGGCAATTCGACGGGCTCGGCCACACGATCGGCGTACCGGTGGGCAGCGCGTACGATGACCATCCGCCGTCCAGCGTGGACCCATTCCGAGGCATTGGACTCTTCGGCGTGATCGGCAGCGGCGGCGTCGTGCGCGACATTACGGTCGATACCGCCACGAGCGGATTCGTCGCTCCGCCGAGCGCGGTGGGCATCCTGGCGGGCATCAGCTACGGCACGATCGTCGATGCCCATAGCCGGGGTTCGCTCGGCATTCACGACTTCGGCTACGCCGGGGCAGTGGGCGGGCTGGTCGGGCTGAACTACGGCACGATCGCGCGCTCGTCGAGCAGCGCGTATGTGAAGGCGCCGAGTTGGTCAGGCGGGCTCGTCGGCATCAACGAAAAGGGCGCGACACTCAGCCAGTCGTACGCAGCCGGAGATGTCTTGGGGACCTGGTCCTCACCGGGTGCAGGCGGTCTCGTGGGGTCCAACGCAGGCGCAATCACCCAATCGTATGCGACGGGAAATGTGAAGTACGAGCCGCACGGTTGCTTTCCGGGCTCGGGTTGCGGGGCAACGTCGGCCGGCGGGCTCGTTGCTCGCAACGACGGCACGATCAGCGAATCGTTCGCGACGGGCAGCGAAGATTTCGAAGGCGATCCGACGCAGGTGGGCGGTATTGCGGCCATGAACAACGGGACGATCGGCGAAAACGTCTATTGGAATAAAGAGACGTCTTCGGCCGCGGCAGCGGTGGCATGGGGCACGCAACCACCGGCAGCGAGCGGGCTCACGGCCGCTCAAATGACGGTCCCAGCGTCGTTCGTCGGCTTCGACTTTGGTCCGAACGGGGCATGGGCAATGCCGGCGGTCGCTACACATCCGGTGTTGTGGTGGGAGACGAGAAAGTGAGGCGAAGCAACGCGTTCGTGCGCCGGCGGCAGCTACCTATCGCGAATGGCGGAAATTATGCGCCACCTCCTGGCGGCCCGTTGTTCGATCAGCCCGGCCTCGAACAGGCCGCCTTTAGCCTTTGTCGGTCGATCAAGGTTGCCGGATGTCGGTCTCGCTGACAGTGGGCGATGGCGGTGCACCGCCCGGCGCGTTGAAACGATCGTTGCCTAAACCTGCCCGACGTACTCCCCGCGAGCCGGATAGTCGTTCTTGATGATGAAGTCGAGCGCTTGCGTCATTTCGGCGAATGACGGCCGAACGAACGGCATCGACTGAACCGACAGGTAGTAAATCGTTCGATCGGGCCGGATCAAGAACACGCCCGGTTCCGAGAAAAGCATCGGCTCTTCGATACCGATGGATGTCTTGCCGCGCGAGGCGGAAAGATAGAGGCCCCACTGACGCGCAACGCTTAGCGGCAGGCCATAGCCGATACGCAACTGCGAAGCGCCTACCTTTCGTGCCATTTCACGTGCCCGCGATTCGTCGTCGCTGCTGATCGCGACGGTGTTGACGCCGCGCTCCGCAAAGGCCGGCGTGAGCCGCTCCAATTCCTTTAAATAACTCGCGCAAATGGGGCAGTGCAGGCCCCGATAGAAGCATACGAGTGTCATGCGTTCCGGTCGTTCGTCGGCGAGGTCGAACCGCCCGTGCGAGAGCGTATCGACGGCAAGGTCGGGGGCAATTTGGCGGGGGACGAGCATATCGGCTCCTTTGCGAGAGAGTTGCATCGAGTAGTGAGCCCAGTTTTACATATTTACAGTCAAGCATAATCCAAATATCATGATCGAAACTCTTGCGATCATGCCGCGGCTCGAGCGATAAATGGACCGACTCTCTGCCTTCTTCGATGCCTTCCCGCTCGAAGTGAAACTGCTTACCCCAGCAGTGCCGCGTACGGAGCAAGCGTCGAGGCTGTATTTACATCAGGATGCAACGGGGCAGTGCACGGGCATTTCGCTCGTTGTGCGCGGTATCGATGCACCCGCAACAGCGTCCGTCGCTGTGGACGTGGTGTTCGGGGGCACGGAGAACCCGCTGCTCGACACCCTGCCGGATACGTTGTCGCTGTCCGTCGGTGACGATCAGCCCGCCCTGAGCAGTCTCGCGCGCGCATTCCTCGATGAGCTCTCCAATCGGCGTTGCGGTCATCGACACGCGCTGCATCGCCTCGGTGAAGTCATCGTCCTCATGCTGCTGCGATCGGCTATCGAGCGCGGCAGCACAAGGCCGTGTCTCCTCGCGGGACTCGCGCATCCGCTGCTGCATCCGGTATTGGTGGCTATGCATGAATCGCCCGCGCACGCGTGGACCATCGAAGCGTTGGCCGACCTCGCAGGGCTGTCGCGCAGCCATTTCATGGCGCTGTTTCCCAAAGTCGTAGGCACGACAGCCATGTCCTATCTGACGAAATGGCGAGTGCATTTGGGACAGCGCGATTTGCGTCGCGGAAACGCCAAAGTAAAGGCGGTGGCAAGACGTGTCGGCTTTTCGAGCGCCGAGGCATTTTCGCGTGCGTATCGAAGAGAATTCGGTCGCTCGCCGGTGGACGATCTGCACAGTTGAATGGTTTCGGTGCATAGGGCACCGATGATCGCGCCGTGTGATGGTTTGGCCGGCCTACACCTCGCGAACCTTGCGCGTGTTCACGACGGTTCCGCACTAGTCGGCGAGGCGGGCGCGACGATGACCGAGGTGACGCAAGCGGTGGCGCGCGTGACCGACATCATGGGGGAGATCGCGGCGGCGTCCACCGAGCAAAGCCGAGGTATCGAACAAGTGAATGTCGCCATCACGCAGATGGACGAGGTCACGCAACAAAATGCCGCGCTCGTCGAGGAGGCGGCCGCAGCATCCAAATCGCTCGAGGTGCAAGGGCTGCAACTGAACGATGCGGTGGCCTTCTTCCGATTAAATGGCGAAGCGGCCGATCGCGGCGTGCCGCGCGAACGGCAAGCTGCCGTGCGCGGAGCCAGCCGATTACTAGCTAGCTAACAAACAAACGAACTAACGAACTAACAACCCCCTAACGATCGAGGTGCCCGACGAATGCTGCCACGGCATCGTTCAGCGCCTCGGCCGCATCCCGATGCGGCGAGTGTCCGCCCTCCGGCAATCGGCACAATCGCGCACCGCTCACCGCCTGCCCGATTGCCTCGATCTGTGCCATCGTCCCGTAGTGATCGTCCTCGGCTTGCACCGCGAGCAGGGGACAATCGATCGCGGTTAATGCTTCCACCGCGTTCCAGGTTTTGAACGAAGGGTTCAGCCAAATATCGTTCCAACCGTAGAAAGCCGAATCGACATCGGCGTGATAACGGCTCAGCTTGCTGCGAAGATCCGTCTGCTCATAAGCGAGCTTTGCCTGCGCGATGCTGCGAACGCTAATGTCCTCGACGAACACATGCGGGGCAATGACGACCGCCCCGCGCAGCAGGCGGGGAAACGCGCTCGCATATAACAGCGCAATCGAGCCGCCATCGCTGTGCCCGATTAGCCACATGCGCCGGCGTTCTTCGTAGTCGATCGCCAAAGCATCGAGCAGCGCGGGCAAGACATGGCGTGCTTGATGCGACATGAAATCGACAGGCCACTTTTCATCGTGCGGACGCGGGGTCGATTGCCCATAGCCCGGCCGGGAATAGACGAGCCCCCGCATGCCCAGCCGAGCGCAGAGTTGCTGCGGCCAGTCGCGCCACATCGAAACGGAGCCCAGCCCCTCGTGCAAAAAAAGCGCGATGGGCGCGTCGGTCCGATCGGCGCAAACCCACTTGTATTCGATCGTCAGTGCTGCGCGTGCATCGTGCGCGGGCAGTGTGGCGAATTGAACATCGTCGGGCGTCGAGGCGGCGGATCGGGTATTCATCGTGGGTTGACTAAGGGTGGGTGAGCGACTGATGTTGGCGCTCGCGAAGCTTGAAGCGTTGAATCTTGCCGGTCGCGGTTTTCGGCAAATCGTCGACAAAAACGATCTCCCGCGGGTACTTGTGAGGCGCGAGGCGTTGCTTCACGAACGCTTTCATCGCGAGCGCCAGCGCTTCGCTTTTCATGCAGCCCGGCTTGAGCACCACGAACGCGCATGTTTTCACGAGTCCGTCTTGCTCGACGCCGATCACGGCCGCTTCGAGCACCGCCTCGTGCGCCATGAGGACCATCTCGACTTCGATCGGCGAGACATATTGTCCGCTGACTTTGAGCATGTCGTCGCTGCGGCCGGCGTAAGCGTAGCAGCCGTTCGGCAGCTTACGGTACTTATCCCCGCTCTTTACCCACTCGCCGAGAAACGTCGCACGCGATTTCTCTCTATTGCACCAATACATCAGTGCGGCGCTCGGGCCTTTGATATAGAGATCGCCCACCTCGCCTTCGGCAATCGGCTGTCCAAGCTCGTCGCGCAGTTCCACTTCGTAGCCGGGCACCGGAGTGCCCGTCGTGCCGTAATGCACGTCGCCAGGACGGTTCGATAGAAAGATATGGAGCATTTCGGTCGAGCCCAGGCCATCGAGAATCTCGCAGCCGAAGTGCGTCGTGAACCGTTCGCCGACTTCCCGCGGGAGCGCTTCCCCTGCCGACGTGCAAACGCGCAGGGCAACGTCGGCTGCCGCCGGCAGGGCAGGTGAACTCATCATGCTCGCGTAAAGCGTCGGCACGCCGTAAAAGATCGTAGGCCGATGTTTGACGAGCCGATGGAATACGGCCTGTGCGGTTGCACGCTCCGCCATCAGCACGGTGGTCGCGCCCACCGACAGCGGAAACGTCAAAGCATTGCCGAGCCCATAGGCGAAGAAGAGTTTCGCAGCGGAAAATACGACATCGCTTTCGCGAATACCGAGAATCGGCTTGCCATACGTTTCGGCAGTCCAATATAGGTTGGCATGGGTATGTACCGTTCCTTTCGGCTTGCCCGTCGATCCTGACGAGTAGAGCCAGAACGCCATGTCGTCGCCGTTCGTATTCACAGCGTGCGCCGCGGGCGGTGCTGCGTCGATGAGCGAGCGCAAGTCGAGTCCCGGCGCCGGCGATTCGCCGCTACATTCGCGGTTATCCGTATCGCTGCCCGACACGATGACGGTGCACTGCACCATCTGCGATTGGGCTAGTGCCTCGGTGAGGACAGGCACTAGCGGCGCCGACACGACAACGGCCCGCGCATGGCTGTGCGCCAGCATGTAGGCATAGTCCGATGCCGTGAGCAGCGTATTGACCACCACGGGAACGACGCCCGCATAGAGTGCGCCGAGGAAGCAGATGGGTAGCTCGACACTGTCGTGCATGGCGAGCAAGATGCGCTCTTCCGCATGAACGCCTTGCGCGGGCAAGAGCGATGCGAATCGGCGAGCGCGTTCTTCGAGCTGCGCGTAAGTCGTCACGCATTCGTCGTCGATGTAGGCGGGCTTGGCGGCTCTCGGCCGATTGAGCGCGAAGACGTGCGAGGCGAAGTTCAATTGCGCCGGAGGCAACGCGGTGCCTGGCTCCAGTGCGGTGGGGGCTATCGTGCGGGTGTCCATAGGTGCTTCGTCTCCGTCCTGGTCTGCGGGTGTCCCCGTTACCTTGTTCGCAAGGCGTTGCGTCGCTCGCAGAACGCGCCCGGCTTGCTTGCTCGAATGCTGGCTCGGCACTATGTCAGTGTCGCTGCGATGCCCGCCATGCTTTCCATCGCGATCGATGACGCTTGAACGGCCGCTCGACGATGATAGAACGCCAGCGCGCGTAATCCGCCCAATTCGGCGCCGCCACCCGCACGGCCCGGACCGCCATGCAGCGACATCGGCATGACGTTGCCGTGGCCTGTCTGGCTATTGCGCACCGCCGGTGTGATGCCGTGCACGCGCCCGTGCGTATCGGCGAGCGCGAGCGCGACGGGGGGCACGCGCGCATCGTCGTTGGCATAGACCGATGCGACGAGCGAGCCGCCCCCGCGCCGTGTCAACTCGACGGCGTGCGCTTCGGGTAGGCCTTCGGTGGCGACACGATAAGGCGCCACCGTGGCGACGGGGCCGAACACTTCGATCTCGTGCATACGGTTCGCGCGGTCGGGATCGTCGACGACGAACAAGTACGGCGCCATGCAAGCCGACATGGCGGGATCGGCATCGACGAGCGCGACTGTCGACCCGTCGAACACGAGACGCGCCTCTTGCGAAAGCGCGGCGATGCCGGCCTTGACGGTGTCCCATTGCGCTCGGCTCACGAGTGCGCCCATGCGGACCGATTCGTTGCGCGGATCGCCGACGGTGACCTTAGCAAGCCGCGCGGACAGTGCTTCGACAGCTTCCGTAAGCCACGCTTGCGGCACGAAAGCGCGGCGAATCGCCGTACACTTCTGCCCCGACTTCACCGTCATCTCACGCACGACCTCCCGGATAAACAGATCGAATGCTTCCGTACCGGGGGCGCCGTCGCCGCAGAGAATGGCGCTGTTAAGACTATCGGCCTCGACGTTCAGCCGTGCCCCTCGGGAAATGAAGGCGTCATGTGAGCGAAGTATGGCGGCTGTCTGCGCGGAGCCCGTAAACGAAACGACATCGAACGCCTCGATTTGATCGAGTAAGCCCGCCGCGCTGCCGCAGACGATCGAGAGCGCACCTGCGGGAAGCAGGCCCGAGTCGACGACATCCGCCACCATTCGGTGCGTGAGCCATGCGGTCGCGGTCGCGGGTTTGACAATGACGGGAACCCCCGAGAGGAGGGCCGGCGCGGCCTTTTCCCAAAGTCCCCATGAAGGAAAGTTGAACGCATTGATCAACAGCGCCACGCCTCGCGTGGGCGTCCAAATATGTCGGACCCGGAACGATTCGTCCTTCGACAACGACACATCTGTCCCGTCTCCGAGTGCGAATGCGTTGCCCAGGGAGGCGCCGTTCTTGGCGAACCATGACAGCGTATAAATGCCGCCGTCGATATCGACCGACGAATCGTTGCGCGTCGTGCCCGAGTTGGCCAGCGCGATGGCGTAGTAGTCTTCGCGATTGCGCTGCAGCAGCATGGCGATGTCGCTCAGCATGGATGCGCGTTCCGCGTAGGTGCGGGTACGAAGCTGGGCGCCGCCGGTTTCACGAGCAAAGCGGAAAGCCTCACCGAGATCGAGCCCGTCGCTCGACACGCTGACGAGCGCTTCGCCGGTGACGGGGTCCGTAAGCACGGTTCCGGGGCCGTCGCCAGCCACCCATCGGCCGGCAACAAAGTTCTCTAATCGTTCTGTCATGGGGCTTCCTTGTGCAACGCTGCGCAGGATGACGGGGTGCACGGTAGTGCAGGCGGTGCGTTACTGTTTGCCGCGCTTCTCCGTTTCCGCGAAAATTAGCGGTATCGAACCGATGTGTCAAGCACTATAGTGCGTGTATGAAGAAAATTGCGAGCGAAACATGAAGCAAAATTACACTCTCGTGCCAGGCGGGAAGCGTGGAACGCCGGCCACGGAAGAGGTGGAAAACGAGGGCGCCGAGCCGGAACGCGCCGAGCGCGATCCGTTCATTGCGGCGATGGGCGAGCGCGTGCGCATGCTGCGCGCGCGCCGCGGCATGACGCGCAAAGCGTTGGCCGGAGAAACGGGCTTGTCCGAGCGACACTTGGCCAATCTCGAGTCGGGCATGGGGAACCCTTCAGTGCAGGTTCTTCGTCAAATCGCCGCAACATTGAATTGTCCCCTGGCGGAAATCATCGGTGACGTAACGACTTCCTCCGCCGAGTGGATGCTGATCCGCGAGCTGCTGCAAGGGCGCGATCCGTCGGCCCTGCAGCGCGCGCGGGCTGCGTTGGTGGAGTTGTTCGAGCAAGCGCCGGCGGATCCGCACCGGCGCGAACGCGTGGCACTGATCGGATTGCGCGGTGCCGGCAAATCGACGCTCGGGCGCATGCTCGCGCAGGAATTGAAGGTGCCGTTCATCGAGCTCAATCGAGTCATCGAGCAACTGGCCGGTTGCGCGCCCGCGGAAATTCATTCGCTCTACGGTGCGAGCGCGTATCGGCGCTATGAGCATCGCGCGCTCGAAGCGGTGATTGCCGAGCATCCGCGCGCCGTCATTGCATCGCCGGGCGGGCTGGTTTCGGAGCCTTCGACCTTCAGCATGCTGCTCGCGCATTGCTTCACCGTGTGGCTGCAGGCGACGCCGGAGGAGCACATGCGTCGCGTACTCGCACAAGGCGATCTGCGGCCGATGTCGGGTAACCGGGAGGCAATGGATGACCTCAAGCGCATCCTCGCCGGGCGCAGCGAGCTTTACGGCCGGGCGGACATGGCCTTCGATACCAGCGATAAGACGCTGGCCGATGCCTATTTGCAACTGCGCGACCGCATCGCGGCGCGGCTCGGAGCCGAGATGGCATGAAGACGGGCGGCGCCGGCGGCCGTCGCAGCCCACGTCGTGTTTACCCCGACACTGGCAAAACATGCACTAAAGTGCTTTACATGCTTCTGATGATGCACTATCGTTCAATGCAACGATGCAGCTCATTAGGAGAAAAGGCATGCTCTCACCCGAGACGGACGTCAAAGCGGCGCGGCGCGTCGACTATCGCACCGACCCTTCGCAGTACAAGCATTGGAAGCTTTCGTTCAATGGCCCCGTGGCGACGTTCGGCATGGACATCGCCGAAGACGGCGGTATTCGCGACGGCTATAAGCTCAAGCTCAATTCGTACGACTTGGGGGTCGATATCGAGTTGCACGATGCCCTGCAGCGCATCCGTTTCGAGCATCCCGAAGTCAAGACGGTCGTTCTCACGAGCCTGAAGGACCGCGTGTTCTGTTCGGGCGCGAACATCTTCATGCTTGGTTTGTCGACGCATGCTTGGAAAGTCAATTTCTGCAAATTCACGAACGAGACGCGCAACGGCATCGAGGATGCATCGCGGCATTCAGGGCTCAAATTCATTGCCGCGGTCAACGGCGCTTGCGCCGGCGGCGGCTATGAACTCGCGCTGGCCTGCGACGAAATCCTGCTGGTCGACGATCGCTCGTCGTCCGTTGCCCTGCCCGAGGTCCCCCTCCTTGGTGTCTTGCCCGGCACGGGCGGGCTTACGCGCCTGACCGATAAGCGGAAGGTGCGGCACGATCGCGCCGATATCTTTTGCACGGTAATCGAAGGCATTCGCGGCGAACGCGCTAAGCAATGGCGGTTAGTCGACGACGTCGTCAAGCCCAACCAGTTCGAGCAGACCGTGCAGGCACGCGCGCTGGAACTCGCAGCGCAAAGCCATCGTCCGTCCAGCGCGAAGGGCGTCGCACTCACGCGCATCGAGCGCAGCGATCACGCAGACGGCATCGCCTACGCGACGCTCGACGTGGCGATCGATCGAGCCAAGCGGTGCGCCACGTTTACCGCCAAAGCGCCCAGCGACCCGCAGCCGTCGACGATCGAAGCGATCGTCGAAGCCGGTGCGAACTGGTGGCCGCTGCAATTCGCGCGCGAGCTCGACGACGCCATTCTCTCGATGCGTACCAACGAACTCGAGGTTGGGACGTGGATCTTTAAAACATCGGGCGATGCGTCCGCCGTGCTTGCCGCGGACGCCGCGCTGTTGGAGCACCGCGAGCATTGGTTCGTGCGAGAGACGATCGGGATGCTACGTCGCACGCTCGCGCGTATCGACGTCTCGTCGCGGTCGCTGTTCGCGTTGATCGAGCCCGGTTCGTGCTTCGCGGGTACGTTCGCCGAGCTCGCCTTTGCGGCGGACCGCACTTACATGGCCGCCTTGCCTTCCAACGAAGATGAAGAGCCGGCTATCACCTTGTCCGAAGTCAACTTCGGCCTCTATCCGATGGTTACACATCAGTCCCGTCTCGCTCGCCGATTCTATGAAGAGTCCGCCGCGATCGAGGCCGTACGCGCGACGATCGGCGTGCCCGTCCGCGCGACCGAAGCCGAGCGCCTGGGCTTGGTCACCGCATCGCCGGACGACATCGATTGGGCCGACGAGATTCGAATCGCGCTCGAAGAGCGCACCGCGATGTCACCCGATGCATTGACCGGCCTCGAAGCCAACCTGCGCTTTAACGGGCCCGAGACGATGGAAACGCGCATCTTCGGGCGCTTGTCCGCCTGGCAGAACTGGATTTTCAATCGGCCGAACGCCGTGGGCGAGAAGGGCGCGCTCAAGGTCTATGGCAAGGGCAGCAAAGCCCAATTCGACGTTGCCCGCGTCTGAGCGCAATGACTTCGCACGAGGAATCCGTCATGTCCACGATTAATTACAGCGAGAAGATCCCGAACAACGTCAACCTGGCCGACGACCGCGCGCTGCAGCGCGCGCTCGAGCAATGGCAGCCGAACTTCCTATCTTGGTGGGGCGATATGGGCCCGGACGGCTCGCACGGGTTCGACGTCTATCTGCGCACGGCCGTGAGCGTCGAGCCGGGCGGATGGGCGCACTTCGATTACGTGAAGATGCCCGATTATCGCTGGGGCATCTTTTTGTCGCCGGGCGACGCACAGCGCAAGATCCACTTCGGCGAACACAAAGGCGAGGCCGCCTGGCAGGAAGTGCCCGGCGAGCATCGCGCCAACCTGCGCCGCATCATCGTGACGCAGGGCGACACGGAGCCCGCATCGGTGGAGCAGCAGCGCCATCTGGGTCTCACCGCACCGTCGATGTACGACTTGCGCAATCTGTTTCAGGTGAACGTCGAAGAAGGCCGCCATCTGTGGGCGATGGTTTATCTGCTGCATCGGTATTTCGGCCGCGACGGGCGAGAGGAAGCGGAAGCGCTGCTCGAACGCCGCTCGGGCGACGACGACAATCCTCGCATTCTCGGTGCGTTTAACGAGCGCACGCCCGACTGGCTGGCGTTCTTCATGTTCACGTACTTCACCGATCGCGACGGCAAGTTCCAACTGTCGGCGCTCGCCGAGTCCGGCTTCGATCCGCTCGCGCGTACGACCAAGTTCATGCTGACGGAAGAAGCGCATCACATGTTCGTCGGCGAATCGGGCGTTTCACGCATCGTACAGCGTACGGCGCAAGTGATGAACGAACTCAATACCGATGACGTTGCCGAACTTCGCGCGGCAGGCGTCATCGATCTGCCGACGATTCAGCGCTATTTGAATTTCCATTACTCGGTGACGATCGACTTGTTCGGCGCGGATCACTCGTCGAACGCGGCGACCTTCTATAACTCGGGGCTCAAGGGCCGTTACGAGGAAACCAAGCGCGACGACGATCATCGGCTCGCCGGCCAGACCTATAAGCTCCTCGATGTCGAAGGCGGCAAGCTGGTGGAGCGAGACGTGCCGATGCTCAACGCGATGAATGAAGTGCTGCGCGACGATTACATCGCGGATTCGGTGGCCGGCGTCAATCGGTGGAACAAGGTGTTGGACAAAGCAGGCATAGGCGTGCGCTTGACCGTGCCGCACAAGGCATTCAATCGCCAGATCGGCACGTTTGCGGGTGTGCGTGTCGCACCCGATGGGCGTGTCGTGAGCGAGGCGGAATGGACGGCGAACGCGTCCGCTTGGCTGGCTACGCCGGAAGACCGCGCATACGTCGCATCGCTGATGGGGCGGGTGGTCGAACCGGGCAAGTTCGCCAATTGGATTGCACCGCCCCCGATGGGCATCAATCGTCAGCCGATTGAGTTCGAATACGTGCGATTCAACTGATCGACCTTGCTTGTAACGAAGTCCCAACGCTTTCAGCCGCTTCAGTGCGCTCGCTCCATGTGGGCGAGCGCACCGAGGCCGAGTCCGTCATCATGAACATGCCCGCCGCCCCCCTCGAAGTGCTCAGGCAGCACTTGATCGACCCCGAGATCTGTATTCGCTGCAATACCTGCGAGGAGACCTGTCCGATCGATGCCATTACGCATGACGCAAGCAATTACGTCGTGAAGCCCGATGTTTGCAACGGCTGTATGGCATGCGTTGCGCCGTGCCCGACCGGGGCGATCGACAATTGGCGCATGATGTCCAAAGCGCAAGCGTACAGCATCGATGTGCAATTCACGTGGGACGAACTGCCGCCGGAAAAGCCCAACGGCGACATCGAGGATGCCTCGCGCTTGGCGTCGGCCCAGGATTCGGTGTCGGCGCAAGGCGCGCATATTGCCCCCCGTGCCGCCGATGAGCCGGCCTTCGATCCGCAAGCCCTTATGCGCGGTTCGATCGTGCCGCCGTGGTCGGCGGCGAGGCCCTACGTCAATCTCTACACGCATCAGGCGCCGGTGACGGCGACGGTCGTCGGCAACTATCGTCTGACGGACGAATCGGCGCCAAGGGCTGCGCCTCCCGCCCCGATTCACCACATCGTGCTCGATTTCGGCTCGATGCCGTTCCCGGTGCTCGAAGGTCAATCGATCGGCATTCTGCCGCCGGGCACGACGCACGACGGCAAACGGCATCATGCGCGGCAGTACTCGATTGCCAGTCCCCGCAACGGGGAGCGTCCGGGCTACAACAACCTGTCCTTGACGGTCAAACGCGTCACGCACGATCACGAAGGCAACGCCGCCGCCGGCGTCTGCTCGAGCTATCTCTGCGATCTGAAAAAGGGCGATACGGTAACGGTGATCGGCCCGTTCGGCAGTACGTTCCTCATGCCGAATCACCCGAACTCGCATTTGTTGATGATCTGCACCGGCACGGGCGCCGCTCCGATGCGCGCGATGACCGAATACCGCAGGCGCCGCCGGCTGAGCGGCGCGACGGGCAAACTGATGCTGTTCTTCGGGGCACGTACGAAGGAAGAGTTGCCTTATTTCGGTCCCTTGACTAAATTGCCCAAGGATTTTATCGATACGAATTTGGCTTTCTCGCGCACGCCCGGCCAAGCGAAGCGGTACGTGCAAGATGCAATGCGAGAGCGAGCCGCCGATGTAGCGCAACTGTTGAAAGACGATCACACTCACGTTTACGTATGCGGATTGCGCGGTATGGAAGAGGGCGTATTGCAGGCACTTCAAGAAATCGCCGATGCTCATGGCTTACGATGGCCCGCG
>Ga0070658_10001479_pt1 | contig 19977 bp, 16 predicted proteins | sample KBSC13metaG_FD_64664 | JGI IMG/M metagenome (GOLD analysis project Ga0070658, IMG submission 64664) | Corn rhizosphere microbial communities from Kellogg Biological Station, Michigan, USA - KBS C1-3 metaG | ecosystem: Host-associated > Plants > Roots > Rhizosphere > Soil ...
CTCAAAAACGAAAAGTCGGATGCGATGGGCCGCGTGCTCTCCCATCGGACTCTAACCAGCATCACGGTCGGGGACAATCTGGTGACTCCACAGGATTTCAACCTGAAAGTCCTGAACCGGGCGCAGGTCAATCCCCTCTTTCCCCAGAACTCGCAGTATCGCTCTCTGGAACAGGCGCAAGGACATCTGCCGTTCGTCCCGGTAATCCCGACGGCGCTGCCGAGCGGATTCAAACCGGGCGAAGTCTGGGTCTTTCCCGGCGCGAACAATCAGATGCAGTTCGTGCTGCTGCGGTTTACAGACGGCGTCACCAGTTTCAGCCTCTACGAACATGTCGTTCCCAACCCCGCCAAACAGCCACGCCCCCCAGCCTTCAATCATCACATCGAACGCTGGCGCATAACGCGCGCTTCCGATGAAATCGAAGTGACCTACACAGGCATGCTGACGCCCAATCAAGTCCACGCCATCTACGAATCCCTACGCTGATCTAACCCCCGTCCCCTTCCCGAAACGGGAAGGGGTGCCCCAACAAGTACCCCGCATACAGCATGCCACTCCGCCCAATCCCTTACATGGTGAGCGCAAAAGGATCGAGCGTTGCAGAACGAAAACAAGGTCAAGTACTGCGTGGTCGTTGCTTGTTAGGGCACCCCTTCCCCACAGGGGAAGGGGAAGGGGGTTAGGTCAGCGAGCGAAGCGAGCTATAAATGCAGTCCGACACCTACGCGACGCTATGGGTGCGGCGCGAAGTGTTCAGGGATTTGCGTTGCGCGCGCATCCAGGCCTGCCAGCGAGGGGAGGAAAGAAAACGTGTTGACGCAACGGTTCGCACAGATCTGCGGACAGGAGCATTGTGCGTCAGGGCAGCTGGGGAGGAGAGGGTACGTTTTGTATGAGACATGGATCTTGCGCCTTTCAAATGCTTCTCCAAACCGTTTTGCTCGACAGGAGAGCTTCGGCAGAGCGAAACGGGCAGAGGAAGAGAACAGTCTTCACGTAATGACGGGCAGATTTCGGGAATGTTCCTTCGTTTCCAGAGGTATCTTTGAGTGAGAGACAATCCGACGCTGAGCGTGCGAGCAACGAAACATATCTATGGGCTGCTACGTCCAACAGAGTGAGGGCGGATCTTCTTGACATAGCCCCGGTGCGGCAGTATACTGAAGAGGTGAAATGAACGAAAAAGCGACCCTCATGGACTCGTTTGCGAGAGGCAAAAATCCGAGGCAGAGCGCGTTTCGAGAGGAGAATACTATTGCTCGAAGATGTCCGCCGCGAAGCGCGTGATCTACGCGCCCGGCTGGTCGAGCTGGGAGGTCATCTTTGACCAGACCGGACGCCAGAAAGAGATAGCTCGTCTGGAGGAAGAGGCCGCGCAGCCCGACCTCTGGACCGACTCCGCAAAGGCACAGGTGGTGCTGCAGAGTCTCAGTAAGTTGAGAGAGGCCGTCGGACCTTACATCGCTCTTGAAAGTCGATTGGACGATCTGGAAGCGATGTGCGAACTGCTCGTCGAAGCCGGCGAGACGGACGAAGCGGCGGAACAGGAACAGCAGACCGAAGCGCAGCAGATCGCTGCCGCTCTGGATAAGATGGAACTGGAGACGCTGCTCAGCGGTGAACACGATGCCAACGATGCGATCGTTGAGATCAATGCGGGGGCAGGTGGAACGGATGCGATGGACTGGGTAGCGATGCTCCAGAAGATGTATCTGCGCTGGGCCGAAACCAACGGCTATAAGTGCGAGATCCTCGAAGAGACCGAAGCAGACATCGCCGGTTTCAAAAGCACGACCTTCCTGATACGCGGTAAGAACGCCTATGGCTATATGCAGGCGGAGAAGGGCGTCCATCGTCTGGTACGCATCTCTCCCTTCGATGCCGCCAAACGCCGCCAGACCTCGTTCGCACAGGTGGATGTGCTGCCCGATCTGGGAGAAGAGATCAGCGTCGCCATCGATGAGGACGATCTGCGCATCGATACCTATCGCTCCAGTGGAGCGGGAGGCCAGCACGTCAACAAAACAGACTCGGCGGTGCGTATTACCCATATCCCGACCGGAACGGTGGTGACCTGCCAGAACGAGCGCTCGCAGACTAAGAACAAGGCGATGGCCATGCATGTCCTGCAGGTCCGCCTCCTGGAGCGAGAGAAGCGGGAGAGCGAGGAGAAACTCGCGGCCCTGCGCGGCGAACGCAAGGACAACGAATGGGGCAACCAGGATCGTTCGTACGTGTTCCAGCCCTATACGATGGTCAAAGACTTGCGTTCCGGCTACGAGACGGGCGATGTGATCGGGGTGATGAACGGCAACATCAATCCCTTCATGCAGTCCTACCTGCACTGGAGGCAGACGCGCCGTATGGAGAGTGTGGCTTAGGATAGCATCCACGCTCCTGATAAGGGGCGATTCCAAGCCTGGGACGAGACGGATTGCAATGTGCAGCCGTCTCTCCACAATGCCCTACAGGGCAGAAAGAGATAGACAACCATGAGACCAATCGGGCGGCGTTCGGTCGCCCTGGTCGGTTTGATAGGCACGATGGCGTTTTCGCTATGCGTCGCCGCCGCCGGGTCCGCCGACGCACAGAGATCCACGGACGTCGAGTTGACGACGAAAGAGATCGGACTAAAAGAGAACGTTCTGGGCGACGTGGTGGCAGACGCTATCCGGGCGCGCGCCAAAGCGGATGTGGCGCTGATCGACGCCAGCGCGTTCGAGGAACAGGTCACCATTCCCAAGGGCAAATTCACGGACGCCGATCTGCTGAAAGCGTTGTCCTATAAGAGCGACAACATTTTTGTGCTCAAATTAACCGGCGAGCAGTTGCGAGCGGCGTTGGAGCACGGGCTGTTTCTGTATCCCAAGTTCAACAGCGCTTTCCTCCAGTTCTCCGGCATGACGGTGACCGTCAACCCCATGGGGGGTGCAGAAAAGCATGTCGTCTCCGTAAAGGTAAATGGCGACACGCTCGACAATAGCAAGACCTACTCCGTCGCCATGCGGGCGCCGCTGGCGAATGGCGGACTGGCCTACTCCAAGATCTGGAAAAACAGCGACAAAAAAGATACGGAGCAGACCCTGGAGGCCGCGATCACCACGTATTTGAGCGACCATCCGACCGTGACGAAAGGTGAGGACCGGCTTGTTACGAAAGGCAGATAGCAGTCGTTTGAGCGGTTCGCAGGGAACCGGGCGACGCACGGAGTGGTTCAGTCGAACTGCCCTCACCCTGTTTTGTCTCGGCCTGTCGGCGACGTTCGGCTTCGGCGGCTGCCAGAGCGCTCCGCCGCCTGCCGCCGTCACTCCCGTGGCGACCACGAGCGCCGCCCCTGTGAATTCGGCAGGAACCTCTGCGGCGGATCCCGCGATCCCTACCGTGCCTGAAAAACGGATGACTCCGGAGCCGTTCGATGGTGACCGCGCTTACGATATTTTGAAAAAGCAGTGCGACTTCGGGGTGCGCCCGCTCGGCACCGAGGCGCACGAAAAGACCAAAGACTATCTGATTGCCGAGATGAAGAAGGTCGCCGACTCGACGGTGACGCAGAAATTCACCTACCACGGGATGCCGGTCACCAATGTCATCGGTATATTCAATCCGGACGGTTCGGACAAGCCTGCTCTGCATCCGATCCTGCTGATGGCGCACTGGGATACCCGGCCCATCGCAGACGGCCCCTACTCGGATAAACGAGACCTGGGTTATAAGTACGGCCCCACCGGCTGGAACCGAACAGCTCCGATTATGGGCGCGAACGATGCGGGGTCCGGCGTGGCGGTCCTGCTGGAGATGGCGCGGCTCTTTAAGGCGCACAAACCGGCGGTGGGCGTGGTGATCCTGCTCGACGACGGCGAGGACTATGGCGATTTCCTGGCGGATGGCGGCAAGGGCGACGGCGTGGAACTCGGCTCCCGCTACTTCGCCAAGCATTTCAGAGAGACGCCCGCTTTCGGCACTCCTTTTTATGGCATTCTGCTCGATATGGTAGGCGGCAAGGGCGCGGTCTTCCCGCGTGAGCAGCAGAGCCAGTTGGCCGCAGGCTGGGTCAACGACAAAGTCTATGGGATCGCGGAGACGCTCAACTACAAAAATGTCTTCCTCTCCAGCGAGATCCAGGATATCAACGACGATCATATCGCGCTCATCGCGGAGGGCATCAAGATGATCGACATCATCCATCCCCTGCCCAGCGGCTCGAACGATGCAAACGCCTATCGCTACTGGCATACGCAGCAGGATACAGCGGACAAGTGCAGCCCGAAGACGCTGAAGATCGTCGGAGATGTGATGACCGAGGTTCTGTATCGGGAGCCCAAGTAGGGTTTCCGCAGGATAGAGTGAACCGACGTAAAAGAGGATGGGAAGATGCCTGGAGAGACAGGAGTCGTGGCGCGAAGCGCGGGGCAGTTCCCACAAGCGGGCCTCGCCCTGTTGTGTCTGGGCGTATTGATGACCGTTGGCTTCGGCGGCTGTAAGAGCGACCTGCCGCCGGGGAATGCGCCGAATGCGACGCCGAATCCTATCGCAGCGACTCCGGGAGGAACAACAGCGGCGAATCCCTCGTCTGCTACAGTGAGTCGTTCCCACGAGCCGTTCGATGGCGATCGCGCGTATGCGATCCTGCAAAAGCAGTGCGGATTTGGGGTGCGCCCGCTCGGAACTGCGGCGCATGAGCGGACCAAAGCCTATCTGATCGCTGAGATGCAGAAGTACGCGGACGCGACGGTGACGCAGAAATTTACGTATCGGGGGATGCCCGTCACCAATGTCATCGGGGTCTTCTATCCGGCGGGTTCCGACAAACCTTCGGAGCATCCGATCCTGCTGATGGCCCACTGGGATACGCGGCCCATCGCAGACGGCCCCTATTCGGATAAGCGTAAGCTGGGTTATAAGTATGGCGCGCAGGGCTGGAAACCGACGGCTCCCATTATGGGCGCAAACGACGGAGCTTCGGGGGCGGCGGCGCTCCTGGAGATCGCGCGGATTTTGAAGAAGCAGAAGCCTGCCACCGGCGTGCTGCTCTTGCTGGATGATGGCGAGGACTACGGCGACTTTCGGATGGTCAACAATAGGGGCGAGGGCGTGGAACTCGGGTCCCGCTATTTCGCCGAGCATTTCAAAGAGACGCCGGCCTTTGGTCACCCCTTTTATGGGATTTTGCTCGATATGGTAGGCGGCAAAGAGGCTGTCTTCCCGCGTGAAGAGTTTAGTGAGATCAACGCCAAAAGCGTCAACGATAAAGTCTTTACGGATGCGGATCAGTTGGGTTACGCCAAGGTCTTTCTTTCCGACAAGAGCCAGCCGGTCAACGACGATCATATCGCCATCAATATGGCAGGGATTCCGATGATCGACATCATTCATCCTCTGCCGCAGGGGCCGAAGCATGCAGACGAAGAACTTGCCTATCGCTACTGGCATACGCAGCAGGACACAGCGGATAAGTGCAACCCGAAGACGTTGAAAATCGTAGGGGATGTGGTATTGAAGGTTCTCTATAGCGAAACCCCGTAGGTTTCTGTGTGGACGATCTGACCGGTGGGAAAGAGGGTGCGGAAATGCCGAGAGAAACAGGACAGGAGGGACAGGGTCGAACGACCCTGATCCGCGAAAACGAACTGAAGATCTGCGAACTCTGTGGTTGGCTGAATCTGGAAGTCAATTCGGAATGCTTCGTCTGTGGTTGGCACGGGCGCTTTGAGCGTGACCGCGAGGTCGTCCATGCCGCGGTCGAACTGGCCGTACGCCGCTACGGCCGCCTCGAACTCCAGCATCTCACCGATCTGCGCACCTTCCGGGAGCCGATCCCGCTGACCTGGCGCGACCGCCTGAATCAGTTTGTCCAGAATCTTTTTGCCCGCTTCCGCCCGCGTCGCTGACATCACGCCGCCGGCTTCACTCCTGTCCCTCCTGCAGATCCTGTCCAAACCTCCCCCTAGCCCCCTCCTTCTAAAGGAGGGGAACAGGCAAGAAGCCCCCTCCTTGCGAAGGAGGGGGTTGGGGGAGGTTTTTAGACAGGATTTACAAGATTTACAGGATTAAAACAGAGGGGATTGTGGAGGTTATCCGGTCTTTGCGGGCTGCTCTGGGGTGGCCGCAGGGCTACTCCGGGATGAAGGCTGGAGACGGTTCGGTTTCGCGCAGGGTCTGCGCGGTGACCTCGGCGTGGGTATCGTTGATGAAGGCCCCTGCTCCGGCTTCCGATCCCGCCAGATACTTCAGTTTGTCCGGCGTGCGATACGGCGGATAGAACTCGATGTGGAACCGATAGTACCCGTAGTCTTCCCCATCGCTCGGGCGCTGATGCATCAGCATGATGTAGGGCATCGAGCGGTTCCACAGGTTGTTGTACTTCTCCATCACGGTTTTGAGCATCTGCGCTAAGGCGGTCCGCTCCTCCGCATCGAAATCCGAGATCGCCGTGCGATCGTCTCGTGCCAGGATATGCACCTCGTAGGGGTAGCGCGCATAGAACGGCACGACCGCCAGGAAATGCGGGTTCTCGGCGACGATGCGTCTGCCGTCCTTGAGTTCCTGGTCCAGGACGTCCGCGAAGACATTGCGTCCCGTGCGCTCGAAGTAACGGCGCGCGGCTCCGACCTCTTTCTCCGGGATCGGCGGCAGGAACGGATAGGCGTAGATCTGCCCATGCGGATGCGACAGCGTGACCCCGATCTCCTTGCCTTTGTTCTCGAAGATATAGACATACTTGACGTAGTCGTGCGCGCTCAACTCTTCGAATCGATCCGCCCAGACATAGACCAGCTCTTCGATCTTCTCGACCGGCAGTCGGGCCAGCTCCCCGGTCGCGTCCGGAGTGTAGCAGATGACCTCGCAGATCCCCTGCGCGGGCAGCACCGGCATCAGTTCCGTGCCCTCAACCGACGGCTCCGGCGGGTGCGAGCGGAGGGAGGGAAACTTGTTCTCAAACACTACGATCTCGTAGTCGGGGGCCGGGACCTCGGTGGGGAAACCTCCGGGATGCGTCGGCGCCAGCGGATTGTAGTCGGGTGGCGGAAAGAAGGTCCGGTCCTGGCGGTGTGTCGCCGTGATCACCCACTCTTCCAGGGTCGGATTCCATCGGAGTTCAGACATCCGTACGCACCTGACCTTTCGCTCCGGTCGGCGCAGAGCCACGATCGGCCCCGGCAGCCGTTACCGTCACCGGCTCCGCTTCCGCCGCGACACTCGCAAAGACCTCGCTCTGCTGCGCCGAGGCGCTCGCCACGCTATGATAGAAGAGGAGATAGCGCCCATCCTCTTTCAGTATCCGTTTTTTTTCCAGCTTCAACCTGTTTATCCTTCCCAACACGCTTCCGAGTTCCTGGAGTCACCGTCCACTCCCTACCATACGCGCACGAAGCGTTCTGGTTCAAGCCTTCCTTACCGCCTGCACCTTCCGAGCGGGCTTCTCCGGGTCTCGGGCGTTCTATTCTGCGCTGCGGTCCTCCCTTCCTGCTGCAATCTTGCGGGAACCTCGGAAATTCCCCTTGACAAGCGTGCGGATTCGGTGTATATTATTTTCCGTAGGCGCATCGTTTCGTTTCCCGACTTCCCGACACGTCACCGGGCGCAGGCAGAGGACGTGCAGGCTGCACAACCGAAGTCCACGGGGAAGTGGTGGAACGGCAGACACGCTAGCCTTAGGAGCTAGTGCCGCAAGGCGTAAGGGTTCAAATCCCTTCTTCCCCACCAAAAACATAGTTCGCGTAGGGTTCCAAATCCATACGCGGGAGTAGCTCAGTGGTAGAGCGCTACCTTGCCAAGGTAGATGTCGCGGGTCCGAATCCCGTCTCCCGCTTCAAAAACGATCTCATGCAGACGCTTGAGATCGTTTTTCATAGCTACCATTCTTTCTCAGTGCTTCCGTCCGCCTCCTAAACACACCGTTTAGGAGGCAAAAATGCAAAAAAGACATCTACCTTCCGGGAATTCGATTTCCTCGCTCACTTGCCCTGAATTCCAACATCATTACTTGCCTGGCTTCCCACGCCTTCGCCTCGTAACTGGCCGCGGCCGCACAGGCATGGGCCGTCATGACCGGAAGTTATCAGGGGCCGATTTTGCTTGCGCAGGCAATGGTGGGACCACCACAGGGAGAGAACGAATGAGCACAGAGGAGCCACAGAAGCGCGTGGTGAGATGGAAGGAGTATGCTGAATCCAAAGGCACCCAAGGCATCGCGGGTGCCGTCGCATACGTTTTCTTGCTTGGCGGAATGCTTCTCCTCATCGCAGGCATTCCTCTCGCCCTATTAGGCGGATGGATCGGGCTATTCGTAGGAGCCATCTTGAGTCTATTGGGCCTGATGGGGATATTTATGTCCAAAACCTTGTTTGACCAGATCGAGAAGATGGAGCCCGTGGCGCTCCTCACCAAAGAGAATGCAAAGCATCTTCCAGAAATTGAAACCCTCGTGCGCGCCGCCGATCTCCCACCCTCCGACCAACAGGCCGAACTACTCCGGGCCGCACCGCAGGGCAGCGAGACATCGTCGGAAGAACTGCTGCGGCCCAGCGTCACCCGCGATCCGAAATGATCGCAGGCGACGTCTGCCAGTTCCTCGACGATCTGGGCGCGATCCCGGCGGGCTGTGGGTCGTGAACCAGGTCGAAATGACGATTGCTCTCTCACGACCGGGCGAGAATGAGGAGGGAGATCTCTGTACGATCTGGCGGACGGTGAAGTTCACCCGGGATGAGATGGCGCAGTTTGTGTGGATGGAGACGGCAGGTGACTTGAGGGGCGCAAATGTTTAACAAGCAGCGGACGTTTCTCCCTGGAAGGTTTGGGGAGCGCAGCGGCGATACGTCGCGAAGGCGATGGAGGTTTGAGGCAGGAAGCAGGAGGGAAACAATATGCAGAAGTCAGACGATGGCGATCAGCCAACTACACTGATCAAAGAAGACGGCACGCGGCAGGACTTTCTTGGCCGTGTCCTGGGCCACCTTTTCCTCACGGATGTTGTCACGATAGATTTCAAAGCAGCGGAAACACTGGAATATCGCCCATCCCAGGGATTAGGAGGCGTCTATACAATTTTACGAGCGGATGTCTTTCCTGAGAGGCCTGGCCGGATCGCTCATTGTCAAATACAGGTGCGACGGGAACGATCGCTACCCCCTGGCGGGTAAGAGGCACCGCGCCTGCGTGTGCAGGAACTGGCAGCAAAACCTGAGGAGACCTGATGGTTGGAGAGACGGCCGGGAGACATATCGTCTCCCGGCCTGCTTGCGCTATATTCTCTGTTCCTGGTCCCTCGCCCCGAAATAAGGGCAAGGTGCGTCAATCAGGTTACTGACGGCGGTTGAATTAACCGGATGAACCACTTAGCGTGGCCCCACGATCTTATAGTTGCTGTCCGGGAGGCCGGAGGCGAAGCCGCCGCCGATCACATTCCCTCCGTCCAGATACCAGAACACCGCCTGGTTGGTAATGCTGTTCTGAAGGACGAGGCCGGAGAGGGAAAGGTTGAAGGCGCTCACTCCCACCACTTTGTAGTTCGGCGCAGGGGTCGGCAAAGAGACGCCATCGGTCACGGTAATTCCGTTCATATACCAGATCACGATTTTGCCCGTCTGCGAATCCTGAAGAACGAGGTCGGGACTGCCATCCGTATTCATGTCGTACACCCCGACAACCTGGTAGCCATTGGCCGGAGTTAGCGAAATAGAGGAGCCGCCAGTTACGGTCGTTCCGTTCATAAACCAGATTACCACTCTGTTGGTCGTGGTGTTTTGCAGCACGAGGTCCGGCAGTCCATCTCGATTGACGTCTCCTACGCCGACGACCTTATATCCCTGCAAGGGAATCAGCGAGGCCGAAGCGCCGCCGATAAAACGTGTCTGGTTCATAAACCAGATCACGATCTGCCCGGTAGTGTTGTTCTGAAACACGAGGTCAGGACTCCCATCTTGATTGAAGTCCCCCGTGCCGACGACCTTATAGTCGTGGGCAGGAATCTGCGCCAAAGAAGCGCCGCCGGTCACGCTGGTACCATTCATAAACCAGAAGACGACCTGTCCGGTAGCGCTGTTCTGAAAGACGAGATCGGAACGGCCGTCGCCATTGACATCGAAAACCTGTGGGACGAACTCGTACTCCACCACGTAGCCCGTCAACGCAGACGTGTCGTTGACATCGTTCCACCCTCCTTCCGGCGAGAAAAACATCAGAGCGTTCTCTGTGTTGCTCCCGTTATCCGGTTGGAACGGTTTCCAGAACGTGTAGTTCCACGGCTCTCCCGTCACCCACTGCCAGCCGCCCCCAGGCTCCGAATAGCCCGGAGCGGCGGGATCTTGATGTCCTCCAAGCAGATAGTTTCCGGTGACGGCCGAGGGGAGATTTGCGACCACGAACTGCTCTTCCGCCGCCGAGGTGATCGTGACGAGATGGCCTTTACGGCCGAGATAGGTGCGGACCGCGGCCGCATCGCGCGCCTGAAACCAGTTGATCCCCGTAGGGACGCTCACAGCCTCATAGTAGTGGCCGTTGGCCGGATTGACTACCTGCGCTCCGGCAGGTAGTCTTCCCCCGATCAGCAGTGCGATGGCCAGCAAGAGATGAAAACGCGCGTTGAGAAGCGCACTGCTCTTTGTGAGCCAACCGTTTCCTACCCTCATGCGAACTCTCCCTTCGGCATAATGCCGCAGATGTGACAATACATGCCCAGCGGATAGACCCGCCTGCCTTATAGGTGAGTTCCGGAAACCAAGCGACGAATCCTTCCCCCTCTCGGCGACGTTTGTTGCGGGCGAAATGCCCGAATTCCACTATCAGTGGCCAATCGCTAATGTAGGTTGTCTCCAGGAGCGATTATTTATGAGCAGAGGTGAGCGCCTGGGGTTCTTTAGGGAGTGAGAGGCGTTCGCCGGCCTGGATAGCGGCTGCGGGCAGGGTCTGTCGGCCGTGGTCGAGGACGCGGTCGATCAGACCGTATTCCAGGGCTTCGTAAGAAGACTGATAGTAGTCGCGGTCCATATCGCGGCGCAGGCGCTCCGTCTCTTTGCCGGTGGCGCGGGCATAGATCTGCAGGATGGCTTCGTACTGGCGATTCATCTCTTCGAGGTAGATGCGGGCGTCGGCCATGCTGCCCTGGTAGCCGCCGCTGGCCTGGTGGATCATGATCCGGGAGTGGGGCATCGCGTAGCGTTTGCCGTGTGTGCCGCCCGCGAGCAGCAGCGAACCCATGGAGGCGGCGAGGCCGACGCAGACGGTGGCGATATCGCATCGGATGTGAGTCATGACATCGTACATGGCGAGGCCGGCGGAGACGCTGCCGCCGGGGCTGTTGATATAGAGGTCGATGTCGGCGTCGGGATCCTCTTTTTCCAGAAAGAGAAGTTCCGCGATGACCAGATTGGCGATCTGATCGTCGATCTGGTCGCCGATAAAGATGACGCGATCCTTGAGCAGGCGGGAGTAGATATCGTAGGCGCGTTCGCCGCGGGGCGACTGCTCCACAACCATCGGGATGACGCCGCGGTTCATCTGCGGCGGGGCAGTGCGAGAGGTTATTGTCGGGTTCATCGGGTGATCTCCTGGCGACCGGGTCGGGAGGGTTGCGATCGGTGCAGGGAACGGCTGACGCAGCGCAGGGGCTGCCCGAGAGAGGGCAGGAGGATACGCCCCGTGGGCACCGGGCGCTGCGTACAGACGGAAGCGGTTCGAGAGTGGTCGGCAGAGGCGAACTCTCCGCTCTGCAGGCAGGCGTCGAGGCGATTGACGAGGGTCTCGCCGGGTGCGATGCCGGAGGTCTCCGGGCCGATATGTTCGAGGCGCAGACAGGTTCCGTCGCCAACGGCTTCCAGGGTCCAGGTAACGAGCGCGGGCAGGGCTTCGTCTTCGGTCTGCCAGGTGTAGGCGAGGCGCGAAGGCGCTTCCAGTTCGACCACCTGACAGGCGACTTTCCGCGACCTGCCTTCGGGAGTACGCTGGGTGAAGCGGAAACGGTGTCCGAGCCGGGGCTGGAAGGTGTTGGGCAGGAGCCACTGCGCCAGTTCCCGTGGATCGGTCAGGGCGAGCCAGACCCGTTCGGGAGCGTGCGGATAGAACCGCTCCTGGGTGATGGCGCGCGTGCGCCGGCGTGTCTGTTGAGGTTTCATTTGTCTTCCTCTCTCTCCTCATCCTCGGCGTGCGAGGCGTCGTATTCCGCCGTTCGATCCAGGTAGTCGCCCAGAGCGTTCAGGCGGTCGTTCCAGAAAGGCTCGTAAAAACGGACCCATGCAAAGACAGTCTGCAAGGGCGCGGCGTTGAGGCGGTAGATGCGTTCGCGGCCCTCTTTGCGGACATCCACCAGCCCGACTTCGCGCAGCACACGGATATGCTGGGAAATGGCGGACAGCGTGACCTCGAACTGCTCGGCGAGGGCGGTGACCGGCTGTTCCCCCGCTCCCAGGCGCAGCAGAATGGCGCGCCGGGTGGGATCGGCGATGGCAGCGAAAACGTCGTTGGTGGCAGGATGTCGGCTCATGAGGTTATTATACTTTAGCAAATGCTTAAGTGTCAAGCGCTAAGCAATCCAGCCCTATGCATCCTCTGTGAAGAGAATGGCCGCAGAATGTGACGCGCATCACAGCACGGTCTCCCGCTTCCCGATAGAATCAGAGTATCTACCAGACACCCGGATGTCGAAACCCGGTTGGGGAAGGGAAACCGTCATGATCGCTCTTAATCGCCGACAGTTTTTGCTGTCCACTGCCTGTGCCCTGTTCGGTCCGCAGATGTCTGCCACCGCGCAGACGCCTGCCACCGCGCAACAAGGTCACCGCAGTCGCCGGTTCGCGCAGGAGACCGGGTCTATCTTATGGGTCACCTGGTCTTCCGATGGCAAACGCATCGCTGCGGGCGGCGTTGAGGATACGATCTGGGTGTGGGATGCGGGCACAGGACGTCTGGAGAGGCAGCTAACCCCGATGTGCTCTGAGGTCAGCATGTTCTCTTTCTCTCCCGACAGCAAGTGGCTGGCAGTCGGCGGAAAGCGTGAGACACGTCTCTATGACCTCTCCACCGGCAAATCTGACAACGGTGTATTAGACGGTTTCACCGACGGCGTGCCCTTGATGGCTTTCTCACCGGACGGCAAACGCATCGCAGGCGCGGATGAAGATGGAAAGTTGATCTTCTTCGACAACACGGGCCTGCACGGGCTATCGGCCTCCGAACAGGGTGGAAGCCATGCGATCGCCTGGTCTCCCGACAGCAGACAGGTCGTTATCGGCGATATTACCAAACTCAGGGTGTTCGACGCCTCCACCGGGAAACTGGTCTGGAGGTGGGACGATACGCCCAACACCGTCAAATCCCTCGCCTGGTCGAAGGATGGGACAAAGATCGCCTTCGGCTGCGCCAATAACGCGATCTATCTCCTGGATGCCGTGAAAGGCAAGCAGATCCGCAAGTTCGAGGGGCACCACGAGATGGTGCACTCGATCGCATTTGCGGCGGAAGACACACGCCTCCTGAGCGCCGACGGAAAGGTCGGCGGCGTCTGGGAGATCGCCACCGGGAAGAACCTCGCTTTTATGACCGTGGGCGAGATGGATGGAAACACAACTTCGGTCGCCTTCTCGCCAGACGGCAAACAGTGCGCTGTTGGTGGGTACACCGCGCATATCACCGTCTACGATCTCCCCTGACAGAAATAACCGCTCGAATCCTTTCCACTCGGTAACAGGAAAAACATACGGGACCGCCGAACACATGCCTGGGCTTCAGGAAAACGAGAAATGTTCTTTCTTGTTCTGAAGGAGGATTGTGGAATGCACGTCAAGATCGCTTCCGAAGATTGGACATTAGCAAACGAGGGGTTGCTCGAAGGGTTGTTACGCGTTCAAGACTGAAACGGGAAAGGAGAGGCAGACTTCATGGGCGAAGGAAAGCCACAGATCGACGAGGCGGTTCTAAGGAATCCTTCAGCGAATGCTCCGGTTGTCAGGGGAAGGTCTGAGAGATGGGTCGTTGTTGGGGTGCTCTGCGTGGTGGCGCTACTCGCTTGCATCCCGGCGCGGAAAGCCTATTTGCAGGGTCAGGAGGACACACGTAACAACGCTCTCCTCTATGCAGCCATGATCAATAGTCCAACCGTCTCCACGCTTCTGGAGCAGGGAGCCGATCCGAATGCAACGGCGGTCGAGCAGCCGCCTCACGACTTTTTGAATTTTTGCTTGCAGATGTTTCGTGGAGGGCGAAAGAGTTCTCAGGATAAAAAGACCGCCTTGATGTATGCCGCTGAAAACGGTAATCTCGCGATGGTCAAGAAGCTTATAGATGCGAAAGCAGAGGTGAATGCGCGGGATGCAGGCGGCTTTAGCGCCCTCTTGTGGGCCGTTTATCAGGAGAGGAAAGACAGCGGCGCGATCATTCTGCTGCTCGCAGAACATGGTGCGGATCTCAACGTGGCCGAAGAGGGAGGCGCGACGGCCTGGAGGCTGGCGAGCACAAAGCCCACAATTCTGAAAGCGCTTCAGCAGGCCAAGGCGCTCCAGGAGGGAAGAGGCAAGAAACCATAATCCTGCATGGAAGGGGTAGGCACTCGACAGGAATCGAACCTGTGCCCCCCGCTTTATCTCCGCAGCGCTCTCCCAACTGAGCTACGAGTGCCGACAACGATTCTGCCGTATGAGACCGCTTTCTGTCAAGTCGCCGCTTGGTCCAAAAACACCAGAACCGGCTCGGCACCCCCACATAAGAACTTTTAGCGCGGTTCCGCTCCTCTGGGAAAAGCGACCTGACGAAACTCTGATCTTTCTATCGCGTAGATTAGGTGTCGAGTCGTGCAGCGCCAACAGGCGTCGGCAGGCTCAGGAGAGCAGGCGTGGATCACGCCTACAAGAGGAGGTGTTTCGATGCAGGCAAGACAACGAACCGTCGGGATCGGAGCGCTGTTGGCGCTGGCAGCGGGAGTGACGTTGGCGCAGCAGACGCCGCCCGCCCCCGCTCCGCTGATACACCAGACGTTTGAAACCGACCCCGGCGCGTGGACAGGAATCGGCAATACCGCCACGGTGAGCCTCACCCAGGACGCAGAACAGGTCAAATCGGGCAAAGGGGCGTTGAAGTTCGCCTACGCGGCAAATAAGGGGGAGCTGAATGCGCTGATTCTGCCGACCGCCGATGGCGCACTCACCAAGATGAAGTCGCTGCACTTCTGGATTCGCGCGGACTACGCCACCATCTTCGCGGTCTCCCTGCAGGAGAAGGATGCCGGACGTTATACCGCGATCTTCAGCACGCCCGGCAAGACCTGGCAGGAGGTACAGCTCGAACCGAATGATTTCGTGCTCGGCGAAGAGAAAGACGATCCGAAAGACTCGGATGGGAAGCTCGACCTGGATCAGGTGAACAGCATCGGGATCGCCGACTATGGCCAGATCTTCGCGCAGAGCGACGATGCCAACCTTCAGGCCCTGTTTCATATTCAGAAAGGGCCGCACACCCTGGCTCTCGATGAGTTCACGGTCAGCACGGAGTCCCTCGCCCCTACCAATGCCGCCGAAGGCAAAGAGCGGATACTCGATACGCCTGCCCGCCCGCAAATCGCCTGGCTTGGAGTCGGTGAGGTCAAGATGAGTCGGGCGACCGGGAAACCGCTTACGGGTCCCGGCCTGCGCGCCGACTATCATCAAGGCCCGAACAAGATCATCGGGCTGATAAAGCACTTCACGCGCGGGCGCCTGAAAGGCATGGATCAGATCATCTTCACCGCAGCCGCCACCAAACCCACCAAACTGGTCGTGCAGTGTGAACAGGTCGGCGGAGGGAAGTACCGCACCATCGTGGATGTGCCGGGCAGTTCGGAAGCCAAAGAGTACGCGCTGCCGTTTACCGGCTTCGAAATGACCGACGACTCCGGCGACCGCAACGGCAACTTCACCCCCGCAGACGTCAATCAGATCGTGCTCATCGACGCCTCTGGCCTCGTAGACGCCGCCGACACCGACAACACTCTCTGGATCAACAAGCTCCGCAGCGCGCCGAAATAGAATCCGGTCTCTCCATCCTGGGGAACACAAAGGCCAGCGAAATCGATCCTTACAGTCAATCCGCAGGGCGGCAAATGGGCCGAAACCCCGGCGGAAACAACAGGGATGACCAGGATAGGAGGCGCTCCCCGTGGAAGCCACGCATATCATCAACAACAAGACGGTTCTTTTGAGTCTGCTGGCCTATGAGACCAATCATGTCATCGATAAGAACCGGGACGACTATAACAGCAGTCTGACGATCACCCTGCTTCGGCTGGCCGACGGCGGCTTCGCGGTATGCGATAATCTCCATGACGACACCTACGTCACCTACCTGTTCGATCATCAGGAGGCGGCGCGAGAAGCCTTCGAACAACTCATGGGTGTCGCCTGATCTTACCCGGAGTGAGGTCGGAGATCGTAAGCAGAAGGCGCGGGTTTTCGCCTGGACGGCTGGTCCGTCTTTGAAGAGCGCCTTGCCCGTCTCCTGTACTGCAACACGCCCTCCCGAGCAGAGCTGCTCGGGAGGGCGTGTTGGCGGAGGCTGTTCCCAGCCGGGAACGTCTCCTGCCGGCAGAGCGCAGCAGCGCCGCACCGACAGGAGTGGTCGCCGTCACGATCAGAACGTCAGGCGCAGGACTCCGGCGGCATCGGAGGTGGCTCCGGTCGCGTTGGGAGAGAGGGTGATCTGCGTGCCGTTCGGGCCGGCCTGGATCGAAGCGCCGTAGGCGGTGTTGGCGGTGAGTCCGGTGATCAGGACCGTATGCACCCCGTTCGGAACGACGATGGTCGTCGGTGAGAGGGTGACGCCGGTATTGACCGGGAAGAAGACCGCCGAACTGCCGAACACAGCCCCGTCGAAGGGCGTGCCCACGGTACTCTGCAGGCGAGTGGCCGCCGCCATTCCCGCACCGGGATCCGCGCCTTGCAGCACATGCAGGAAGCGGGTAGTGGTGGGTTTGGTCGGGTCTTCCACGGTCAGGAGGTAGCGGGTCGGTTCCATCAAGGCGATCGGATTGAGATTGCCTGCCGCGTAGGTCGCCGTGACGGAGGGAGCCGTGGGCAGCAGAGTCTGGATAAACAGTTGCTGTCCGCTGGCAAGCGTCTCGACGGCCAGATTGCCGCTGATGACCGGGTTGTTGATCAGGCTCAGGTTGAACCGTTTGAACAGCCCCGCGTGGATCGAACTCGCCCGGTCGTAGACGACGATGGTGTCGTTGTTGAGCCAGACGATCGACCGGGTCGCCTGGGAGATGTCGGTGGCGCCCAGACTGGGCGTCCAGAAGTTCGGACGGTTGTAGAGCGGAGTCAGGTCGCTCGACGCGTAGGTGTAGCCGGGGCCGCTGCTGGTGATGGTCGTCGGGTCTCCGGCGTTCAGGCCGAGCATCCACTGGCTGCCGTTCGCCCACTCTCCCGCCTCATACCACTGGAGACTCGGCGTGCCGCTCGCACACCAGTTCTGCAGCGCCAGCGTGTTGTGGTAGACCGTCGTCTGGCCGACGGCGTTGTTGTCGTAGTTGCTCATCTCCTTGGTGAGCCATTCGCCGTTGCGGAAGAGTTCGAACTGCCCGGCGTCTCCTTGCTGATGGTTGATGGAGATCCAACTGGCGCGATAGTCGAACATCGTACCGCCCGCGCTCCAGTCGCTATGCGCGATGAGCCGCCCTGCCGGTGCATCGTAGAAGCTGCTCGGGAAAGACGGACGCGGATCGGCCGCGGGTGGCAGGCTCGGGTCGAGCAGCAGGAAGTACATGAGCGCGTCGTTTACGCCGTAGCTCCAGGGCTGCGTGATGCGGGACATCAGAGCGTTGGGGCCGCCCTCCAGTCCATTCACAGCCAGCCAGCGAGCCGCGTCGCGATTGGTCGTCTTGCCGTTCTCCGCGTTCAGCAGCGAGAGCAGCGCGAACGGCTGAATGAAGTCCGGCGTCACCCAGACACGCAGCACGTCGCCGTAACTGCCGAACCGATAGACCGGCCCGAGATACGACTGATTCGGATCGGTGTATGGAGCGGGAGTGAGGGAGGTGAGGAAACCCTGTGAGAACCGATCCCATACCGGGGCGTCGATCAGCCCGATCTGCGGGCCGGCGTAGGCAGGATTGTGGAAACCTGCGGTCTGCAGCGCCAGCAGTTGGCCGAGTATGAAGCCGATCGAGTGGCCGTAGAGCATGCCTTCGGCAGGCAGCCCTCCGCTCGCCAGACCGAAGCCCGCGCCGTTCCCGGAGATGCCGTAGGCATTGGCCGCGACGGCGGGATCTCCGAACATCGCGAACTCCTGGTAGAGCCAGGCGCCGTTGGCGTCCAGCAGGTAACTGCGGAGACTGTTGCCCAGCACCGAAGACGACTGAGCGGCGTTGACCGGCGGATCGTCGGCCGGATCGATACACAGCGCCATCATGGTGAGCAGGCGGGCATGCCCGAGGTAGTAGTTGTTGGCCGCCATGCGGTACGCCTGATTGTTGGGCAGAAGTTGCAGACTGTTCGTCACGCCAATCGGAGCCGGATGGTCGCCGCCGGTCGTGTAGGCGTTCAAACAGTCGTTGGCCCATATCATAAAGACCTTCTGGATCGTGGCCTTGTCCGCGGCGGTGAGGATCGGATTTCCCTGCCCATCCCTGGCGCTGTAGATCCAGTCCACCATCAGCGGCCACTGCGCCCCGGACAAGTTGGCGCGATTGTAGACGGCGAAGAGCGGATCGCGGAAGGGCGTGTTGGCACTATGGCCCAGCGCCGCCTGGTTCATGGCGACCATCAGCAGGTTGCGCGCGTACTGCGCATACTGAATACGCGCGGTCGGGCTGGGATCGATGAGCGAGTTGAACGCCAGGACGATGCCGTACTCCTCGGTGAGATAGCCCTGATAGCCCTGCGTATCGCCCGGATCGGGATAGTTGGGATTGGGAACGCCGCCGGGGAAGAACTGCGTCTGGTAGATGTTGACGGCCTGCTGCAACAGCGGCTTCATGCCCTGCTGGTAGATCGGATTGCTCGCGACGGCCCAGCTCTGATATTTAGGCAGGTTTGCCTGCGTAAGCCACAGGCGGGGATGGGTCGTGACCGGGAATGGGATCGGTCCCGGAGGCGGATTCGCCGCCGTGTAGTTCGCGGTGACGGTCGTATTCGCCGCGGGCATGGTCAGGGTGGTCGAGGAGGCGCTTGCGTTCGCCACCGTCGCGCCCGTCCAGTTCGAGAACGCCATCCCGGCAGGCGGCGCATTGGCCGCGATATTCACCACGGTTCCGGCCGCATAGGTTCCGCCTCCGGTCCCGTTGCCGACGTTCAGGGTATAGGTGGTCGGCCCGCCGCTGGTCGTGTAGTTCGCGGTGACGGTCGCATTCGTCGAGGGCATGGTGATCGTGCTGGTGGAAGCCGTAGAGTTCGCCACGGTCGCGCCGGTCCAGTTGACAAACGACTGCCCGACAGGCGGCGCGTTCGCCTTGATTGTCACCACGGTTCCCGATGTGTAGGATCCGCCGCCGCTGCCGTTGACCACGGTCAGCGTATGTGGTGTCGATCCGGGATCTCCCCCCGTCTTGGCGGCGACCGGGATCGTGATCGAGTTGCTATAGTCCGATCCCGGATTTTTCACGCAGAAGGTCGCGGTCGTGGCCGGCCCGAGATAGCCCGTCGCGGTCAGCGTCGTCGCCGCGACCGTGCCGGTGCTCATCTGAATCATACTGTTGGTTCCGTAGGTGATATAGGCGACCGCGTACTGCTTGAGGCCGGTCCCGGTAATGGTCACATTGACCGTTCCGACCGAGATCGGATTCGGAGTGACAGCCGTGATCGTCGGCCCTGCCGAGAGGATGTTGACATAGAGCGTCGCAGAGACCGTTGTGTTGGCCTTGCTGACCGCCTTGATCTGTACCGGATTCTGGGCGGGCAGGGCGGCGGGAGCGGTGTAGAGGCCCGTCGTGCTGATCGTGCCTGCGGTGGCGTTGCCGCCAACAACACCGGCGACCTTCCAGGTGACGTCCTGACTGGCAAGGCCGGTCACCGT